>Ga0265332_10000671_pt1 | contig 22075 bp, 20 predicted proteins | sample 41926metaG_FD_202084 | JGI IMG/M metagenome (GOLD analysis project Ga0265332, IMG submission 202084) | Rhizosphere microbial communities from Carex aquatilis grown in University of Washington, Seatle, WA, United States - 4-19-26 metaG | ecosystem: Host-associated > Plants > Roots > Rhizosphere...
CACGGCCCCCGCGGAAGAGCGAGTCTCGTCCTCGACGATCCGATGAACCCGCGCGCCCTGGGTGCTCGCCCAGTCACAGGCCCGCAGCACCTGAACGAGAACGGTGACCACGACCTCGAAGTGATCGCGGAGCAGAGCCTCGTGAACGGTGATGGGCCTGGGCGTCCCGTCGTTGATGCGCAGGTGGCTCCAGGGCAGTCGATCGAGATCGATGCCCACCTCCGCACCACCGAGCTTCGCCGCCGTCGCCCAGGCCACGTCTGGGCCCTTCACGTAGACGCCGTCCACCTCGCCGCGGGACAGCGGCGCCAGCCCTTCCCAGCGCGCCAGGACGCTCTCGTCGCGCACCCCATCGGGACCGCGCGCGCCGCCGCTGCCCACCTCGACCAGCTCGACGTCATCCAGGGTCAGGCCGACGCTCCCGAGCGCGCCCCGGTAACCCCCGAGGCTCATCGCGCGGGCGGTGCAGGCGCCGCGGCGGTTCTGCGCCAGATCCGCCCGTCGAAAGCGCGGCAGGGCCAGTCGCTTGCCCTGGAGGTGCTGCGGGGCGGTGATCCCGGAGCCCGGCGCGACCACGATGGCCTGGCCCTCGTCGATCCAGGTCAAGCCCACCACCCGGGTCGGCGCGCCCTGCGCGCGGGCCGCCAGCGCACCCACGTTGCCTCCCTCGCGAACGAGCTCGGGCAGGGCGTGGTCGTATGTCTGCCGGAGCAGGTGAGCGCCGCCGACCTCGATCCGGTGAGGGGTGACACCCCCGCGCCCGAGCTCCTGGTCGAGCCACCCGAGCTGGTGAGCCAGCCCGAGAGCGGTGGGGGCCGCGTCCCGACTCAGCCACAGGCGATCGAGCGTCCTCACAGACATGGCACCTCTCCCGCGGGACGCACCACCCCGAACATCCCGGTCGGCGACTGCAAGCGGAAGACCACCCGCGCGATCCTGTGCTCGCCGCGCGGATCCGTGGTCCCTTGGCGACCCTCGGCCACATCGACCCGCTGCGCGCGCAGCAAGCCATGCGTCCCCTGCAGCAGTTCGACCTCGGTGATCGACCAGCAGCAGGGTCGTCGGGCCGCGGAGCTCGAAAGAGACACGCCGGTGAACACCCCTGCGTCATATACATGGAGGGATGAGCCTCGGTCCCCCACGGGTGTCCTCGCCCATCGCAGCGGGGTCGACCTCCAGATCCGTGCGGCTGGTCGTGGTCGTCTTGCTCGCACTCGGGCTCGGGGCGGGGCTGGCCGAGCGGGGGTGGACCCTGGCGCGGGCAGAGCCCACGGACTTCGACGATGCGTACATGTACCTGCGGTACGCCGAGCACGCGCTCCACGGCCACTGGCTGGCGTGGAACACGGGCGAGGCCCCCGTCTACGGGGTGACCAGCCTGCTGCACCTGGCGATCGTCACGGCCATCCGGGCGGCGCTCCCGCGGGCGGACGGCGCGTCGGTCCTGGAGCTCGCCTCGGGACTGGCGGCGCTTGGATGGCTGGCCAGCCTGACGGCGACCTGGGCGCGGTTCACGATGGGGGGCCTCGAGGTGGCGGGCGCCCCTCGAGCGCTGGTCGCGGCGATCCTGCTCGGCGCCGGGCTGGCCTTTGGCGAGGCGTTCGCCTTCCACGCCCACAGCGGGATGGACACGATGCTCGGCGCCCTCGGGGCCACGCTCTGCGTCTTCACGGCGCTCGGCCTGGGGGAGGCGCCGTCGCCGGCCCGGGCGCTGGGGGCGGCGCTGATCGGGGTGCTCGCCATCGAAGCCCGCCCGGACAACGCCATCATCGCGGCGTTCTGTCCCGCCCTGGCGCTCGGGCTCGGGCCGGGCTTCGTCGTCGGACGGAATCAGGAAGGTGGTGCGGGAGTCGCGATGCGTGGCGAGCGCGCCCGTGCCGGCGCCCGCGGGGCTCGGCTTCGGTGCGGGCTGCTGTGGGCGACGATCTTCGTCGTGCTCGTGGCCATCGACGTGGCCCTGAAATGGCGCCTGCTCGGTACCCCGCTGCCGCTCGCCTTTCACGCCAAGCGACCCGGGTTCTACCGGGGCTTCGCCGGGGAGCACGCCTGGAATCCCTTCTGGTTCCTCGAGGTGGCGGCTGGGGCCGTCACGCCCTTCGTGCTGGCCCTCCTGCTGCTCGCGCGTCGGCGCGATCTGCCGCTGCTCGCGGCGCTCCTCGGACCGGCGACGGTCACCGTGGCGGCTCTCTTCGGGGTCACCCAGATCATGGGGCACCTCGGGAGGTTCTTCTTCCCGGCGCTGGCCCCGGTGATCGTCGCCGGGGCGCTGGTGACCGATCGCTGGGTGCATGAATGGCGTGGGGGCGAAGTGCCCGCGCCCGGGGCGCGCCCGGCCGGCGAGCCGGTGGCCCTCGACGCGCGCGCCGCCCGGACCGCATGCACGGCGCTGGTCAGAGTCGCAGGTGCCGTGCTCGTGCTCCTCGGCGGCGCGCGCGCCCTCGACGAGGCTGGCCGCCGCTTCGCGCGAAAGGCGGCCGCTCGACCACTCCCCGCGCTCTCGCTCCCCGCCCTCGCAGCCGTCGAAGAAGCCCACGGCGTCGCGGCTCCGACCCCGCTTCCGGAGATCGACTCCTGGCTGGCCGCGCACGAGGTGGCCCGTCTGGCCGCGGCCGCGCCACCTGGAACCACCCTGGCGCTCTCCGAACACGGCCTGGTCGGAGCCGAGGCGCCGGACGTCGTACTCATCGACCTCCTCGGCCTGCACGACCGCGCCTTCTCGGGCGCCGGCTTCTCCCCGGCCGAGCTGTGGCGGCGCCAGCCGGATCTCATCTGGATGCCCCACCCCGATCACACCCGGATGTTGCAAGACATCCTCGACAGCGACGAGCTCTGGCGGCACTACGACGTGTACCCGGACGCCTTCACCTATGGCTTCGCCCTGCGGCGCGACGGGCCGAGGTTCGCTGCCCTCCGGGCCCTCTTCTCCGCGCGCTGGGAGGCCACCTACCCGGGGCTGGAGCCGGCCGACCACGCCGCCAGGCGGTGATCAGGGCTCGATTGGAGCACCCGGGGGAAGGATTGCGATTCGCATCGACCGGTGCAATTCTGGCGAGCTGACCGAGTCCACGATGTTGTCGAAGCTCTTGCGACGGGTCCTGCGTGCGAGCGGGCGGGCGCGTGGGCGCGCGGGCGAGCGATCTTCCGGCGGTGAGATGGCGGCCGCGCCAGCCTACGACCTGTGGTCGTCCACCTATGACAGCGAATCCGGAAATCTCGTCGTCGCCCTGGACGAGATCATGTTTGCGGAGCTGCTCGAGCCGTGCCAGCTCTCAGGGAAGATCATCGTGGACGTCGGGTGTGGAACCGGCAGGCACTGGGCGAAGATGCTGGCACGCAATCCAGCTCAGCTGCTCGGGTTCGACGTGTCGAGGGGCATGCTTGCGCGGTTGCTGGAGAAACATGCCGGAGCGCAGGTCCAGCTCGTCTCGGATCATCGGCTGGACGACCTCGCCGATGCGAGCTGCGATCTCCTGGTCTCCAACCTGGCGCTGGCCCACTTCCCCGACTCCGCGGCCGCCCTGCTCGAATGGGCACGGGTGCTCAAGCCGGGAGGAGAGCTCATCGTGACCGATCTGCATCCAGATGTAGCCGCCGGTGGCGATTGCACCTTCCGGCACCAGGACGCGCTCCAGGCCGTGAAGCTGTTCGTCCATCCACTCGACAGCCTGAAGGTTTCGGCAGGTAGGAGCGGATTCTCGCTTCTGAGGTTGGTGGAGAAGGTGGTCGAGCCGTCCATGCGGCGGTACTACGAGGCGGGGGGCGCCAGCGCGGCGTTCGATCGAATGAACGGCACGCCCCTGCTCCTCGGTCTGCACCTTCGGAGAATGTGACTCCTCCGGGCGCCGACGCTACTCGACCACGGTCAGGACCGAGAGCTGGTTGACGCCGGCGCGGTCGACCGAGGCCATGACCTTGGCGACCACGCCGTAGTTCACCCCCTGATCGGCGTTGAGGTTGATCCCGAGCTCGCGCCCCGAGCCCCCGAGCCCGGCCTTGAGACCGCGCAGCTGCCCTTCGAGGTTCTGGAGCGCGACCTCGCTGTGATCGAGGAACACCTTGCCGCGCGCATCGATGCTGAGGCTGAGCGCCTTGTGCTCTTCGGGCGGAGAGGTCGCCGCCGTCTTGGGCAGGTTCACGCGCACGGCGTTGGTCAGGAGCGGCGCGGTCACCAGGAACACCACCACCAGCACGAGCATGACGTCAACCAGGGGCGTGACGTTGATCTCGCTCATCACGTCCTCGCCGTCACCGCCCGCCGAGAAGCCCATCAGACGGCCTCGCGCGCGGCGGTGGCAGAGGAGGGCGGGGGCGCCGAGGTCGCCCCGGCAACCTGACGCCCGAGCCCGCGCTCGGCTCGCAAGGCTGGCGCCGCCCGCAGCGACAGCTTGAAGAGCGCGCTCGCCTGGGTCTCGAGCTCGCCGTGCTGCACCTTCAACCGTCGAATGAAGATGTTGTACGCCAGGACGGCCGGCACGGCGACCGCGATCCCGATGCCGGTGGCCATCAGGGCCTCACCGATGGGGGCGGCCACGACCTCGAGGCTCGCCGAGCCCGAGGCACCGATCTTCTTCAAAGCGTGGATGATGCCCCAGACCGTCCCGAAGAGCCCGACGAACGGTGAGGTGGTCCCGATGCTGGCCAGCACCGCCAGCCCAGCCTCGGCCAGACGCCGCTCCTTTTGCACGTGCTCTTCGAGGGAGCGCTCGAGATATTCCCGCCGGTCGCCCTCGGCTCCGCTGGAGCCGCCGTGTCGGTCACTGGTCGGGATGCTGGACGCTTCTTCGATGGCCCGCAGACCGGCCTGGGCCAGGCGGGCGGCTGGACCTTCGAACTTGCCGAGCTCGGCCGCGGTGGGGAGTCCACCCGATCTCTGCCCCCCCACGCCACCGAAGCTGGCCGCGAAGGCGCGATTCTGGCGCCGGGCGCGCCCCGCCTGCACGGCCTTCAGCGCCACCACGGCCCAGGTGGCCACGGAGAAAGCCCCCAGGAGGTACAGGGTCCCTTTGACGACCCACTCGAGGATCCTATCGGACATGATTCGTTCGTCTCACTTTCTACTTCGATGTTCGGAGCGCACTGGGAAGCCTGGCTACTGCAGCTTGAAGACAATCGGAACGTCGACCGAGCCGGCGATGGCCGTGCTGCCCTGGTGGGCCGGCACGAAGGTCCAGCTCCGCACGGCGGCGAGGGCCGCCTCGTCGAGGACTTCTCGCCCACTCGATCGACGAACCACCGCGCCCTCGACCCTTCCCGCCGGGTTGACGCGCACCCGCAGCAGGACCTCGCCCTCCCAGCCGCGTCGCTGGGCCAGCTCCGGATACGGCGGACGCGGGTTCTTGAGGTAGCCCGCCCCCTCGTGGGCTTGCACGATGGGCGGAGGAGGCGGTGGTGGGGCCAGCACCTCGCCGGTGCCCCCCTTCACGCCCCCCACGACCCCGGTCCCATCGACCGAGCCCTCGGCCGAGCCGATGACTGCCCCGGGCTCGGTGGCCTCGGTCTTGGCCAGCACCGGCTCGGCGGGCGGCGGTGGCGCCTCCAAGGGGACGGGCTCGGGCTTGGGCAGCACCGCGACCTTCTTCTTGACGATGGGGGGTGGCGGCGGAACCCGCTTCGGAAGCTCGATGGGCGGCGGCGGAAGCTCCTTGGGCTTGACCGGCTCGGGGGGCCGGGTCACGGTCACCCGGACGTGCGAGCGCGGGCGCCAGGCCGAGGGCGCGTCGGCGGGCAAGCGGGCGAGGGTCGCCGCCAGGAAGACATGGAGCGCCAGGGAAAAGCCGACGATCAGGAACGGAACAACCCGGCGCCGGCTCTCGGAGGAGGAGCCGATGAGCCGGTTGCCAAAGAGCGCCGCGGCCAGGTCGTGCCCGAGCTCGCTCACCACCGCCGCCATGGGTAAGCCGGTGTCGTCCTCGTCGATGCCGAGGGCGGCCCCACCGGCCGTGGCCACCGTCAATTGTTCAATACTGGACATATGTCTTCTTTCCTTCCAGGAAGGACCTCCCTACAAGCCACGTGCCACGGCCCCGGGCAGGGAGAGCGGTCGGGACCCGGGCCCGGCCGTCGGAACACCGCCGCACCATGCCGCACACCTGCTGCCCCGGCAGCAGCCAGCCTTGCGAAGTGCGTGCCGCCAAGCAGCCATGCGCGGCCCCGTGCGCCACGGTTCAGTAACGGATGTGCCCCAGGCTTCCCCCCCCCACCGCGATGGCCTCGCCGTTGATGGCGACGCTGCGGGGCGAGGCCAGGAACGCCACCACCCACGCCACCTCCTTGGCGTCGATGATCCGCCCGATGCTCACCCGGGCGGCCGCCTGGCGCGCCTGCTCGGGATCGGTCCTCTCGGTGCGCGTGGCTCCTGGGTGAAGCGCATTCACGTGCACCCCGTGCGGGCCGAGCTCGTCGGCCAGGTTCTTGGTGACGGCCGCGACCCCCACGTTTCGGATGGTCGCCACGGGCCGTCCCGTATTGTAGAGGGCCAGCCCTCCGATGTTGATGATCCGGCCCCAGCCCTGGGCGGCGAGGTGAGGGGCCACCGCGCGCGCCGTGCGCAGGTACCCCACCACCTTGATGTTGATGTCCTCGAGGACCTGCTCGTCGACCACCTCGGCCAGGCGCGCGGCGTTCGAGACGCCGCCGGGGACCGCGGCGTTGTTGACGAGGATGTCCACCCCGCCGAGGGCCCGCACCGCGCTCTCCACCAGCGCGTCCACCGAGTCCCTGCGCCCGGTGTCCGCCACGACCGGGACGATCCGGCGCCCAGTGAACGCCGTCAACTCGGCCGCGGTGCGCTCGAGCGCGGCCTGCCCGCGCGCGGCGATCACCACGTCGACGCCCTCGGCGGCCAGCACCCCCGCGATGGCCTTCCCGATTCCCCGGCTGCCACCGGTCACGATGGCCCGCTTTCCTTTCAGCTCGAGATCCATGTCATCCCCTCGTCTCAGGTTGCGCGGGCGCGGCGTGCGCACACCCGTCGTGGGCCATCGGACAGCAACCCATGTGCCGGGCGAGCGGCCTGCCCGGCGAGAGACCGATGGGAGACGCTCATCTGCCGGTTGAGAGAGTCTGGATTGTGCGCCGCCCACCACGCCGCTAGCCTGCGTGGGCGTCCTCGGCCCCTTCGCTCGACAGGACGTCCACCTTCATGAGCTCGTCTTTCACCCGCGCCCCCGGCACGCCCGCGCTCCCGGACACACCCGTTCGTTTCATCCTGCACTTCGTCGGCGGGCGATTCCGTGGCTGGCTGGGGGCGATGGCGCTGACCGAGACGGGGAACGCGACCGCGGGGATCTTGATCCCCTACGCGGTGAACCGCATCGTCACTGCCGTCACCCACGGCCACGTGTCGCGGGCGGCCGTGTGGTCCGAGCTGCGCTTTCCCTTGATGCTGTTCGCAATCTTCAGCCTCGGCGAGCTCGGCTTCGGGCGCGCCACCAGCGCCATCCAGTTCCGGGTCGGCCCGCGCCTGCGCCAGGACGTGGCACGCGCGCTCTATCACTACTTGCAGTACCACTCGCATCGGTTCCTCACCGAGAACTTCGCCGGGGCCCTCGCCCACCGCATCAGCGAGGCCTCACAGGGGGTCACCCAGACGCTCTGGACCCTGATCGCCGAGTTCTGGCCGATGACCATCGTGATCGGCGTGTCGAACGTGCTGCTCTTCGGCGCCAACCGATGGCTCGGGGTCTTCGCGGCGTCTTGGTCGGTGTTCTTCGTCGCGCTGTCCTTCGTGCTGGCACGGCGCGGGCAGCCCTTCGCGCTGTCGGCCGCGGCCGGGCGCAGCGAGACCACCGGGCACATCGTCGACTCGGTGACCAACCTCGCCACCGCCCGCCTGTTCGCCCGGCTCGACTTCGAGCGGGCCCAGCTGGCGCGCACCCAGGAGCGGGAGCTGGCGGCGGTCCTGCGCTCGAACCGGGTGATGGAGCGGGTGCGCTGGTTCCAGTTCGGCTCGGCGGCCTTGCTGAAGGTGGGCATGGTGGCGGTGGCGCTCACGCTGTGGAGCCGGGGCGCCCTCGACGTCGGGCAGTTCGTGATGGCGCTCAGCCTGTCGCTGCTGATCATCGCCGAGGTCCGCAACCTGAGCCGCCGCCTGCTGGAGTTCTTCGAGTTCATCGGCAACGTCGCCAACGGCGTGCGCACCATCGTGCGGCCCCATGAGCTGGTCGACTCGCAGACGGCGGCCGCGCTGCCGATCGCCGGCGGCGTCATCGAGTTTCGCCGCGTGAGCTTCGCGTACTCCGACGGCAAGCCGGTGTTCCGTGACCTCTGCCTGACCATCCCGGCCGGGCAGCGGGTGGGGCTGGTGGGCCTGTCCGGCTCGGGGAAGTCGACGCTGGTCAGCCTGATCCTCCGGCTCTACGATCCCCAGGCGGGCGGCATCTTCATCGATGGGCACGATCTGCGGGAGATGACCCAGGAGGCCCTGCACGCGCAGATCGGGCTGATCCCGCAGGATCCAAGCCTGTTTCACCGGACGCTGCGCGAGAACATCGGCTACGGGCGGCTCGAGGCCAGCACCGCCGACATCGAGATCGCCGCCGAGCGCGCCCATGCGCACGAGTTCATCCGGCAGATCCCGGGCGGCTACGAGGCCCTGGTGGGCGAGCGCGGGGTCAAGCTGTCGGGCGGCCAGCGGCAGCGCATCGCCATCGCCCGGGTCATCCTCAAGGACGCCCCGGTCTTGATCCTCGACGAGGCCACCTCCAGCCTCGACTCCATCACCGAGTACGCCATAAAGGACGCCCTCGACCGGGTGATGGCCGACAAGACGGTCATCGTTGTGGCGCACCGGCTGTCCACCATCTCCCACCTCGACCGCATCCTGGTGTTCGACGAGGGGCAGATCGTCGAGGACGGCACCCACCGCCAGCTGCTGGCTCGGCGCGGCGCCTACTTTCGGCTCTGGAGCCGCCAGTCCGACGGCTTCCTGCCCGAGGGCGAGAGCGGGACCACCCCGACCGTCCACCTCGAGCCGTCCGAGGCCGATGTGGAGGCGGCGGCGCTGCGGGCGGCGACGGACAGCCTGGACGACGAGGCCCCCGCCGCGCCACGCGACGCCGTGGCGTGATCCGCACCACGACGGTGAGTCTTTTTTACTAGACAATCCTCCCGGCCGCGTGGGAGAGTCACCTTCCTGCCATGTGGTCAACGGTCAAGCGGGCTCCGCCGAGCACGCACAGCGCGCCCGGTGCGAGACTGGGTCTGCCCGGGCTCGCTCTGCTGCTCCTCGGCATCGCAGGGTGCGGCGGAGCGGCCCCCACCCAGTCACTGACCGAGACCCTGACCATTTCGGCCTTCAGCGTGGTCCGTGAGCCCTACGACCGCGCCATCCTGCCGGCCTTCACCCGGTGGTATCGCGAGAAGACCGGCACGACCGTCGAGGTGGAGGCGTCCTACGGGGCGAGCGGCGCGCAGTCCCGGGCGGTGGTCGAGGGCTTCGAGGCCGACGTGGTGGTGTTCTCCATGTCGGACGACGTCGAGCGCCTGCGGCGCGCGGGCCTGATCCGGCACGATCCGGAGGCCGGACCACACGGCGGCCTCGTCAGCCACTCGGTCGTGGCGTTCGCCGTGCGGGCGGGAAACCCCAAAGGGATCCACGACTGGGTGGATCTGACCCGCGACGACGTCACCGTGCTCACCGCCAATCCCAGCACCAGCGGTGGCGCGATCTGGAACATCGCCGCCCTCTTTGGCGCCGCCAGCCGCGAGCCCACCCGCAGCCTGTCGGGGGGCGCCTCGCCGGCCGAGCTCCTGCGGCGGGTGCTCCGGCGGGTGGAGATCATGGATCGCAGCGGGCGCGACTCCGTGCAGACCTTCGAGCGCGGCATGGGGGACGTCGTGCTCACCTACGAGAACGAGATCCTGGTTGGCCAGCGGGCCGGGCAGACCTACGAGCAGGTCACCCCCCGGAGCACCTTGCGCATCGACAACCCAGGCGCCCTCGTCGACGTGTACGTGGACCAGCACGGCAGGCGGGCGGTCGCCGAGGCCTTCCTCGCGTTCCTTCAGACGCCCGAGGCTCAGCGGGCCTTCGCGACCTACGGCCTGCGGCCGATCGACCCGGGCGTCGCGCGCGAGACGCAAGGCCGGGTGGCGCCGGTGGCCGATCTCTTCACCATCCGCGACCTCGGGGGATTCTCGAAGGTCAAGGCGCAGCTGTTTTCGCCCACCGGCATCTACACCCACGCGATCGAAGAGGCCCACGCGAAATGACTCCTCCGACATCGACATTCGTGGTCACCCCGGGCGGTGCCTCCGTCGGGGGCAGCCAGTCCGCTCGGCCCGGCTCCGAGCCGCGGCGGCGGCCCCGATCCACCGAGCCCCGGCTCGGCCGTCTCGTGGTCCGCAGCATGGTGGTCATCTACCTCGGCCTGTTCATCGCCCTGCCGGTCGGGGCCGTGGTGCGCATGGGATTCCGCAAGGGCCTGTCCGCCTTCGGCGCGGCCATCGTCAATCCCGATACGTTGTCGGCGCTGGGGCTCACCGTGCAGACCTCCCTGGCCATGGCCCTCATCAACGCCGTGATGGGGACCTGGATCGCGTACGTGCTGGCGCGGGTGCCTTTCCCGGGGCGGCGGCTGGTCAACGCGCTCATCGACCTGCCCTTCGCCATCCCCACCCTCGTCACCGGGGTGATGCTGGTGGTGCTGTTCGGGCCGCAATCCGGCGTGGGGATCTGGTTCGACGGCCACCACCTGCGCCTGATGTACGCGCGGCCGGGGATCGTGCTGGCCCTGCTATTCGTGACGTTGCCGTTCGTGGTGCGGGCGGTGCAGCCGTTGCTCCTCGATCTCGACACCGGGCAGGAGGAGGCGGCGGCGATCCTCGGCGCCTCGCCCTGGCGGATCTTCCGCCAGATCATCCTGCCGTCGTTGTGGCCGGGGATTCGCACCGGGACCCTGCTCAGCTTCTCGCGCGCCCTCGGCGAGTTCGGTTCGATCGTGATCGTCTCGGGGAACATCCCGCGCCGGACCCTGACCGCCGCGGTCCTGATTTACGGCGAGATCGAGAGTGGACATCCCGAGGCGGCCGCGGCCGTCTCGACCTTGCTGCTGGCGCTGGCGTTCACCCTCATCGTGGTGGTGGAGAGCTTCCACCGGAAAGCGCAGGCCGGCCATGGCATCGCCTAGCGGGTCGGTCGCGGGCTCCGGCGGGGGATCCATCGTCGTGGTCTGGTCGGCCACCGATTCGGGGGCCATCCCGACCTCGGCGCCTCCGAGGTTGCTCGCGCCATCCGAGCGGCCGAGCCCACGTCCGCGCGCGGGCGCACGCACCTGGCAGCGCTGGGTGGGGCGCGCCTTCGTCCTCGGCGTGCCGCTCGCCTACCTGGCGGTCCTGCTCGTGGGTCCGCTGCTGGCGGTGGTGGCGGGCGCCTTCGCCGACGGTGCGGGCGCCTTCCTGGGCGCCGTGACCTCGCGCTGGGCGCTCCACGGGTTCGCGATGACCGCGCTCATGAGCGGAGTGGCCATCGTGTTCAACACCGTCTTCGGAGTGGCCATCGCGTGGACCATCTGCCGCGACCGCTTTCCCGGGCGCGCGGCGCTCGGCGGGCTGGTCGACCTGCCGTTCGCGGTGTCCCCGGTGGTGGTGGGGTTGATGGCGATGTTGCTGTTCGGACGCCAAGGCTGGTTCGGGCCGGCCCTGGCGGCGCGCGGAATTCGGGTGCTCTTTGCGTGGCCGGCCATGGCGCTGGTGACCACCTTCGTGTCGTTGCCGTGCGTGGTGCGCGAGGTGACCCCCGTGCTGGAGGCGATCGGGGTCAACGAGGAGGAGGCCGCCCGCACGCTCGGCGCCTCGCGCGCGCAGACCTTCTGGCGGGTCGTCCTGCCGAACATCCGCTGGGGCATCCTCTACGGGATCGCGCTGACGGCGGCGCGCACCCTCGGCGAGTTCGGTGGCGTGTTGCTGGTGAGCGGGGGCCTGGCCGGCAAGACCGAGACCGCGACGCTGGTGATCTACCGCCACCTCGAGGAGCGCCAGGACCAGGCCGCCCAGGCCATCGCGGTGGTGCTGGCTATGGCGTCGATTCTGCTGCTGCTCGCCATGGAGCTGCTCAAGACCAAACGAGATCGCGATCTCGATTCAGCCGGGAGAACCAGATGAGTATCGAAGCACGGGGGTTGTCGAAGCGCTTTGGAACGTTCCAGGCGGTCAAGGACGTCTCGTTCACGGTCCAGACCGGCGAGGTCACCGCGCTGCTCGGGCCGAGCGGCTCGGGGAAGAGCTCGGTCCTGCGGCTGATCGCGGGCCTCGAGCTGCCCGACGTGGGCCAGATCCTGATCGACGGCGAGGACAGCACCTGGTCGTCGGCCGAGCGGCGCGGGGTGGGCTTCGTGTTCCAGCACTACGCCCTCTTCCGGCACATGACCGTGGCCGAGAACATCGCCTTCGGCCTCGACGTCCGCAAGGTGCCGGCCCCGCAGGTCAAGGAGCGGGTGACCGAGCTGCTCGAGCTCGTGCAGCTCGCCGGCTACGCGGGGCGCTTCCCCAACCAGCTGTCGGGAGGGCAGCGCCAGCGGGTCGCGCTGGCGCGGGCGCTGGCCCCGAAACCCAAGGTCCTGCTGCTCGACGAGCCCTTCGGCGCGCTCGACGCCAACGTGCGCGCCGAGCTGCGGGCCTGGCTGCGGCGCCTGCAGGACGAGGTGCACATGACCACCCTGCTCGTCACCCACGATCAGGAGGAGGCCATGGAGCTGGCGGATCGGGTGGTGGTGATGAACAAGGGCGCGGTCGAGCAGGCTGGCGCGCCGAGCGAGATCTACGACGCGCCGGCCACGCCGTTCGTGGCCAGCTTCATCGGGGCCTCCAACCGCCTCGAGGGGCGCATCTCGGCCGGGCGCACCGAGGTGGAGGGCTGCGACGTCGACTGGCGCGGGGCGCTCGGCGCGGGCGGCCAAGGGGCACGCGACGGCACGACCGACGCCACCATCGAGGCATTCGTGCGGCCGCACGAGATCGAGATCCGGCGCGAGCGCGGCACCGAAGGCCCGTCCATCCCGGCGGCGGTGGTGCGCGCCACCCGTCTCGGCTGGCAGGTGAAGATCGAGCTCGCGCTGCCGACAGGGCGCACGCTCACCGTCCATCAGGACAAGGAGGCGGTGGACGCTCTCGGCATCAAGGCCGGCCAGCGCGTCTTCATCACCCTCCGTGGCGCCAAGATCTTCGCCCGCGACATCGCCGCGACCGCAAGCCCGGCCGCCGCCCAGCTCAGCTGAGCCGATCCCCCCTCCCCAGGATCAGGACCAAGTCAGGCGAGGGGGCGGAAGTATTCCTGGAACTTGCCGGGGGGATACGATTCGAGCGGGCCGGGGTGGAAGCGGACATAGACCGCGTCCTGGCCCACCGCGTGAATCACGGCCAGCGCGCCGCTGAATCCGGCGTACCAGCGCGGCGGATCCACCACCATGACCAGCCGCCGTCCGGGAGACAGGCTCGTGGCCGGACCGGCCGGGCGGGAGGTGATCGCACCCTCCACCCGGGCGGACTGGGCCGCCCGCGCCCGGATCACGGACGCAGGCAGCCCAGCCTCGACGCCTCCCCCTTCCCCCCCGAGCTCGAGTTGCCCCCACTCCCCGCCCGCCCCTTGTTCCCCCCAGCTCGCGCTCTCTGACATGGGAAGGCAAAATGCATCGGGCGTGCCCACTCGGTTGTGGCGCATTTTCGTGGGTCGAGCCCGGTGGCCTGCACGCAGTCCAGCACACGCGTGCGCACTCCTGCTGGCTCCGCAGCATCGCACGACGCGGAAAGCAACACCGATCAGGGCGTCGGGCTGTCTCCGCGGGCCCGATGGGCGGCGACGAAGTCGGTCGCCGCCGTGCTGCCACCGTCCGCGAAGGCCTTCATGGCCTCTGCGTGCAGGTGCGTGAGGATCTCCACCTTGAGGGCGTTGGCGCGCTCGTCCCCGACGAGGGCTGTCACCCGGCGGGGGCGAGGGAGATCCACTTCGATGACGGCGCGCACCCGGGTGGGGATGTGGCTCATCACCAGCACCCGGTCGGCGAGGAAGATCGCCTCGTCGACGTCGGTGGTGACGAAGAAGTCGGTGCGCCGCGCCTCGGCCGAGAGGCTCGCGTAGTACTCCAGCATCAGCTTCTTGGTCATGGCGTCGAGCCCCCGGAAGGGCTCGTCGAGGATCATGAGGGCGGGCTGGTTGATGAGGGCGCGGGCCAGCTCCGCCCGCCGCTGCATGCCGCCCGAGAGCTGGGCCGGGTACTTCCGCCGGAATGCCTCGAGCCCGACCCGCTCGAGCAGTCCATCCCCGAGGCGCCGGGCCTCCGCGGTCAGCTGCCCGCGCGCCCGAGGCCCAAAGAGCAGGTTCTCATCGGTGGTCATCCAGGGAAACAGCGCCGTCTCCTGGAACATCACCTGCCGGTCGGGGCCGGGGCCGGTGACCGGCTTGCCGTTCATCAAGATCTCGCCGCGGGTGGGCTTCTCGAAGCCCGCGATGAGCCGGATGAGCGTGCTCTTCCCGGCGCCCGAGGGGCCGATCATCACGGTGAGCTTGCCGGCCGGGATCTCGAACGAGCAGTCCTCGACCACGGCGCGGCCCCGCGCGCGGCCTGCGCGCCCGGTCCCGTAGCTCTTGTCGACCCCGCGGAGCTCGATCACGCGATCACCCGTTCACCCTCAGCCAGGGGGTGAGCCGCCGCGCCAGCGCCCGCAGGGCGGTGCTGGACAGATATCCGGCGATCCCGATCGAGATCATCCCCACCACGATCTGCGGATAGGAGCCCCCGACATACGAGTTCCAGATGAAGAAGCCGAGCCCGCCGCCCGACGCCGTGGAGCCGGCGGCGCCCCCACCCGAGATCATCTCGGCGGCCACCACCACCTCCCAGGTGACGCCGATGCTGACCTCCATCCCGACCAGGATCGACGGCAGCACCCCCGGCAGGATGATGCGACGAAACACGTTGCCGGACGAGGCGCCCATCGAGCGGGCGACCTGGATCAGGCGGCCGTCGACCGCTTCGGCCCCGCCAAGGACGTTGATCACGATGGTGTAGAAGGCGCCGAGGAAGATCACGAAGTCGATCGACAGCTCCTGGGTCGGCCAGAAGATGATCGACGCCGGGACCCAGGCCAGCGGCGGAATCGGCCGGAGGAGCTCGAACACCGGGAAGGTCGCCGCCCGGAAGCGCGGTCCGAGCGCCATGAGCAGCCCGAAGGGGATCCCCACCAGGACCGCGGCCGTGAATCCCCCGAGCACGCGCGTGAGGCTGACCACCCAGCTCGACCAGTAGCCGGAGTCGAAGACCAAATGTCGCCAGCTCGCGAGGACTGCGGTCGGTGCGGGCAAATTCCCGAGCCAGGGGAGGGGGCGGCCGAGCCAGTGCCCGCTGGTGGCGCCGAGCTGCCAGACGGCGAGCAGCACCACGTACGACACGAGCGCGCGCCGGCGCGGGCGCGACACGAGCGCACGCGCGGAGGCCGCGAGCCCAAATGAGGCGCGCCGCGCCCGGCCGGGTCCTGGCGCCGGAAGGGCCCCGCCGGTGGTTCCTGGAGCGGAGGCGGTCGATGCGGCGGCCGGAGGAGCCGTCGTCGTCGAAGTCGAAGAAGTCGAAGTGGAGGTCGAAGTCGGCGCAAGCAAGGGACCGCCGCGACCGGCCTGGAGCGAGGGCGGTGCCGGGCCCTCCGTGGCATGAAGATCCATGCGGTTCAGCCCTCCTTCTCGCCGAGCTGGAAGGACTTCAGGGCCTCCTCGTGGACCACCTCGGTGGTCTCGAGGACCAGCTCCCGGTAGCGCCGGCCGGTGACGAGATCGTGGCGGCGCGGATAGCCGAGATCCACCTCGAGGATGCGCTTCGGGCGACAGGGGCGCGTCGTCATCACGACCACCCGCCGACCGAGGAAGATGGCCTCCTCGAGGTCGTGGGTGATGAAGAAGATGGTCACGCGGTTCTTGGCGTAGATCTCGAGCAGCGCCTCGTGCAGCACCGACTTGGTGAGGGCGTCGAGCGCCCGGTAGGGCTCGTCAAGCAGCAAGACTGCCGGATCGTTCATCAGCGCCCGTACGATCTCGACCCGCCGCCGCACGCCCGAGGAGGTCTGCCCCGGATAGACGTCCTCGTAGCCACCGAGGCCGGCGTCGGCCAGCATGTGGCGCGCCTTCTCGCGGGCTGCGGCGGGGGACAGCTTCCTCTGCACGGTCGGACCGAAGGCGACGTTCTCGAGGACGGTCTTCCAGGGGAAGAGGGCCCCGTTCTGAAAGACCACCACGCGGTCCGGGCCCACGGGCGCGGTGGCCTGCCCCGGGCCACACAGCACCTGCCCATCGAGGGTGATGCGCCCGCCGTCGAGGCTATGGAACCCGGCGATGGCGTTCAGCAAGGTGGTCTTGCCGCACCCCGAGGGACCGACGACCATGCAGATCTCGCCGGCTGCGATGTCGAACGAACAGTGGTCGACCGCCAGCACGCGCGTCCCGCGGGTCTCGTAGAACTTGACCGCATCCTCGATGCGCAGCCGGCCGCGCTCGCGCTGTCCTGCTTCCATGGTTCAGCCCGTGGCCAGCGCCTGGTTGCGCCAGGCCATCAGGCGGGTGCCGACCCACCGCACGAGGGCGCTGGTCACGTAGCCCACCACGCCGAGGGTCAACATCCCGATGATGATGGTCGGGTACTGCACCATGGTGTACGAGGTGTTGATGAGGTAGCCGAGGCCGTACTGACCGGAGACCATCTCGGCGGCGGCCAGCGAGAACCAGGCAACCCCCATCGAGATCTGCAGCCCCGTGAAGATGAAGGGCAGCGCCCCGGGGATCACCACGTGGCGAAAGACCTGGCCGCGGGAGGCCCCGAGACAGCGCGCGGCCTGCAGGAAGGTCGGCTCTATGGAGCGCACCCCGAGCATGGTGTTGAGCGCGGTGGCGAAGAACGAGGCCAGGAAGGTCAGGAACACCACCGGGGTCTCCGAGCCCGAGAACACGATGATCGCGATGGGCACCCAGGCGAGGATGGGGATGGGCCGCAGGAGCTCGAAGACCGGGAAGACGAACTCCCGGAAGGTGCGCGACCAGCCGATGAGAAGGCCCACCGGCACGCCGAGGCTGGTGGCCAGGAAGAAGGCGATCCCGATGCGGCGCAGGCTGACCCAGATGTGCTGGTAGTAGATGGGCGTGTGCAGAGAGAGACCGAAGGTCGGCTCGCGGCTCCACCACTCGTGAAAGACCTGGGTGAGCCCGGGCATCTTCTCGAAGCGCGGCCAGCGGAGGACCTCCACCGACAGGTACCAGAACGCCAGCGCCAGCGCGTACCCCAGGACCATGAGGTACGGCTTCGGGCCCTTGAACCATTCGCCGAGCCGCTCAACGAGGACCAGCCCGGGCGCCGGCTTGGCCGGTGGCGTGACCGGGTTCGCGACCAGCTTCACCTCCCGGGTCACGGGCCCCGGCTGCTCGGGCAGATCGTCGTCTTTCAAGATGGACATGATGGACATGGTGGATGGCCTCGCGTCACCGTCGGCTACCGCCCGCAGATCGTCGGCGCGCGCCTGTCCCCTCGGCTACTTCGACGCCACTTCCGTGGAGGCGGCGATGCTCCCCACCGGCGCGTGCAGGTGGCGCTCGGCCAGGATCTGCTCGGTGAACTGCGGCTGAACGGCGTCGGCGGCCAGCTCGGGAATGGCGATGCTCTTGACCTCGTACAGGAAGGCGGTCGAGCGCTTGATCAGCTCCAGGCCCTCCGGGGTGAATCCGAACGGGATGGTCAGCCGCTGCGCGGCCCCTCCGACGCTGGATGGATACGCGCCGAAGAGTGCTTGCCAGAGCACCTTCTCGTCGAAGCCGGTGGTCTGCGCCTTGGCGAGCCGCGCCACCTCGTGACCGTTCTTGGGGTCGACGAGGAACTGCTCCGCCTCGAGCTCGGCCTCGAGCCAGGCCTTGATCACGTCCGGGCGCTGCTGGATCAGGTCGGCCCGGGCGTCGATGAAGGCCCCGTCGTTCTCCCCGAAGTCGTTCCCGGTGGCCACGCGCCGAGCGAGCCCCTCGGCCACCAGCCGCGACGCCGTCGGCTCCCAGACCACGGCTCCGTCGAGCTTGTTGCTGCGAAAGCCGCTGGTGATGAGCTCGATGTTCTGGTTGAGGTACTCGCCCGGGTTGATGTTCTGCTTCTTGAAGACCGCGCGCGCGAACCGGTCGGTGCAGCTACCCTTCGGCACAGCCACGATCTTGCCGTCCAGCCACTTGACCGCGGCAGCCCCGTCGCCGAACTGCGGCGCGTCCTTGCGGGTCAGGAACACGTTGCACTGGTCGTGCCCGAGCCCGATGTTGGCGACGATGCGCAGGTCGGCCACGTTGCGCTTGGTGGCTCCGACGATGGCCGGCATGTCCCCCACGTACCCGATGTGCTGCTTCCCCGCCAGCATGGCGTTGACGATGATCGCGCCCTGGAGCCCAATCTTGAACTCGACGGTCGACTGAGGCGGCAGATGCTTCTTCCAGAGCTCGAGCCCGTTGATCACCACCCCCGACCAGGCCTCGGAATAATAGGGCTGATACCCGACGACCAGGTGCACCGGCTCCCCAGGTTTCCCGTAGTCGAGGGTCCCGCTCGGGGCGGGCTCGGCCGCGGCCGGCGCGGCTGCCGGGGCCGCGGAGTTGCTGGGGCTCGGCGCCCCGCTGACGGGTGCACCGCCCTTCGATTCCTCCTGCCGCCGACAGCCCCCCACGCTACCCACGGCGAGCCCGAAGACCGCCAAGGTGCCAGTCACAGTCAAGGAAAGCGCGAACCGAGCACGCAATGAGGATCTGGGCATGGGTCTCTCCGCTTCGGCGCCAGGGGCCGTCCGTCTTCTAAGGAAGAGCTTTGTCTACCCACGCGAACGGTCCCTGTCAACCCCTCGCATGCGGGCGGTCACAGGGGGCCCAGAGCTGCGCGCACTGGTTGAGCTGGAGGATCGGGCTCGACCCCGCGACGGCGCGCGAGAAGGTGCGGGTGGCTCGGGCGCTCGGGCAGTTGCCGCTGCTCGACGCGGCGCTGGCGGCCGGGCGGATTTCGTATGCCAAGGTCCGGGCCATCACCCGGGTGGCGACGCCCGGGACGGAGGGACGCCTGGTCGAGATGGCGGCCTGCGCGACCGGGGCTCAGCTGGAGCGCATCTGCCGACGGTATCGCGGGCTGCGCGGGCAGTTCATGCGCGAGGAGGCTGAGCGGACCGGCGAGCTCGCCGGGGATGGCGCCGACACCGAACGGATGATTTACCTGCGCAACTTGCCGAGCGGAATGGTGCGGCTCGAAGCCACGCTCCAACCCGACGAGGCGGATCTGGTCATGAAGGCCATCGACAAGGCTCGCGACGAGTTGCGGGCCTTGTCTCTTGGTCGAGCGAAGTCACTGGACCCGGGAAGGGTCGAGGGGGATGGCGCTTCCGCGGAAATGCCAGCCGTGGTGGCGTCGGTGGACGCGGGGTCGACAGTTGCGGCGGAGGCGGGGAAGCAGCGGGCGGTGGCCAGTGGCGCGCGGGGCGCGGGTCCGGCCGCCTCCAACCTGCGGCTTCCACTTCCGGGTCGGGCAGATGCGTTGCTCTTCCTAGCTGAGGCCAGCCTCGAGGGATCCTCCGCTGGAAGTGGAAGGCCGAGAGGGCCGGGGATAGTCGAGGGCGGATCAGCCGAATCTCGCTATCCCGGACTTGGAGGGGATCGGTATCGCATCTTGATCCACCTCTCCGAGAGCCTGGTGGGACCGGATGGGCAGTGGGAAGCCTTCCTCGAGGACGGGACGTTGCTGTCTGCCGAGGCGTTTCGTCGGGCTTCATGCGATGGGGGGCTGGTGCCGGCCGTCGTGACCAACCCAGCGACGAGCGCGAGCTCCGAGGCCGACGGCGTGGTCACTGGCAATGTCGGTGTCAATGTGGATGTCGGCAGGCAGAGCCGCGCGATCCCCGCCGCGCTCCGGCGGGCGTTGTGGTTGCGCGACGATGGCTGTCGCTTCCCGGGATGCGGCAATCGCCGCTTCATCCACGGTCACCACATCCGTCACTGGGCGAACGGTGGAGACCTCGCTGCAGAACCTGGCCTTGCTGTGCTCGTTCCACCATCGGCTCGTGCACGAGGGTTGCTTCCGGGTGCGGCGCGCTCCGGAATCCGGCGCGCTCGAGTGGTTCGATCCCCGGGGCCGACCCATCCCTGACGTTCCATCCCCCGGGCTCGTGGCCCACCAGACACCGAGCCTGCTCGCCCTCGCCGAGCGCGGGATTGCGTTGCCTCTCGATGCGAACGTCAACGCGTGTGGCTGGGACGGGGATCCGGTCGACTACGAAGCCGTCTTCGACACCCTGGTCTGCGTGGATCCTTTGTTCGCGTCGGCGTGATGGTGCCGCACGGAAGGCGGTGGGGCCCCTCTCCCTGACCGTGGCCCTGCTCCGCGGGCGAGAGGATTGACTTGTCTGGCGCGGGGTCGGCTGTCGCGGCCGAGGCGTGCGCGTGGGGTCGGTCGCCAGCGAGGCGGGGGCGGTCGGAGTCGTTCCGCCTCCGAGCCTCGAGTCCACTGCCACAGTGGGCGGATCCGTTGCTCTTCACGGCGGAGGTCACCATCGAGGAACACCTCTCCGGAGCTGGAGTGCCTTTGGCAGCAGTCCGAGCCGTGTGTCCATGCTGTCTGCCGACCGAGTGGCGACCTCATGCTCGAAGGGGTCGAGCTCTCCGCGTGGCAGGCGGTCGAGGTTCCGCGCATCTTCGACGATCCCGACCGCGAGCCCGACCCGGGACCGGAAGAGGAGCTGGCTGCGCTGTTCGGGCGCACGCGCGGCGCCCTCTCCGCATGGATGCAGGCCCTCGACCACCTCCGGGGATAGCCTGCTGCTCCTCCCTCACAGCGGCAGGTGGCTGCCGATGCCCAGCATGCGCGTGTCGAGCTCGATCCGGCGGCGTACCAGGCGGGCGGCGCGCGTTTCGAGGTCGAGGCGGACGGTGTCGAAGAGCTTGCCGACGGCGAACAGGGTGGTCGCGCCGCCGTCGAGCACGGTGCGAAAGACCTGCAGCGCGGACACGACCTGGAGATCGCCGCCGCCGGCGCCTCCGTCGTCGTCGACGTCGGGGGGGCCTTCCACCTTGTAGACGGTGACGTGGCGCGAGAGGCGGGCGTGGTCGCTGTGGTGCCGCGGAAGCGTGTCGAAGAGCGTGCGCAACCCCGGCTTGTCGAGGTCGAGCCACAGCATGGGCTTGCGCAGCTCGGGGCTGTAGGCTCCGATGGTGTACCGGAGATCCGGCGCGCACCGCTCGAGGTAGCCGGCGAAGTCGCCGGCGTCGAGGCGCAAGGAGAGCTCGTAGACGAGGTCGTGGGCCAGGCTGCGCTCGAGCTCCGTCGGCGACCTCCGCGGGGAGGCGTCGCTCATCGGGGCTCCGGCGGATGGGTCGCGGTCGCAGTGCCGCTCGTGGCTCCGATCCCGGCGAACGGATGGGCGGCCGAGCGCCCGAGGCGGCGGCTCCACTCGGCGTAGTAGTGGCGCATCCCCACCTCGTCGTGGATGCCCCGCTCTTCCTCGCGCGCGTGCAGGATGAACCGGCTGCCCGCGCGCGCGTCGCGGGTGGTCCGGCCCTGCCCGACCACGCCCAGGAAGTCCTCGTGCAGGTTGCGCCCGAAGGGGCCCCAGATGGTGTTGTGATCCCGCACGCGCTCGGCGCGCTCGGCTGGTGAATCGGACTTGAGGCCGAGCCCGCGCAGCTCGAGCAGGGTCCGCCCGGGCGCGAGCGGAATGGCGGTGTCGATGCGCAAAACGGACGTCCGCAGGTTGTAGGTGATGCCCGGGAACAGATCGACCAGGATCCACCCGCCTGGCGCGAGCCCCGGCCACCCCACCTTCCGCTCGCCCCCGCCGGCGTAGCTGTCGTAGCGCACCTGCATGGATCCCACCGAGGCGTGACCGTTCGGGTACGGCACGTACTTGCGATCGAAGTACCCCGGCTGCAGCATGCCGGTGACTCGATTGAAGTGGTGCATGTAGTCGTGATAAAATTCACTGTTGGTGTCGTGCCAGAGCTTGAAGTTGGCGTCCAGGATCACCTGCTGGTAGTGGAACACCTCGAGGGGCGCGGCCAGGTGCGGCTCGAGCAGCCCGAGCGCCGGCCCGATGTGGTCGC
>Ga0265332_10000672_pt1 | contig 22075 bp, 18 predicted proteins | sample 41926metaG_FD_202084 | JGI IMG/M metagenome (GOLD analysis project Ga0265332, IMG submission 202084) | Rhizosphere microbial communities from Carex aquatilis grown in University of Washington, Seatle, WA, United States - 4-19-26 metaG | ecosystem: Host-associated > Plants > Roots > Rhizosphere...
TTGAAACGAAGATGGAGTTTTTATTTCTGCAATTGCGGAAGCCGGCATGAAGAACAAAAACTTCCACGTCGTTATTTTTTCCACCCTTTTTGCGGCGGCGTTGTGGCTTTCCATCAATATGGGGTATGAATACCAAACCGTCGTTTCAATCCCTCTGGTCATAGAAAACATAAAGCCTAACCGGGCGTTAGCGAAGCCTCTCCCCCCGGCCGTCAATGTAAAGATCCACGCTTCCGGCTGGCAGCTCTTCGGATTGTATTTCGTCCCCGACGTTCGTTACATCCTCGATGTTTCAGACATCTCCAATAGATACAATTTTGTCGCAAACAAGGATGTGACGGAGCGGATGAAACTGCCGCAGGGAATACGCACCGTCGAAATCAAGCCTGATACCATTGTGGTAGTGCTGGACGATAAAATAAAGAAAATCGTCCCTGTAGAGCCGGTTGTCACAATGAATTTCCGCGAGGGATACGGCGTTGTCGGAGAAATCAAGTCGATTCCCGACAGCATCACTCTCACGGGCGCCAAAGACCTTCTCGATAAAATCGAACGGTGGCAAACCGACCCGCTTGAATTTTCTAATCTAAAGAGCGATGTTAACGTCCGCGTCGGGGTCTCCGATACGATGTCGTTCGGTATTACTCCGTTTCCCGCCGCGGTCTCCGTTCAAATTGACGTGCAGCCAATTGCAGAAAAGAGCTTCAAGGGGATTCCCGTTGAGGTCAATCAGGTTCCCGGAAATCGGCTGGTCGTTCTTATTCCTCCGAAGATCGACATCATTGTCCGCGGGGGAATAGAACAAGTAGCGGCGGTCGAACAAAAAGATTTTTCATCGTACATCGACTACAAGACTATTTTGCTCGACACAACCGGGTCGATTCAGCCTATCGTCACGACTCCTAGAAATATTAAGATCGTTCGGCAGTATCCGGAACAGCTTCAGTACGTCGTGAGAAAATAAAAAAGCCCAACCGGCCGGTCGAGCTTTTTTATTAGAAACCATCTCAAAAATGGTTTGATGTAGAATGCACTTGTAAATGTCATGCTGAGTCCGCCGCAGGCGGACGAAGCATCCACGACACCGAAGCCTCGTAGATTCACGATGCGTGATTGTCATGGATTCTCCCGAAGGGATCCCTTTGGGACAGAATGACATTTTTCGTGGTTTTTGAGTTAGCTTCTAAAGCAAAGAATGTAAACTCAGAACGGTCTATTAAACCGCAGAAAAACGCTCACCGGCGATTTCACGTCGGTACGCCACGCGAACCCAAGCCTCCAGCCTTCATCGTGCCAGCCTACGGCAAATCCGATGTCGGATTTAATAGTGTTTTGATTGATTGATGAAAATCCATCCGTGACCATTTTTGAAGGCGGAACGAGAGACGCAGCACCGGCATCGGCAAGAACGATAAAATTCAGACTGCTCGGCCAAAAGAATTCATCGTCCATCAAACGGCCGCTTAGCACGTATTCAAAATTTCCCAGGAGCATTCTGTTGCCGGCAAATTCTTTGAAACTATACGCCGGGAGTGTATTCGCACCTCCGATCTCAAACGATTTTTGCGGGATGTAATCTCCCTCCAGCGATCCGGCACGTACTCGAACATTGATCTTGTCGTATTCGGAGAGAGGCTGAAAGCGGCGGACATCAATCACCACTTGCGTAAAGTCAAAGTCCCCGCCTAAACCATTCCCCCCGCGTTCGACGCTCGCAAAGATATTCCAGCCGACGGTCCTTCGGCCGCGTCCTTCGAGCGTACTCACGCCGGCGGTCCCCAAAATACTGTGCATCGTCCCTTCCGCTACCGCAGGGTTATCGCGAAAACTATGGCTTGGCCGGAACAAGGACCAGTCCGTTTCCTTTGAGAGCGAGGAGTAATCATCGATCAGATACTGAACTCGCAGTTGCGAAGTGAAATCGCTTTCTTTCGTGTACCTCGCTGCATTCACCGAGAATCCTTCGCGGGTATAATAGTCGCGGTAATCTTCGTGCCAGAGAATCGCCGTAGCGTTGTTTTCACCTAACTTCATAATCCATTCATCTTTCGTATCCGTGAGGCTGTGCCCTTCTGCCCCGATTTCGTACAGCGCATCGCCTGTGGCGAATTCCCTGTCCAATCCCAAATTGAAGCGCCACCGGTGGATTCTAAATCCATATCCCGCCGAGCCGTATCCCGAAATTGCTTTGCTTCCATCCCAATAGAATTTCTTTCCGGATCCCAATCCCAGAAACAGCCCTTCAACCCTGTTATAACGAAACAACACGTGATCTGGGAACTGGTTCTCATCGAGCCATAACTGGTTGAATTTGTATGACCGGCCCGGTTCGTGCCCCGGTCCCCCATAAACGGCATCGCGTGCCGATGAAGTTTCTTCCGTATATCCTTCAATTTTCCCGTTCCCTTCCGTTACCACCTTGCCGTTGATGGCACGGGCATTGCCGATAATTTTCCCGCCCTCCTTCACGATGATGTCCCCGTTTATTGCCAGCGCGTCGCCATGCACAAAGCCGACAACCGTGAGCGTTCCCCCTTTCACAACAACATTGCCGTCAATCGAATCGCTCGCGTCGATGCTTGTGTTTCCCGAGAATGTTACCGCCCCTTCCGTTGAACGGTACCGTCGATTTATTGACACTGAATCGTAGTCCTCATCACGGTCGCTGCCGCGTTCCCGCGCCATGGACTCTATATCGAATTCTATTTTCCGGAACAAGTTGTCGACAAAAGAGCCGATCCGGTCGTCATTTGCCAAACTGTCAATCGCCTCCGGTCCAAAAAAATATGTGTTGTGGTCTGTTTGTGCTATCGCTGAACCGGGATGAACGAGAAGGAAGAAGAAAGAGAGTGTAAAAAGCAGTATCGTTTTTTTCATGAGATCGCCTCGCTGGGGGGATGTTTCAGATATTTTCTCCAGGATGGAATACGGCTTGTTTCTGAAAAAGTTGCGGTTTGCAGAATAGTTATTGTGATTCTTCGTCTAATTTCGTTTATTTTGGTGTCAACATCAATCAAAAGAAAAGCGAACAATGAAGCTTTCAGTGAACATCGATCACATTGCGACGGTACGTCAGGCCCGGGGGAGCCTCGAACCCGACCCGGTTGCCGCGGCGGCAGTTTGCGAACGAGCCGGCGCAGACGGCATCGTGTGCCATTTACGGGAAGACCGGCGCCATATTATTGACCGCGATGTCCGCCGATTGCGAACATCGTTGACAACAAAATTAGATTTGGAAATGGCGGCAACCGAAGAAATCATTTCCATTGCGCTGAAAATTGTGCCCGACCTCGTTACCCTCGTTCCGGAAAAGCGCCAGGAGTTGACCACCGAAGGAGGCCTCGACATTGTGAGACATCGCGCGAGGCTCGAAAAAGCGATTCGCAGAATGCATGATAAGAACATCCTCGTCAGCCTTTTCGTCGACCCTGTCAAAAAACAAATCGACGCATCGAAGGATATCGGGGCGGACATGATTGAAATTCATACGGGAGAATATGCCGAAGCCCGGTCGGCCGCAGTTCAGCAAAAACTCTTAGAGAAGATTTGCTCCCTGGCTGAGTATGGAAAAAAACTCGCGTTAGGCGTCAATGCCGGCCACGGTTTGAATTACGACAATGTACGTCCCGTTGCCGACATTCCGTATATTGATGAAATGAGCATCGGCCATGCCATTATTTCCCGTTCGTTATTTGTTGGATTGGATCGTGCGGTAAAAGAAATGCGGGATCTCATACCTCGCGGTTGAGGCGAGATTTCGAATACTTAAAACACATCTCAAAGATTTTTTGGGCGGCTTCCCCTTAATCTCCCATCGTCAGCTTGCGGATGTCGTCGCGGAGTTTAGCGGCTTTTTCGTACTCTTCTTTTTCGATCGCTTCGTGCAGCGATGTTTGCAGTTGTTCGAGCTTCGAGGTGTGTTTCTTAATGGCGGCGGGCGGCTCGGTTTTCGGCTCAGCGCTTATTTCTTCTTCTTCTCCGTCGGCAACAATGCCGGCTTCATTCAACACTTCTTCCGCGACAAATATCGGAACCCCGTACCTCACTGCCAATGCAATGGCGTCGCTCGGCCGCGAGTCGACTTCCTGGCTGTCGCCGACTCCTTCAATCGTTATTTTTGCATAAAAAGTTCCGTCGCGCAGTTCATTGATAAACACGTCTTGAAGCGACACGCCGAATGTGTCGATGATGTTCTTCATCAGATCGTGCGTGAGCGGGCGCGGCGGCTTAATCCCCTCCATCTCCAGCGCAATCGATTGAGCTTCAAACGCGCCGATAATAATCGGCAATCTGCGGTTGCCGTTCATCTCTTTCAAAATCAGCGCATACGCTCCGCCGCTTGAAGGACTCGTCGATAATCCTAAAATATCAACCTGAACTTTCTCCACACTATTTCCTCTTCAATGGATTTTCTAGACCTAAAGCGAGTATATAAAAAAGTACCCTGAATAGCAACTCACTGCGTCACATTGGCGTCTTATTTCTCTTTCGCTTTTTTGAGCTCTGCAGTCAATGCAGGCACAATTTCGAACGCGTCACCGACGATGCCATAGTCGGCGATGGAAAATATCGGCGCATCTTTATCCTTATTGATGGCAACGATGAATTTAGAGGACGACATGCCGGCAAGATGCTGCACCGCCCCGGAAATTGCAACGGCGATATAAAGAGACGGCGCTACTGTTTTTCCCGTCTGCCCGACTTGTTCGTCGTGGGACCTCCATCCTGCATCAACAACGGCACGGGATGCTCCGACGGCAGCGTTCAACGTTGAAGCAAGTTCCTCGATCATAAGAAAATTTTCCGGAGCTTTCAACCCGCGCCCGCCGGAGACAATAACATCGGCTTCTGCTACGTCCTTCTTGCTGCTCGAAGTTTTTATCTCTTTTGCAACGGCACCGAAATCATCATCCGTTAGGCTAATATTCCTTTTCTCTACCAAGGCCGACATGGCGGCTGCAGCTCCGGCAGAAAAAACATTCGGCCGGAGAGAAAACATTTTCACCCGCGACTGTACCCGCACATCGAGCAATCCTTTTCCGGCATACACCGGACGGGTGGCAATAACTTCGCCGTTTTCGACGCGAAGAGCAGTGCATTCCGCCGCCAATCCGGCATCGAGCTTCACCGACACTCGCGGCGAAAGGTCTTTTCCTAAAGAGCTCCCCGGAAAAAAAACTATCTCAGCCGACTCCTGCCGGATGATTTCTGCCACAACTTTCGCGTAAGCAGTCGTAGAATAATTCTCTAGCCGGGCGTCTTCAACGACGATCACTTTCGCAGCACCATACGCTCCTGCCTCGCCCGCTATCGAAGAGACATTTCCGCCAACGACCAACGCTGCCACTTCTGCCGACAGCTGGTCTGCAACTATCTTTGCCGCCCGGACAACTTCAAAAGCAGTCTTCTTAAAACGATTATTTCGTTGTTCAGCAAAGGCTATTATCTTCATAACGTCATTGTCCTTGCACTTAATCAGATCACTTTTGCTTCTTCCCGCAGCAGACGCACCAACTCCGGAACTGCGGAGGCATCCGTTCCCACGATCTTGCCGTGTGCTTTGGCCGCCGGTTTCTTCAATGAAAGAACCTCGACCTTAGATTCAACGGGGCTGATAGCCCGTTCTTCAATTTGCTTTCGTTTCGCTTCCATGATCCCTTTTAAAGAAGGGTAGCGCGGCTGGTTCAAACCTTTCTGCGCCGTAATGACTACAGGGAGTTTGGAATGAACGACTTCGCGGCCTCCTTCTACTTCCCTTTCTGCAACCACAACGTTTCCGTTAATTTCCAATTTCACAACGACCGAAACGGACGGCATACCGAGCATTTCCGCAACCAGGCCGCCGACCTGGGAATCATCGTAATCGATGGATTGCTTGCCGCACAGCACGATGTCGGGAGAATATTCTTTTGCGTAGTCGGCAAGCGCGCGTGCAACGGCATATGAGTCGCGCATCAGTGTATCTTTGAGCAGGACGGCTTTATCGCAGCCCATTGCCAATGCCTTGCGAAGCACTTCCTTGTGCGTATCGCCGCCGACCGAGATGGCGACAACTTCGCCGGAAAATCTTTCGCGCAGTTTCAACCCTTCTTCCGCCGCATATTCATCGTACGGGTTGAGCATAAAATTAATTCCTGCCGGATCGATGGTTTTTCCGTCGGCAGCGACTTTTACTTTTGTTTCAGTGTCGGGAACGTGGTTAACAAAGATTAATATTTTCATACGGCCTGGAAATATTCAGAGCAGTTCCTGGAGAACGGCAAGAAATGTTCTATTCTCTTGCTCAGTACCGACATTCACGCGGAGCGTCCGTTCCAGCATAGGATACGAACTGACGTCGCGGACAAGGACATTTCGTTGAAGGAGGCGTTGAAACAGCGAGCCGGCATCATGGCGCGTTCTAAAGATAAGGAAATTTGTGTCAGAAGAAAACACTTCAACGCCGTTGAACGAACGAAGAGAGTTGAACAAAATCTTTTTTTGATCTTTGATGGATACAATCCGCTCGGCGATGATTTCTTTCCGTTCGATCAGCTTCATGGCCACCGATGCGGAAAACGCGTTGACACTAAACGGAATTTTCGGCTTCAACAGCTCGACACACAATGCCGGTTGGGCAAGAAGATAGCCGACCCTGAGGCCGGCCATGCTGAATGCCTTTGAAAACGTCCGCAAAACAATAAGACGATCGTACTTTGTAAGCAGCGATTGCACACTGCCCTTTTCAGAAAATTCGACATAGGCTTCATCAACAAGAACAAGAGACGACGTGCCGCTCAGAATTTTTTCAACATCGTCAACCGGCATCGACCGGCCTGTCGGACTGTTGGGAGAAACAAGCACAATGACCGCCGGCTTTTCTTTTTGAGCGCAACGCAGAATTTCTTCTGACGGGAACGACAGGTCATTGTTCATCATCACCGAGACAACTTCGCCGTCGAACACTTTGACGGCCTTTTCATACAGGAAAAACGAAGGGGACGGGATCAAAACTTTTGTTCCTTTAGACACCGTTGCCATGAGGATCGTGTACATCAGCTCGTTCGAACCGTTCCCTGCAATAATCCCTTCAGTCGGGTGATGCACATACGAAGAGAGTCTTTGAAGTAATTCAACAGGAAAAACTTCCGGATACCGGTTCCATGGATTTTTCAAAAACTCTTCGGCAAGTTCGCGTTTGATCTCGTCGGGCACGTCGAATGGATTTTCGTTTTGGTTGAGCTTGATTAACCCTGGTTGAAGAGTCTTTCCCTTGACGGCATACGTTTCCAGCGCACGCACACTTGGCTTTATATTATCGAGAAAACTCATCTTCCCTTCCTCCTTCCGCGCAAACGGGCGGAGAGAGCGTGTGCCGTCAGCCCCTCATGTTCTGCGAACCGTGCGACCTTCTCGCTCACAGACTCCATCGTCCGCCGGGAGTAATTGACGACACTCGATTTCTTTATGAAAGTGTCCACCGAGAGCGGTGAAAAGAACCGGGCTGTGCCTTCTGTCGGAAGGACATGGTTCGGTCCGGCAAAGTAATCGCCGACGGCCACCGGCGAAAAATTTCCAAGGAAAATCGAGCCGGCATTCTTAATTTTTCTCAGCGTTGCAGTGTCATTTCTTGTAATGATTTCCAGATGCTCCGGCGCAAGCTGATTGACAACATCCGCTCCCTGATCCACATCTTTCACAAGAATAACCAACCCATGATTTCTCAGTGAAGAAACAATTATGGCTTTTCGTGCAAGAGTGATTAAGAGCCTCTTCAATTCTCCCGTCACTGCCTCTGCAAGGCGCGGACTTGTCGTAACAAGAATCGAAGAAGCGGACTGATCGTGTTCAGCCTGTGCTAACATGTCAGCGGCAATAAAATCAGCCCGTCCCCTGTCATCGGCAAGAATAACAATTTCACTGGGACCTGCGATGCTGTCAATACCGACTTTGCCGAAAAGCATCTTTTTCGCGATTGCGACAAAGATATTTCCCGGGCCGACAATAACGTCAACTGCGGGAATTGATTTTGTGCCGTATGCGAGAGCCGCAATAGCTTGAGCGCCGCCGACCCGGAAAATTCTATTGATACCGAGAATAGCTGCGGCGGTAAGCACATCGGGATGGACGTTTCCATTGCTGTCGGGGGGCGAGACGAGGACGATATTTTTCACGCCGGCGACTTGAGCAGGAATGACATTCATGAGCACGGTGGACGGATATGCAGCCTTGCCTCCCGGCACATACACGCCCACCCGTTCAACCGGAAGATATCGCTGACGAAGGTCGGAGCCGAAATGCTCTTTTATTCTCCACTCTGAACGGCGCTGGCGAATGTGGAATCTTTTAATTTTTTTTGCCGCTTCGGCGAGAAGACGAACAAATTCAGGGTCGGCGTTCGCCATCGCTTTGCGAATTTCCTTCTCGGAAACAGCAAGAGATGTCAGCGCTGCACCGTCAAATTTCTTGGAATAGAATCGAAGCGCATCGTCGCCAAAGCGTTCAACACGGCGGATGATGGCGGCGACCGCTTTCTGAACATCCGGTGAGGACGAACGGGAAGATCGTAAGATTGCCGGAGAAAAAGAGCGCGCAGCGCGAATGTCGAATTGCCGTACCATATTCCTCAGAAATAAATTTCTGAAAAATATACCTATAAATCGTACGACAATCAACGGAATGACGGCGAGGGTTGTGCCTGAACTTGAATTTGTTTCTAAACATAGGTGAACTTTAATGCAAAAGAATAGTCGAAAGAACATGAAGAAGAAAGAACTGATGTTTGCAATTAGCGGACCTTTGAGCCATTCAGAGGCGGTATGCTTTACCCGCACGCTCAAGCAGGACGAGGATCACTACTTGGTCGAGGTATCGGATAACCCAAACGCAAGGACTTCGGCTAAGAAGGAGCGGTATGTCGTGGTTCGTTATCCTCGCAAGGGAGAGAATGTTATCGGGGCTTATGCGTTCTGGTGCGGGAAAGAGGAACTAGGGAAAGTACGACTAGTCACGAGATTCTTTGGCTATTCTGTTAATTTGACTTGTACAGATTACGAACAAGAACTGAATTTACCTCCCATTATTATTGTCTCGTTGTCGTTATTTTATCATCAGCGCCTTTATAGTGTTTCTATAATTTGGCGCTTCTAAAGAAATAAAATAGACTCCGCTGTTAGCCTCTATCGCTTCTTCGTTTTTTCCATCCCAGCTCACTGTGTTTACACCAGGTGTTAATATCCCATTGAAAAGAGATTTTATTTCCTGACCGAGAACATTAAAAACTCTTAAGGATATTTTTTTCGTACCCAACGACAGAGGAATCAAGAATCTAATTTCTGTTGAGGAGTTAAATGGATTAGGATAATTTTGGAACAATTGGAATCCGATCGGTATGGCTTGAGTCTGTGGTTCAACCTTATCCAACGAGCCGTATTTCACCCCTTTAATAATTGCACCAATAAGTTGCATAAAGCTCCTCTCACCGTTCCCTTCATAATATATTCTAAAATTTTGCATTAATGAATAGGAGGCGCCAAAGAACTGAAATGTCGAATCCCCTTGCACAATGTTGCCCCCCGCTTCAAAGAACATCAATTGACGTGTTGCCCCGAAATCAGATATAAAAGAGATTCCATCGTAACGAAAGAGATATGGTGGTCCAGATAATGGGCCCTTATTGTAGCAGACTTGCCAGACTGCACTATCTGGCTCATTAAGGCGGTAAAAATTTTGCTCTGAAATGAATCCTAGGCATGTATCGGGATTAGGGCTTCCATACGACTCCCAAATTCTATATAAACTATCAACACGATACAATATATGAAGGGAGTTAAGTCTTGTATCATTGAGTTGAAAATACAGTTTTCCGTTGGGCATCAAAGTATCGACGTTTACTACTCTATAGTTTCTTGTGTACCCCGGAGCCCCATCATAGTAGCCGAAGTAATATTGCCATTCATCTCCAAGGTGGAGGGGAAAAAATTCCAAACGAGTAGAATCAATCGTTTGTGCGGATATTATCGGTGTCAGCAAAATGGCAAGAACAATAAAAAAAAGGATGGCCCTGTTCATGAACAATGCCTTCTGTTACTCAAGCGAATTATCTCTTCAGTTTCGGACGTGAAGAGAACATCAGCGTGGAAAAAGTAATACTGATTCTGTAACTTACTTAATTGGTTTGATATAGCTTGAATGTGGGTTCCCATATTTCCCGCCCTAAGAGGTCAGCGCTATCATAACTCTATTTTCCGGAAATGTCAAGAGAAGAATTGCGAGTACGCAAATATGAGTACGCAAATATGCCTTGCGGTGTATTGACAAACCAGTGGAACTGCCAAGAGAGGAGCGCAGCGTGGTTTCAAACTTGTCAACAACGAAGAGGGGTATATAGAAATTGGAATTTCCAAAAGTAGAGCGGGGAAGTAAGCTGCAGAATGTAGTTCCCAATCAGAGATTGGGAACGAGAACTGAATGTCGTTCCCAATCAGAGATTGGGAACGAGAGCTGAGACGACCGGTTATTTTTCGGCAATCAGCTCTTTAATTTTCTGAACCACATCATCGTCGGTGGGAATCTTTTTCGGCGCATACCGGGCAACAACCCGACCGTTGCGGTCAACAAGAAATTTTGCAAAGTTCCAGCCGATGTCTCCCTTAAAATCGGTTTCCGTCGTCAGATAACGGTACAACGGGTGCTGGTCGTCTCCTTTGACGCTGATCTTCGAAAAGAGGTCGAACGTCACATGGTAGGTGTTGTCGCAGAATGTTTTGATCTCTTCGTTCGAGCCGGGCTCTTGTGCGCCGAAATTATTTGCCGGAAACGCAAGGATCTTAAAGCCCTTGTCTTTGTACGCTACATAAAGGCTTTCAAGGTTTTTGTATTGCGGGGTGTTTCCACAGAACGATGCAACATTCACGATCAGCAGCACGTCGCCTTTGTAATCGGCGAGCGGTTTGTCTTTTCCGTCGATGGTTTTCATCGTAAAGGAATAGAGTGAAGGCATGGGGCTCCCTGTCGTAGTCTGTGCAGAAGCGGTAAATGTTAATAGTGTGAATAATACGGCGTGCCTGATCATCTCATTCCCTCGTTTTTAATATATTGTAGACAGACTTATAAATTAACAACAGTCCGCCGGCCTGATTCGTTTCCCAAAAACCAACGGACTGTGTCACAATACGAGACCGGCGGCGCTGTTCAGTACCGATAGTAATCCGGCTTGAACGGCCCTTGAACAGGAACGCCGATATACGCGGCCTGAACGGGAGAAAGCAAGTCGAGTTCGACGCCAAGCTTTGCCAGGTGAAGACGGGCAACTTTTTCATCGAGGCTTTTCGGGAGGGTGTAGACTTTCTTTTCGTACTTCTCGCTGTGGTTCCAGAGCTCAATCTGTGCGAGGGTCTGGTTAGAAAAAGAATTCGACATCACAAACGACGGATGACCTGTTGCGCAGCCGAGATTGACAAGCCGCCCCTCGGCAAGGACGATAATATCTTTGCCGTCAATAGTGTATTTGTCGACTTGCGGCTTGATCGTGTCTTTCGTGCTGCCGTAATTTTTGTTGAGCCACGCCATGTCGATCTCTGTATCGAAGTGGCCGATGTTGCAGACGACTGCGTTGTGTTTCATTTTCTTGAAATGACGGTCGAGGACGATGTCCCGGTTTCCGGTGGCAGTGACGATGATGTCCGCTTCGGGAATCGCAGTGTCCATCTTTTTCACTTCATATCCCTCCATTGCCGCCTGCAAAGCGCAGATCGGGTCGATTTCTGTCACGATAACACGAACTCCGGCGCTGCTCAACGATTCGGCGGATCCTTTGCCTACATCGCCGAAACCTGCAACAACAGCTATCTTGCCGGCAAGCATCAGATCGGTGGCACGGCGTATCGCGTCGACGAGCGATTCACGGCAGCCGTATTTGTTGTCGAATTTCGATTTCGTGACCGAATCGTTAACATTGAACGCAGGGATAAGAAGCGTCCCGTTTTTCATCCGGTCATAGAGGCGATGAACGCCGGTAGTGGTCTCTTCAGATAGTCCTTTGATACCCGCAGCCAGCTCGGGAAACTTGTCGAACACCATGTTCGTCAAATCTCCTCCGTCATCGAGAATCATGTTGAGGGGCTTAGCGTCTTTGAACGCAAACAACGTTTGCTCGATGCACCAATCAAACTCTTCGGCGTTCATTCCCTTCCAGGCATAAACGGGAATACCTGCGGCGGCGATAGCGGCGGCGGCATGGTCTTGCGTCGAAAAAATGTTGCATGAAGACCAGGAGACCTCTGCGCCGAGTTCAAGAAGCGTCTCGATCAGAACTGCAGTCTGGATGGTCATGTGCAAACAGCCGGCGATGCGCGCACCTTTGAGAGGTTTCTCCACGCGATATTCCTGGCGGATCGTCATAAGACCTGGCATCTCTGCCTCCGCAAGCCTGATCTCTTTTCTTCCCCACTCAGCAAGAGAAATGTCTTTTACCTTGTAGGCAAGTCGCTTTTGTTCACGTACAGCTGTAATCATTGCGTTCTCCGAATAATTCCGTAAATGGACTAACGTGCTTTCTTTTTTAATATCGGTACTAAATCCAAATGCTCCCATGTAAAGTCCTTATCGTCGCGTCCGAAATGTCCGTACGAGGCAGTTTTTCTGTAAATCGGGCGAAGAAGATTAAGCCGGTCGATGATACCGCGGGGCGTCATATCGATTTCGTTTTTGAGAATTCGGGAAATTTCCGAATCGGGAATTTTTCCCGTTCCGAATGTATTTACATAAATCGACACCGGTTCCGCAACGCCGATTGCATAGGCAACCTGAATCTGGCATTCCGTCGCAAGTCCTGCGGCGACGATATTCTTCGCGAGATGCCGGGCTGCGTACGCGGCGCTCCGGTCAACCTTTGACGGATCTTTGCCGGAGAATGCACCGCCGCCGTGAGGAGCGCGCCCGCCGTATGTGTCGACGATAATTTTTCTTCCCGTCAGTCCGCTGTCGCCGTGCGGCCCCCCGATTTCAAATCGGCCGGTCGGGTTAACATAGTATTTTGTTTTCTTGTCGAGCAAATGTTCCGGGATCACCTTTCCGATAACGTGGTGAATGACGTCTTCGCGAATTCGTTTCTGCGAAGCGTCCGGGTCATGCTGCGTGGAAATAACAACGGTGTCAACGCGAACCGGCGTACTGCCGTTGTACTCGATGGTCACCTGCGATTTCGCGTCGGGCCGGAGGTACGGCATCAGGCGGAGGTTTTTCTTCCGGATTTCCGCAAGCCGGCGGACGAGCTTGTGGGCAAACATAATTGGCATCGGCATCAGCTCGGGGGTTTCATTGTTCGCGTAGCCGAACATCATCCCCTGGTCGCCGGCGCCGCCGGTATTCACGCCGCGGGCGATGTCCGCAGACTGCGAATGGATGCTAGAGATTACCGAACACGAATCAGCATCAAATTTGTATTCCGCTTTCGTGTAGCCGATTTCCCGGACGGTTTCGCGCGCGATGGTTTGGAAATCTACGTACGCATTCGTCGTAATCTCGCCGCCGATCATGACCAGGCCTGTGGTCACAAAGCATTCGCACGCAACGCGCGAATATTTGTCCTGCCTCAGCAATGCATCTAACACGGCGTCTGAAATTGCATCGCAGACTTTGTCTGGATGCCCCTCGGAAACGGATTCGGACGTGAAAAGGTACCTCATTGAATTCTTGCTCCTTCTACTGTGGGGATTGTTTATGATTAGGCTTTTAGTAAAACTCTAACTCGGATGAATCGCCGATGTTAATCCTCTTGTAACCGCCCCTCACCAAAGCATTGCTGCCGATAATAGATTCTTCAAGAAGCGCACCTTGAACGGTTGCGTCCTCGCTGACGATGGAATTCCTCACGACGGAGTTTTCGACCGTTGCCCCGGCCGCAATGGTCGTGTTCGGGCCGATGATAGAATTCTTCACCGTAGATTTTGGGGAAATAAAAACGGGCGGGATGACGACGACGCCCTCGGGGATTGAGTGGGTCGAGTTCTGACTTAACAGATGCTTGTTCGTAGCAAGCAGGGTCTCCGGCTTCCCGCAATCGAACCATCCGTCAATCGTGAAGGTTTTGATCTTCTCCCCGGCCTCAATCATCATCTGCAAACCGTCGGTGAGTTGGAACTCGCCTTTCGTGCGTATATCGCTTTTAATCATCTTCTTCAGGCACTCAAGCAAAATATCCGGATGCTGGATGAAATAGAGTCCGACAATCGCGAGATTGCTCGCCGGGTTTTCAGGTTTTTCTATTAGCCTGGTGATAAAACCGTCCTGTGTTTCGGCCACACCAAAACGCCGCGGGTCTGCAACTTCCTTCACGCCAATATTTGAGTACTCGCCTTTTGTCATTGCTGCAAGATTCACGTCGAACACGGTGTCGCCGAGGATAATCAGGATCGGATCCTTTGAGATCGTATGACGGGCTAAATAGATTGCGTGGCCCAAGCCCAATCGTTCTTCCTGTTCGACAAAATCTACGCTGATGGAATAATTTTCCGTGATATATTCTTTGACTTTGTCGCCCAAATAGCCGACAACGACCGTAGCCGAGTCAAATCCACCGGCAATAATTTTATCCATAATGTGGCCGATAATCGGCTTTCCAGCCACATTGAGGAGCACTTTCGGTATTGTGTATGTATGGGGCCGCAGCCTGCTTCCGACTCCGGCGACCGGGATAATAGCGCGCATATTCCTTAATTTTTAGGATTGGTAATATACCGAACTCCCCCCCGAGAATCAACCGGCGGCAAATGAAATTATTTCCCGGATTTTCCATTGCACAAGTAACCCGGCGTAACTATATTTGTCGTGCAATTCTCTTACCGCGGGTATGTACCGCGCGTGCGAGCCGGCGCTGCCGCGCATGATTCACGGTACCGAACTTCATCACCCTTAACGCACAATGGCCTGGAAACTATTCTATAATCTTTTCGTCGTCCCGGTGATGTGGTGCGCATTTCAGTGCGCCGGTTTCTTCAACGAAAAGATCCGCCGCGGCATTCATGGGCGGCAGAATCTCTTAGAAAAGATCAAAGGGGAGATCGACCGTTCGCGCGCGCATTACCGTCTGTGGTTTCACTCCTCTTCGCTGGGGGAGTTTGAACAGGCGAAGCCGATCATCGCCGCGATAAAGAAGTCTAACCCCGACGTCAGCATCATCGCCACTTTTTTTTCGCCGTCCGGGTATGAACACTCCACGTCGTACAAACTCGCGGACATTATTTCGTACCTCCCGTTCGACTCTTACCGCACTGTCAACGACTTTGTCGACATCGTTCGACCGACCGCGGTCATTATGGTTCGCTACGACGTGTGGCCCAACCTGATCTGGGCGCTGAACAAACGGAAAATTCCCATAATGATTGCGAATGCGACCATGAAAAAAAACTCGATTCGCAAGGCTTTCCTTTTGCGGCAGTTTCACTGTGCGCTATACAATTGTTTTTCGTCTATTCTTACCGTGTCGGACAGCGATAAAGCTTCCTTCGGCGATTTCCGGTTGTCGCACCCTGTCGTTGAAACGATCGGCGATACCCGCTTCGACCAGGTGAAAATACGGAGCGATGAAGCGGCGAGGAAACACATCCTGCCTAACCGGGTTATCAAAGGGAAAAAAATATTCGTCGTCGGCCAAAGCTGGGAGGCCGATGATAACGTGGTGCTCCCCGTCCTTTTCAAGATGCAAAAAAAGATGCCGGAATTACTCACCATCCTCGTACCGCACGAACCGACGGTCGAACATCTCGAGCAGGTTGAAAACCGCCTCGAAGGACAAACCTCCTTTATCCGCTTTTCCGAAATGAATCAATACGCCGGAGAGAAAGTAATCCTTGTCGACAGCGTCGGCATTCTCGTGCCGCTCTATAAATATGCCCACGTCGCGTACGTCGGGGGAAGTTTCCGCCAGGGCGTGCACAACGTGTTGGAGCCGGCCGCATTTTCGCTCCCCGTTATCTTCGGTCCGAAGCATACCAATTCGCAGGAAGCCGTCGCACTCGCGGAGCAAGGAGGCGGGTTTGTTGTTGGAGACGAAAAAGAATTGTACCGGATACTCCGCACGCTCCTCGAAAACGAATCGAAGAGACTAGAAGCCGGCAAAAAAGCACGGTTCTTAGTGGACAAAAATCTCGGCGCAACGGAACGGTTCTTAAAATATTGCATGCCGTTGTTCGCGCCGCGGTAGCTCGCGCCCCCCCTCCGGGTAGTGTTACAGTTTCACGCTAGATACTATTACTTCAACCGCTTTCTCGTTCCCAATCTCCGATTGGGAACGAAGTGTGTCAAGTGATCAATATTTTCGGTGGTGGGGTCTTTTGAATGAATGTGGAGACCAAGCGATGCTAAACTGATCCCTTCGACTCCGCCGCGACGGCTCATCCTGAGCAAGCGGAGCGCGTCTGCGCCTGAGGCGCATGAGCCTATGGCTCAGAAGGAGACCATCGCGTCCCGCCGCTTTTCGGCGGGATCAGGGTGAACATCAGTTTTTACGATGAGAAGCAAAAGACCCCACTACTATATTTTCAGACGAAAAAACAAGTTAAGCAACTCGTTCCCAAACTGAGTTTGGGAACGAGAGCGAAATTTCTCAAACTGTAACACTATTCTCCTCCGTAGACAGTTCGTGTTCTTCTATAAAAATTGCTATATTACGAATAGAATCCGATGAACATCATTTTGCATATATGACGATCGCATATTTCGATACTATCGGCGGCATCAGCGGCGACATGACGCTCGGCGCTTTTATCCACGCTGGAGTGCCGTTGGATTTTCTCCGCAAGGAATTGCTGAAGCTTCCTGTGGAAGGATATTCGCTCGAGCAAAAAATCGTAGAACGGAATGCGATAGCCGCAGTGAAGCTGAGTGTGCTGGTTGAAGGAGAGAACACCGAACCACATTCTCATGAACACGATCATCATTCTCACGACGCGCACTCGCATCATCATGACGGCCCCGCTCATCCGCACCAGGCGCGAAGCCTTACGGACATTCTTGCACTCATCGAAAAGTCGAGTCTTGCGGCAAGGGTCAAGGATCGGGCGTCAAAAATTTTCACCGTCATCGGCACGGCGGAAGCGAAGATTCACAGGAAAACTCTTGAGTCCATACATTTTCATGAAGTGGGCGGAGTCGATTCGATTGTCGATATCGTCGGCACGGCAATTTGCCTGGAATATTTTGGGATCGATGCCGTCTATTCATCCCCCGTCAAGCTTGGAAGCGGCGGTTTTGTTGAGACCCAGCATGGAAAAATGCCCAACCCGACTCCGGCAACTGTCGAAATCCTGAAAGACTACCGAACCGTGATGACGGACGTTCCGTTCGAGCTTACAACACCGACAGGCGCCGGTATTATCAAAGCCCTCTCGTCGGGGATGCTGTCGATGGAACAACTGAGCGTCAAATCCATCGGATACGGGACCGGTACGCGGGACATTCCGCAACTGCCGAACCTGCTGCGCATTTTCATCGGCGAGCTTGAAGCCGGGCATGACCATGACGAACTCGTTACCGTCGAAACAAATATCGATAACATGAATCCGGAGGTTTTTCCCTTCGTAATAGAACGACTCCTTTCCGATGGAGCTCACGACGCATATATGGTACCGGTTATCATGAAGAAAGGAAGGCCGGGAATTCTTCTCTCAGCGCTCGTCAACAGGGGAAAGCTTGATGCCGTGCTGAAAGTTTTTTTCGCGGAGACGAGCACTCTCGGCGTTCGCGTTCAGCCCGTTGAACGGCGCAAGCTGCAGCGTTCCTCCAAAACGGTAAAGACTCTTTTTGGCGAGATGAAAGTAAAGGTAATTACCATCGACGGTGCCGAACGGCTATCGCCGGAATTTGAAGAATGCAAACGCATCGCCATCGAAAAAAATATCCCGCTGCTCGACGTCTATAAACAAGTTGAGGCAGAACTTTTGTGAAGCGTTGACCGTGCCCGCCACTCCGTTGCCATGAAGCAAACTCTCGTAGACGTCGCACTTCCTCTCCCGTTGCATCAGTCGTTCACGTACACCGTCCCACCCGAGCTTGCCCAGCGTGTCTGCGCGGGAAGCCGCGTCCTGGTGCCCTTCGGCAAAAAACAAATTACCGGCATCGTCGTCGGATTTCCTTCTGCTACAACCGTTACCGCGCTGAAGCCGATTCAGGATCTGCTTGATGCGGTTCCGGCTGTTTCACCAGAGCTGCTGAAGCTCGGCACATGGATCGCCGACTATTATTCGTCACCGCTGGGAGAGGTGTTAAAGGCTTTTCTTCCCCAGGGAATTTCGATTGAAAACAAAAAACTGGTCTCGCTGAAACGATCGATCACTCCCGATGAACTTGCCCGTTTTGGGATCTCGGCACCCCAGCGGGCGAATGTCATCATCGCATTGTCAACGGAAACCCGCCTTTCCATCGCGCAACTCCAGAAAAGAACAAAGATCAAAGGCATCTACTCTGTCCTGTCCTCACTCGAGGATGCGGGCATCATAGACATCAGTGATCATTTGCCGGCGGCGAAGACGAAGCCAAAGCTCGAGAACTTTCTTATCAAGAAAAACATTCCGGATAATTTTGCGCCGCAAGGGAAATTACAGCAAAAGCTTCTTGCCCGCATCGCACAGCTCACAAATGAACCGTATCCGCTTCGTTCGCTTCTTAAGGAAACCGGCGCGACGCTCTCCTCGCTCAAGGGATTCATAAAGAAGAATATTGTGGAGATCGTCCGGCAAGAAGTCGAACGGTCGGTAGAATTTTCGCCTGAAGAGAGCGTTTCACCCGTGTCGCAATTGCAATTAACCCGCCGCCAATTAAACGCGCTTGAAGAGATCGGCACTCCGATCAGATCGGGCGGGTCAAAAACTTTTTTGCTGTACGGAATTACCGGAAGCGGAAAAACGCAGGTGTATATCGAAGCGATTCGCGAAGCGCTGGCGAAGGGAAAGACCGCCATCGTGCTTGTCCCGGAAATTTCGCTCACGCCTCAAATCGTCCGGCGATTCCGGCTGCATTTCGGAAGCTCTGTTGCCGTCATGCACAGCCGCATGTCGGACGGCGAGCGGTACGACGCCTGGAGATTCTGCCAAAGCGGCAAATATAAGATTGCGATCGGACCGAGGTCGGCCGTATTCGCGCCTCTCGCAAACCTCGGCCTTATTGTCGTTGATGAAGAGCACGAAGCATCGTACAAACAATTCGACACTTCTCCCCGTTACAATGCACGCGATGTGGCCATCGTACGCGGGAATAACACCGGCGCCGTCGTTGTTCTCGGCTCCGCGACACCGTCCATAGAATCTTTCTACAATGCACAAACGGAAAAATACACTCTGCTTGAATTACCCGAGCGGATCGACGATGCCGTGCTCCCTTCGATCAGTCTTGTCAACATGGGGGATGACCACAAACGGCGTTATGCGGCGATGAAAGAGCAGGCTTCAACAATCGGGAAGAAGGCTTTTGAAAAAGGATTTCATTCCATTTCCTTCCTGCTCGAAGAAAAAATCCGCGACAGGCTGCGAAAAGGCGAGGGAATAATCCTTCTGCAAAATCGTCGAGGCTTCTCTCCGTTTATCGAGTGCCTCGAGTGCGGCCACGTCGAACGGTGCGAACAATGCGACGTCACGCTCACGTATCATCTTGTCAAAAAACATTTGCGCTGCCATTACTGCGGTTCGGTGAAGGCGGTACCGACCATGTGTTCGCAGTGCAAAGGAACTCAACTGAAACTCCAGGGCTTCGGTACACAGCGGGTCGAACAGGACCTGGCGGCGTTGTTTCCCGAAGCGAAGGTGCTGCGAATGGATTTGGACACAACGACGCGAAAAGGCTCGCACGACAAGCTCCTTCAACAATTTGGAAGAGGCGACGCCGACATTTTGCTCGGAACACAAATGGTTGCGAAGGGATTAGACTTTCCCCGCGTGACACTTGTCGGAGTTATTTCCGCCGACACGCAAATGCTGCTCCCCGATTTTCGTTCCGCAGAACGGACGTTTCAATTATTGACTCAGGTTGCGGGCAGGGCCGGACGGAGCTCATTGAAAGGAGAAGTCGTTATCCAGAGCTATCAGACCGATCATTACAGTTTGAAGTACGTTATCGAGCACAATTACCGGGGGTTCTATGAAGAAGAATTGCGCTACAGGCAATCGGCAATGTACCCGCCATTCGCGCGGCTGGTACTGATCGAATGTAAAGGCGCCGATGAAAAGGATGTGAGCCGCGTTGCAGAAAAATTTGCTGACAGGTTAAGGCGTTTAGCTCCGCAATCGATTATTCTTGGGCCGGCAGCAGCCGTCATATCTAAAATCAAAAACAATTACCGCTGGCAGGTCATCGTCAAAGCCGTAAAAACGAACGACCCGAATTCGGCATCCGTTCGGAATGCAATCACCCGGGTCGTTCAGGAAATCTCGTCATCGTCCGACGTTCGCCGGGGCGTACAACTCACCGTCGACGTCGATCCGCAAGGAATTATGTAATACGTCAAGCGCCAAAACTAAGCAGCACCGATGCAGCTGTAAACAACACCCACAGTACACCTACTCCCGCAAGCGCTTTTCCCACCGAAACCGAAAATATCTTCCCTAGTCCAATCGAAATAACAAAAAGAAACCAAAAAGTGAATACGCTGATAGAGCTGAGCAGCTTGTGGAGTGTATTTGCCGGATCGTATTGAGAGACCGCAAGGGCAAGGCTGGGAGTTGCATACAGCGAACCCATCGCGACGACGAGGAGCAGCGTAACAATCGATCCGAGCACGGATATATACATCGATAGTCCCACGACTTCAACGACTTTTCCGTATGTGGCAGTCGCTTTGAATACCCATTTCCCCATGAGCCAAAACGCAAGAGCAAAGCCAAACAGAACAACTGCCGTCACGATCACAGCGCCGACAGAACCAAAGATCATGAACAGCGGCGAACCGGGCTGGGCCGGATTTTTTGTCAACGCCATGTCTGCCTGTTCTTGCGTCATCTTGCCTTCAGCAACTTTCTTCTGAATCGTTTTTTCCGTTTGGTCCTTCATCTGATCTTGAATCGGCGCTTGAGAGAATGCAACGAGTACAAAAATAACGCTCACGATCATCGTGAGAATAAGCGGCACGGACCAGTTGGAATTTTGTTTCTCGCTTTTTGCGACATTTTCAAACAATTCACCCGGCGCAGAAAAAACGTTCATTAACTTATCGGAGAAGGACATTTCTGAGCTTTCTTCCGAGACCGGCGGGGTTGTATTGGCTTCATCCATACTTGGCTCCTTTTCGCATAGGGAACAAAAATGAGTTAATTAGTCATGGTACGCATTTGTAAAGTATCCACGAAGGGTACGAAAAACACAAAGGTTTAGATTCACCTATTTCATGAAATGCATTACTTTTCTGTAGGGATTTTGCGCGAGGCAGCTTTCCTGATTATTCAGAAATCTCAAGTCTCTAATTAGTGCTTTAGGAAACTCATCCTCCGCGTCAAGTATAATAAATATGAGTTGCAGTGTCAACGCTTAAAAAGTGGAACGATGCCGTGATTTCTTGCTTGATCCGAGTCAAGGCGTCAGTTTTAAAATTTATACACCCGCAAGCTCATCTTCCTTGCAAAATCAACGTAAATTAAGTACCATGATTCAGCGAACAGAAAGTAAAGCATAATGTTTATTTCTTTTGAAGGATTAGACGGTTCCGGTAAAACCACGCAGGCGACTCTGCTCGCGGAAAAACTGCGGAGTCAAAAACACATCGTGGAGTTCTTTCGGGAGCCGGGCGGGACTGAAATCTCCGAACGCATCCGGGAAATTCTTCTGGATAAGAAAAATCTCGGCATGAGCCAGATTACCGAACTATTCCTTTTCTCGGCAGCACGAGCTCAACTCGTCGGCGAGGTCATTAAACCGGCTTTGCTCGATTCAAAAATTGTCATCTGCGACCGCTACGTGGATTCGACAACCGCGTACCAGGGATTCGGAAGGGGGTTGCGGCTTGGGGCTGTGAAAACAATTAACGCAGTAGCAACATTCGGATTGCTTCCGGAAATGACATTTCTCATTGATGTACCGATCGACGAAATAATCGAACGGCGGCATAGGAGCG
>Ga0265332_10000673_pt1 | contig 22062 bp, 22 predicted proteins | sample 41926metaG_FD_202084 | JGI IMG/M metagenome (GOLD analysis project Ga0265332, IMG submission 202084) | Rhizosphere microbial communities from Carex aquatilis grown in University of Washington, Seatle, WA, United States - 4-19-26 metaG | ecosystem: Host-associated > Plants > Roots > Rhizosphere...
TGCTGCAGGATTTCGAAGCGGGTCATCACCCCCGCATTGCCGCCGATCAGCGTGAAGGTCACCGGCTCGTCGACAGCGGCGGCGGTGAGACCGTCGCCCCACGCGATGTACCACCGGTCCAGCGCCTGTTGTTTCGCCCACAGGTCGGCCAGCGGCGGGTAGTCGGCCGTGTTGCGCGCCGAATAGCCGTGCGCGCGGCCTTCGAGATGGGCCTGCCAGATCGTGTCGATTACGTAGTTGTGATTGAGCGTGTGCACCATGTTCTTGAACAGGCTCTTGCGCTCCTTGACCGCTTCACCCGCAGGCAGCGCGGCGACGGCGTCGAACATGAGCTTGTTGGACCAGGCGTTGTAGCGGGTCAGCATGCGGGCGTGGTTAAGCACGATGGGCGCCTTTCATATTGGGCCGGAGCGATTTCTGCTATTCTTTGAAACTGCGGCGGGGACCATGATACCCGCACGCTCGATACCAAAGGAATGGCAATGCCAAAAGTTCTGATCGTGCACGGCGCCGGCATGAACATGCGCGGCAAGGCGCAGATCGACGTTTTCGGGCCGATGACGCTGCCCGAGTACGACGAGCACATCCGCAAGTACGCGGCGGAACTCGGCGTCGAGGTCGAGATATTCCACTCGAACATCGAAGGCGAAGTCATCAACAAGTTCTACGACGCGCACGAGCGCGGCGTCGACGCGGCGATCATCAATCCGGCCGGCTATACGACCGGACACCCGGCCCTGATGGCCGCGATCGCACAGGTGCGATTCCCGACCATCGAGCTGCACATCTCGAATCCCGCGCGGCGCGGCCGTGAATCGGAAATCGCGCGCGTCGCCCGTGCCGTCGTGACCGGCTGCGGAATCTTCGGCTATCACCTCGCGATGCGCGGCATACTCGACATGCTCGCGAACAAAGGCGCCGCGAAAAAATAATACGCCGCCGGCGCGGCGCGAGAGCGCGGCCGCGACTTGCCGTAACGGTCGGGACGAGGAGAAGAGGCCATGCGTCGCATCACGCTGGTTGCGGGAATCCTGTCGGCGTTGCCGGCCGGCGTCATTGACGGCGCATTGGCGCAGACGTACCCCACGCGGCCGGTGCGGCTGGTGGTGCCGTTTCCGGCCGGCGGCAGCAACGACATCGTCGGCCGGGTGGTTGCGCAGGGGCTCGGCGACCGCCTCGGCAAGCAGGTCATCGTCGACAACCGTGTCGGCGGCAATTCGATCATCGGTTCTGAAATCGTCGCCAACGCGCAGGCCGACGGCTATACGCTGCTCGTGATCTCGACGTCGTTCACGACCAATCCGATCATTCATAAGCTGCCGTTCGATCCATTGAAGAGTTTCGCGTGGGTTGCGATGCTCGGCGTCGGCCCCAACGTGCTGGTTGTAAACCCAGGCCTGCCGGTCAATTCCGTGCAGGAACTGATCGCGCTGGCGAAAGCGAAGCCCGGCCAGTTGGTCTATGCGTCCACCGGCGTCGGCAGCAACGGACATTTCGGCATGGAGCTCTTCAAGCACATGACGGCGACCAATATTCTGCACGTGCCGTACAAAGGCGGCCCGCCGGCGTTGATCGATACCGTAGGCGGCCAGGTGCAATTGACCCTCGGCTCGCTCATCCAGACGACCACCTTCATCCGTTCCGGCAAGCTGCGCGCACTGGCGGTCAGCAGCGCCGCGCGCAGCGGCATACTGCCGAACGTGCCGACTATCAGCGAGGCGGGCGTGCCCGGGTACCAGACCGCGAATTGGTGGGGAGTCGCGGCGCCGCGCGGCACGCCGTCCGCCATCGTCAACCGGCTGAACCAGGAAATCAAAGTCGTGTTGCAAGCGCCGGACACCGAGAAGCGTTTCGTCAACGAAGGCGCCGAGCCTCAAGTCAAGGCACCGGCGGAACTCGGCAAGTACGTCGCCGACGAAATGACGAAGTGGGTCGAGCTCGCGCGCATCGCCGGGATACACGGCGAATAATCGCAAGACCAATCAATCGAGGGGAGCTGCGCATGAAACTCGCCGTCGTCGCTTGCTTATTCGCGCTGGCGTCCGCCGCGGCGCTCGCGCAGCCCGCGAACGCGCAGGATCTCGGTTATGCGCCCGCCCCGGAATTTTTCCAGCTGCCCGCCGGGATGAATTTCGGTGCGGTGTCGGGCGTCGCGATCAACTCGCGAGGCAATATCTTCGTGTTGAACCGCGGACCGCAGCCGTTGATGGAATTCGACGCCGGCGGCCGTTTCGTGCGCGCGCTCGGTGCGGGCCTGCTCGAGCGCCCGCACGGGCTGCGCATCGACGCCGGGGACAATATCTGGATCGCCGACGGCGGCGCGCACATCGTGCTGAAACTCAATCCGCAGGGGCGCATCGTCATGGTGCTCGGCACCAAAGGATCGCCCGGCGAATGGCACGAAGCCGGTTTCCTGCGCCAGTTCAACGAACCGAATGATTTCGCGATCGGCGCGGGCGGTGAAATCCAGGTCACGCAGGGCCACGGCAAAGGCGACTCGCGCGTTTTGAAATTCGACCGCGAAGGACGATTCATCAAGACCTGGGGCGGCAAGGGCACGGCCGCCGGCCAGTTCAACGTGCCGCACTCGATCGCGCTCGACGCCCACGGGCTCATTTATGTCGCCGACCGCGGCAACGAGCGCATCCAGATGTTCGACGCCGACGGCGCATTTATCAGGGAATGGCCGCTGTTCGGCACGCCCGCCGGCTTGTACATCGGGGCCGACCCGTACGGGTATCTTGCCAACGGCCACTACGGCCAGATCATCAAGCTCGACATGAGCAGCGGCATCGCCGGCATGACCGGCAGAGTCGGCAAGGCGCCGGGCGAGTTCGGCGAAGCGCACTACCTGGCGGTCGGCGCGCAGGGCGAGATTTACGTCGCGGATACGCTGAACTGGCGCGTGCAGAAGTACGTCAAAAGGTAAGCCGGCACCTTTGGTGCGGGCGTGGCTGCGCCGACGTGCACTTGCGGTGCGGCAGCGGGTTTTTCATTAAGTCCTTCCGCCCAATCGACCGCGAACGCGACGCCGTAGGCGATCAGCGCGGCCGCGCAGAAAGTGAGCGCGCTGCGCGTAAACCCCGGCGGGGCCTGCATTTCGTCGAGATACCGCTTGATATAGTGGCTCGCGATGAAATAAGCGACCGTCGACACGATTAAGCTCAACACTTTCAGCGGTTCCTTTCGCTTTGCGGGCCGCGCCGGCGGCTTATTTGTCCGCCCCCGCAGATTCACCCCGTGCCCCGCGTGGACAGGAGTAGACTGTGTCTCTGCGAGCCTGATTCGGCGACACGCCCAGGTTGGCATTTAACTACACTAGGAGACGTCTGTGGCCACAGGAACAGTGAAATGGTTTAACGCAACCAAGGGATTCGGATTCATTGAGGCCGATGACAAGTCAAAAGACGTGTTCGTGCACATTTCGGCCGTCGAAAAAGCCGGCATGAGCACGTTGAAAGACGGCCAGAAAGTCGAATACGAACTATCCAAAGGCAACGACGGCAAATCGTCGGCAGCGAACCTCAAAGCGCTGTGATTCGAATCGCTGCAGGTCTGGAGTACTCAAGACTGTTTTGACCGGCGCCTGGCGCGCAGCGCGCGCCACGCTTCCCGCGCAATTGTATTTTTCCGCACGGCCCTGATCCGTCAACGCCGGCGTCACGCTCCCCGTTAAACGATCATGCCCGCGAACGGGCCGTCGAAGTTCAATCCCTCTGGAGGAGTTGTCATGCATAAATTACTTGCAGCGATCGTAGCTTCAACCTTTGCGTTGGGTGCGGTGTCAGGCGTTGCCGCCGATGCCGCGAAACGGGACGAGCTGACCCAGGAACAACGCGCCGACATGCGCAACCGCGCGGACCAGTTGACGCGCGCGCGCGCCGCCGGGACGGAGCAGGTCAGCGTCAGGACGCAGCACGCGTCTGCGGTCAAAAAGATTCATCCCGCGGGGAAGGTCAAGAAAGTATCCCGGCATGCGGTGAAGAAAGCGCACCCGCAATCGTAAGCGCGGCTTGAGGCATGCAAAGGGCGGGGAATTTTCCCCCGCCCTTTTTTCTTGGCCGGTCAGTTTGCGCTGGTGCGCGTCACGTCGCGGCTTTTCAGGAATGCAATCGCCTGCGCGAGCTCGTAATCGCTTTTCGCGACGACCGCGCCCGGTTCGGGCCGCAGGTTTTTTTCATCAATGTCCTTCGGCCGCGCCGCCGGTTTGAAGCTAAACGTATTGCCCGCGACTGCCGGCGCATCCCCGGCCGCAGATTGGTCCTGGCGGTCGTTGATCAGGTGCTTGCTCAAATCGGCTTCGCGCATTTTCAGCGCGGCGTCGCCGCCCGAGCCGTCGTCGAGCGCGATATCCGGCACGATGCCGGTGACCTGGATCGAGCGGCCGTTCGGCGTGTAGTAGCGCGCGGTGGTGAGCTTGATCGCGGTGCCGTCGCCGAGCGGCAGCACGGTTTGCACCGAGGCTTTGCCGAACGTCTGCGTGCCCATGATGACGGCACGATGGTGGTCCTGCAGCGCGCCCGCGACGATTTCAGACGCCGACGCCGAACCGCTGTTGACGAGCACGACCATCGGCACGTCCTTCACCGCCGCCGGCAGCGCGGACAAATAATCCCGCGTACGATTATTGTTCAGATAATTTTCCGGGCTGGCAGTGAGGCGCATCTTGGCGTCTTCCGTGCGGCCGTCCGTGTAGACCACGAGGTCGTTTTTGGGCAGGAATGCCGCCGATACCGCGACCGCGCCGCTCAACAACCCGCCCGGGTCGTTGCGCAAATCGAGCACGACGCCTTTCATCGGGCCCTGGTTCTGCTTGAACACGGTCTGGATCGCATCGGCAAGCGCCTCGCCCGTCGGGCCCTGGAATTGCGTGACGCGGAAGTACGCATAGCCGGGTTCGAGCAGCGTCGATTTCACGCTCTGGATCTTGATGACGGCGCGCGTCAACGTGAACACGAGCGGCTTGGTTTCGCCCTTGCGCGCGATGGTCAGCGTAATCGGCGTATCGGGCTTGCCGCGCATCTGCTTTACCGCGTCGTTCAGGCTCATGCCTCTGACGAAGCTGTCGTCCAGCTTGACGATCAGGTCGCCCGCTTTGATGCCGGCGCGCGACGCGGGCGAATCGTCGATCGGAGAAACGACTTTGACGAGCCCGTCCTCCATGCCCACTTCGATGCCGAGACCGCCGAATTCGCCGCGCGTGCCGACCTGCATTTCGCGAAACGCTTCCTTGTCGAGATAGCTCGAATGCGGGTCGAGTCCGGCCAGCATGCCGGCGATCGCCTGGCTGATGAGCTTCTTGTCGTCGACCGGCTCGACGTAGTCGCTTTTGATTTTGCCGAACACTTCGGTGAAGGCGCGCAGTTCCGCGATCGGCAGCGGTGCGACCTTGTCGGGTTGCGCAATCGCCGGCAGTTCGACGGCGACCAGCACGCCCATGGAAACGCCGAGCGCAAGAATTCCCAGTTGCCGCAATTTACCGCGCATGGTCAGTCCCTAGTAAAAATCAAAAACGGCGTTGCCGAAAGTGGCAACGGAACAAGCGAAATCCGGCGGCACGTCCGTGGTTAATACGGAGGGCCGCGGCGGCGCGGGGGACGGCTGTCGTAGCCGTCCGAACGGCCGTCGCGATCGCCATCCCGGCGCGCGTCCGCGCTGCGGTCGTCGAGTATCGCGGACACGCCGACCTTGATCGTGCTGCCCGGGTTGTACGGCAGCGCCACGCTTACGTCGCGGCCGTTGTAGCGATAAACAACGTCGTAGCCGTTGACGACTTCACGCGACGATTCGACGGTGCGGCATTGCTGCTCCGGTTGCGAGTTGGCGCGGTTGGCGATCGCCGAGCCCGCCACCGCGCCGCCGGCTGCGCCGACGATGGTGGCTGCGGTCTGCCCGCTGCCTTGCCCGACCTGGTGGCCGAGCAGGCCGCCGACGACGCCGCCGATGATGGGGCCGGCGATGCTGCCGCTCTTCTGCGGCGCCGGCGCCGGGCTGCATTCCTGGCGCGAATCGGATACGCGTTCGATGATCGGTTTGGCCGAGATGACTTGCGCGGTGTCGACGAAATCGCTGGCAGCGTAAGCGCTGCCGCCGATCATGGCGACTGCGAGGGCAATGAGTGTGCGTTTCATAAAGTGCTCCCAAAATTGAATACGGCTCAATTAAACGCCCGCTACCGATGCTCCCATAGCGGAATTACATACCGTTACAAGTCGTAATACACCTGAAACCCGCGCTCCATGCGGGTTTCGGCCGGCCGCGTCGCGGAGTCGCTCATTCGCCGGCGGCTTCTAGATTGCGCCGGATTCCGCTACCATGTAGCGCTCGCGCCTGACCCATCCCAATACGAACGGAGAACGACAATGCCTCACGCAATTCGCATGCACGAAACCGGCGGTCCTGAAGTGATGCACTGGGAAGAAGTCGAGATTGGACAGCCCGGGGCGGGCGAAGTTCGCGTGCGCAACACCGCGGTCGGGCTCAACTTTATCGATACCTATCACCGCACCGGCCTGTATCCGATGCCGTTGCCCACGACGCTCGGCATGGAAGGTGCCGGCGTGGTCGAGGCCGTCGGGCCGAAAGTCAAAGGCTTCAAGGTCGGCGACCGCGTCGCTTATGCCAATCCGATCGGTTCCTACGCGGAAGTCTGCCTGCGCCCGGTCGCGCGGCTGGTGAAAATTCCCGCGGGCGTCGACGACAGGATCGCCGCTGCGATCATGCTGAAAGGCATGACCGCGTGGTATCTGTGCAAGCGCACTTATAAAGTCGCCAAGGGCGATACGATACTGGTGCACGCGGCGGCGGGCGGCGTCGGCCAGATACTCTCCCAATGGTGCAAATATCTGGGCGCGACGGTCATCGGCACGGTCGGCAGCGATGAAAAAGCGGCACTCGCCAAAAAGGCCGGCTGCAAGCACGTAATCGTGACGTCGAAAGAGGATTTCGTCGCGCGCGTCAAGGAAATCACCAGGGGCAAAGGCGTGCCGGTCGTGTACGACGGCGTCGGCAAGGACACGTTCATGGGCTCGCTCGATTGCCTGGCGCCGCGCGGCTACATGGTGAGTTTCGGCAACGCATCGGGCGCGGTGACCCAGTTCAATCCGGGCGTGCTCGCAGCGAAGGGCTCGCTCTTTCTCACGCGGCCGACCTTGTTCAATTACACGGCGACGCCGGAAGATCTGGCGGCGGCGGCGCGCGACCTCTTTGGGGTCGTCAAGAAAAAAGTCGTGAAAATCTCGATCAACCAGACTTACCCGCTGCGCGAAGCGGCGCAGGCGCATCGCGATCTCGAAGCGCGCAAGACGACGGGCTCGACGGTTTTATTGCCGTAGTCGTTCGGCGCCGGTGCGCGGGGCTGCATTCGCGCACTGCACCGGGGCGGGCCGCCGCGCAATTCTGCCGCCGGTCCCGGCCGGCGGGTCGGCTTGATTCTTGCGTCAGCCCCGGCGTGCCGGCATTAAAGTGAGATTGCCTTGAAGGCTGCTTCGTTTATTTCAGGATCGGAGTCATGATGAAGTCAGTATTGGTGCGCGTCGCCGTATTGTGGTCTGCGATCGTGATTGCCGCGATCGCCCAGGATTATCCAAGCAAGTCGGTGCGCGTGGTCGTGCCGTGGGCGGCGGGCGGTTCGACCGACTCGATCAGCCGCATACTCGCGGCGAAACTCACCGAATACACGGGCCAGCAGTTCATCATCGATAACCGCGCCGGCGCCACGGGCACGATCGGGCACGCGCTCGTGTCGAAGTCGCCGCCGGACGGCTACACGCTGTTGATCGGCAGCAACAGCACGTTTGCAATTGCGCCGCATCTCTACAAGACGCTGCAATATGACAACGACACGTCGTTCGCGCCGATCGAGCTGCTCGCGGTGAGTCCGCAGATCCTGTCGGTGCACCCGTCGATACCGGCAAAAAACGTGAAAGAGCTGATCGCGCTGGCCAAGGCGCAGCCCGGCTCGTTGATATTTTCGTCGGCGGGCCAGGGCAGCACGAGCCATCTCGCGACCGAACTCCTGATGAACACCGCAGGCATCAGGATGATCCACGTGCCGTACAAAGGCGGCGGACCGTCGGCACAGGCGCTGCTCGGCGGCGAAACGATGTTGTCTTTCGTCGACGTAATCACTGCGTTGCCGTTCGCGAAGGCCGGCCGGCTGCGGCCGCTCGCCGCCAGCACGACCAGGCGCTCGGCGATGATGCCCGATCTGCCGACGATCTCCGAGTCGGGATTGAAAGGGTTCGACTCGGCGACTACCTTCGCCGTGTTCGTGCCGGCAGGCACGCCGCGCGAAGTGATCGCAAAGCTCAACCGCGAAATCACGCGCGCGCTCGCCGCGCCCGACGTCAAGGAGAAGCTCTTCAATCAGGGCATCGAAACCGTCGGCGGCACGCCCGAGGAATTCATCGCCTATAACAAAGCGGAGTCCGCCAAGTGGGGCAAGGTGATCCGCGAGCAGGGCATCAAGATCGAATAGCCGTTGAACGACGCCGCAATCAAGCCCGAAGTCGAAGCGGCGCGCCCGGCGCCGCTTTTGTTTACGCCCGCCGCGTTGCGCGGCGTGACCGCGCGCAACCGCGTGGTGGTGTCGCCGATGTGCCAGTACTCGTCGAACGACGGCGGGCCGACCGACTGGCACCTCGTGCATCTCGGCAAGTTCGCGCTCGGGGGTGCCGCCATCGTATATTGCGAAGAGACCGCGGTCGAGGAACGCGCGCGCAAGACCTACGGCTGCGCCGGTATTTACGCCGAACGCTTTACGCCGATGTATCACCGCATCACGAATTTTCTGCGCGAGAACGGGTCGATTCCCGCCATCCAGCTCGGGCATGCAGGGCGCAAAGCGTCGTGCGGCCCGCCGTGGACGAATTTCAAGCCGCTGACGGCCGAAGACGCGAAGCACGGCATGCGGCCGTGGCGCGGCGTGTCGCCGAGCGCGATTGCGCCGCGCGCGGATGCGCCGGCGCCGCTGGAATTGTCGGTGGACGACATCAAGGCCGTGCTTGCCGCGTGGCGCGAGGCCGCACAGCGCAGCATCGACGCCGGTTTCGATATCTGCGAAATCCACGGCGCACACGGTTACCTGATCCACCAATTTCTGTCGCCGCTGGCAAACAAGCGCACCGATGCGTACGGCGGCGACCTCGACGGCCGCATGCGCTTCGCGCTCGAGGTCGCCGAAACCGTGCGCACCGTCTGGCCGCAGGACAAGCCGCTGTTCTTCCGCGTGTCGGCGGTCGACGGCGACGGCGGCGCGTGGGACATGGACGATACCGTCGCGCTCGCGCGCGAACTGAAAGCCCGCGGCGTCGATGTGATCACGTGTTCGTCGGGCGGCATCAACGGCCCGCTCAACATGGCGATAGTGCCGCGCACGCCCGGCTATCAGGTGCCGTATGCGGCGCGAGTCAAGCGCGAGGCGGACATGCCGACGTGCGCGGTCGGCCTGATTACCGAAGCGCACCAGGCGGAAGACATCCTGCGGCGCGGAGAGGCCGACCTGATCGCGCTCGCGCGCGAACTCATGTACAACCCCAACTGGCCGGTGCATGCGGCGAAGGAACTCGGCTACCGCGATTATCTCGATCTGCTGCCGCCCGCGTATTCGTGGTGGTTGAAGCGGCGCGAGCAGATTCTGGCCCTGCGCCCCGACAACGAAACCGCAACCGCCCCGAAAAAAGGATGATCATGCAAACGAAAAAAAGTTTTACCGTCAATTCCATCGGCACCGTCAAGTGCGCGGTGACCGAAATGTCGCAGGGCGGCTGGGCGAAGATCGACTCCGAGATTCATCTCAATGCAGAGTTGACCGGCGGTCTGCAGGGCCTCGCGGGTTTCTCGCACATTCTCGTCATCTTCGCGCTCGACCGTGCGCTCGGGTTCGATCCCGCCAAGCAATTGATGCGCAAGCCGCGCGGCCGCGAAGACATGCAGGCTGTCGGCGTGTTCGCGCAACGCACGAAGTACCGGCCGAATCCAATAGGCATCACGGCAGTGCAATTGCTGGGCATCACGGGCAACGTCGTCAAAGTGCGCGGCCTCGACGCGCTCGACGGCACGCCGGTGCTCGACATCAAGCCGTATATGCCGCCGTTCGACCGCATGGAGGACGTCAAGATGCCGGAGTGGGTGGGGCTGTTCATGGACGGGTATTTCTGAAGAGGGCTTTGTGAGCACAGCAAAACCAAAAAGATCCGCGCGTGAAAGCGTGCGCATCGCCGTCGACATCGGCGGCACTTTCACGGACGGTCTCGCCGTCATCGCGCCGGGCAACCGGATCTGGGTCGGCAAGACGCTGACGACACCCGACGATCCGGGAGTGGCGGTGACCACCGTCATGGCGGACTTGCTGAAGCAGATCGCCGCGGCGCGCGGCGCAGGCAAGCGCGCAGTGACGGATGTGGTGCACGGCACGACGCTCGTGACCAACACGCTGATCGAGCGCAAGGGCGCGCGCACCGGGCTCGTCGTCACGCAGGGCACGCGCGACGTGCTCACCATCGCGCGCGAAATCCGCTACGACCTCTACGATCTGAATCTCGAGATTCCGCAACCGCTGGTGCCGGAAGACAAGCGCGTCGAAGCCGCCGAGCGGCTCGACGTGAGCGGTGCGATCGTCAAGCCGCTTACCGCCGTGGAACTCGAAGGAGTGCTGGACCAGCTCCGCGCGCTCGATGTCGACGCGGTCGCCGTGTGCCTCTTGCATGCGTATGTGAACGACGTGCACGAAAAGCAGATTGCAGCCGCTGTAAAGAAACGATTTCCGAAGCTCGCGATTTCGATTTCGTCCGGCATTGCGCGCGAGATCCGCGAATACGAGCGCATGTCGACGACGGTCGCGAACGCGTACGTGCAGCCGCTGATGACCGAGTACCTGAACCGGCTCGATCAGCGCGTGCACGATCTGGCGCCCGGCGCGCCGTTGAAGATCATGGTGTCGAGCGGCGGCTTCACGTCGGGCAAGGCTGCTGCAGACACGCCTATCCTGCTGCTCGAATCGGGGCCGGCCGGCGGCGTGCTGTCGGCGCTCAACACCGCGCGCAACACCGGCATCTCGGAAATCCTCGCGTTCGACATGGGCGGCACGACGGCGAAGGCATGCGTCGCGGTCGGCGGCGAGCCGCTGATTGCGCACAGTTTCGAATGCGCGCGCGTGTCGCGTTTCAAGCGCGGCTCGGGACTGCCTATATTGATACCGAGCATCGACCTGATCGAGATCGGCGCCGGCGGCGGCTCGATCGCGCACGTCAACGATCTCGGCCTGCTCAACGTCGGGCCGGAATCCTCCGGCGCGGTGCCGGGGCCCGCGTGCTACGGGCTCGGCGGCGAGGGCGCAACGGTCACCGACGCCGATCTCGCGCTCGGTTATCTCAATCCGGATAATTTTCTCGGCGGCGACATGAAGCTGCGCACCGATCTCGCGCAGGCCGCGCTGCAAAAACTCGCGACCCAGCTCAAGTTGACGGCGACCGAAGTAGCGTGGGGCATCTGCAATATCGTCAACGAGAACATGGCCGCCGCGGCGCGCATCCACATCGCGGAGAAAGGCCACGACCCGCGCAGCTTCACGATGGTCGCGACCGGCGGCGCGGGGCCGGTGCACGTGGTCGAAGTCGCGCGCAAGTTGCAGATCCCGCGCGTGCTGGCGACGATCGCGGCGGGCGCCGGCTCGTGCCTGGGTTTGCTCGCGGCACCCGCGCGCGTCGATCGCTCGTGGTCGAATCCGACGCTGGTAGCCGCGATCGACTGGAAAAAAGTCGCCGGCGTTTACGCGGATCTCCGCGCCGATGCCGAAAAGGAACTGGATTCCGCCGGCGCGCGCGACGCGAACCTCAAGTGGTGGATAGGCGCCGAAATGCGCTATGCGGGCCAGGGCCATAACGTTTCCGTCAATCTGCCGTGGCGCAAGGTGAACGCCGCGATGGCGCCGGCGCTGATCCGCGAATTCGAGCGCTGCTACCGGCAGTTCTACGGGCACCTCGTGCCGGGCGCGGCGCCGCAGGTGATCACGTGGCGGCTGACCGGCCGCTCGGTGGTGAAGAGCCACCGCTTTGCGTGGGGTGACGCGCGCGTGAGTGCGAAGCCCGTGATGCGCGGCAAGCGCGCGATCTACCTGCCGCTCAAGCGGAAATTCCAGCCGGTGCCGGTGTACGACCGCTATTCGCTGAAGCCCGGCACCAAAATCGCCGGTCCGCTGATACTCGAGGAGCGCGAATCGACGCTGGTGGTGCCGGTCGCGGCCGAAGTGAAAATACTCGCCGATTACACGGTCGCGGTGACGATCAAGGAGTTCGAATGAAAAAAATAAAGCTCGACCCCGTCACGCTCGAAATCCAGTGGAAGCGTTTGGTCAGCATGGTCGACGAGGCCTCGGCCGCGTTCGTGCGCACGTCGTTCTCGGTGCTGGTGCGCGAAGCGAACGATTTCGCCGTCGTATTGACCGACGCCGAAGGTCATTCGATCGCGCAGTCGGTGCTGTCGATCCCGTCGTTCATCGGCACGCTGCCGGCGACGGTCAAGCATTTCCTCAGGAAGTTTCCGGCGCATACGCTGAAGCCCGGCGACGTGATGATCACCAACGATCCGTGGATGGGCACCGGCCACATCCACGACGTCAACATCGCGATGCCGATATTTCACAAGGGTAGGCTCGTCGCGTTCGCCGCGGTGGTGAGCCACATGCCCGACATCGGCGGGCGCATCCGCAACGCGGGCATCCGCGACATTTACGAAGAAGGCCTGCAGATCCCGCAGCTGAAACTGATCAACGCGGGCAAGCCCGACCAGAACCTGCTCGACATGATAGGGCAGAACGTGCGCGTGCCCGAGCAGACGCTGGGCGACATCTGGGCGCAGGTCGCCGCGTGCAAGATGCTCGAAGAACGCTTGCGGCCGCTCTTGCGCGATACCGATCTCAATGCGCTCGGCGCGGAAATCCGCCGCCGCTCGGAGGCCGCGATGCGCAAAAGCATCCGTGCGGTACCGGACGGCGTGTACCACGCGCAAACGCGTCACGACGGGTTCGAGGAACCCATCCTCATCAACTGCACGATCACGGTCAAAGGCGAGAAGCTCGCGATCGATTACACGGGTTCCTCCGCGCAGGTGCCGCGCGCCGTCAACGTGGTGCCGATTTATACGTTCGCGTACTCGGCATTCGCGGTGAAGGCATTGCTGTGCCCCGACGTGCCGAACAACGAAGGCAGCTTCACGCCGATCACGACGTCGGCGCCGCTCGGCTCGATCTTCAATCCGCGCTATCCGGCGGCGAGCGGCGGGCGCGGCATGATAGGCCACATGATGGTGCCGGCGATCATGATGGCGCTCGCTGACGTGCTGCCCGAGCGCGCGATCGCGGAAGGCTCGTCGAATTCGTCGATCACGGTCACGGGAGAACATCAGGGCCGGCCGTACGCGGCAGTCAATTTCATGAACGCGGGACAGGGCGCGACCAGGCACCGCAACGGCTACACGATGCTGTCGTTCCCGTCGAACCTGTCGAACACGCCGATCGAAGTGTTCGAGCAGATGGCGCCGCTGCGCGTGGTCGAGCGCAGCATCCGGCGCGGCAGCGGCGGCGCCGGCAAGCATCGCGGCGGCGACGGATTGCGTTTCGAAGTCGAGGTCGTGGCGGACACGCCGATGATGGCGTCGATGATCATGACGCGCTTTCGCACCGCACCCCAGGGCATCTTCGGCGGCGCGCCGGGCAAAGTCGGCGCGCTGCTCCTGAACGGCAAGACCATCGATCCCGCCGACCACTGGGTGTTGAACAAGGGCGACCGCGTGGTGATGGAAACCGCGGGCGGCGGCGGATACGGAAAAGCTTAGCAATTGCTCCGTCACTCCCGCGCAGGCGGGAGTCCGGAGAAGTCACACGGTTAAATCAAATTCGCCTGGATACCCGCCTGCGCGGGTATGACGAGCAAGACACACCTTCGTCCGCTTGCGGGGGAAGGCCGGGATGGGGGTGCAGGCTTACTTCAGCAAGCCGATTTCCCGCAGATACTTTTGCACGCCCGGATGTATAAGTTCGACCCGCGGCGTCGCGGCGAGCGTGTTGGCGAGCGTTGATTCGCGCGCCTGTTCGAGGCGCTTGCCGATCGCCGCTTCGCCTTTGTGCAGCGCGCGTGCGAGGCGATAAGCGGTATCGTCCGGCAGCGTCGTGCGCGCAAGCACGAACGACCACGAGCCCACGGTGGCAACGTCCGCCTTCTGCCCGGGATAACTGCCGGCGGGCAGCGTGATCGGTTTGATGAACGTGTGCCTGGCGGTGATGCGCTTGATTTCGTCCGCAGTCGGCGCGATGAAACGCGCGCCCGCGGGGCCGTTGGATATCGCGGTGAAACCGGGCCAGCCGACCCCGCCGCCCCACAGCGTGGCGGCGCGCCCGTCGAGCACCATCGCCGGGCCGTCGCCGGCTTTCTCGAGGAGATGCGCCTCGAAATCCTTGTGCATGTCGAGACCCAGTCCATCCATCACGTAGCGCGCGAGCACGATGAAGCCCGAGCCCGCCGCACCCCACGCGATCGGTTTGCCTTTCAGGTCCGCAATCGATTTATACGGGCTGTCGCCGCGCACGATGAACATGCCCGAGTTCGAATACATCGCGTTCAATATGCGCACGTCGGCGGGCGCGCGGCCGATGCCGGAAATCGCCTCGTAGAAAACTTCGCCGGTGACCTGTCCTGTATCGAGCTTGTCCGCTTCGAGCAGCGGCACGTTTTCGGTGCTGCCCTTGGTGTTCTTCGGCTGCACGGATAACGTCGGGTCCATTTCGTTCAGCGTCGCGGCAAAGGCGTCGCCGTAAACCGGAAAGCCGCCGCCCGGCGTGGCGGTGCCGTGCAGCACGATCGTTTTGTCAGCCGCGCTCATGATGGCCGCTTCGCGCGGGAGTGCGCGGCACGCATATGGCCGGTATGTCGCGATGTATGGGCTTGCAATTCATTGCTCCTCGTGGCCGCATGAGTGCGTAAGCCGCTCTCACGGCGCGCCTAGTTGATAATTTTGTAGAGCCGCTCGTCGTAGAGGCTGCCGCTCAGCGGCGTCAACTTCTCGCGGAATTGCTTCGTGTTCGCGTTCATGCCATGCGCGTCGACGGCCTTCTGGTTGCGCCATACTTCCACCACCGTCATGTGATTGGGGCGGCTGGTCTGCTGGAGCACGTCGAAACGAAGGTTGCCGTCGTCCTGGCGGCTCGCCTCGCTCAGTTCTTTCACGAAGCCGATGCCCCTGTCTTTCTCCGTCGGCACGATGTCGACGTGCGTGACGGCGTAAATTTCGGCGCCCTTGGCCTCGGGGCCCGCGGGCATCGCACCTGTCGACAGTCCCGTGTGAGGACGCTCGTCGTACGGGCTGCGCAGCAGCGGCTGCAGTTTCTCGCGAAACTGCTGCGTATGCGCCGCCGCCGCATGGGCCGCCTGCGCGTCCTTGTCCTTCCACGCTTCGAGGATTGCGAAGTGGTTGCGCTGGTTGCGGCGCTGGAGCACCTCGAAACGAATGTTGCCCGCGTCCTTGCCGCTCGCCTTGCCGAACCCGCGGATGAGGCCGAGGGCCTTGCCCGAGTCCGGAGGCATGACCTCGAAATAGGTCACGACGTAAGCGGTGGCGGCATCGTCCGCGCGCGCGGGCTGCATCGAGCCAAACGCGATTACCGCAATGCAAAGCAGGAAACGAACCGGCAGCTTCATATCATCCTCCCCAGGTTAACCGTCAGTAAGCAAAATACGAACGTACTTTCATTCAGCCGCAGCCATTTCGTCAAGCCGGCGCGCGGCTATGCGCGTTCAACGCCCCGCCGGCAACGGCGGCAGGTCGCTGAAGTACTCCGGATTGGATTTTTGCGCGTCGGCCATGAACGAGGCGGCGAACTGGTCCGGCACGTTCAGGCGCGCGGCGCCTTTGAGCGTATTGCTGAGCACGTCGTCTTCGGCCGCCTCGAATGCCTGGATCACCGCGGCCGAAACGCGCGGATCGTAGCTGATGTGCTGGATCGCTTTTTTACCGACCGCCGGATCGAGCCCGGGCACCCATTTCGCGAAAATCTCGACCGCTTCGTCGCGGTGCTGGCGCGTATATTGCGAGGCCGCGGCAAGACCGGCCACGAATTTCCGCACGACGTCCGGGCTCGTTTTCAACGTAGGCTCGTGCGTGGTGGCCACCATGATGTACGACATGTGGCCGCCGCCGCGCACGACGACGTAGGATTCCGCCGCCTGGTCGAGCACCATGGTATTGAACGGCTCCCAGCACACCGACGCGTCGGCCTTGCCTTCTTTCAAGAGCGTCGCGAGTTGCGTCTGGCTACCGTTGCCGATGTCGATGATCTCGACGTCTTCGTACTTCATGTTGCGGCGCGCGAGGACCATCTTGAGGTATTCGTCGGAGGTTTGTCCCCTAGACAGCGCGATACGCTTGCCTTTCAGGTCCTCGATATTGCCCGCGCGGATGCCGGACCCCTTGCGCGCGACGATCGCGAGCGGCTCGTCCGCGTTCGCGCGCGTCGCGTCGCTCTGGATGACGCCGATCACGCGGAACGGGTCGCCGCCGTGGCGCGCTTTCAGAAAGGTGGTCACGCTCATGTCGCCCATCTGAACTTCGTTCTTCTGCATCGAGGTCACCATCTGCGATCCGATGTTGACGACCTTCAACTTGACGTCGACGCCGTGTTTCCTGAAGAGACCCTTCTCGACGCCGACGAACATCGGCAGATGGCCGAAATTATTGCCCACCACGACTTCCATGACGGGCATGCTCTGCGCCGACGCGGCACCGGCACCCCATGGTGAAACTGCCGAGAGCAGAACGGCAAAGAGCCACTTGCAACGGTCGTATCTCATGATGCTGCCTCCCCTGGTTATGACCCACTGCGTTACGATTATTTTTGCGGTTCGAATTTCGTCATCAGGTCGAAGCCCAGCGCGCCGCGCGCGATGCCGATGCGCACCTGCTTCTCGCTTTTCAGCGCGTCCGCGGCCTCTTTCGAAATCAGGTAGCGCTGGAAACGGCCGTCGGACATTTTCACCGTGACGTGCCAGCGGTCGGCTTTACCCTCGTCGAGGGATTCGATGTTCGTCGTAATCGAGCGCTCAGGCGGCGCGGCGAACGTGCGGTTTATATAGGAGACCGATACCGTCGTCAGCAGTCCCATGACGAGCGCCGCGAGCCACGGTTGCCGGTACGAGCCGGTAAACTTGAGCGACGGTGCGACGCCGAACGTGAACGACCAGCATGCAAATCCGAGCAGAGTGCCCACGAAGAACGCGCCCGCGAAAAAAGGCCAGCCGTCGATCACGTTGTCGAAGTGCGGTCCTTCGCGCACCATCAGGACCCCGGCAATGAACAGCGCCGCGAGCAGCAGGCTGTTCAACGCTTTGTCTTCGCGCTGAAGCGCGGTCTCGCTCATGCGTTCAGTCGTGCGAAGCCGCGCTCGAGATCGGCGATCAGATCGGCGGTGTCTTCGAGCCCGATATGCAGGCGGATCAGCGGCCCGCCGGGACTCCATTTCGTGGCCGTGCGGCCCTTGGCCGGGTTCGCGCGGATGCACAGGCTTTCGAAGCCGCCCCAGCTCGAGCCGATGCCGAAGAGTTTCAGTTCGTCGATCATGTCGGCGACCGCGTCATCGGGGACCGGTTTCAAAATCACGCCGAACAGCGACGCGGCGCCGGTGAAGTCGCGCTTCCACAGCGCGTGACCGGGGTCGCTCTCCAGCGCCGGATACAGCACGCGCAACACTTCCGGCCGCGCCTGCAGCCAGCGCGCGACGGTCAGCGCGCTCTGCTGCTGATGGCGCATGCGGACACCTATCGTGCGCAATCCGCGGAGCGCCAGGTAGCAGTCGTCGGGGCTCACGCAAAAACCGTAATCGGCGACCGCGTGCCGCACCGGCAGCCAGTATTTCTCGTTGGTGACGACGAGTCCCATCAGCGCGTCGGAGTGGCCGACGATGTACTTGGTGCCGGCGTGGATCGACACGTCGACGCCGTGCTCGAACGAGCGGAAAAAATACGGCGTGCCCCAGGTATTGTCGGCGAGCACCGGAACGTTCTTCGCGTGCGCGGCGGCGGCGATCGCGGGCAGGTCCTGCATCTCGAACGTGAGCGAGCCGGGAGCTTCGCAATAGATTGCGGTGGTGTTGGGCCGGATCAGTTTCGCAATGGTGCCGCCCATCAGCGGATCGAAATACTCGATTTCGACGCCGAACGGCTTTAAACGCTTTTCGCAGAAGTTGCGCGCCGGCCCGTAGACCGAGTCGACCATCAGCAGATGCGCGCCTTGTCTGGCGAAGGGCGCGAGTGCGGCGACGATCGCGGCGAGGCCCGACGGCAACGCAACCGCGGCATGGCCGCCTTCGAGTTGCGCGATCGCCTCTTCGAGCGCGAACGTGGTCGGCGTGCCGTGGATGCCGTAACGCATCGTCTTGAAATTGTCGGGGTCGCGGTGCTCGTACGATTCGACGTCGGGAAACAGCACGGTCGAGCCGCGGAACACCGGCGTGTTGACGAGTCCGGCGTAGCGTTGCGGGTCGCGTCCGGCGTGCGTGGTGAGCGTGTCGCGGCGCATGTTTTTTTTGTCGATCATAGGAGCTTTCGCTGAAATTTACTCGGCCTGGATATTGGCGGCTTTCACCACTTCGGCCCATTTTTTGAGTTCGGAATCGAGGACCTTTTTGAATTCGCCGGGCGTAGACGGAATGGCTTCAAGCGAAAGCGCGGCGAGCCGTTCCCGCACCTGCGGTTGGTTGACCGCCTTCACAATCTCGCGGTTGAGCATCGCGATGATCGCCTGCGGCACGCCGGCCGGCGCCAGCACGCCGTTCCAGTTTTCGCCTTCGACGCCTTTGACGCCGGCTTCGGCCATGGTCGGTACATCGGGTATCGCCGCGGAGCGTTTTTTTCCGGCAATCGCGAGTCCGCGCAGGCGTCCGGATTGAATATGCGGCACAGCGGCGGGCATGGTGCTGATCGCGGATTGCACCTGGCCGGCGACCGTGTCCGCGACGGCGGGGCCGGTGCCCTTGTAAGGCACGGGATTTAGCTTGATGCCGGCGCGCAATTGAAAAAGCTCGCCGACCACGTGCGTCGTCGCGCCGACGCCGCCGTGGCCGAGCGTGATTTTGCCCGGCTGAGCTTTGGCGAGCGCGATGAATTCCGCGAGGTTCACAGCCGGCACCGACGGATGCATGACGAGAATCGCCGGCGAAGTCGCGACCATGGATACCGGCACGAAATCCCTGGCGAGATCGTAGCCGACATTCTTGCTGACCGCGGGATTGATCGTGACCGGCAGGTCCGTGAACAGCAGCGTGTAGCCGTCGGGCTGTGCGTGCGCGGCGAGCTGGGTGCCGAGCATGCTCGCGGCGCCCGGCCGCGTGTCGATGACGATGGTGGTGCCGAGGTATTCACCGAGCTTCTGGCCGAGGATGCGCGCGGAGATTTCGGAGCCGCCGCCCGGCGCCCACGGTACTATCATGCGGATCGGGCGATTTGGGTAGTCGCTGGCGAGTGCTGCACCCGCGGTCAACGCGCAGGCGATCGATATGGTTCGGCAAATTTTCATTGCGGCCTCTGCGCAAAAAGCAGCATGCCTTCCAGCATCACGTTCGCCGCGAGCAGCGCCGACATGCCGCCGACGTCATGCGGCGGGCTGATCGTATTGACGTCCACCGCCACGATATTGAGGCCGCCGATGCCGCGCAGTATCGCGAGCCCTTCGCGCGCCGAGAGCCCGCCCCATGACGGCGCGCATACGCCCGGCGCGCACGAAGGGTCGAACACGTCCATGTCGAAGCAAAGGTACACCGGCCGGCTGCCGCATCTTGCGCGGATGCGCGCCACGAGGCCCGCGATGCCAATCGATTCGATCTCGCGCATCAGTATCGTTTCGTAACCGAGCTTGTCCGAGTGCTCGAGGCTGCCCTGCATGCGAAACGTGCCGCGGATTCCTGCGTGCAATGAATGCGCGACGTCGACGAGGCCCTCCTGCGCCGCGCGCGTGAACGCGGTGCCGGTGTCGTGTCCCGTTTCGGGAAACGGATTGCTGTCCGCGTGCGAGTCGAGATGCAGCGCGACGAGGTCGGGAAACTTGCGATGCGCCGCGCGGATCTGCGGCAGCGTGCCCGCGCCGTCGCCGCCCATCGTCAGCGGCAGCGCGCCGCTTGCATATACCGCATCGAGCACGCATTCGATTTTCGCGAACGCGTCTTCGATCTGGCCGGGCACGACGTCGACGTCGCCCCAGTCGGCGACCTGCAATCTCGCGAGCGGATCGAAATCGAAATCGGGCGGATTGAACGGACGCAGCAACTGCGACTGTTCGCGTATCGCGGACGGGCCCAGTCGCGCGCCGACCCGGAGCGGATGCGCGCCGCAATCGAACGGTATGCCGACTATGCCGACGCGCGATGCCGTGCGCTCCTGCGGACCGGGTGCGCGCATGAACGGCAGCGTGCGGCGCAACGGCAGATCGGCAATATCAACGCGCGGCAAGCAGGGTCTCCCGGAGAATGAATACGGACGGCGGCGGGCGAAAAACTACTGCGGCAAATATACCATGCTGCGGCGGCGGCCCGGACGCCTAGACGACCTTGGCGCGCAGCAAGGCGAGTACTTTTTCAACTTCGTTCTGCGTGTTGTAGAAATGGAACGCGAAACGCAGACGGCCGTGGCGGATCGACGCCTTCACGCGGTTTTCGAGCAGGCTCGCATGCAGCTTTTGCAGCAGCGCCTCGGTTGCCGCGTCGGCGCCGGGCTTGCCGACGATCACGACCTGGGAGAAATGCCGGTCGACCTTGCCGCTCATGACCGGCAGGCCCGCCTTCAACAAGCCGGCGGTGAATGCGCGCGCGAGCGCCAGGACATGTTGCTCGATGGCCGGCACGCCGACGCCGGCAATCAGGTCGAGCGAGACGTCGACCGCGTTGGCGCCCGCATAGTTATAGCTGCCGATTTCGAAGCGCCGCGCGGCGGGCATGAGTTTGTACTGGTCGCCGCCTTTTTCGCCTTCGTGCGCGTCGCCCAGATCGATGCCGTAGCGCGCGAGGTTGCCCGGCTGCATGCGCTCGGCGCGTTCGCGTCTTACATACAGGAAGCCGAAGCCATAAGGGCCGCACAAGTACTTGGACGCGCCGACCGTCATCGCGTCGAGCGGCGTTTTTTTCACGTTGAGTTCGAGCGCGCCGACCGATTGCGCGCCGTCGACCAGCAGCACGACGTCGCGCGCGCGGCACAGCGTGGCGAGCGCGTCGAGATCCGTGCGCGCGCCGGTCGTGTACGTGACGGTCGACGCGATGACCATGCGCGTTTTGTCATCGATCGTGCTGGCAATCGCATCGATCGGCGTGGCGAAATCGGCGGTCGCCGGCACCGTGCGCACTTCGATGCCGTGGCGGTCGCGCATGTTGTAAAGCGCGTAGATGCTGTTCGGATGTTCGATGTCCGTGCATAAAACGGCGTTGTCGCCGCGCCGCCACGGCAATGACGTCACGATCGCATTGATGCCTTCCGACACGTTCTTGACGATGGCGATCTCGTCGGCCTCGGCGCCGATCAGGCGCGCGAACTTGCCGCGCACGCGCTCCAGCACGTCGAGCATGGTCGCCTTGCTGCCGCCTTCGAGTATGCGGTCGTCAAGGTAGCGCGCCACCGCCTCGCGTGCGCCGGCCGGCATCAGGCCGCGCGCGGACGTCTCGAAATAAATCCACTTGTCGGTGCCCGGAAATTCGCGGCGTATTGCGGCGAGCGGCTGGGGCGGGGCGGACAGGTCGTTCATGTAAGGCGCTCTTAATTCAGTTTGATGTCGGCGGCTTTGACGACTTTGGCCCAGCGTTCGTAGTCTTCGCGGATGAACTGGCCGAGCTCGTCGGGCGACATCGGTGCGGGAATGAGGCCCTGCGCCATCAATTTTTCGCGCACGTCGGGCGAGTTCAGCGCTTTGACTGCGTCGGCGTTGAGGCGTGCGACGAGTTCTTTCGGCGTGCCGGCGGGCGCCATCAGCGGATACCAGTTGAGCACGTCGAAGCCGGGCAGCCCGGATTCGTCCACGGTCGGCACGCTCGCCAGA
>Ga0265332_10000683_pt1 | contig 21829 bp, 20 predicted proteins | sample 41926metaG_FD_202084 | JGI IMG/M metagenome (GOLD analysis project Ga0265332, IMG submission 202084) | Rhizosphere microbial communities from Carex aquatilis grown in University of Washington, Seatle, WA, United States - 4-19-26 metaG | ecosystem: Host-associated > Plants > Roots > Rhizosphere...
GCGCCGCGATGCCGTCGAAGTACGACATCACCTCCTCGCGGCTGCCGTCGGTGACGCCCCACTCCTCGCGGTTGCGGCTGTGGAACGTGACGACCACGTTCCATTGCTCGCCGCCGCGCAGCGGGTAGTGCACCAGGTGGCAGTCCGGGCCGGCCCACACGCACGGCGCGTTCCACCTGAGATCGGCGGGGAAGTCGCGGTCGTCGACCACCGCGCGGTACACGACGTGGCCGGACACCCGCACCGGATCGCCGATCAGCTGGTGGCGCACCGCCGACTTGACACCGTCGCACGCGATCAGCGCGGCGCCGCGGTGGCGGCGGCCGGCGCGATCGATCGCCGTGACGCCGCCGGCGTCCTGCTCGACCCGCTCGACCTGCGTCGAGGTGCACAGCTCGATCCGCGCGGTCGCCTGCACGCCCTCGAGCAGCGAGAGATGCATGTCGGCGCGATGGCTGACCGCATACGGGTTGCCGAACCGGGCGCGGAACGCCTCGCCGACCGGCAGCGACGCGACCTCCGCGCCGTCCACCGCGTCCATCAGCACCAGGCGATCAGTGTACACCGCACGGCTGCGCGCCCGCTCGCCGACGCCGAGCGCATCGAACGCCGAGAAGGCGTTGGGGCCGAGCTGGATGCCGGCGCCGATCTCGCCGATCTGGCTGGCCTGCTCGAGCACCGTCACGGCGAAGCCCTGGCGGGCCAGTGCGAGCGCCGCGGCCAGGCCGCCGATGCCGCCGCCGGCGATCAGGATGGGGAGGGACGGGGCCGCGCCGGGCATGCGCCATTGTGAGCCTGCTGGTCGTGGAGCCCAATGCTCTTGCTGCTCGAATGTGCATGTGGGCCATGCGCAACGACAACACGCGAAGATGCCTGCGGTTTCGCCGGTGGACGCCGGCACCGGCAGCGCGGTGAGTGTTCCGTGCAAACGGCCCCCGAGATTTTTTGTGCCATCCGGACCCGACCGCCGACCCTACGGCACATGCACGCTCCCTCCACCCTGAAGTCCAGCTGGAAGCTCGTCCTCGGCGCCGTCGCGATGGTCGGCCTGGCGATCCCGTTCCTCGCGCACGCCGACGATCTGGTCGACTGCACCGGCGTGTCGCGCTGGAGCCACGACCACAAGTACAAGAAGGGCGATCGCGCCTTGAAGGATCTCGGCGGGAACTCGATCTGGCTCTACGAGTGCAAGCAGAACGAGTGCAACGGCGGAGGCGACGAGCTGAACATCCACAGCGATATCTGGCGCTCTCTCGGCTGGTGCAAATCCGGAACGGTGAAGTAGCGCCGCGCGCGCACCCACCGGCGTGCGCCGAGGGTGCATTCGTCGGCGGCGATTCACCGCGCCGTTGTGAACAGGCCGTCCGGCCAGCGTCCCGCGGCGTTGGTCCACACCACCGGTCGCTCGCAATCCGGCGTGTCGGCCTCGAGCAGGTCGCGCAGCGCGCCGATCGTGCTCCCCGGCGGCCCCGGCGGCCCCGCGCACACGAAGTCCTCGAGCCGGACCACGAACTCGCTGTGGGCGCGCTCGATCATCGTCTGATCCTCGCCGCAGCCGGCGATCACGACCGCCGGCTGCGGGCCGTGCAGGACCGCGGCGATCGCGGCGGCGTAGCAGGTATCGGCGATGATCACGAGCCGAGCGGCCGGCGGCAGCCGCGCCAGGCCGTCGGCCAGCTGCGCCAGCGTCACGCCGCCGCCGACCAGGCACCACCGCGCGGTCTCGATCGGTCCGTCGCCGCGCTCGGTGTGCCCGGCGAACGAGACCACGAGCAGCCCGGCGTCGCCGATGGCCGCGGCTGCGCGGTCGAGCGCGTCGAGCAGCGCCGCGGCAGTCGCCCGCTCGCCGGCCAGCGTTTGCTGCTCGGCGATCCCGACGACCTCGCAGATCCGCTCCGCGCGGTCCAGCGTATCGCGAGACGCGATCGGTGGCGGCCAGCTGCGGCGCAGCCCCGTGGTCTCCACGTCCGCGCAGACGTGGATCGCGATCGCGCGGGTCCGAAGCTGCGCCATCGGCGTGCCCGGATCAGGCGTGGTCGAGCGTGAAGTGCGGCGGCGCGCCGGGGGCTTCATCGCCCCGGGCCGACGGCACCGGCAACGAGGTGTCGTCGCCGGCGGGAGGCGGGGGCACATCCTTGCTGCCGCGGCTGACGATGCCCGCGGAGACCCCGCCGGTCACGACGCGCAGGTGGGCGTCGGACAGCGTCTTGAAGATGTAATGCCCGGGCGGAAGTCCAACCCGGGTCACCCCCGGTGCCAGCAAGCGACCGTGGCGCTCGGCGACGCTGCCGCGCGGAGAGCAAACCACGCGGTCGAGCTGGACGCGTTCTCCGAGGGTCAGCTCGACGACGCTGGGCTCGCGGGCATGCAGGCTGACGTGCAAAGGTGTTCTCTTCATACCAGTACTCCCGTGGGGTTGTATCATTCGACGGTGAAGCGCGGCGGATCGCCGGCCGGCTCATCACCGGCCACGTTGGGCGCCGGCGGCGGCTGGGGCCACGGGTCCTTCTCGTGCGAGACGATGCCGGCAGCGACCCCTCCGGTCACGACGCGCAGGTGGGCGTCCGACAGGGTCTTGAAGAAGTAATGACCGGCCGGAAGCGCCAGCCGGGTGACTCCCGGGTCGAGCAGGCGGCCATGGCGCTCGGCCAGGTAACCGCGCGGCGACGGGGTCAAACGGTCGAGCTGGACGCGATCGCCGACGGTCAGGTCGACGACGCTCGGCTCGCGGGCAAGCAGGCTGATGCGCAATGGCTTCTTCTTCACGCGACGCCTCCGGTTGCATGTTGCGGTCCCTCGACGGTGAAGCTCGGTGGCTCGCCGGGAGCGTCATCGCCCCTCGCGACGGCACCGGGCGGCGTGCTGCCATCGCTGGCCGGTGGAGGCCATGGATTCTTGACGTCCCGAGCGATGCCTGCAGCGACCCCTCCGGTCACGACGCGCAGGCTCGCGGCGGTCAGCGTCTTGAAGAAGTAGTGACCGGCCGGCAGCGCCAGCCGGGTCATTCCCGGGTCAAGCAGGCGGCCGTGACGCTCCGCGACGACGCCGCGCGCGGACGGCCCGGGCGCGGGGATGAGGCGGTCGAGCTGGACGCGGTCTCCGACGGTCAGCTCGACGACGCTCGGCTCGCGGGCATGCAGGCTGACGTGCAGTGGCTTCTTCTTCACGCGCATGCTCCTGCGTGTGTTGCAGTCACTCGATGGTGAACCGCGGCGACTCGCCGGGCCTCTCGTCGCCCCTCGGAGCGGGAGACGCAAGCGGATCGGGGAACGTGCCGTCCTTGTCGTTGGCGTGGCTCCCCGCCGCGACGCCGCCGGTCACGACGCGTAGGTTGGCGTCCGACAGGGTCTTGAAGAAGTAGCGACCGGCCGGCAGCGCCAGCCGGGTGACGCCCGGGTCGAGCAGGCGACCGTGGCGCTCGGCCAGGGAACCGTTCTGCGACGGCCCGGGCGTGGGGACGACGCGGTCGAGCTGGACGCGGTCTCCGACCGTGAGATCGACGACGCTCGGTTCGCGAACATGCAGGCTGACGTGCAATGGCTTCCTCTTCACGCGAATCCTCCTGTTTGCATTGCTGAGCCGATGGGTGCAACAACACGTTCCGCCTCGTGATCCGCTGGAGTGCCAAAATCCCAGAAAGGCACTCTCGAGTCACTGAGACGGATCGAGGAGTATCTCAATGCCCGATCGATGGCAACGAGAAATCGTCTGACGCCGATGGTTGCCAGATTCGTCGAGTGTCACGTCGCGGGACGTACCGGTACATGCCAGTGCGACCGGCAGGTCGCAGTGTCTCTCGGTCGCGGTGTCAGTCGGCGGTGAGCTCGCCGGCGGTCCGTACGGTGGCGTAGGCGCCGCTCAGCGCGGCGAGGAACGAGCAGTGCACGTGATCGGCGGGCACGGTGGTGCCGCCGAACGACAGCGCGCGGGTCGCGCATGCGTCGCCCGCGAGCGAGCACGTGAAGCCGAGGTCGGCGGCGGCGCGCGTGGTCGCGTCGACGCACATGTGCGTCATCATGCCGGCGATCACGAGATCCTCGATCGCGTGCTGGCGGAGATGATCGAGCAGCGCGGTGTCCCGGAACGCGTTGGGGAAGTGCTTGCGGATCACGGTCTCGTGGTCGGCGGGCGCGACGCTCGGGTGGATCCGGACGCCCTCGGTGTCAGGCAGGAAGAACGTCGCGCCCGGGCGAGCCGAGATGTGCTGGATGTGGATCACGGGCAGCCCGCGGCCGCGGAAGTGCGCGAGCAGCGCGCCGGCGCGCTGGGCGGCGGGTTCGCTGCCGTGCAGCTCCATCTTGCCGTCGGGGAAGTAGTCGTTCTGGATGTCGACGATAAGCAAGGCTTTTTTCATCGCGGCCTCCGATCGCAGGGGGGCCGCCACTGTATCGCAAAGCCGCGATGTAACCCGCGCGGCGCGGGCGCTGTACAACGGGCAAAGGAGAGTTCATGCGCCACGTTACATTGTCTGCGCTGCTCGCTGTGGCGGGCCTTGGGGCCGGCGGCCGGCTCGCGCTCGCCACGCCGTTCGAGCCCGGGACGATTCCCGAGCAGGCCCAGGCAGTCGGGCACCTCGATGTCGACGCGCTCCGGCGGACCCAGGTGTTCACCGCGGCCGGTGGGCAGGCCGCGATCGACGCCGCGCTCGACGAAGCCCCGCCCAAGGTGCGGCCGGTCGCCCGTGCGCTGGCCGCCACGCTGCGCGGCGTGTCGTTCTGGCACACCGACGATCAGGGCGCCGTGTACCTGGAGACCCGCGACGCGAAGTCGCTCGGTCAGCTGATCGGCCGCCTGCCGGCGACCCCGGCGCAGCCGATCGACGGATTCCCGACCTACACGATCAACGAGCACGACAAGATCCACTTCGCCGGGATCTACGGCGACACGCTGGTGCTCGCCGACAGCGAGGACGGCCTCAAGCAATCGCTGCGCGTGCTCGCCGGCCGCGCCGCCAGCCTGGCCGGGTCCAAGGCGCTGCCGCTGTCGACCCGGCAGGGCGTGTTCGTGTTCGTCACGATCGGGGACCACCTGCTGGGCGCGATCCAGAAGACGGCGCAGGCCAAGATGCTGCAGCTCTCGATGCGCTCGCTGGTGGTCGACGTCGGCGAGAGCGCGGGGCAGGTGACCGCGACCGCCCACGCCGAGATGGGCTCGTCCGACGCGGGGCAGAAGGCGACCAGCATGCTCGAGGGACTGCGGGCGATGGCGTCGCTGTCCGATAACCCGATGGCGCACACGCTGCTCGACGGCGTGACCGTGACCAACAACGGCAACGCGGTCGAGGTCGTGGCCCGTCTGCCGGCGAGCGAGATCGCCCGGATGATCCATCACACGAAGTGAGCCGCCCGGCGTCGATGTCCGAACCGAACCCACCAACCGCCGCGGTCTCCGCCGAGGAGCTCGCGGTCCGCGCGCGCGATGGCAGCCGGGTCTCGTTCGACGAGCTGGTGACCCGCTACCGCCCGCGGCTGGTGGCGTTCCTCGCCCGGCGACTGGCCGACGCGGCGGACGCCGAGGACGTGGCCCAGGAGACGTTCCTGCGCGCCTACGATCGCCTGGCGCTCTATGACCCGTCGCGGCCGTTCACCACCTGGCTGTTCGCGATCGGCAAGAACGTCGCCGCCAACCACGCGGTCGCGCGCACCCGGCGCGACGCCCGCGACCGCGACAGCCACCCGGCCGGCGCCGCGATCGCCGAGGACGCCGGCGCGACCGATCTGTGGCAGCGCGCACAGGCGGTCCTGTCGCCCGATGCGTACCGCATGCTGTGGTTGCGGTATGCTCAGGGGCTGACCGTGCGTGAGATCGCCAGCGAGCTCGATCGTTCCTCCGTCGCCGTCAAGGTCATGCTGTTCCGCGCCCGCCGCCGCCTCGTCCAGGAGATCCGCTGATGCGTTGCTGGTACACCCGCTGGCAGATATCCAATGCACTGGATCGCGGCGAGCTGGCGCTGGCCCTGGCCCGCGGCCATGCCGGCCGCTGCGCCGGCTGCCAGGCGTTCGGCCGCTCGCTCGGCGCGCTGCACGACCGGCTGTCGCGCGAGGCCGGTTTCGCCCCGCGGCCGGCGCCTGCCGTCCGGCGCGCACGGCCGTGGCTGATCGCCGGGCCACTGGCCGCCGGCTCCGCCGCGGTGATCGCGCTCGTGGTCGCGACCGGCCGTCCGTCCGAGCCGCCCGCCCCGCCGGTGCCGTCGGTCCAGGTGTCCGAGGCGCTGGGCCAGATCCGCGGGCTGGCCGACCGGGTCTCGCACGCGGTGGCCACCACCCGCACGCCGCTCGACACCGAGATCGACAACCTGATCCACGACGGCAAGCGCGGGCTCGCCGCGGTGCTCGAGACCGGCGGGCTGGCGGGCTCGCTGTAGCGGCCCGTCGAGATCGCGGGCACGGTGCGTCGACGAGTGCTGCGCAGCGCACCGCCTCCCTGATCGCGGTTGGCCGGTGACCGCGGGGACAGCCGGCCGAGCGTCAGCCCGGTAGAGCGGCACTTCGGCATCATCGACCTCTGGACGCTGAAATCCGCCAGGCAGGCGCTGTGGGTCGTGGCGCGGATGACGCCGCAAAGGCCGACGTTCGATCAGATCGGCTCGATGGCGCCGTCGAAGAGCTGCCTGGACCGACCGCCGGAGCAGCTGTCGGAGGTGTGGAAGGCCGCCGCGAGCAGCACCGCGGCCCAAGATCAGACCGAGGTCCACGTCCTCGCCAGGGCCATTCCCGTCACGCCGCCCGAGCCCCGCAATGGGCGGCGCCCCGCAAGGCGGCAGGAGCTCCACCACCCTGGCAGTTGTCGTCCTGCAGCCAAGAATCCAGCTGACATCACGGCTGCTGTCCAGGCGCGCAAATGGCCAGATCGCGAGATTGGTATTTATCGCGAGCTGCCCCATCGCACATGATCACCACCACCTCCACGACGCCTCGGTCAGCAGCTACCTCGTGCTCCAAGGGCTCGCTGAGGCGTGCCGTCGCGATTCCCGACGGCCCGGGAACGCCAAGCTGTGACCAAACGACTACGTAGTTTTGCGCTGGTCGAACTTGCGCTTTTCTCGCCGAGCGGGAGCGTTGCTTGCTCGGCGGCGAGGCCCGGGGTACGCCATCGAGGAGCGAGATGACGGACGATCCCGAGATCTTCGAAATGCATCGTCCTGTGCTGCTCGCACACGCCTCTCGCTCGCCCGGCGATCCCGGCCGCGGAACGGAGCAGGGTTCTGGCCACGCTGCCTGTCCCCCTCGGCGGATCAGCTGGCCGGTGTGGGAACCGCGCTGCCAGAGGCGACATCCGTGGCACTTCTGATCATCGAGGCCGCTTGATCAACGCCGATCACGCGGAGTTCGGTCGCGGGGCCGTGCGGGGAGCCTGGATCACAGCCCTCGCGATCGTCACCTGCATCGTCACCGCCGCCGCGGCGATCTACGTCGAGATGGGCGCCGCGTTCGCGATCCCGCTGGCCGCCGCGGCGGTCGTCGCGCTCGTCGCGTGGCTTCGCACGACGTACCGGTATCCCGGCGATCCGGATCTGGTGGTCGTGCTCTACATCGCAGGGATCATCGCGCTCATCGTCGTGGCGGCCGAACAGTGGCACCGGGGGACACCGGCGTTCGTGATGAGAGCGGCAACGGACTGGATCGCACCCGGCTTCGTGTTCGACGAGCGACCGCACATCGCCATGTTCGCGATCGCTTGTCCGGCGCTGTTTCTGCTTGGCGGGTTCTCGCTCGTCCGCGGGCGGCCGCTCGGAGACTACATGGCCTGGCTCCTGTTCGTGTGGAGCCTCGTCGCGGGCGCGGTTCAGGGCACGGTCGCCGTCACTCGCGACGCGGGCCCTGCGATCGCGACCGGGATCGCGGCTGCCGTCCCGCTGCTCTGCGTCGGAACGCTCGGTGTCCGAAGGTTGATCGGGGTGGCTGGTGCAAGGAAGGCCGCCCGATGACGCCGCGACAGCGTCGGCTCTGGATCGTCCTGATCGTCGCGTTCGTCGCGACGTACGGCACCACGCTGTATCTCCAGGCGGGCCTCGGCCCGGTGGGCGTCATCGTCGGCTCGATGATGGGCGGGATGGTTTGCTGGTTGAAGACCACCGCGAAGCGTCCGGCGGACCCGCGCGCGATCCTGCCCGCGTACCTGCTGATGCTCGGGCTGTTCATGGTCCACGTGGGCGAGGAGTTCCTGTGGGACTTCTGGAGCCGCATCTCCGGCATCTTCCACGCGCACTGGACCGAGCACGATTACGTGCTCCTGATCGTGCTCGTCGGACCGATGGTGTGGATCCTTGGCGGGATCGGGCTGTGGCTGCGCCATCCGCTCGGGAACTTCGTGGTGTGGTTCATGATCGTGGGCATGATCCTCGGCGAGCCGACCCACCTCTTGGTGTTCCCGTTGCTCGAGGGTGGTCGCTACCATTACTTCCCCGGCATGTGGACCGCGTTGTTTCCGATGATCCCTGCGATCTACGCCGCGTGGCGCATCCGTGCCGACCATCGTGCGGCCGAGGGGACACCGGCCTGATGGTGCGCCGAGCTCTGACGTGCGCGCGCGCCGTGCTGGTCGCGGCGATCGTGGGCGGCGCGCGACCGGCGTACGCACATGGCCTCGGCGGCAGCGGGCTGCTTCACCCGCTCACCGGTCTCGATCACCTGGTCGCGATGCTCGCGGTCGGGGCGTGGAGCGCTCAGCTCGGGGGGCGCGCCATCGTCGCCGTCCCGGCAGTGTTCGTCGGTTTCATGGCGCTCGGCGGCGGCCTCGGCATCCTCGGGTTGTCCCTGCCGTGGGTGGACGGCGCGATCGCCATGTCCGTCGTCATCTTGGGGTGTGCGATCGCAGCGGAGCGGCGAGCTCCGACCCTGATGGCAGGTGCCGCTATTGCTGGCTTCGGGGCGTACCACGGCTTCGCACACGGCAACGAGGTGACTGGTACGGCCGGACGAGCATCCTACGTCGCGGGCTTCCTCGTGACGACGGCAGGTCTCCATGTCATCGGTGCGGTCGCAGCGCTGCTCGCGCTGGAGAGTCCGCGCGGCGCCGCTCGGCTGCGCTGGTCCGGCGCGATGACCGCGTTGATCGGGATCTGGCTGCTGTGGTGTCAGCGGCCGCGGTGACATGCCGTGGCATCTGTTGCGGCATGAACCCGCGAGCTCTCTATCACGCGCCTGGCGGGGAGTCGCCGCGCCCGATTCTCGCTCGCGCTGGATCGCCGAGCCCTCGATCGCTTTGCTTCAAGGCTCGTGCGGGCCGTGCTTGTTGCGCGTCGACAGGCGCTCGATGAACACGAACAGCGACGGGATGAAGAAGATGCCGATCAAGGTCGCGGCCAGCATCCCGGACACCACCGCGGTGCCGAGCGCGCGGCGCGCGGCCGCTCCGGCGCCCGAGGCCGACCACAGGGGCAGGCAGCCGAAGATGAACGCGAACGACGTCATGAGGATCGGGCGCAGCCGGAGCCGCGCGCCCTCGAGCGCGGCGTCGATCAGCGGACGGCCCTGCTCGTAGCCGTCCTTGGCGAACTCGACGATCAGGATCGCGTTCTTGGCGGTGAGGCCGACGAGCACGACCAGGCCGATCTGGGTGTAGACGTTGTTGTCGAAGTGGCGCGACACCATGCCGAGGAAGGCGCCGAGCACGGCGACCGGAGTCGACAGCAGCACGCTGAACGGCAGCGACCAGCTCTCGTAGAGCGCGGCGAGGATCAGGAACACGAACACCAGCGACAGGCCGAGCACGCGCATCGTGCTGCCCGCGGTGACCTTCTCCTGGTACGACAGCGCGTTCCACGCATAGCCCATCTCGGGCGGCAGCGTCTTGCGCGCGACGTCCTCGAGCGCGTCGAGCGCCTGGCCGGAGCTGTACCCGGGCGCGGGGCCGCCGAGGATCTCGACGGCGCGGTACAGGTTGAACCGCACCGTGTACTCCGGGCCGCTCACCGCGCGCATCTTCACGAACGACGACAGCGGCACCATCTCGCCCCGTCCGTTGCGGACGTAGAACTGGCCCACGTCGTCGGGCGACATCCGGTCGACCGCCTCGGCCTGCAGGAACACGCGCCACTGCCGGCCGAACCGGGAGAAGTCGTTGACGTAGGACCCGCCGAGGAAGCTCTGCAGCGTGTTGTAGATCTCGGCGACCTGCACGCCCTCCTTGAGCGCCTTGTCCTTGTCCACGTCGGCGAACAGCTGGGGCACCGCCGGCGAGAAGTTGGGACGCACGTTCTCGAGCTCGGGGCGCTTGCGCGCCTCGGCCACGAACTTGAGCACATTCTGGGACAGGAACTCGTAGCTGCTGCCGCCGCGGTCCTGCAGCATCATGCTGAACCCGCCGGCGGCGCTGATGCCGGGGATCGCAGGCGGGGCGACGGCGAACACGCGCGCGTCGGTGATCGCGGCGAACTGCTTGTTGAGGCTGGCCAGGATCGCGGTCGACGTGAGGTCGCGACCGCGCTCGTCCCACGGCGCCAGGCCGATGAACGCCAGGCCGGTGTAGGGCGCCGCGGTCCGGGTGAACAAGCTGAAGCCGGCCACGCCGTTGTAGGTCACGACGCCGGGCTGGCGGCCGAGGATCTGGTTGATCTGCCCGATCACGGCGCGGGTGCGCTGGAGCGAGGCGCCGTCGGGCAGCTGCACGCTGACGATCGCGTAGCCCTGGTCCTCGTCCGGGATGAACCCCGAGGGCAGCTTGGTGCCGATCGACAGCGATAGACCCGCGACACCGACGAGCAGCACGAGCGGGATGACCAGCTTGCGCACGAGCCGCCGGTTCACGCCGATGTAGCCGTCGGTGGCGCGGCCGAACCAGCGGTTGAAGCCGTCGCCGAGCCGGCCGAGCCGACCGCGGGTCTTGCTGCGCGGCCGGAGCAGCATGGCGCTCAGCGCCGGGCTGAGCGTCAGCGCGTTGAACGCCGAGATCAGGACCGAGATCGCGACGGTGAGCGCGAACTGCTGGTACAGGCGACCGACGATGCCGCCCATGAACGCGACCGGGACGAATACCGCGGCCAGGATCAGCGCGATGGCGATCACCGGGCCCTGCACCTGCTTCATCGCCGCCAGCGTGGCGTCGCGCGGCGACATGCCTTCTTCGATGTGATGCTCGACCGCCTCGACGACGACGATCGCGTCGTCGACGACCAGGCCGATCGCCAGCACCAGGCCGAACAGCGACAGCGTGTTGACCGAGAACCCGAACAGCGGGAACACCGCGAACGCGCCGACCAGTGACACCGGCACGGTGAGCAGCGGGATCAGGGTCGCGCGCCAGCTCTGGAGGAACACGAACACCACGAGCACGACCAGCAGCACCGCCTCGATCAACGTCTCGACGATCTCCCGGATGCCGGCGGTGACCGGGCGCGTGGTGTCGAGCGAGATCCGGTAGGCGATGCCGGGAGGGAACCGCTTGGCCAGATCCTCGATGGTCGCGCGGATGTCGCTCGCGACCGCGAGCGAGTTCGAGCCGGGCGCCTGGAACGCAGCGACGACCGCGGCCGGCTGACCGTTGAACGTGCCGTACTGCTGGTAGTTGAGCGCGCCGAGCTCGACGCGCGCGACGTCGCGGACGCGCACCGTCGAGCCGTCGGGGCTCTCGCGGATGATGATGTTGCCGAACTCCTCGGGCTCGACCAGCCGGCCCTGCGCGCGCACCGTGTACGTGAGCTGCTGCCCGGTCGCCGAGGGCTCGCCGCCGATCTGCCCGGCGGGGTTGACCACGTTCTGCTGGCGGACCGCGTTCTGGACATCGGTGACGGTGAGCGCCAGCCGGGCCAGCCGCTCGGGCTGTAGCCACACCCGCAGCGCGTAGTCCGATGACCCGAAGTTGCGGATATCGCCGACGCCCTTGACGCGCAGCAGGGCGTCATTGACGTTGATCAGGCCGTAGTTGGCCAGGAACGTCGAGTCGTAGCGGCCGTCCGGCGAGTACAGCGAGATCACCATCAGCGGGAACGCCAGCGACTTCTTGATCGTCACGCCGAAGTTCTTGACGTCTCCCGGCAGGAACGGCTGGGCCTGCGAGTAGCGGTTGTTGACCAGCACGTTGTCGGTGTCGAGGTTGGTGCCGACGTCGAACGTCACGATCTGGTTCATCGAGCCGTCGTTGGCGTTGGTCGACTGGATGTAGAGCATGCCGTCGACGCCGTTCATCTGCTGCTCGATCGGCGTGGCGACCGACTGCTCGATCGTGAGCGCGTCGGCGCCGGTGTACGTGGTGGTCAGGTTGATCTGCGGCGGCAAGATCTGCGGGAACTGCGCGATCGGCAGCCCGAGCAGCGACACGATCCCGACGAGCACGGTGACGATGGCGATCACCATCGCGACGATCGGGCGGCGGATGAAGAACTCGGACATGGTCAGTTGGCCCGGGTGGAGGGAGCAGGGGCGGACGCGGCGGCGGCCTGACCGGCGCCAGAGCCCGCGGCGGGCGGAGCGGCAGAGCCCGCAGCCGGCGGCGCGGCAGAGCCGGCGGCGGGTGGCGCGGCAGAGCCGGCAGCGCCGCCGGCGGGCGGAGCGGCGGCCGGGGGTGGCGCGGGATGGGGCACGACCACCGCCCCGTCGGTCACGCGCTGCAGGCCGTCGACGACGACGTGCTCACCGCCGGACAGGCCGCTGGTCACCAGGCGAAACCCCGGCATGCCGCCGCCGAGCTCGATCCGGCGCATCTGGACCTTGTTGTCCGGTCCGATCTCGGCGACCGAGTAGCTGCCCTGGACCGAGACCAGCGCCTTCTCGGGCACCACGATGGCGCCCTTGCCTTCATTCTCGCGGCGGATCCGCACCCGCGCATACTCGCCGGGGCGCAGCACGCCGTCCGGGTTGGGCACCAGCGCCTGGAGCTGCGTGGTGCCGGTGGTGGCGTCGATCTGGCGGTTGACCGCGACGATCGCGCCGCGGTGCGGGTACAGCCGGCCATCGGCGAGCACGATCTCGACGCCGGGGAGCTCGGGCTGCCGGTCGAGCCGCACGAACTCCTGCCGCGCCCACGCCAGATCGCGGCCCTCGAGGTGCGAGAACCGTTCCGGATAGCGAACGTAGTCGACCTCGCTGAGCGGGAAATTGACCCGGATCGGGTCGAGCTGCGACACGGTGGTGAGCAGCGTGGGGCCGTCCTGGCCGACCAGGTTGCCGACCCGGACCAGCGCCAGCCCGGCGACGCCTGCGATCGGCGAGCGGATCGTCGCGTAGCTCAGGTTGAGCCCGGCCTGTTGCACCTGGGCCTCGGCTGCGCTGACCTGCGCCTCGGCGTCGGCGACCGCCGCGGTGGCGTTGTCCAGGTCCTGCTGCGAGGCCATGCCGGCCTTCACCAGATCCCGATCGCGGTCGCGATCGAGCTTGTTCTTGGCCAGGGCGACCTTGGCGCGCGACAGGCTGGCGTTGGCCGACTTCGCGGCCGTCTGGTACTCGGTGGGCTCGATGGCGAACAGCAGCTGACCGGCGGTCACCGCGGCGCCGTCCGGGTAGTTCTGCCGCTCGAGGTACCCGCGCACGCGCGCGCGGATGTCCGCGTTGACGTAGCCGTCGAGCGCGCCGACCGCCTCGATGTACAGCGCGACGTCGCGCTTCTCGACGACGACGAATCCGACCTGGGCCGGCGGCGGGGGCGGGGGCGGCGGCTTGGTGCCATCGCACGCCCCGAGCGAGCTGGCCGTGGCGATCGCGCCGATGGCGCCGAGCACGACTGCAACACTGGATGTCGGCATCAGTACACACACTCCGCGTTGGCGAGCACGGCGCCGGCGCGCGCCGCCGCGAGCTCGAAGTCGACCAGCACGAGGTTGATCTCCGCCTGGCGCAGCGCCTGGGCCGAGGTGACCAGGTCGAGGCTGGTCCCGACCCCCTTGGCGTAGCCTTCGCGCGTGCGGGCGTCGATCCGCGCCGCGAGCTCGCGCTGGTCCCGGGCGACCGCGCGGGCGGCGGTGTCGACCGCGATCGCGCGGGTGGCGCGCGCGACCTCGATCATCGCCTCGACCCGCACCGAGGCCAGCGCATCGCGGGCCTCGTCGGCGGCCGCGCGCGCATCGCGCAGCGCGCCGTAGCGAACCCCGCCGTCGAACAGCGGCACGGTGAGCGTGGCGCCGACCGCCCAGGTCGAGTTGGGGCCGAGCGTCACCGCGCTCGCGTACGCGGCGGTCGAGCCCACGGCGAGCGACGGCGCGAACTGCAGCTCGGCGTCCGTGATCTGGCGCTGGGCGATCGCGACCCGCTGGCTGGCGGCCGCGACATCGGCGCGCCGCTCGACGTCCGCCGCGACCCGACAGGTCGACGCCACCGAGCGCTCGAAGCCTTCGAGGTCGAGCTCGGCCGGCGCCGCGAGCGGCGTCGCCGAGCCGAGCGCCTGGCCGAGCGCCTCCCGCGCCTGGCGCAGCGACTCGTCGCCGTTGATCAGCAGCGCCCGGGCGGCGGCCACGTCCTGCTGCGCGCGGTCGATATCCAGCTCGGTGCCGCGGCTGAGCCGGAACCGGGTCTGGGTCAACACCAGCCGCTCGAGCGCGGCCCGCAGCCCGACCCGATCGAGCTCTGCCACGCGGCCCGCCGACAGCGTGGCCAGCATCGCCGAGACCACCGAGCCGGCCAGGACGCGCCGGCGATCGGCGAGCGAGAGATTGGCGACCCTGGTCGCGAGATCCGCGGTCCCGATTCCGTAGATCCCGCGCGGGTTGATGAGGTTCCATGACGCCGTCGCGCTCGCCGACCAGATCGTCGGCGGCGGTGCGACGAGCACGGCGCCGCCGGAGGTGATGTCGATGCTGTTGAAATTGTGCTGATAGCCCGCCGCTCCCGTGAGCGTGGGCAGCACGGCCGCGAGCGCGATCCGGCGCTGGGCGAGGGCGCGCTCGACCTCCGCCGTGCTGGTGAGATAGGTCGGCGAGCGCCGCATCATCGCGATCGCCTCGTCCCACGACCGGAGCTCCGCCGGTGCGGCCTCCGGAGGCGCCAGCATCGGATCGGATACCGCCGGCTGCTCGACCGCCGCCGGGGCCGCCGGCGCCGCCGGGTCGGCTGGCTGGGCGTGCGCCAGCGCGCACCGCGCCAGCCACACACTCGCCAGCGCAACCTCGCAAACTCTGCGATGGCGTTTCATGGATGCGTCCCGTATTTAGTGGACGTGTCCAGTGTTGGCAAGCGGTTCCTCGAGATCTTCGTGGAGACCAAGCGCGTGGTGTCGCTGGTCGCCGCGCGCATGATGGCACCGCTGGGCCTCGGGCGAGCGCAGGTCGCGCTGCTTCGCGAGCTGGGGCGTTCTGGGCCGGCGACGCTGTCCGCGCTCGCGCAATCCACGATGCTCGATCCATCGGCGGCGGCGCGCAGCGTGACCGCGCTTTCGAACCGCGGCTGGATCCGGCGCCGCCGTGGCGAGCTCGATCGCCGCGAGCTGTACGTCGAGCTGACCGCGCGCGGCCGGCGATTCGTGACCCGCGTGGAGGCGACCTACTCGGACATCGGCAGGGCGCTGAGCGCCCGGCTGGATGACCGCGATATCGCCGACCTCGCGCGGATCTGCGCCAAGCTGTCACCGCTCGCCACCGAGCCCGGCATCGAGCCGGGCAAGAGGCTCCGCCGGCCGCGGGCGAGGCCGGTGCGGAGCTAGGCGAGGCCGGCGGGCCGGCTCACACCGCCGAGCTCGCCACGTCACCGTCGCTCCTCGCGCGGCGCCGGCCGCCGCGGGTCAGCCGAGCGACCGCGACCACGAACGCGATCGCGCCGCCGGCGAACACGGTGTCACCGATCACGCGCAGCCAGCGCAGGGTGTCCATCACCGGCATGTGGAGGAACTCGGCGCTGCGCGCGTACCAGTAGCCGCGGTCGACCGCGGCCCAGGTCTGGAGCAGGCCGACCGGCAGCACGCTGAGCAGCACCATCGCGCCCAGGCCGAGGTTGATCGCCCAGAACGCCGCGCCGAGCAGGCGATCCGGCCATACCAGGTCCGGCCGCAGTGACTTGACCGTGAACAGCACCAGGCCCATGCCGAGCATGCCGTAGACGCCGAACAGCGCGGTGTGGCCATGGACCGGCGTGGTGTTGAGGCCCTGCATGTAATACAGCGCGATCGGCGGGTTGATCATGAAGCCGAACAGGCCGGCGCCGACCAGGTTCCAGAACGCGACCGCGATGAAGAAGTAGATCGGCCAGCGATAGCCGCGCATCCACGCGGTCGACCGGGTGTGGCGCCAGTTGTCCCACGCGTCGTAGCCCAGGAACATCAGCGGCACGACCTCGAGCGCGCTGAACACCGCGCCGAACGCGATCGCGATCGTCGGCGTGCCCGAGAAGTACAGGTGGTGGAGTGTGCCGATCACGCCGCCGCCCAGGAAGATCGTCGCGGCCAGCACCGCGGCACGGCCGGCGGACGCGGCGTGGACCAGGCCGAGCCGGACGAACAGGAACGCGATGATCACGGTGGCGAACACCTCGAAGAAGCCCTCGACCCACAGGTGGACGACCCACCACCGCCAGTACTCGGCGATCGCCAGGTTGGTGTGGCGGCCGGCGCCGAGCGCGGCGAAGTAGAACCCGCCGATCGCGATCGTCGAGATCAGCAGCATCACGATCAGCGGGCGCTGGGCGTCGCGGCGGCGCAGCGCCGGCCACAGCGCGCGGGCGACCAGCACGACCCACAGGATCAGGCCGACCAGCAGCGCGAGCTGGAAGAACCGGCCGAGGTCGATGTACTCGTAGCCGGTGTGGCCGAACCACCACACGCTGTCGGCGCTGAGCGAGCCATGCACCGCCGCCAGCTCGCCGATCAGCGAGCCGACCACGACCGCGACGAGCGCGCCGAACAGCACGTTGACCAGAAGCTTCTGGTGCGGTGGCTCCTTGCCGACCGACGGCGCGATCGCCAGCCCCGCGGCGAGCCATGCGGTGGCGATCCAGAAGATGCCGAGCTGGACGTGCCAGGTCCGGACCACCGAGTACGGCAGGATCTTGGCCAGCGGGATGCCGTAGAACGACGAACCCTCGACGCCGTAGTGCGCGGTGAGGATGCCGACCAGCAGCTGGAGCACGAACAGGCCGCACACCACCCAGAAGTACTTGACGGTGGCGAGCTGCGACGGCGTCGGCGACGCGCCGAGCATCGGGTCGGCGGTCGGCAGCACCGGAGGGCCGTCGTCCTTGCGGCGCGCGGCGTGCCAGAACCCGAGGCCGCCGATGCCGGCGAGCAGCATCAGGATGCTCACGCCGCTCCACACCACCGCGTCGGAGGTCGGCCGGTTGGCGATCAGCGGCTCGTGCGGCCAGTTGCTGGTGTAGGTGATCGACTCGCCGGGGCGCTCGGTCGCCGCCGCCCACGCCGACCAGAAGAAGAATGCGGCCAGGGCGCGGGCGCGAGCCGGCTCGACCACGGTGCCCGGCGGCAGCGCGTACGCGTCGCGGCCCTCGGCGAACAGCCGGGTGTAGTACGCGATGTTGGCCTCGATCGCCTGCGCGCGCTCGGACGAGACCAGGACGATCCGCGTGGCCGCGTCGTAGCTGCTGCTCCGGTACTCGCGGGTCAGGCGCTCGCGCAGCCCGGCCTGCGCCTCGGGCGGCAGCTGAGCGTACGCCACGCCGCTGCCCGCCATCGCCCACTGGTCGAGCACGCCGACCAGCTCGCGGTGCAGCCAGTCCGCGGTCCAGTCCGGGGCAACGTAGGCGCCGTGGCCCCAGATCGAGCCCAGCTCCATGCCGCCGAACGACCGCCAGACATCCTGGCCGGCCGCGACCTGGCCGAGCCCGAACACCACCCCGCCGTCGCGGCCGACCACGCGATCCGGGATGGGCGGCGCCAGCTGGTAGATCCGCGAGCCGACGAAACCGAGCACGCCGAACGAGACGGCGAGCACGACGATGAGACCGGTCCATGGTCGACGCATGGCCGGTCCCCTGTGCACGGCGTGCGCCAGCGCCGCCGCGCGACCCCGGCGGCGACAGCCGGCACGCTGCACGGACCGCGGGTGCGCGTGATGGCCGAGCGATGCCTCTTCGTGCGCACGCTGGCCGAGACACGAGCCCGGCGGCTGCGGGTCCGGGCGCGGCGCTGGTCAGCGGCGAGCGCGGCGCGGGTCCGGCGGAGCTGCATCCGGATCCGCGTCGGGCGCCAGCCCGCCGACCCGCGGCGACTCGGTGAGCTTGCGACCGTCGTCGGTGAACTGCTCGCCGTCGCGCTGCTCGCGCAGCTGATCGTCGGACGGCCAGTGGGGTTGTGTCGGTGCGGTCATACCCCGAAGACAGCAAGGCGCATGCCGCGGTGCCCGGCGAGCTCGTCGGAGCGCGCGGCTGACACACCGGGAGCGCGGGCGGACGCGGTACGCTGGGGCACATGAAGCGCGGTGCGTCGCTCGCCGGCCTCCTGGTGGTGTGCTCGACGGTGGCAGCGGCCGAGGTACCGCCGCAAGCGGAGGCGCCTCCGGGTGGGATCGAGCGGAGCGAGACGGGGGACAGCGCCCCCCGTGAGATCGACGAGCTGCGTGCGAAGATCTCGGGGATCCTCCTGCGCGCGCAGGTCCCGGGCGCTGGCATCGCGCTGGTCGATGGCGATCAGATCCTGTGGGCCGGCGGGGTCGGGGTCGCCGATCGCGCGACGGGACGTCCGGTGACCGCCGACACGCTGTTCCGGGTTGGCTCGATCTCCAAGAGCTTCGTGGCGATGGCGCTGGCCAAGCTCGCCGAGCAGGGCCGGATCGCGCTCGGGACGCCGGTCGCGGCGCTGGCTCCGGAGCTCGCGATCGAGAACCGCTGGGAGGCCGAGCAGCCGATCACCGTGGCCCACCTGCTGGAGCACACCGCGGGGTTCGACGACATGCACGACAACGAGCTGTACGGCCCGATCGCCGCCGAGTCGCTGCCGCTCGCCGCGGTGCTGGCCCGCAACCCCGCGTCGCGGGTCGCGCGCTGGCGCCCGGGATCGCGGTACTCGTACGCCAACCCGGGCTACACGGTGGCCGCCTACCTGATCGAGAAGATCACGGGCCGTCCGTACGAGGAGGTGATCGCGCGTGAGCTGCTGGCGCCGCTCGGCATGACCGGCGCGGCGCTGCGCTGGTCGCCCGAGGTCGACTCCCGGCTGGCGCGGGGCTATGGCGCCGGCGACGATCCGGTGCCGTACACCGCGCTGTACCACCGGCCGGCCGGCAACCTGATGGCGTCGCCGCGCGAGCTCGCGGCGCTGGTCCAGCTCGGGATCGGGCGGGGCCGGATCGGTGGCCGGACCGTGATCTCGCCGGCCGGCATGGCACGGATCGAGCGCTGCGAGACCGCGTGGCTCACCAGCGACATGAGCTACGGCCTGGGTACTTATCTCGACCCATCCGAGCGGGCGCCGATCCGTGGCCACGACGGTCATGTCGCCGGCTTCCTGTCGGTCTACGGCTACCTGCCCGACCAGCGCGCGGGGTTCGTGCTGCTGGTCAACTCGACGCGCTCGATCGGCGCGGTGATCGCGATCGCCACCTGCTGGTCGAGTACCTGCTGCGCCACGAGCAGGTACCGCCGCCGCCGCGCGCCGTGGTGCCCGAGGCCGAGCTGGTGCGCTGGGCCGGCACCTACCACGTCGCGGCGCCGCGCCACCAGCTGTGGGCGTTCGTCGAGCGGCTGACGCCCGGGCTCGAGCTCTACGTCGAGCGCGGCCGGCTGTTCGTCCGCCGCGCGCCGGCGACCGGAGCTCCGGCCGAGCTGGTCCCGCTCGGCGGCGACCAGTTTCGCGTCGAGGCGGCGAGCGCGGGACACATCCGGCTCGGCCGCGATCGCGAGGGCCGGCGGATCCTGATCGCCGGCCTGGCGTATCTGGTCGAGGAGCCGCGCGCGGTCTCGGTGGCGTTCGCCGTCGCGCCCCGGATCCTCGCGGCGATCGTGCTGAGCGCGCTGATCTGGCCACTCGGCGCGCTGCGCCGGCGGGTCGGGCCGATCCCAGGGGTGGGCTGGCCGCTGTGCGTGGTCGTGACGTGGATCGCGGTACCGCAGCTGGTCGATGCCGGGCGCCGCCTGTTCGCGCTCGGCGAGCTCAACGGCTACACCGCGGGGATCTTCGTCGGCACGCTGGTGTTCGCGCTGGGCTCGCTCGGCAGTCTGGTCCAGGCGCTGCGCTGGCTGCCGCTGCCGGGCGCGCGGCTCGGCAAGCTGCACCGGCTGGTATTCGGAGTTGCCACCTGCTGCGCAACTGCGTACCTCGCCGTCTACGGGATGATCGGGATCCGGCTGTGGAGCTACTGACCGGGCGATCGACTGGGCGGCGTGGCAAGTTTGGCCACGCCGCAACCGCGGGGCCTCGGGTCGCGAAAAGGTGCAACACTGGAAGGATGTGCGGACCGAAGATCGTCGTCGTCCTCGACGACGAGCCGGGGTTTTGCGAGACGGTGAAGGACGCCCTCGAGGACGAGGGCTATGCGGTGGAGACCGCGATGGACGGGCAGCGCGGGCTGGCGCTGCTGCGCGGGCTGGGCAGTCCGCCGTGTTTGCTGCTGCTCGATCTCATCATGCCGGTGCTCGACGGCAACGCGGTGTATCGCGAGCTTCAGGCCGACCCGTCCCTCGCGTCGATCCGGGTCGTCGTCGCGACCTCGGATCCGGCGCATGCGCCGCGCGGGGTCGAGGTGATGGCCAAGCCGCTGTCGCTGACGCGGCTGATCGGCCTGGTCCGCACCTGCTGCGATTGACCGGTCACGCCGGCTCGGCGTCGCGCGGCAGCTCGATCTCGAACCGGGTGCCGGTGTCGACGGTCGAGTGCACCGCGATCTGCCCGCGATGGGCGTGGACGATCGCGCGGGACAGGTACAGGCCGAGCCCGAGGCCGCGGGTGTGCTCGCGGCGCTGGCGCACGCCGCGGAACGGCTCGAACAGGGTCGGCATCACGTCCTCGGGGATCGCCCCGCGGTTGGCGATCCGGATCACCACGTGCCGCGGATCGCCGCCGTCGAGCTCGATCCGGACCGGCGATCCCGGCGCGCCGTGCGCCACCGCGTTGCCGGCGACGTTGGACAGCAGCTGGGCGATCCGCTCGCCGTCCCACCGGCCGTGCAGCGCGCCGGTGGTGACCAGATCGACGCGTGCGCCGGGGTGGAGCGGCGACAGCTCGTCGAGCACGCCGCCGACCAGCTCGGCGAGGTCGAGCGGACGCCGCTCCAGCGCGAGCCCGGTGACCCGGACCTGCGCGAGATCGAGCAGCTGCGCGATCATCCGCGACATCCGATCCGCGGCGCTGACGATCCGGTCGGCCGGGCGGCTGATCTCCGGTCCGGTCGCGCGGCGCTGCAGCAGCTGGCCGGCGGTGGCGATCGTGTTGAGCGGGTTGCGCAGGTCGTGGCCGAGCATCGCGGTGAACTTCTCGCTGTACTCGAGCGTGCGCTCCAGCCCGGCGCCCGCGCGCTGATCCTCGCGGCTGCGCGCGTGGCCGAGCGCGGTGGCGATGTGCCCGGCCGCCAGCTCGAGGAAGCCGCGGTAGTCCTCGTCGAGGTCGCGCCGCGGGCTGACGCCGGCGATCATCACGCCGGACGGTCGGCCAGAAGGGCCGGCGAGCGGGAGCAGGATCGCGGCCCGGGTCGGCTCGGGCGCCACCCCGCCGGGCAGCTCGCCGAACCGCGCCGCCAGGTCGTCGATCACGACCGGCGCGCCGCCGCCCAGGACCTCGGCCAGCGGCCAGCCGGCGCCGGCGGCGAGCAGGGCGTGCGGCGGCGCGGCGGCGCAGTCCCCGGGCAGCCCGACGTGGGCGAGCCGGTGAGCGGCGCGGCCGTCGGGGTCGACCGCGTAGATCAGCGCGAACGGGACGTCGGTCGGGTTCGCCGCGAGCGCCGCCGCGACGCCGATCGCGGCCTTTTCGGGCGTGGCGGCCGGAGCGGCGCACGCGGCGAGCTCGCGCAGCGTCGCCAGCCCGCGCT
>Ga0265332_10000690_pt1 | contig 21593 bp, 17 predicted proteins | sample 41926metaG_FD_202084 | JGI IMG/M metagenome (GOLD analysis project Ga0265332, IMG submission 202084) | Rhizosphere microbial communities from Carex aquatilis grown in University of Washington, Seatle, WA, United States - 4-19-26 metaG | ecosystem: Host-associated > Plants > Roots > Rhizosphere...
TGTACACCGCCGCGGTGGCCGGCCACTGGCCCTCCGGCAGCAGGTGGACGAACGGGCTTTGCGCGTAGGCGGCTTCGAACGCGGCGCGCAGCGCGCTTGCCGGGTCACCGCTCGCGGCGGCCTTCGCGGTGAGCTTGGCCGTGCTCGTGGCGAGGATGCCGCGTGGCATCGGGGCGAGCGTTGGGGTGAAGGACAGCGTCACCGCGCCGGGACCGGGGAGCACCTCGGTGAGCGCCTGCTCGATCTCCGGGGTGTGCCGGTGGGTGCCGCCCACCTGGTAGGCGGACATGGAGCCCATCACCTCGCTGCCGAGCAGGTCGGCGCGCAGCGTGCGGCCCGCGCCCGAGGTGCCGGACGCGGCCACGATCACGATGTCGGCGGGCTCGACGAGCCCGGCCGCGAGCAGCGGCGCGAGCGCGAGTATCGACGTGGTGGCGTAGCAGCCGGGCGCGGCGACCGCGTGGGCGGCGCTGATCTGCTCCCGCGCGCCGGGTAGCTCAGGCAGGCCGTAGGTCCAGCGGCCCGCGTAGCGGGCGTCGCCGTAGAACTGATGCCACGCCGCCTCGTCGCCGAGCCGGAAGTCGGCCGACAGGTCGATGATCCGCGCGTCAGGTAGTTGCTCCGCCAGGGCGGCCGACTCGCCGTGCGGCAGCGCCATGAAGATCAGCTCCGCGTCGCCCAGGGTGGCCGCGTCGGTTGGCTGGAAGTTCTTGCCGTCGAACGCCGGGTGACCGGTGAGGTTAGGGTGGATCGAGGTGACTGGCTTGCCCGTGCTGCTGCCGGCGGTGACCGCCGCGATCTCCAGCTGGGGATGCCCGGCGAGCAGGCGGAGCAGCTCTCCGCCCGCGTAGCCGCTGGCGCCCGCGACAGCGACCCGTGTGCCCATGCTGTGCCTCCTTCTCCATGAGAGAGTATGCACTGTGTTGCATGAATATGCAAGGCGGTTCACTTTGGGGAGACGTGCTATTGTGCGGGGCCACGATAGTTGTCACGTGGCCAGGCATTCTGTCACCACGGTCCGATGCGGTGTCGTGGTCGTCGCTGCTGCTGTGGTTGTGATTCCTAGTTGGCGGCTGTGGTTGCGAGGTGACGGATGCCCGGGACCCGCTCGGGTCATGAGCCGTTGATGAACGCGACGACCCGGTCGATGCCCGGGCTATAGCCGGAGGTGGTATCGACCCCGATCCACGGGGCGTCCAGGGAGACCCTGTCGAACGCGAGATGCCGCTGGACGTAGTCCGCCGCGTCGTCCGGGCCCGGGTCCGCGTGCGCAGCTCGCACGGTGGTGGCCTCCCCGCGCCGGACGATCCGCTGGAAGGCCACGTCGGGGTCCGCGGTGCAGTGCACGATCCGGATCCGGGCAAGCGGGAGGAGCGGCGCCAGGTACGGGCGCCAGATCCGGTCCTGGAAAGCCGCTTCCGCCACGGTCGTCACGCCGGCCGTCAGGAGCAGTTCCAGCACACTGAAGAAGGCCGGCAGCGTCCGCATCGTCAGTTCATCGCCTGGTCCCGGAACGAATCCGGGCGTGGCGTGCACCATCCCCTCTTTGATCTCGTCCCGGCAGATCGCCGGGCAGCCGACCGCGCGTGCGATCTCGTGCGCGAGCGTCGTCTTGCCCGAGCCGGGCGGCCCGCTGACGACGACCAGGGTCGGGCAAGAAGTCATTCAGCCGTCCGTTCATCGGGACTTCCGGGGAAGGAGCAAGCAGCGCCTGCATGAGCGACGCGGCACCGGCCCATGGTGAGAGGCGCCCGCCAGGTGGCGCCCACCGAACCGGCGACAACTATCTTGGCAACTCGCGGCTGGTGACAACAATCCTGGCCAGCCGGTGACAGATACCGTGGCCAGAACCGGTCGCGGGCCTGCTCAGCGCCATGCCCTGGTGACACTTATCGTGTCCCGGCACAGCTATCAGCCCTTCATGATCTCAGTGTCATGGACCAAGGCGGCGGTACTGGTGCCCTTGCGGTCGGCGGGGTTCAGGGTGCTCGCCCAGCGACGTTTCCTGGCGCCCTCGCCCCCGCTAAGCCTCCGACCTTGGGATGGCCGCGCCGCCGGGCATTGTCCACCGGGGGCCGTCGGGACCTGGGACGACTCATGCCAATGATCCTGCCGTGCCTGCCAAATACCGGACGCGCCGAAGCGGATTTTGTGCGCTGGTCAGTGCGGCCGGACTACCCAGGCGGGCCGCAAGGGCTCGTCGTTGTGCACGACGATGTCGGCGTGATCGGCCGGGCGGGCCGCGGCGAAGTAGAGCTTCTGGGCGGGGATGTAGCGGGTGCGGAAGCGCCGCTCGACTTCGGCGGCGGATCCGAGTCGCGCGAGATCACGGATCCGGGCGCGGTCCAGTGTCTGCTCGAACGCGGCGCAGACGAAGATGCTCAGGTCCCATCGGTCGATCAGCTCCGGGCGCAGGAGGAATACCCCGTCAAGGAGCAGCACCGCGTCCGCGGGGGCTGTCGTCACAGGCGGGGACACAGCGGTGTCCGTGTCGATGTCGTAGACCGCATGCTGGTACCGGCGGTCGCCGTCCGGGCCGAGCGGATCGAGCAGGACCCGGCGGAGCGTGTCGTAGTCGAAGGAGTCGTGGTAGTTGGCTTCTGACGAGAATTCACCGCGCCGGTAGCGCTGCGCCCGAGGCAGGTGAAAGCTTTCTGTCGAGGCGCGGATGACTGCACGGCCCCGGCCGCGAAGGAGCAGTGCGAGCTCGTCGGCCAGCGTCGTCTTGCCGGCCGCGGGAGGCCCGTCGACGGCGACCCGCAGCGGGCGGGAGGTCGTAACGGACTGGATCGCCTCGGCCAGCCGGTCAAGGAGCTCCCCGCGGGTGCCTTTGTCCATTGCGCGACCCTACCGTTTCGTGGTGCCAAGATGGAGCCGTGACTTCCGGGACCGGCGGTTCTTCCGAGCCAGCAGGCCAGGCTGCGGCCAACGACTATGACAGTTTCGCCGAGGCGTTCTCGGCCGGGAACGAGGTAAGCCTCCTCAACGCCTATTACGAGCGGCCCGCGACCCTGGCCCTGGCCGGGGACGTGGCCGGCCGGCGGATCCTCGACGCGGGCTGCGGCTCGGGCCCGCTGTTCGCGGCGCTGCGCGAGCGGGGTGCCGTCGTGACCGGCTTCGACAAGAGCGCCGGGATGCTTGAGCTGGCCCGGCGGCGGCTCGGTGACGGCGCGGACCTCCGGGTAGCCGACCTGGGCGGGCCGCTGCCGTTCCCCGACGGCGCGTTCGACGACGTGATCGCGTCCCTGGTGCTGCACTACCTGCAGGACTGGGCGGCGCCGCTGGCCGAGCTGCGGCGCGTGCTGAAGCCGGGCGGCCGGCTGATCGCCTCGGTTGACCATCCCCTCCAGGGTCACCCGCTGGTCCGTCCGGGTGCCGACTATTTCGCGACCTACCAGTACTCCGTCGAGAACACGACCCCCAGTGGCCAGAGCTACACGCTGACGTTCTGGCACCGTCCGCTGCCCGCGATGATCAGCGCCTTCACCATGGCTGGCTTCCGGATCGCCGCCATCGACGAACCCCTCCCCGCGCCCGGCACTCCCCGTGAACTGCTCCCCGACTCCCTGAAGGACAAGCCCCCAGGATCCGGCTTCCTGTGTTTCATGTTCTTCGTCCTTGAGGCTGGCTGACTGCCGCGCCGCGAGGGCGCGGCCGGGACGGAGGCGGAAACCGCTCGTGGGCAAGCAACCAGGCGGAGGGCCGTGCGTCTCAGGGATGTGAACCCACTCACGAACGCGCCGGCGCCGGCCGGCATGGCCGCCGATCCGGCGGAACAGGTGACGGCGCTGTACCAGGCGCACGCGCTCGGCCTGCTCCGCCTCGCGGTGATCATGTTGGGGGAGCGGCAGGCGGCCGAGGACGTGGTCCAGGATGCCTTCCTCGGCCTCTTCCGGCGCTGGGGCGCGCTGAACGATCCCGAGCGCGCCCTGGCCTACGTCCGCTCCAGCGTGTTCAACGGCTGCCGCACGGTCATGCGCAAGCGCGCGCGGAGCCGGCAGTTCATGCTCGCCGACCCGGACGCCGAGTCGGCCGAGGCGCGGGTTCTCCTCGGCGAGGAGCACCGCGAGGTCCTCGCCGCCTTGCGCCGCCTGCCCGACCGGCAGCGTGAGGCGGTGGCGCTCCGCTACTGCCTGGACATGCCCGTCGGCGAGGTGGCGCGGGTCATGGGGGTCGCCGAAGGCACCGTGAAGTCGTCCGCCTCCAGGGGGATCGCCGCGATCGGCCGCACGCTCAAGGGGGACTCATGACCGTGGAAGACCAGCTCCGCGCGGCGGGCCGCGCGGTCAGCGATCAGGTCCGCGACCTGCCGGCCCTTGACTTGCGACCTGAGGCGGCCACGCGCCGCCCGCGGGCGCGCACCTTCCGTCGCTGGCCGGGTGCGAGCCGGTGGCTCATCCCGATGGCCGCCGCCGCCGCGGTGGTCGCCGTCGCTGTCACCCTGGTCGCGGTCAGGAACCCGCCACGGGCCGTGAACGGGGCCAATGCAGGCCCGTCACGCTCGGCCGGGCCGACCGTGACCTCCGCCCCCGTCGATCCCGAAGCACTCCCCGGCTACTTCGTGGCCCTCAACGGCTTCGAGGCCCAGGTCCCCCTCCCCCCTGGGCAAAGCAGCGGCCCGGTGAAGAACCCGCCACCCGACTCCGTGGTCGTGGGCGAAACGCTCACTGGTAAGCGGCTCGCCACCATCGCCGCCCCGGCCGGGAGCACTTTCGTTGGCGTGACCGGCGCAGCCGACGATCGCACGTTCGTGCTCGATTCCGTCAAGATCGCCGCAGCCCAGGGCGGCCTCCTGTGGGCGTTCCAGCCACGAACCTGGTACCTGCTCAGGATCAGGCCAGGTGCCGACCCTGTCCGGACACTGACCCCACTCGACTTCCCGCTGCCAGGCGGTGCCGACATCAACGGCGTCGCCCTATCCCCCGATGGCACCAAGCTCGCCGTGCTCTACCAGGTGGCCGGGAACGGGGCCGGCTTCCCCTACAACGGCCCGTTCACCCTGCGGATCTACTCGGTCGCCACCGGGGCGACGCTGCACAGCTGGACGGGCACCGACCCGGCGCACGGCTCGTACGGCTACGGCGGGAACGGCCTGCCCGACCCCAACGCCAACCTGACCTGGACGTCAGACGGGCGGCGCCTCGCCTTCGCCTACCGCAACTCCAACGGCCCGAGCGCCAGCCTGTACCTCAGGCAAGTGAACCTGGCCGGCCCGGGCGGCGGCCTGTTCACCGACAGCACGGTGGTCGCGACGATCGCGGTCTCCACGACCACCGGCCGGTCCAAGATCTGGTGCGATTCCCTTGGCATCACCGGCGACGGGCGGAGCGCCGTCTGCGGCGCGGAGCTACCCAAGACCCCGCCGACCGGCGCCACGCTCGACGCGCTGACCGAGCCCGCCCCCTGGGTCGGCTGCGCCGCGCCCACGGACGTGGCGCACCCGGGGCTGGCCAAGATCTCGCTGGCCGGCGACCGGCTCACCCAGGTGCTTTACGAGGCCGAACCCAAGTGCATGGGCGGCGGCTACGCGACCGTCTTGTGGTCAAGCCCGTCCGGCGGCACGGTCCTCGGCGCCGTGAGCTACACCGATGATCCCTCGATGACCGAGCACCGCGCGATCGTGCTCTACCGCCAGGGCACCGTCACCACGATCGGCTGGCCAGGCGCCGTCAGCATGCTGCTCGCCGACGAGACCGCCTTCTAGGGCCGGGCTGCCGCCCCGCCAGCCGGCCAGGGCACGGGCGGGCCGCGGCCGGAGGCGGGCGGCTGCCCAATGAGTTCAGGCCGGATCCCGATGAGTTCCGGCCAGATAGCGCGTCTGTGTTAGTGACCGTCGGGGAACGCTCGCGATACCACCCGGCCCGAGATACCTGGAGGACATCATGACGAGCACGACGAGTGACCAGGCCGCCGCGCTGCCCGGCCGCCCGCCCGTGGTCGACCTGGCCACCTGGCAGGCTGCCAGGGACGAGCTCCTGATCCGCGAGAAAGCCCACACCCGCGAGGGCGACGCCATCGCCGCGGCCCGCCGCCGGCTGCCGATGGTGGAGTTCGACGGGACGGTGCGGGTCACCGGGGCCGACGGGCCGGTCCCGTTCCTTGACCTGTTCCAGGGCCGCGACGAGCTCCTGGTCTACAAGCACATGTGGTGGGACGGCGCGCCGCACCAAGGGCAGTGCGAGGGGTGCACCGTCGCCGCCTGGCACCTGAACGACGCGGCCGTCTACCTCAACGCCCGCGGCGTCTCGTTCGCCATGCTGACGACCGGCCGATGGGACGAGGTGGCCGCCTTCACCGAGTTCATGGGCTACACCCAGCCGTGGTACTCGGTGCGCGACGTGGCCGGGCCCGCCGGCGGGGACATGGGTTTCCTCACCTGCTACCTGCGCGACGGCGACCGCGTGTTCCTCACCTATTCCACGACGGGCCGTGGCATCGAGCCGGCCGAAGGGTCCTTCGCGCTGCTCGACATGACGCCCTACGGCCGCCGCGAGGCCTGGCAAGACACCCCCGAGGGCTGGCCAGAGGGCAACCACGCGTGCTGGTACTGGCGCTTGGATGTGAACGGGGAACCCACCTGGGGCCCGACCGGCCGCCCGGCACCACAGTGGACCAGGCCCGGCGCGACCCCCGAGGAGACCCTCGGCCGACACGGCGACCACCACTGACCACCCCGCGGAACGGGACTGACCGCCGCCGAGAGGGGCGGGGAGAGCGGGCCCTTGACAGCAGGCCACATCCCTTAACTAACCGGCCTTGGGGCTAACCCCGTCCTGAGCTGAGGAACAGGGCTTGCACTCGAATCCGGTCAGCGGACCGCGGCCAGGGAGCGGGGCGGCGGCCGCTAGGGTGATCACTCAAGATGAGTAGCGGAGGCGCGGCGGCGCGCGACTGCCACGGAAGGGCGCGGCTGATCCCGGCGGCCGTGCTCGGTGTGCCGGCGCTCATCCTGCTGGTGGCTGGCTGCTCCTCCCGGCCGGCCCCCGGGACGACCGGGGCGACCGGGGCGACCGGGACAACGTGCGGTCAGACCCGCACCGCGGTGAACGTGCCCGTGGTGATCATGGTGGCCAGGGGAACCGTGGACTGCGCCACCGCCCTTCGGGTGGAGGCGGGCTACGCGGCCGCGATCAGGGCTGGCGACCTGCAGGGTAACGGCGGCGGCGCGCCGGTAGCGGTCGACGGCTGGACGTGCGAGTCCTCTCCGACGCAAGCGGTGCTGCGCACCGGGAACGCGTCGGAGTGTCACACCACGAGCGCGGAGGTGGTCGCGGTGCTGTCGCTGTCGACCGCGTCGACTCCTCGCTGACGGCCGCAGGCGGGGTGCGCCGCGTCGCCAAGCAGACCCTGGCGATCGCGCCCTCTGTCGCGGGCGAACTCGCCCGCCGCCTCGCCCGCCACCTCGGCGGGCGGCTGGCGCAGCTCGGGGTGCCAGAGCCCGCCGTCGTCCGCGCCCAGGCCATCGCCTGGCCGGACCGCGCTCAGCCCGCGGCTGGTGCTGATCATCTGCACCTGGTCCCGGCCAGACGCCTTCGCCCGGTACAGCGCGGCGTCCGCCGCGGCGAGCAGTTCCGTCAGCGTCCTGCTCGAACCGGCGTCAAGCGCCGCGACCCCGATCGAGGCCGTGACGTGGATACGCTCACCGGCCGGCCCGGTAATCGGCAGCCCGGCGATGTGCGCGCGCACGCGCTCGGCGATGCGCAGCGCGTCCGGCGCGCGGGTCTGCGGCAGGAGCATGACGAACTCCTCGCCGCCGAACCGGCCGGGTACGTCGTACTCGCGCAGCACGCTGGTCATCAGGCGGGCGATGGCGCGCAGCACCTCATCGCCCGCCAGGTGGCCGTAGGTGTCGTTGATCCGCTTGAACCGGTCCAGGTCGAGCAGGGCGACCGCGAGCGGCGAGTGGGTGCGGACCGCCCGGCCGACCTCCGCCGCCGCCTCCCGCTCCCAGGTCGCCGCGTTGAGCAGCCCCGTCTTAGCGTCAGCCCGGGCCTCGTTGAGCAGCTGCGCGTGCCGGAAGGAGCGCTGCAGCAGCGTCGCCAGGGGAAACGCGACGATCAGCGTGAGGTCGCTGATGGTCATGCCCACGGCGACCAGCAGCGCGGCGCACAGCTCGGTCGCGTCGTTGTGCAGCGTCTCCCGGCCGAGCAGCTCGTCCCTGATCCTGGCCGCCGGGTTCTCCAGCTTGTACGCCCCGAGGATGAGCGCCTGGTTGATCGCCCACTGGGTGATCGCGCCGGCGCCCGCGGCGACCAGCCACCTGGCGGTGTGGCTCCACAGGTAGGCGCGCGGCTCGCAGCCCACCGGCAGCACGGCCATGAAGGCAAGGCGCGCGCAGCCGTAGGCGATGCCGATCGCCGCCACGGTGTACACCCGCCGGTAGACGGGCGCCCGCTTGACCCGGAACTGGGTAAGGGTGACCCGCAGGGCGGGGACGATGAGCCCGTACAGGCCGGGAAGCAGGAAAACGACCGGCAGCTCCCAGACCGCGTAGACGTCCTTCACCACGCCGGTCGGCTCGCTCGCCCGCCGGGCCATCTCCACCGAGAAGGCGCCGCAGCCGAGCAGCGCGGCGAACAGCGCGATATCAGACAGCTCGAAGTGGAAATTAGCGGCGCGAAGGCCGATCCAGGTCAGGTATCCGCAGGTCACGGCGGACCACAGGGCGAGCAGCGGCCCTGACAGCGACCAGACGGCCCACTCGCGGACGCGAGGCAATCCGTGCTTGAACACGGCGCGGCCCGCGTAAACCATCCGACCTCCCCGACTTGCACGGTGCTTTTCCACCGCCATCCGGGCTGACCACGCCGGATAGCGCAACGTGCGTTGCTAACGCCACATTGTCACAGATTTCACGTGCATACAGTCAAAACATGGCTACCGACCGGCAGCGCGACAATGGCCGTGATCGCGGGCGGATGCGACGAAATCCCAGTCCTGCAAGCGATTGCAGCGACGGGAGCGCTCCCAGATCCCCGCTCCTCGTGATCAAAATGTTACCTTCGTCGATTAGCTCCGCCGCCCGCCGCGGATGCTGCCATGCTCGGGGGCTGGTACCGCAATCACCAGATATGCGGTCGATACCGATTAATTACTGTCATATGGGGCAGACGCGGGCAAAAATTGCGGTCCCGTCGAGAGGAGGACCAGATGGGAACCACCGGCTGGGCCTAAGGCGCGTCAGGCCCGCCGCGGAGGTGCGGCGGGCCGACGGGTGGAGCAGGTAGTGCAAACGCGGACATCGGGGGGGTACGGGGGGTCGCCCCCCGGGAGATAGCTGCTACGCGCGGAGCACCGCGCCGGTGCGCCGGGTGGCCTCGCTCACCGCGGCGTCGCGGGCGGCGGTCGCCTCCGCGGCGGTCAGGGTCCGGTCCGGCGCGCGCAGCCGCAGCGTGTAGGCGAGCGACTTGCGGCCCTCGGCGAGCTGCGCGCCGGTGTACACGTCGAACAGCCGCAGGTCCTCGAGCAGCTCGCCCGCTCCGTCCCGCAAGGCGGCCGCCACCTCGGCGGCGGGCACCTCCTGCGCCACCACGAGCGCCACGTCCTGGGTGGCGAGCGGGTACGCCGACAGCGCGGGGCCGCGAACCGGCTCCGCCGCCGCGGCGGCCGCCGACAGCACGGCGAAGTCGAGCTCGAACGCGCTGGTCCGCGGGGGCAGGCCGTACGCCGCGATCACCCGCGGGTGCAATTCGCCCGCGTGGCCGGCCAGCCACTCGCCGCCGGAGGAGCCGCGCACGTACAGCGCGGCGCACCGGCCCGGGTGCCAGGGCGCCTCGGCCGCCGCCCGGACCTCGAAGGCCAGGTGGCTCACCGCGCCAACTGAGCGCGCCGCCTCGATGGCGTCGGACCAGGTGGCCGCGCGGCCAGGTCCCCACCAGCCGGGCAGCTCACGGCCGCCCGCGAGCACGCCGGCCACGCGCGGCGGCTGGTCCGGCAGCGCGGCGGCGATCGTCGCGAGCTCCGCCTCGGTGGGCCCGCGGTCGGTCGCCAGGATCGGCGCGATGCCCGGGGAACCGGGCCGCGGCAGGAATACCTGGCCGGTCTCGAACAGGGCCGTGTCGGGGAAGCCGCGGCCCACGTTCCGCATCAGCGTCCGGAACAGGCCAGGCAGCAGGGTGGTACGCAGCTGCGGCTGATCCTCGCTGAGCGGGTTGGCGACCTTAACCGCGAGGCGGCGCGGGTCCTCCGGCGCGAGCATGAGGCGGTCGGCCTCGTCCGCCGGGGCGAACGGGTCGGAGTGCACCTCGACGAAGCCGCCGGCGCCAAGCGCGCGGGCGATCGCCCGCAGCGCCTTCTGCCGCTGCGACAGGCCCTGGCCCGCCGTGGTGCGCGGCTGGCGGACCGGGACGTTGCCGTAGCCCTCGAGGCGGATGACCTCCTCGGCCAGGTCGGCCGGGTCGGTGAGGTCCGGGCGCCAGGACGGCGGCGTGACGAGCAGCACCAAGAGCTGGCGGTCGTGCCGGCCCCCGTGGTCGTGGGCCCCGTGGTCATAGGCAGCGTCGTGGCCGGCCAGCGGCCCGGATGCGCGGCTGGCGCGCCAGGGCGCGATCGTCGGCGCCTGATCGGCCGGCGTGGAGCGCACCTCGCAGCCCACCTCCTGGAGGCGGGCGACGACCGTGTCCATGCCGTAGACGACGCCGGCCACCCGGTCCGGGTAGTCGGCCGCCATGCTGATCGTCACCGGCGGATGAGGCACCTGCGCGTGCGTCACGCCTGGCACGATCGTCGCGCCGCCGAGGCTGGCGAGCAGCGCGGCCGCGCGCGCGGTGGCGCGCGGCGGCAGCTCCCGGTCGGTACCGCGCTCGAACCGGTAGGACGCCTCGGAGTGCAGCCGGTGACGGCGGGACATCTTGGCGGTCCCGGTGTCGCTGAAGTGCGCGCCCTCGATGACGATGTCGGTGGAGTCGTCGTCGATCTCGGTCTCCAGGCCGCCCATCGTGCCCGCCATGGAGATCGGGCCGCGCTCATCGGTGATGAGGATGTCGTCGGCGTGCAGCGTGCGAGTGACGTGGTCCAGTGTGGTCAGCGTCTCGCCGGGGCGGGCGCGCCGGACGACGATGGTGCCGTGCAGCTTGGCCCGGTCGAAGGCGTGCAGCGGCTGGCCGAGCTCGATCATGAGGTAGTTGGTCACGTCGACGGCGAGCGAGATGCTGCGCATGCCGCAGCGGGCCAGCCTGACCTGCATCCACAGCGGCGTCCGCGCTCGCGGGTTGAAGCCGCGCACCTCGCGCAGCACGAAACGGTCGCAGGCGGTCGGGTCGCCGATCTCGGCGGGCCACGGCCCCGTTCCGCCAACCGGGTCACCGGCCCTTGCGTCCCCAGCCGCAGTGTCTCCGACCACTGTGTCCCCGACCACGGGGGCCGCGTCGATGCCTGACGCGTCCTCGCCGGGCACGAAGGTCTGGGCCGGGTCGGTGAAGGGGACCTGGTAGGCGCTGGCGAGCTCCCGCGCCACGCCGCGGACGGACACCGCGTAGCCCCGGTCGGGGGTCACGGTGATCTCGAGCACGTCGTCGCGCAGCCCGGCGTAATCCGTGAAGTCCACGCCGAGCGGCGTGTCCGGCGGCAGCACGAGAATGCCGGAGTGGTCCTCGCCGATGCCGAGCTCGTCGACCGCGCAGATCATGCCCTGCGACGTCCGGCCGTACTTCTTGGCCGCGGTGATCTCGAAGCCGCCGGGCAGCGTGGCGCCGACGACGGCGAAGGCCACCCGGTCGCCTTCCTTGAAGTTGACGGCGCCGCAGATGACGCCGGTCAGCGACTCCGGGTCGGCGGCGAGCTCGGCGTCGCTGACGGCGACCCGGCAGTAGCGGATCGGCTTCTTGAACCCGGTCAGCTCCTCGATGGCCATCACCTGGGCGGTGATCACGCCGTGCACGTCGTGCCCGGCCTGCTCGACCGCCTCGACCTCGAGGCCGGCCTGGGTCAGCCGCCGGCCGACCTCAAGCGCGTCGTAGGGCTCGGGAATGGGCGCGTACTCACGCAGCCACGAAACTGGCACCCGCATCTCAGATCTCCATCCCGAAAGCCCGGCTGAACCGCACGTCGCCGTCGTAGGTGTCACGGATCTCGTTGATGCCGTTGGCGAGCATCAGCGACCGCTCGATGCCCAGGCCGAACGCGAACCCGCTGTAGCGGTCGGGGTCGATGCCGCAGGCGACGAGCACCCGGGGGTTGACCATGCCGCAGCCGGCGATCTCGATCCAGCCCTGGCTGCGGCACACGCGGCACGGGTCGGCGCCCGGCTTGGTCGACTCGCCGCGGCAGACGTGGCACTCCATGGACACGTCGGCGGACGGCTCGGTGAACGGGAAGTAGTCCGGGCGCAGCCGGGTGCGCAGCCCGGTGCCGAACAGCGCGTCGACGAACGCCTGGATCGCGCCGCGCAGGTCGGCCATGGTCAGGCCCTCGTCCACCGCCAGGCCCTCGATCTGGTAGAAGACCGGCAGGTGGGTGGCGTCAAGCGCCTCGTTCCTGTACACCTTGCCCGGGCTGACCACGTAGAGCGGCAGCGGCCGCGTGAGCAGGCTGCGGATCTGCACCGGTGAGGTGTGGGTGCGCAGCACGATGCCGGACCGCGTGCCGGGTGGCGAGCCGTCGGGCGGCGCGATGAACAGGGTGTCCTGCATCTCCCTGGCCGGGTGGTCCGGCGGGATGTTGAGCGCGTCGAAGTTGTACCACTCGGCCTCCGCCTCGGGTCCCTCGGCGACCTCGTAGCCCATCGCGACGAACACGTCGGACAGCTTGTCGGCGATCATGCTGACCGGGTGCCGGGCGCCGGCCGGCTGCCGGTCGTAGGGCAGGGTCACGTCGACGCGCTCGGTGATGAGCACCTGCTCGTCGCGCTCGTGCTCAAGCTGCTCCTGGCGTTGCTTGAGCGCCTCCCTGACCTGCGCGGTGGCGGCGCCCACCCGGCGCCCGGCGTCGGCGCGGGCCTGCGGCGGCAGGGCGCCGATCTCGGCGCGCGCGAGGGAGAGCGGCGCCTTGTCCCCGGCGTGCGCGAGCCGCGCCTCCTTGAGCTCGTCCAGGGTCTGCGCGGCGGCGATCGCCGTGAGCGCGGCCTGCGTCGCGCGCTCAACCTCATCGGCGGTCAAGGCGGTCACCTCTACCGGGTCGTAGTTATTGTTCGGTGCGGACATTTTGGTTCCTCGGCTCGCTGGCTGACTGCAACAGGCCCGCCGGTGGGGCGGGAAGGCCCGCAGCTGTGCCGGTCATCAAGAACAAGGCCGTTATCCCGAACGGATGCGGGATTCACGGTAACCAGCACACTGAACCCTACCGGGTGGCCAGCCACAGCCTCGCCCGGACCTGATGGGGAATGGGTCGGCGGAAAGTGGAAGCCCGCGGGAACATCGGGGGTCGTCCCTGGGGGGACAACTGGCCGCGATTACGCGATGGGGATGCCCGCGGGCACGGTAAATCGGAACTCGGCGCCGCCGCCGGGCGCATGGGTCACCGTGATGTCGCCGTCCATCGCCTCGACGAGGCCCTTCACGATGTACAGGCCAAGGCCGGTCCCGCCACGGCGCTTGCCGCGCCAGAACTGACGGAACACGCGGACGGACATCTCCGGCGGGATGCCGTCGCCCTGGTCACGCACGAGCACGGTGATGGCTTCGCCCCGCTCACCGTTCGCCCGCGCCCGCTGTACCACGACAGATACGATACCGGCCCCGTGCCTGACCGCGTTTTCCACGAGGTTGCTGAGGATCTGGTCGATCTTGTCGGCGTCCAGCCAGGTCTCCGGCAGGTCGGGCGCGGCGTCCAGCCTGAACCGGTCCTCAGGCTCGCCGGAGGCGACCCGGCCAGCGATGATCTTGCGCGCCCGCTCGGGGACGTCGACGAGCTGCCGGCGCACCTCCATCCGGCCGGACTCGATGCGGGACACGTCGAGCAGCTCGGTGATCAGCCTGGTCACCCGGTCGGCGTCGGCGTTGACCGTCTCGAGCATGACCCGCTTCTGGTCGTCACTGAACCGGGACCACTTGGCCAGCAGCGTGGCGGTGAACCCCTTGACCGACGTCAGCGGGGCGCGCAGCTCGTGCGCGACCGTGGAGACGAGCTCGGCCCGGCTGCGCTCGAGCCGGGCGCGCTGCTGCGCGCCGCGCAGGGTGATCACCAGGCGGCGAACCGGGCCAGAGCGGGTGTCGCGCACGTAGCCGACCGAGACGAGGAGCTCGATGCCGTCACCAAGGAGCAGGCTGCGCTCGGGGTGCCTGGACCTGGTGGCGAGGCCGTTGTACGGGTCCACGCACATCCACCAGTCGCGCCTGTCCTCGTCCCTGAAGGGCAGCACGTCGTAGACGTACTTGCCGGTGGCCTCCTCCGCCGCTATGCCGGTGAGCCGGGCCGCGGCCCGGTTGAACACCACCACGCGGCCCGCGTCGTCGGCGACCACCAGGCCGTCGGGCAGCTCATCGGCGAGCAGCGACTGTGCCTCGGCGAGTTCCCTCGCCGTCAGCGGCCCAGTACCGCCCGGACGGGTGCCACCGGGAGATGACCGTCCGGCCCGCGCGGCCGGCGCGGCGGCAGGCCTGCCGCTGGCACGCACGGACCCGCCGGGTGCCTTTCGGCCCGGTCTGCTGTCCTCCACGGCTTGGTGCCTCCGTCCAGCTGGGGGCGCACCGGGTGGCCGCTGACGGCTCCAACCGCGATGCGAGTGACGGAATGTGATCAGACTCTAGCGTGTTTGTCCGCCCGCGGCATAGCACCCCTGCGCCGGGATTTCGCTATGTCATAGCGCAAATACCCTATGCGAGGGATTTACCAGCCCGCCAACCGGGGCGCAACGCGACGTAATCATAATGCTTCGCAGGGAGAATCGTGGCGCCCTAACCGGCCGTTAACAAACCGCGCTAGCCGGCCCGCTGGCTCTGCGCGGAGGCGTAGAGGCATACCGCCGCCGCGGCGGCGAGGTTGAGCGACTCGGCGCGGCCGTAGATCGGTACCGCGACCGACTCGTCGGCGAGGGCCAGCAGGTCACCGGGAAGCCCCCATGCCTCGTTGCCGAACAGCCACGCGGTCGGGGTGCGCAGCGCGGCCCGGGTCCGCGGGTCGTCGAGTGTGCTCGCCCCCCGGCCGTCGGCCGCGAGAACCCGCAGGCCGGCCTCGCGCAGGGCGGCGACGGCGGCCGCCAGCCCGACACCCGCCACGACCGGCAGATGGAAGAGGCTGCCCGCGCTCGCCCGGACGCACTTGCCGTTGTAGACGTCCACGGACGCGTCGGTGAAGATCACCGCGTCGGCGCCCGCCGCGTCCGCGGCGCGCAGCACGGTGCCGGCGTTGCCCGGATCGCGGATGTTGGCCAGCACGGCCACCAGGGCCGGCCGGGCCGCGGTGACCTGGTCAAGCGGCACGTCGACGAAGTCGCAGACCGCAAGCAGGCCCTGCGGGGTGACGGTCTGGGCAAGCTCGCCCATCACCTCGCCGCTGACCGCCTGGACGTCGATGCCGGCGTCCTGCGCCCGCGCGATCAGGGCGGCGTGCTTCGCCTGCGCGGGGGCGGTGACGAAGATGCCGCGTACGCAAGCGCCGACGGCCAGGGCCTCGGTCACGGCCTGCGGCCCCTCGGCGAGGAAGGCGTGCTCACGCTGGCGCAGCGCGCGCTTGGTCAGCCGACGGGCCGCCTTGACGCGTGACAGGCTGGCGCTTGCGTACACAGTCACCTGGTGTGCTGGGGCGGCTCAGGCCGCCGCGCCGACTGTCTCGGGCAGTGCCTGGCGCGCCACGTCGACCAGCGCGGCGAAGGCCGCCGGGTCGGTCACGGCGAGGTCGGCGAGCACCCGGCGGTCGACCTCGACGCCCGCGGCCTTGAGACCCTGGACGAAGCGGTTGTAGGTCATGCCGTTCGAGCGCGCGGCGGCGTTGATCCGCTGGATCCAGAGCCGGCGGAAGTTGCCCTTGCGGTCCTTGCGGTCGCGGTAGGCGTAGGTCATCGAGTGGAGGACCTGCTCCTTGGCCTTGCGGTAGAGCCGGGACCGCTGGCCGCGGTAGCCCTTCGCACGCTCGAGGACTACCCTGCGCTTCTTCTTGGCGTTCACCGAACGCTTGACGCGTGCCATTGTAAATCTCCCTCTGGGCTGCGGTTACTTGGTCGGCTACTTGCCGAGCAGTCGCTTGATCTCGCGGACATCGGCCTTGGCCATCACGACCTGGCCATTAAGCCGGCGCGTGACGCGCGAGGACTTGTGCTCGAGCAGGTGGGCCCGGTTGGCCCGCAGCCGCATTACCTTGCCGCTGCCGGTGATCCTGAACCGCTTGGCGGCGCCGCTGTGCGTCTTCATCTTCGGCATGGTCGCCGTCGTCTCCTCGTTCTCGCCGCCCGGGGGCAGCTTTGCCTCGCGGAGCGGCCCCGCACTGTCGTGCGGGGCCGTTCCGCCCTTGTCCCCGTTACCGGGGTAAACCTCTACGCGTCGGTCGGCGCCGCAGGGGAGGTCTCGGCCGGGGCCACCGTCGCGGTGTCCTCCACCGTGGTCTCGGCCGGGGCGGCCGGGGCGGAAGCCTCACTGCGCGGGCTCGGCACGGGGCGAGCCTGCGCGGGCGCCTGCGTGGCCTTGCGCTCGGGCGCACGCCGGTGCGGGCCGATCACCATGATCATGTTCCGGCCGTCCTGCTTGGGCTGCGACTCGACGAAACCGAGGTCGATGACGTCGTCCGCCAGCTTCTGCAGCAGCCGGAAGCCGAGCTCGGGCCGAGACTGCTCGCGGCCGCGGAACATGATCGTCACCTTGACCTTGTCGCCCGCCTTGAGGAACCGCTCGACGTGGCCCTTCTTGGTGCCGTAGTCATGCGGGTCGATCTTCGGGCGGAGCTTGATCTCCTTGACGACGGTCTGCGTCTGGTTCTTGCGCGATTCGCGGGCCTTGAGCGCGGTCTCGTACTTGAACTTTCCGTAGTCCATGAGCTTACAGACTGGTGGCCTCGCGGTCGCGGCAACCTCGACAAGATCGAGGTCAGCCTCCTGCGCGAGCCGGAGCGCCTCGGTGATCGAGACGATCCCTATCTGCTCGCCCTTCGCCCCGACCAGCCGGACCTCGGGCGTACGGATCCGGTCGTTGATACGCGTTTCGGCGCTGATGTGACCTCCACAGGTTCATCTGTTCTGCCGCCGCCGGCCTCTCCGGCGACCGCTTGCTTGTCGCGGCAACTGCCTGCTCGGCCTTATCCCGGCTTTTCGAGCACGTAGCTGCCATGCGTGACCAAGGCCAGACGAGAAAAGCCCCGCCAGGCACGTGTGCCGCGGGGCTACCACACCGACGACGCGATCCCCGCCCGCCAGGCCGGGATGAGCGTCGTACGAACCCGCCGACCCGTGGGCCGACCAGGTGGGAGGTGGTCCTCCGCTTACACGCCCGGCACGCGCTGCGTACCAGGCTGGTCACTGACAACAATAGCAGCACTTGAGGGCAAGCGGGTATTCCCGGTCCCGGGCCGTGACGGCACAACGGCTAGGGATGAGCGCCTGGACGGGTGCAGACGACGGTCTTCCGGTCCAACTAGGCTGAGCCGGTGATCGTGGGGCGCGACGCCGAGCGAGCGCTGCTGTCTGAATTCCTTGACGCGGGCGGGGCGAGAGCGGCGATCTTGACCGGTGCGGCCGGGATCGGGAAGACCGCGCTGTGGGAGTGGGCGACCGCGCGGGCGGCTGGGGCCGGCCACCTGGTGCTGGCGTGCCGGGCCGGCGCCGCGGAGGCGCAGCTGCCATGGGTGGGGCTGACCGATCTGCTTCGGAGCACGGAAGCGTCAGTAATCGCCGGACTGCCGGCGCCGCAGCGCGAGGCGCTGCGCGTCGTCATGCTGCAGTCTGGCGCCGCCGAGCCCGCCGACGAGCGGGCCGTCGGCACCGCGCTGCTTTCTGTGCTCATCGAGCAGGCGCGGTCGCGACCGGTGCTGATCGCGCTTGATGACCTGCCCTACCTTGACGCGGCGACTACCGGCGCGCTGCGGTTCGCCCTGCGAAGGCTTGGGCGGGAAAGCCACGTACGACTGATCGCCACCGCGCGCGGCGAAGGCTCGCGATGGGCGCCGCTCGACGGGCTCCCCGGCGATCAGGTGCTCTCAATCGCGGTCGGGCCGGTGACTGTGGCCGCGCTGTTCGAGCTGCTCTCCGGACGGCTCGCGGTACGGCTCGCCCGGCCGGTCCTGGTGCGCGTGCACGCGACGTCTGGCGGTAACCCGCTGTACGCGCTCGAGCTGGCGCGGGCGCTTGACCGGCTGGAGATCGCGGTCACCCCCGGGATGCCGCTGCCCGTGCCCACCAGCCTCGACGCGCTTGTCACCGAACGGGTCCGTAGCCTGTCCCGCGACGTTCTGCTGATCGCCGCGGGGACGGCGGCGTCGTGGCGGTTCACCGACGAGGGGCTTGAGCCCGGCGCCCTGGAACGCGCTGAGCTCGCCGGGGTCGTGATCGTCGACGAGCCGGCCGGGCCGGGCGGGCTGACGGTGTTCGGCGGGCCGCGCACCGTGCGGGCCGCGCATCCGCTGATGAGCGCCGCTGCCTACGGCGCGCTGCCGGCCGGCGAGCGGCGGGCGCTGCACCGGCGCCTCGCCGAGGGCACCGATGACCCAGTCGAACGCGGGCGGCATGCCGCGCTGGCGGCGACGAGGGCGGACCCCAGGATTGCCGTCGCACTTGACATTGGCGTCGCGGCGGCGCTCGCCGCGGGCGCACCGGACATCGCGGTGGAGCTGTCGCGGCTCGCCCTGGCGCACACCGGCTCAGACACCGACCGGGCGGCGCGGCTCGACCTGCTGGCCGACGCGCTCGTCCGGGCCGGCGACAGCCCGGACGCGGTGCGGGCGCAGCAGCAGGCGATCGACCTGACGCCGACCGGGCCGGGGCGAACCCGCAGGCGGATCCGGCTCGCCGAGATGGCGACGGAGGTGACCGGCTGGGGCGGCGCCGCAGCCGAGCTCCAGGCCGCAGCCGCTGAGGCCGCCGGGTACCCCGTCGTCAGGTCCGAGGCGCTGCTGACCCTAGCCGCCGTGACCGACGACATCGACCTAGCCGACGCGGCTGCGGCAGAGGCGGTGGCGCTGCTTGAGGAGGGCAGCCAGCCAGACCCGGCACTCCTGTCCGGCGCGCTCTGCCAGGCCGCGGGGGCCAGGTTCCGTGCGGGACGAGGCCTTGACCACGAGATGTTCCTGCGCGCCATCGAGCTTGAGCGCGACCATTCGAGCCGTCGGCTCTCCGACCGCGCCGACGCCAGCTACGCGGCGCTGCTCAAGTACGCCGACGACCTCGACGAGGCCGAGACCCGGCTGCTCGCCCTGCTCGCGGAGGCCCGCGCGTCCGGTGACCTGTCGTCGATCGCCTACTCACTCGGGCACCTGCCGCACATCGCGCTGTGGCGCGGGCAGCTCGGGCGGGCCAGGCAGCTCGCCCAGGAGCAGCTCGACGTGGCCGAGCAGGGCAGCCTGGCCTCGCTCGCGGGGCAGGCCAGGCACAACCTCGGCCTCGTCCTGGTCTACGAGGGACGGCTCGACGAAGGGACGGCCGCCCTGGCCAGCTCGCCTGACGCCGCGGTGACGACCAATTATGAGCGGCACCGCGAGTACGGGGCGCTTGGCTTCGCCGCGCTGTCCGGCGGCGACCCGGTCACCGCCGCCGGCCACTTCGACCGCTGGCATGTCGTGCTCACGGCGATGCACCTGCGCGAGCCCGGATACAGCCGCTGGCACCTTGACTACCTGGTGTCCCTCGTCGCGACCGGCCGGCTGGCCGACGCGCGGGCCTTCCTCGATCACCTCGACGGGCTGGTCGCCGCCTCCGGGCGGCGCTCGGCCTGGGCCGTCGCCCTGTCAGGTCGCGCGCTGGTGCACGCCGCCGACGGCGAGCTGCCCGCCGCCCTCGCCGCCATCGGCCGGGCCCTCGCCTGGTACGACGGTTCGCCCCTGCGGTTCGACCGGGCCAGGACGCTGCTGATCGCGGGCCAGCTGCAGCGCAGGGCCAAGGCCAAGCGGCTGGCTCAGGAGCTACTCGCGGAGGCGCACCGGGAGTTCACCTCGTTCGGTGCCGTTGCGTGGGCAGGGCAGGCGGCGGCTGAGCTGGCCCGGGTGAACCTGCGGCCGCCCGCGCCTGGCGAGCTGACCGAGACCGAGCGGCGCGTCGCGGAGCTCGCCGCCGCCGGGCTGACCAACCGCGAGGTGGCGCAGCGGCTGTTCCTCTCGGTCAAGACGGTGGAGGCGAACCTCGCCCGCGTCTACCGCAAGCTCGCCATCACCTCCCGCGCGGAACTCGGCGCCCGGATGGGACCGGCACGTCCCTGACGCCCCACCCGCCGGCCAGCCGCCCGGCCGCTGCCCGGCTTGGTGCCCAGGTCGAGGGTTTCTCCCGATTCCTCGCGGCTGTGCTCGCCCCTAGCGTCGAGGTAGCGCCACGGCCAGTCACCGGCCCCCCGACCACGCTTGAAGACTCACCGGGAGAAGACATGCGAGTAGCCGCCGTTCTCACGGCCGCCAGCCTAACCCTCGCCGTCGCCGCGTCGGCGACGGCCTGCTCGGCCGGATCGAAAACTGTCAGCGGCGGGGCCGCACCGGCCGGGGCCGACGGGACAAGCGCCGCGGCCGCAGCGAACTCGGCGGCAGGAAACTCCGGCTCGTCGGGCACCACGGCGAACTTCAACGTGTGCACCGCGCTGACGGCCGCGCAGGTGTCGCAGATTACCGGCACCACGTTCGCCACGACGAAACCCAACAGCACGGCCGGCCAGATCTTCGGCTGCGATTACGCCACCGGCGACTCCGCGCTGCTGCAGGTCTCGGTCACCATCAAGGACGGCAAGATCGGATACGACGCCGACCTGTCCGCGCTGAAGACGGCCGGCTTCCCGCCGAACTCCGTCACCGGCGTGGGCGACGAGGCTTTCTCCGCGCCAGACCCCAAGGGGAACGCGGCGTCCATCGGCGCGAGCGCGTTCGCGAGCTACGGCGCCGTCTTCGGCGAGGTCTACATCCAGATCGGCGGCCTCACCTACGTGACTCCCGCCCAGGGCAAGCAGATTGTCGAGGAGCTGCACGCCAAGCTCTGAACGCCGCCGCGTCGTCGGGTGGGTCGCACGTCCAGGCTCGCGCATCTCTCACATGCCACGCCTGCCGAAGATCCGTGACTCCACTGATGTAAGCGCCCGGCAAATACGCTGGTAACGGCATATGCCCGGCTATAGCCTCTCCTCATGCGATATCTCGTTCAGGAACGCATCTTTTCCTTCACGGCAGATTTCTGGATCGAGGACGAGAACGGGGACCGGGTCTTCTTCGTCGACGGCAGGGCGCTGAGCCTCCGCGAGACCTTCGAGCTGCGGGATGCCTCAGGCGCCATCCGCGTGATCATCCGCAAGAAGCTGTTCGCGCTGCGCGACACGATGGACATCGAAGACGGCGACGGGGTCATCGCCACGGTCCGCCCCGCGTTCTTCTCACCCATCAGGCACCGCTATGAGGTCACGCTCGCCGACGGGTCGCGGCTCGAGGCGACTGGCAACTTCGCCGACAAGGACTGGGAGCTCACCAGTGACGGGCGGCTGGTTGGGCGGATCTCCAGGCAGTGGTTCCGCATCAGGGACACCTACGGGGTGGAGGTCGGGCCGGGCGAG
>Ga0265332_10000694_pt1 | contig 21499 bp, 19 predicted proteins | sample 41926metaG_FD_202084 | JGI IMG/M metagenome (GOLD analysis project Ga0265332, IMG submission 202084) | Rhizosphere microbial communities from Carex aquatilis grown in University of Washington, Seatle, WA, United States - 4-19-26 metaG | ecosystem: Host-associated > Plants > Roots > Rhizosphere...
TTCCGGCAACGTCACATGCGTGGCGAATGGAACGTCGGCCTGCGGGATCGTGAGCGGAACGACCGGGCAGGGGAGCTTTGGGGCAGCCACAGCGCGGGTCAACGCGGGCGGCGCCAACACGCTTGCGTTCAGCGTGCCGGTGGCGTTCGCGTCCGGCATGACCACGAATCCGCTCGTCAACACGGCGAGCGCGACCGACAACACGAGCGGCAGCACCGCGAGCGGCAGCGACAGCGACGCCCTGTCGGACAGCGTGTCGCTGGTCGTCACGAAGACCGACGGCAGCGCGACCTATACGCCTGGAACGGGCGGAACCTATACGGTCACCGTAACCAACACCGGCATCTCGGATGCGGTGAACGTGACCGTCGCCGATGCGCTTCCGGCCGGTGTGACGCTGTCGGCGAGCGCGACCTGCGTCGCCACAGGAACGTCGACCTGCGGGACCGTTTCGGGAACGACGGGACAGAGCGCGTTCGGAACCACCGGCGCGCGGATCAACGCGGGCGCCGGCAACGCGCTGACGTTCACGGTTCCGGTGTTGTTCGCTTCCGCCATGACGACCGATCCGCTGGTCAACACGGCGACGGCGACCGATGTCGCGAGCGGCGCGACCGGCACCGGCACGGATTCCGACACGCTTGCCGCGTCGGCGGGACTTGGCATCACCAAGACCGACGGCAGCGCGACGTACACACCGGGCGGCACCGCGACGTACACGATCGTCGTCAGCAACGCGGGCCCGAGTGCGGCGAACAGCGTCACGGTGACCGATGCGCTGCCTGCGGGCGTTACGCTCGCTGCGGCGGCCACCTGCGTGCCGACCGGTGTCGCCACGTGCGGCGCGGTCGTCGGCGCGGCGGGCGCGGGCGCGTTCGGCACGACGGGCGCGACGATCGCCGCGGGCGTGGGCAACCGCCTCACGTTCACGGTGCCGGTCAACTTCGCGCCCGGCATGATTGCCAATCCGCTCGTCAACACGGTGAGCGCAAGCGACCCTGCGGCCGGCGCGCCGGTCAGCGCGTCGGACAGCGACGTCCGGCAGGCGTCCGCCGACGTCGGTGTCGTCAAGACGGGCCCGGCGACGATCAAGCCCGGCGCCGCGATCACCTACACGCTGCTGATCACCAATGCCGGCCCGAGTCCGGCCGACGGCGCGATGTTCATGGACAACGTTCCCGGCGTCATCACCGGCGTCGCGGCGAGCTGCGGAAGCGCAGCGGGCGGTGCCAGCTGCGGCACGGTGAACGTCTCGGGCAACTCCGTGAGCGGCACGGTGCCGGTCCTTCCCGTGGGCGGCAGCGTGGTCATCACGATCACCGGCACCGTCACCGGCGCCACGACGTTCACGAACACCGCGACCGTGTCGCCGCCGCCCGGGACGCTCGACCCGAACCCCGGCAACAGCTCGAGCTCGGCGACCACCAGCGGCGTCGTCGGCGCGAGCCCGGTTCCGGTCGACGCACCGTGGGCGCTGGCGCTGCTCGCGATGCTGCTGGCGCTTGCGGGCGCGCGGCAGGCAACCCGGGCCCGAGTGCGCCGGCGCTGAGCGAGCGAGGACGACAAAAAAGCCGGGCAGGAGCCCGGCTTTTTTGTTGCGGAGGAAACTCCGCGGACGCCGATCAGGCCGCCTGGATGTTGGAGGCCTGCTTGCCCTTCGGGCCCGTCGTGACTTCGAACGAGACCTTCTGGCCTTCCTTCAGCGACTTGAATCCCGGCATGTTGATCGCCGAAAAATGCGCAAAGAGATCTTCACCGCCGCCGTCCGGCGTGATGAATCCGTAGCCCTTCGCATCGTTGAACCACTTCACAGTGCCTGTTGCCATTTGCTTTTTTCCTCAGGAAAAAATGATATCGGGATGATTCCCGTCAATGTTTCGATCTCAAGGAAAGAGCGGCGACGGCTGCAAAATGGTCGCACAGGGCGTGCTTACTGCCTTGGGACAAAACACGCGCAGGATGATACCGCAATCGGCGAAAGGCAACCACCTGGGGACATTTTGCCGGCCGGCATCTTGCCGGTCGCGCCGGTCTGGCTTGAGGGGCAGCACGGGGAGTGCGCCAGCCGTCCGCCGCCGGCGGCACGGAAAGAGAGGGGGCCAGCCGATGCCGGGCGCCGCCGGGGACCCGCGGCGGGTCACAGGGCGGAGGCGGTCAGGCCCCGGCACCCAGTTCGGCCCGCACCAGGGCGGCGCCTGCGCCCAGCGCCTTCAGCTTCCCGCGCGCGACCTCGCGGGCGAGCGGAACCATCCCGCAGTTCGTGCAGGGAAACAGTCGCGCGGCGGGAACGAACTTCAGCGCCGTCCGGATCGTCGCGGCGACGTCCTCGGGCGTCTCGACCCGGTCGGAGGCGACGTCGATCGCGCCGACCAGCACGTCCTTGCCGGAAAGGAGGCCGATGAGGTCGATCGCCACATGCGAGTTGGCGCATTCGAGCGACACCTGCCGGATCGACGAATTCGCGAGCAGCGGAAACGTGTTCTCGTACTGCCGCCACTCGCTGCCGAGCGTCTTCTTCCAGTCGTTGTTCGCCTTGATGCCGTAGCCGTAGCAGATGTGGACCGCAGTCGTGCAGGCGAGGCCCTGCGCCGCACGCTCCAGCGCGGCAACGCCCCAGTCGCGCACCTCGTCGAAATAGACGTTGAACGCCGGCTCGTCGAACTGGATCGTGTCGACGCCGGTCGCCTCGATCGCGCGCGCCTCCACGTTGAGGATTTCCGCGAACGCAAACGCGAGCTTCTCGCGGCTCCGGTAGTGCGCGTCGTAGAGCGTGTCGACCATCGTCATCGGCCCGGGCAGCGTGTACTTCACCTTGCGCGTGGTCGCGCCCTTGAGAAAGCGGGCGTCGTCGACGTAGATCGGACCGCGCCGCGCGACCGGCCCCACGACCACCGGCACGTCGGCGTCATAGCGGTTGCGGATCCGAACGGTGCGCTTGTGCGCGAAGTCGACGCCGTCGAGGCCTTCGATGAACGTGGTGACGAAATGCCGCCGCGTCTGCTCGCCGTCGCTGACGATGTCGATGCCGGCCTCCTCCTGGTCGCGCAGCACGAGGCGCACCGCGTCGCGCTTGCCTTCGGCGAGCGCTTCGCCCTCGAGCTTCCACGGTGCCCAGAGCTCGTTGGGGGTCGCGAGCCAGGACGGCTTGGGCAGGCTGCCCGCGATCGTCGTTTGCAGGAGTTTGGGCATCGGCGGGATTGGCCGGGACTGCGGGCGGCGCAGCCGGCAGGAGTTCGGGGCGCCGATTATAGCGTTCCCGACCCTTAATTGGCCTTACCACTTGACCATCGGCGGCGCCACCACGTACCGTTGCGCGTTCCCGCCCCGCTGCGTTCGGGCCGAACGCCTGCCGCGAGTTCCCTCCCGATGCCCAAGGTTCTCCTCTCCGACAACGACTTTCCCGACATCAGCCAGGAGCGCGAGATCTTCGCCGCCGCAGGGATCGACCTCGTCACGGCGCAGTGCAGGAGCGAGGACGACGTCATCGCCGCCGCGCGCGACTGCAGCGCGATCCTGCTGCAGTACGCGCCGATCACCGCGCGGGTCGTCGCCGCGCTGCCGCAGCTCGGCATCGTGAGCCGTATCGGCGCGGGCTACGACACCATCGACACCGAGGCCTGCGCGAAGCACGGTGTCTGGGTCGCGAATTCGCCCGACTACGGCGTCGGCGAGGTCGCGACGCACGCGCTCGCCATGGCGCTCGCGCTGGTGCGCAACGTCGTCGCCTATCATCGCGACATCCAGGCCGGAGCCTGGCATTACCTGTCGTCGGGGCCGCTGCGTCGCGCGAGCGACATGACGCTCGGCATCGTCGGCCTCGGCCGCATCGGCAAGCGCTTCGCGCACATCGGGCGGAACGTGTTCCGGCGGGTGATCGCCTGCGACCCCTACATCATCGACGGCGATTTTCCCGCGTATGTCGAACGCGGCAGCCTGACCGACGTGTTCGCGCACGGCGACGTCGTATCGCTGCACGTGCCGCTCAATGCAGAGACGCGCGGCATGATCGACGCAGCGGTGCTGGGCGTCATGAAGCCGGGAGGATTTCTCGTCAACACGGCGCGCGGCGCGGTCGTCGACATCGACGCCGGGCTGGCGGCGCTGGAGCGCGGCACGCTGGCCGGCATGGCGCTCGACGTTCTCCCGGTCGAGCCGGTGCCGCCCGGATCGAAGCTCATGGGGCATCCGCGGGTCATCCTTTCGCCGCACGCGGCGTTCTACTCGGCGGAATCCGAGCGCGAGCTCCGGCGCAAGGCGGCGCGCAACATCGTCACGTGGCTCGCCACGGGACGGCCCGATTACGTGGTCTCCGCCGGCACGCGCCTGCCGTAGGGCGGGGTCCCGCGTTCGAGCGATCCGGCAAAGGTAGAATCGGTCCATGGCAGGCGTTCGCATCGTTGCAGTGCACAAGCGGTTCGGCTCCACGCAGGTGATCCGCGGCGTCGACATCGCGATCGACGACGGCGAGTTCTGCGTGCTGGTCGGGCCGTCCGGCTGCGGCAAGTCGACGCTGCTCCGGATGATCGCAGGTCTCGAGGAGATCACCGGCGGCGAGGTGCTGATCGGCGAGAAGGTGGTCAACCGGATGGCGCCGAAGGAGCGCGACATCGCGATGGTGTTCCAGAACTACGCGCTCTATCCGCACATGACGGTGCGCGACAACATGTCGTTCGCGCTGATGCTGGCGAAGCACCCGAAGGCCGAGGTCGAGGCGCGGGTGCACCGCGCGGCCGACATCCTCGGGCTGGCACCGTATCTCGACCGCTATCCCCGGCAGCTTTCGGGCGGCCAGCGCCAGCGCGTCGCGATGGGCCGCGCGATCGTGCGGGACCCGCAGGTGTTCCTGTTCGACGAGCCGCTGTCCAATCTCGACGCGAAGCTCCGCGTGCAGATGCGCACGGAGATCAAGGAGCTGCATCAGCGCCTCAGGACCACGTCGATCTACGTGACGCACGACCAGATCGAGGCGATGACGATGGCCGACAAGATCGTCGTGATGAAGGACGGCGTGGTCGAGCAGACCGGCGACCCGCTGACGCTCTACGACCGTCCGGTCAACACGTTCGTCGCGGGATTCATCGGCTCGCCCGCGATGAACATCATTCCCGGCATCGCGCGCACGACCGGCGGCGCGCCGCACGTCGACTTCGCCGACGGCTCCGCGCTGGCGCTGCCGGCCGGCGCGCATGCAGACGACGGCCAGCAGGTGCTCTACGGCATTCGCCCCGAGCACTTCGCGCTTTCGGCGGCAGGCGTGCCGGTCGACGTCGTCGTCGTCGAGCCGACCGGCGCCGACACGCAGCTCTACTGCCGCTTCAACGGCCAGGAAGTGACCGCGACCATCCGCGACCGCGCGGACTGCCGTCCGGGGCAGCGCATCCACCTCAATCCGGATTTCGCGCGGGCGCATGTATTCGACGCGGCGAGCGGGCAGCGTCTCGCCGCCTGATTTCCCACTACCGGGCACAGAAAAGACCGCCCATCAACCGAGGAGGCAACAATGAGCATCGTGAAGCGCCGCAAATTCCTGAAAGCATCCGCGGCGGTGGCCGCAAGCGCCGCCGTCGGCCCGTTCATCTGGGTGAAGGACGCGAGTGCGCAATGGAACAACACGCCGGAGAAGGGCGCGTCGCTCCGCGTGCTGCGCTGGAAGCGTTTCGTCCAGGGCGACGAGGACCAGTACCTCGTCAACGTGAAGAAATTCACGGAGAAATACGGCATCCCCGTGCGCGTCGACAGCGAGAGCTGGGAAGACGTGCGCCCGAAGGCGGCGGTGGCGGCGAATGCCGGCGCCGGTCCCGACATCATCCTGTCGACCAACGACGACGCGGATCTGTACCCGGACAAGCTCGTCGACATGACCGACGTCGCGACGTATCTCGGCAAGAAGTACGGCGGCTGGTACCCGGTGTGCGAGGCCTATCTCAAGAAGGGCAACAAGTGGATCGGCATCCCGCTCGGATGCGCCGGCAACGCGATCGTCTACCGCGAAAGCCAGGTCAAGGCGGCGGGGTTCGACAAGTTCCCGCGCGACATGGACGGCTTCCTCAAGATGATGAAGGCGCTCAAGGAAAAGGGCACGCCCGGCGGCTTCGCGCTCGGTCACGCGACCGGTGACCAGGCGTGGGCGCACTGGCTCTTCTGGGCGTTCGGCGGCAAGCTTGTCAACGAGAAGAACCAGGTCGTGATCGACAGTCCCGAGACGCTGAAGGCGCTGGAATACGCGAAGGAGCTCTATCCGACGTTCGTTCCGGGCACGCTGTCGTGGCTCGACCCGAACAACAACAAGGCGTTCCTCGACAGCCAGATCAGCGTGACGGCGAACGGAATCTCGATCTACTACGCGGCGAAGATGTCGCCCGATCCGAAGCTGCAGGAGATCGCGAAGGACATCCAGCACGCGAACTTCCCGGTCGGACCGGTCGGCGTGCCGACGGAGTTCAACCTGTTCCTCAACCAGATGGTCTACAAGTACTCGAAGTACCCGAAGGCGGCGAAGGAATTCATCCGCTTCATGATGGAGGAGGAGCAGTTCGGACCATGGATGCAGGCGTCGATCGGCTACGTCTGCCATCCGCTGAAGGCGTACGAGGCGAATCCGATCTGGACGAGCGACCCGAAGCACACGCCGTACCGCGAAGCGATGAAGGTGATGCGGCCGATCGGCTACGCGGGCGAGATGGGATACGCGTCGGCAGGCTGCATCGCCGACTTCATCATCCTCGACATGGTGGCCGAGGCGGCGAGCGGATCGAAGACGCCGAAGGAAGCGGCGGAACGGGCGCAGAAGCGGGCGGAGCGCTATTACAAGGTTTGACGTCGGCGCAGCCGACGTCAAACCGGCGTGCGTTCAAGCGGCGGTGCAGCGCCGCTTAACGCACGCCATCCGCGCTTCGTCGAAGTCGGCGCGTCGCGAGATTCGGTCGCATCCCGCCCTTTCGCGGCCATTCGATGTGCGGTAGCGTCATGTGGTCTGAAGTTCGGCGTTCTTAGTCCCGCTTCCTGATGCCAAACCCGCAAAGCGCCCTCGGGCGCGCCCTCGACAACCGCCACCTGCTCGGGGTGCTGTTCCTGCTCCCCGCGGCGGCGCTGCTGCTGATATTCCTGACCTATCCGCTCGGCCTCGGAACGTGGCTCGGCTTCACCGACACCAAGATCGGCCGTGCCGGCGAATGGATCGGCATCGAGAACTTCGAGTTCCTGTGGGGCGACGAGGTGACGCGCCTCGCGCTCTTCAACACGCTTTTCTACACCGTGGTGGCGAGCGTCATCAAGTTCGGACTGGGGCTCTGGCTCGCGCTGCTGCTCAACAAGCACCTGCCGTTCAAGGCGTTCTTCCGCGCCATCGTGCTCCTGCCGTTCATCGTGCCGACCGCGCTGTCGGCGATAGCGTTCTGGTGGATCTACGACTCGCAGTTCTCGATCATCAGCTGGACGCTGATGAAGATGGGCGTCATCCACCAGTACATCGATTTCCTCGGCAACCCGTGGAACGCGCGCTTTTCGACGATCGCCGCCAACATCTGGCGCGGCGTGCCGTTCGTCGCGATCACGCTGCTCGCGGGCCTGCAGACGATCTCGCCGTCGTACTACGAGGCGGCGAGCCTCGACGGCGCCAGCGACTGGCAGCAGTTCCGCTACGTGACGCTGCCGCTGCTGACTCCGATCATCGCCGTCGTGATGACGTTCTCCGTGCTGTTCACGTTCACCGACTTCCAGCTGATCTACGTGCTGACGCGAGGCGGTCCGCTCAATGCGACGCACCTGATGGCGACGCTGTCGTTCCAGCGCGCGATTCCCGGCGGCGCGCTGGGCGAAGGCGCGGCGATCGCGACGGCGATGGTGCCGTTCCTCCTCGCGGCGATCATGGTGAGCTATTTCGGCCTGCAGCGGCGCGCCTGGCAGCAGGGGGGGGCCGACGCATGAGCGACGCGGGCAACGCGGCCGAAGCGCTGCCCGACGAGGTCGTCGACTCGCAGGGGATGAGCTATCTCGTTTCGCTGCCGCGGCGCATCGTCACCGTCTACGTGCCGATCGGCGTGTTCCTGTTCGTGCTGCTGTTCCCCTTCTACTGGATGGTGATCACGACGTTCAAGCCGAACGAGGAGCTCCTGTCGCACGAGGGCAATCCGTTCTGGGTCGTGCATCCGACGCTCGCGCATGTCAAGAAGCTGCTCTTCGACACTTCCTATCCCGACTGGCTTTGGAACACGGTGCTCGTCTCCGTGGTCGCGACGGCCCTTTCGCTGTTCGCGAGCGTGCTCGCCGCCTACGCGATCGAGCGGCTGCGCTTCAACGGCTCGCGCTACGTCGGCATGAGCATCTTTCTCGCCTATCTCGTGCCGCCGTCGATCCTGTTCATCCCGCTCGCCGCGATCATCTACAAGCTGCACCTCTACGACACACGGCTCGCACTGATCCTCACCTATCCGACGTTCCTCGTGCCGTTCTGCACGTGGCTCCTGATGGGGTACTTCAAGTCGATCCCGTTCGAGCTCGAGGAATGCGCGCTGATCGACGGTGCGAGCCGGCTGCAGATCCTCGTGAAGATCATCCTGCCGCTCGCAGTGCCGGGGCTCATCTCCGCCGGCATCTTCGCGTTCACGCTGTCGTGGAACGAGTTCATCTACGCGTTGACGTTCATCTCGTCGTCGGAGGTGAAGACGGTGCCGATCGGCGTCATCACCGAGCTCGTCGAAGGCGACGTCTACCACTGGGGGTCGCTGATGGCGGGCGCGCTGCTGGGCTCGCTGCCCGTGGCCATCCTGTACTCGTTCTTCGTCGAGTATTACGTCTCCGGCCTCACGGGGGCGGTCAAGGAATAGCAAAATCCACCCTCTGGGGCAGTCGAAATCCGGCAGGACGCCGGCAATTCTGTAAAATTGTCGATTGGTTTCAAAGGAGCAACCCCATGGGCGTTCAGGACATCATCAGCGAGCAGGTCAGGACGAACCGCGTCGTCCTCTACATGAAGGGCACGCCGCAGGTGCCGCAGTGCGGCTTTTCCGCGACGGCGGTCGAGATCCTGAAGCGCTGCGGCGTGTCGGAGTTTCTCGCGGTCGACGTGCTGGCCGACGAGGCGATCCGGCAGGGGATCAAGGATTACGCGAACTGGCCGACCGTGCCGCAGCTCTATGTGAACGGCGAGTTCGTCGGCGGCTGCGACATCATGCGCGAGATGTATCAGTCCGGAGAGCTGCAGCCGGTGCTGTCGGCGCAGGCGGCCTGACCCCCGCGCCGTCCTCTCCCCTCATCGCGTCGCCGTGACGGCGCGAACCTGACCCGACGGGCCGCCTTCGCGCGGCCCGTTTGCATTCGGCGCAGGCACGCGCCGCGCGTCGTCAGTTGTACGTGACCGTTCCGGCGATGATGTCCTGATACGTGCCCGCGGTCGGCATCGATGCCACCGGGCCCATCGCGCCCGCCACGGTGAAGGTCGCCGAGCGCGTCGGGTTGAAGATGATGATGAGCTGCAGCGTCCCCGTGGCGGTCACCGTGGCGCCCGAGCCGTCGCCCCACACGTTGGTGTTGAGGATCGCGGGCACCGTGCCGAGGTAGAGGTTGTAGGGCAGCGTGTCCGGCGGCGCGCCGACGTGCGTGAGCCGGCGCTGCAGGTAGCTGCCCGCGCCCGTCGAAAGTGTGGCGGTGAACGAAACGTTGTCGACGACGCCGCTCGTGAGCGAGCACGTGATCGTCATCGTCGTCGACGACGTGATCTGGCTCCCGGTATATGCGCCGAAGCTGAGATTGCCGATGCCGACGGTGCAGGTGTGCACCGCGTGCGCCGATGCCGCGAATCCGAGGCACGCGAGTGCGAGCAGGACGCGCCTGGCGCGAAGTCGATTGCGGTGGTGGCCTTTCATGGCATCTCCTATTGCAACGCGCAGACGAACGGCCCGAGATCCGCCACCGGCGACGCGGTCTTCGCAAGTGCGACCGACACGCGGCAGGTTTTCCCGTGCCAGGTGACGTCGATATCCTGCAGGTCGCCGAGATCCGTAATGTAGACCTCGCCGCCCATCGCCACCGGATAGGGCTCGGCGCGACCTGCGACGCGGGCGACGGCCCCGGCAGGCATCGGCGAACCATCGGATTGCGTAAGCCGGATGAGCGCGTTGCGCTCGCGGTGCGATTCGAACGTGACGACGATGCCGGTGCGGTCGAGCAGCACGACCTTCTGCACGGTGCGGCCCAGCGTCGAATCGAGCGGGATCGTCGTCGGGTCGATGGCGATGTTGATCGGCGTGTACGAGGGCAGGCGCGGCAGGATCAGCGTCCCGTCGGCGCCGGTGACGCCGACGTCGATGTTCTCCTGCAGCACGCGTGCGCCGGCGACGTCGCCGACCGACACCAGTGCAAAGCTCTGGTCGATCGGCGGCGCGAGGAACGCGTGGCCGCCGACGAGTCCGACGCCGCCGGAAATCGCGCCGCGCACCGCGCTTTGCCCGTTCGCGTATGAGGCGTCGACCGCATAGCGGCCGTACCGGCCCCAGTACGCGGCGCCGGCCGTGTAGCTGTCGTCGGTCTGCGCGTGCGCGTAGTAGCCCCAGCCTTCGCCGACGGGATTGGGGTGCTGCAGGTCGAGCGTGCCGTAGGTCGACGACTGCCCGTCGCCCCGCGTGCTCTGGCCGCCGAGCGTGATCGTCGTGTCGGCGGGTCCGGTGCTGGTCGTACCGAAGGGCAGCGTGTACAGCGCAAGCAACTGCGTCTGATCGGAAAGTCCGGACGAACGTGACGCCGACAGCGTGAGGTACCCGTATTTGCCAAGGCCGACCGAATACGACGCCGTGTAGATGTTGAGCGTGCCGCTCTGCGAGTCGTACGTCGGGCTCGCCGGCGTCGAGTCGCGATAGCGCTGTCCGCTCCAGATGAGCGCCAGCGATCCGGCTTCGGCGGGGAGCGCCACGTTGAACGACGCGCGCGTGACCTGCGCCTCCTGCACCGGGCTGTCCCCAATCTCGCGGTAGTTGGGTGTCGCCCACGTCGATTGCACGCCGAAGCTGACCATCGAGGCCTGCCGGCTGAACCCGAGCAGATAGCGCTCGCCGGTTCCACTGGCGCCGACGATGTCGCCACCCGAGCTGCTCGCGGCGATGCCGACGCTCACGACACCGAGATACCCGATCACGTAATCGGCGCCGATGCCGGCGCCGCGCACACTGTTGTCGCCCTCAGCGCGCGCCTGGACCGTCAGCGTGTCGGTGATGCCGTAGCGGTAGTACGCGGATCCGATGAAGCCCTGGTAGTCCGCGTTCTTCAATCCGTAGTTGTAGCGCTCCGAGCCCGCGCTGAACGAGAATTCGGAGAGCCCCGGCTTCAAGAGCTGGCTCGTCACGTAGAACGGCTGCGTGATGACCTGCTGCTGGCCGAGCGCATTGGTGACGACGACCTGCAGTTCGCCGGCGCCGTTCAGCGCGGGCACGTTGGTGATCGCGAAGGGACCGGCGGGAACGTTCTGCGTCCCCATCCGGATGTTGTTCGAATAGATTTCCGCGGCGGTGGGGATCGAGGAAATGCCGGACACCGACAGCAGCGGGTAGGTCACGTAACCCGGCTGCAGCGCGTAGTTGGAGCTGTACTGCACGCCGCCGAAGCGCACCGCGCGTCCCCACCAGCCCGGCGCCGTGATCGCATCGCCGACGCGCAGCGTGCGCAGCGTCGCGGCGTCGTCCCAGCGCCAGCCGGCGTCCAGCAGCACGACGTTCTCCGCGCCGTTCTGCGTCGCCGCGGCCGAATTCGCGAGGAACGACGCGCCGAAGATCCCGGCGGGGCCGAACGCGACGGCCTCGAACGCGCCGGCAACGGAATTCGACAGGCTGGTGCCGAAATTCTGTCCGCTCGTGCTCTGCCCGTACAGCGTGTAATTGAGGAAGCCGCCCCACGCCGGCGTAAGCGGCAGCTGCGGCGCCGGAAGGCCGTATTGCAGCCGTGTCGCCGGCAGAAGGTCGGGATCGATGTCGAAGTCTAGGCGCTGCGCCTTTTCGTCAACGGTCGCCCGCACGCCGCGCATCGTCGCCAGCGGCACGAACGAGCGCCCCTCGGAGGTCACCGCGTCGGCGGGACGCCAGGCGAGCTTCAGGCGCGCGAGCGTTTGCGTGTCGACGAGTATTCCCGCGGGTGTGCGCAGCACGAAGGCGATGCCGGGCTCGGCACCGCGGTTGACGCTGATCGACAGCGCGGCGACGTCGCCGGACGGCGCGGTCGCGTTGACCGGATGCGCGTCAGAGGGCGGCGCATCGGTGGCCGGCCACGCCGCAACGGGAAGGCACGACGCAAGGCATGCGAACGCGAGCGCGCCGCGGCGCCATCTACGGCTTGCCGACGGGCAGGACAAGGTCGACCCGGCCGGCATTGCTCTGCGCCTCGACGTGCAGAGGCGTGCCCGCGCGCAACCGGTCCTTCGGCAGCGGGATGAAGCGGGTGGCGCCCGGCAGCACGACGAACACGTCGTGCAGGGCGAGCGTCTCCGTCCCCTGCTTCACGGCGAGCGGAGCCAGGCGAAGGTTGGCGGTGCCGTCATTGGCGACCTTCACGCGCGTGCCGCCGTCCTTGCCGGTGTCGAGACTCCACGCCGCTTTCGGTGCCACCGCGCGCGGCGGTGCGACGTACATCGGGATGTTCATGTTGAGCGCGATGTGGAACAGCGCGCTGTCGGCCGCCGACTCCTCCGCCTGCGGGACTTCGCGGAACATGAGGCGGTACGGCTGCTCGCGGTCCTCGGGCGGCTTGCCGCGCAGCGCGACGCGCACCACCTGCGCCGCACCCGGCGCGATCGTGAAGATGGGCGGGCTCACGATGAATTCGCGCGTATCGGCGTAGACGTCCTCGCCGTCGACCTGTGTCCACGCATACGCCTGCACCTGGATCGTGACCGGCGCATCACCGCTGTTGTTCACGGTGACGACCGCGGTCGGCGCGGCGGCCGAGAGTTCGACCCGCATCGGCGTCAGGCCGAAAGTCGCCGCGGCGGCGCCCCACGACAATGCCGCGAGCACCATCCCCGCCAATACTTTGCACCAAATTTGCATTGCGCACCTGCTCGTCAGTTGTAGGTCGCCGTGACCTGGACCGTGTCCGAGTAATTGCCGGCCGAAGGATATTGTGCGGCCGGAATCGATGCGCAGATGTTGATCAGCTTCGCACCGCCCGTGGTCGTGAAGAGTGACGTTGCTACGATCCTGTTCGCGTTGTTCCACTCCGGTCCTGCGCCGGCTGCCGGACAGGTGTTGAATGTAGCACCTGTCGGCCGGTCGATCTTGTAATTCAGGAAGCTGCCGGAGACCGGTTCGCGCATCCGCTTCTGCGTTCCGGTGGCGTTGGCTCCGTTGTTGAGCGCGACGCGCGTCACCGTCGCTCCCTTGTTGCAGGTAAGCGTCACCCGTGCGGCGGTGTTGGATACGGGGGCACCGGCATTGACCGTGCCGAACGCCACATTGGTCGCCGACACCGTGCAGAAGGTGGCGAGCGTCGCCCCCACCGTAAAGCTCGCGGGGCCCGCAGTCAGCGCTGCGGCCGGACCGATCGACATCCAGACGCTGGATGCCAGAGCGGCGACGGCGATATGTGCGGCGCCGGGACGATGCGCGAACACCGCCCGGACCGTACCCGATCCTCGGGACATGGCGACGGACGAACGGCGAACACGCGAGCCCGGCAGGATGCGATCCGCCGGACTCGCGCGTGCCGGATTCGTCAGTTATACGTCGCCGTGACCTGGACCGTGTCCGAATAGCTGCCGGCCGACGGGAACTGGTTCGCCGGGATCGACGCGCAGATGTTGATCAGCTTTGCACCGCCCGTTGCCGTGAACAGCGAGGTCGCGACGATCGTGTTGGTCGCGTTCCACTCGGGGCCGGTGCCTGCGGTGGGGCAAGTGTTGAAAGTTGCGCCGGTCGGCACGTCGATGTTGTACGCAAGCGTGTCGGAATTCGCGCCATTCTTCATCTGTTTCGAGCCGGCTGCGAAGTTCGAGCCGCTGTTGAGCGCCACCGAGGTCACGTTCGCCCCCTTGTTGCAGGTCAGTGTAACGCTGCTCGACGTGTTCGTTGCGGCAGCGCCGGCATTGACCGAGCCGAACGGGACGTTGGCGGCCGACACCGTGCAGAAATTCGCGACGGTTGCGGTGACATTGAAATTCGACGGGCCGGCAGTCAGGGCTTGGGCGGCGCCGAAAGGAAGTGCAAGTGCGACAGCAGCGGCAACAGCCGCAACACGGGGTGTCCAGGAACTCGACATGATTACTCCTTTTACTTGGTTATCAAAGGCTTACTGTCTGGGGCCCGGATTGCGTCGATCTGCAATCCGCCCCACGCGGTCCTTCTAAAGCAAGCCGCGTGCCACCCCATTTGCACCATTTTTACCTCTAGGAAACAAGGCTATAGCCGCATGCGTTTTTTTGTCGCAGGGCGCGGTAGTTCGCGGGTTGTGACGCATCGCGGCATCGCCCTCGCCGATCCGGGCGGCGCGTTTTTCGCGGTTTCGGATCTTTCGCGGCACGCGCATGCTGATTGCGGCGCATCCGACCGGCATGTGACGCACAATGCGGTCGTCAATTTGTCGATGCGACACAAGGCGGCGGAAGTCCGCGCCCGTCCCGGCATCTGCATGTGTATGTGCGGGGCATGCTTCTTGCGTTATCGTGAATGAGCCCTTTCCCTGCTTCGCCACCGAGATCAGGCTGCAGGATTCGCGATCGCGGTCGATCGCCACGCAACGGAATTCGCCGATGCATCGCACCCGAGTCAGACACTACGCGAACCGGATACGGGATCGCCGCAACGCGCCGCGGCAGATCGCCGCAGAACTGATCCGCTCGCTCGACATCGACCCCGGCGAGCGGCGGCTGGTCGAGAGCATTGCCGCGCGCTGGACCGGGACGCGCGAGGTGCTCGCGACTGCGGCGGGCCCGCACGAGCCGATCGGCGAGCTGCTGGTCCGCGCGGGGCGCCTGACGCGCGAGCAGCTGGAGTCGGCACTCGCGGCGCAGCACGGCGCGGGCGTGCGCCTCGGCGAGATCCTGGTGAGGAACGGCTGGCTCTCGGAGCCCGAGCTCCGCGCGCTCCTCGCGTTCCAGAAGCGGCTCGGCAAGGTGGGCGCCGACCGCGCCGGACCGCTGCAGCTCGGCAACCTGCTCGTCGCCTGCGGTGCGATCTCCCCGGAGCAGCTCGAATTCGCGCTGGTGCACCACCGCGAGTCGAACCAGCGCCTCGGTGATGCGCTCGTTCATGGCGGCTACGCGACGGAACGCCAGGTCCAGCAGGGACTGCGGCTGCAGCGGACACTTCTCGCCGTTGCGCTCGCGGTGCTGCTCGCGCTGTCGGCACACACGGCGACAGCAGGCATTGGCGGGGTCGGCGCCGCGCACAGCACGATCGGCCTGTCGGCGACGATCCTTCCATATCATCGGCTCGACGTGCTGCGCCAGGCCGCGACATTGACGGTGTCGCGTTCCGATGTGGAGCGCGGGTACGTCGACGTTCCGGGCGCGACGGCGCTGCGTGCGCTGTCGAACGATCAAAAGGCCTTCACGGTGAGCTTCGAGACGCGTGTGAACGTGTTCGACCGGGTGACGGTCGCCGGTCTCGGCGCGCCGCTCGATCTCGGCAACGACGGGGGAGCCGCGCTGTACGCTTACGCCGGCCGCGACACTGCGCTGGAACTGAGCTACCGGTTCTACCTCGCGGCGGGGCTCGCGCCGGGCAACTACCCCTGGCCGCTCCTGATCTCGTCGTCGGTCACGTACTGAATCCGGACGGCGTGCCCGCGCCGCGGGGCTGGATGCGGGGCCGGATGCGGGGCTATGTGCGGGCGCGCTGGATGCGCCGGACCTCGGGGACGCGCTTCAGCGCCCGCATCACCTTCGCGAGGTGGCGCCGGTCCCTCACCTGCACGCTGAAGAACATCGCCAGCACCTCGCCGCCGTCCGGACGCTCCATCGACACGTTGTCGATGTTGCCGTCGGCGTCGGCAATCGCCGTCGCGAGATCGGCCAGGAGCCCGCGCCGGTCGTCGACGAGAAGCCTGATGCCGGCGTCGAACACGCCCTCGATGTCCCGCGCCCACTCGACGTCGATCAGCTGATCGGGGTCGGGCCGCTGCTTCCTCAGCGTCACGCAGTCGCGGGTGTGCACGAGGAGGCCGTGCCCCTTGCGGAACTGGCCGACGACGACGTCGCCGGGAATCGGCCGGCAGCATCGCGCGTACTGGATCGCAACGCCTTCGACGCCGCGCAGCGTCAGCGCGCCGGTCTTCGACGGCGCCGGCGAGACTGCGGGCGTGGATTCGTCGCCGCCGGGCACGCGCGTCAGCGCCTGCGCGACGGCAAACGACAGCCGCTTGCCGAGCCCGATGTCGGCGAGGATTTCTAGCTGGCTTTTCGCGCCGTATTCCTTCTGCAGCGCCTCCCAGCGCTCCCAGCGGATGGATTCGGGCGCCATCTTCAGCGTCGCGAGCGCCTGCGCGAGCAGCCGCTCGCCGAGCGCCGCCGACTCCTTCTGCTGCAGGCCTTTAAGGAAATGGCGTATCCGCGAGCGCGCCTTGCCGGTGCCGACGAACGAGAGCCATGACGGATTGGGACGCGCCGTCGGCGAGGTCAGGATCTCGACGTGGTCGCCGTTCTTGAGCTCGGTGCGCAGCGGCAGCAGTTCGTAGTTGATCCGCGCGGCGACGCAGTGATGGCCGATGTCCGTGTGCACCGCATAGGCGAAGTCGACGGCGGTCGCGCCGCGCGGCAGCGCCATGATCTTGCCCTTCGGCGTGAACACGTAGATCTCGTCGGGGAACAGGTCGCCCTTGATGTTCTCCAGGAATTCCTTGGAGTCGCCCGATTCCGACTGGATCTCCAGCAGGCTCTGCAGCCAGCGGTGCGTCTCGCGCTGTGCCTCGGCGAGGTCGAGCGTTCCGCCCGACTTGTAGAGCCAGTGCGCCGCCACGCCGGCCTCGGCGATGCGATGCATGTCGTGCGTGCGGATCTGCGCCTCGAGCGGCGTGCCGAACGGGCCGAACAGCGTCGTGTGGAGAGACTGGTAGCTGTTCGCCTTCGGGATCGCGATGTAGTCCTTGAACTTCCCGGGGATCGGCTTGTAGAGGCTGTGCAGCACGCCGAGCGCGCCGTAGCAGTTCGTTCGGTCGGGAACCAGCACGCGCACGCCGTAGATGTCGAACACCTGCGCGAACGTGTAGTGCTTCTCGCGCATCTTCTTGTAGACCGAGTAGATCGTCTTCTCGCGCCCGCTCACCGTCGCCGCGATGTTGGCCTTGGCGAAGCCGTCGCGGATCACGTCGAGCAGCCGGTTCATCACCTCGCGCCGGTTGCCGCGCGCCGCCTTGATCGCGGCGGCGAGGATCCGGTAGCGCATCGGGTTGATGTGCTTGAACGAGAGGTCCTGCAGCTCGAGGAAGAGCGCGTTCAAGCCGAGGCGGTTGGCGATCGGCGCATAGATTTCGATCGTCTCCCGCGCGATCCGCCGCCGGTGCGTCGGTGCCATCGCGTCCAGCGTGCGCATGTTGTGCAGCCGGTCGGCGAGCTTGATCAGGATGACGCGGACGTCCTGCGCCATCGCGAGCAGCATCTTGCGGAAGCTCTCCGCCTGCGCGTCCTCGCGCGAGGTGAACTCGATCTGGTCGAGTTTGGAGACGCCGTCGACCATGTCGGCGACGGGACGGCCGAACGAGGTCTCGATCTCCGCCTTGGTGACGGTCGTGTCCTCCATCACGTCGTGGAGGAGGGCGGCGGCGAGGCCCTGCGCGTCGATCCGCCACTGCGACAGGATGCTCGCGACGGCGAGCGGATGCGTGATGTAGGGCTCGCCCGACTTGCGGAACTGGCCGCGGTGGGCCGAATCGGAGAACAGGAACGCGCGCTCGACGAGCGCGACGTCAGGCGGCGCCAGGTAGTTGCCGAGGTGTCGGGTGAACTCCGCGATCTCCGACATGTGGCCTCGTCACCCTATGTAGAGCAGTGCGTAGCGCCGCCGGAATGCCTTTCTGCAGGGCGCGGAATGGAACGGGTCCATTTGTCCGGCAAGGCCACGCAGCGTCGCCGCGGGGCCGGGCCGGACGTTGCCGAGCGTCAGCTTTGCGCCTTCAGCAGCATCTCGATGCCGACCTTGCCGGCGGCGATCTCGCGCAGCGCGATCACCGTCGGCTTGTCGCGGTCCTGCTCGACCAGCGCCGCGGACCCGGCGCTGATCTGGCGCGCGCGGTTGGTCGCCGCGAGCGTCAGCTCGAAACGGTTGGGGATCTTGTCGAGACAGTCTTCGATCGTAATGCGTGCCATGGGCGCCTCTAGCGTTCGGTGGGTTGGAGCATTCGTTGCAGGAGCGCCGCAATTCGCGCGGTCTGCCGCGTCGCAGCAAGCCGTGCGGAGCGGACAATGGCCGACAGGTCGTCGACCGCTCTCGCAAAGTCCTGATTCATAATAACATAATCGAACTCGCCGCAGTGCGCCATTTCTTCGCGCGCGGCGACCAGTCGCCGGGCGATCACCTCGGACGCATCCTGGCCCCGCCGCTCCAGGCGCTCGCGCAGCGATTCGAGCGACGGCGGCAGGATGAACACGTGGACGGCGTCGGGAATGAGCCGTCGCACTTGCGCCGCGCCCTGCCAGTCGATTTCGAGCAGCACGTCGTGGCCCAGCGAGGTCTCCCGCTTGAGCCACGTCGCGGAGGTCGCGTACCAGTTGCCGTGCACGTGCGCGTGCTCGAGGAACTCTCCGGCAGCCTTCAGCGCCAGGAAGCGCGGCTCGTCGACGAAGTGGTAGTCGACGCCATCGGTCTCGCCCGGCCGCGGCGGTCGCGTCGTGTACGACACCGAGAGCCGGATCGCAGGCTCGCGCTCGAGCAGCGCGCGCACGAGGCTCGTCTTGCCGGCGCCCGACGGCGCAGCGAGAACGAACAGGCAACCCGTTCCGGGCGTCGGGCCTCCCGTCACCGGCGTCTTGTTCTTGGTGTCCTGTCTGCTCGTCATTGTTCGAGCCCGCTGCACGTCCCGTTCGCGGACGCCACCGGACGCTATTCCAGGTTCTGCACCTGCTCGCGCATCTGCTCGATCAGCACCTTGAGCTCGAGCGACGCCTGCGAGAGCTCGGCGTCCACCGATTTCGAGCCCAGCGTATTCGCCTCGCGATGCAGTTCCTGCATCAGGAAATCGAGGCGCTTGCCGGCGCTGCCGCCGGCCGCGAGGACGCGCCGCACCTCGGCCACGTGCGTCGTCAGCCGCTGCATTTCCTCGGCAACGTCCACCTTGGTTGCGAAGAGGGCGAGCTCCTGCTTCAGTCGATCCTGGTCCGGATCGAGCCCCGCCTCGCGCAGCCGCGCGGAGAGCTTCTCGACGTACGCCGCATGAATCACGGGAATGCGCGGTGCGACGCGCTCGATCTGCACCTCGATTGCCGCGCAGCGCTCTTCCAGCGTCTGCGCGAGCCTGGCGCCTTCGCGGGCGCGCGATGCGCGGAGTTCCGCGAGCGCGTTTCCGACGAGGCGGTGCACCTGAAGCGCGAGCTCCTCCGGCGGGACCGTCGGCTCGGCGAGCACGCCCGGCCAGCGAAGTATTTCGGCGACCGAGAGCGGCGCCGCGCCGGTGACCTGACGCATGACGTCGCCTGCCGCGTTGGCGAGCTGCTTCACGCGCTCCCGGTCGATTGCAAGTTCGGCGGCGCCCGGGGCGGTCCGGTTGAGGGAGACCCGGCATTCGACCTTGCCGCGCTTCAATTCGGCCCCGATGCGCTCGCGCAGCGCGGATTCCTGTGCGCGAAGCTCGTCGGGAAGGCGGACTTGCAGGTCGAGGTACCGGTGGTTGACGCTGCGCAGCTCGACCGAGAGCGCGACGCCGGGCAAATCCGCGGCAACCGCGGCAAAGCCGGTCATGCTGACGATCATCGGGAGTTTTTCACCGGTTTGTGCACGATTTCCGCGCCCTGGGCGCGCCGCGGAGAGCCACGAATGTATGCGTTATCCCCCCGCCACGCAAGCTTGGGCAGGGTGTTTGGCACGCGAATTGCGAGCGGGTGCCGAGGATATCGCTTATTATTTCCGCCCATGGCAGTCACCAACCAGGCACTTTCCGGCGGTTACCAGCTGCTCAACTACCGGATCGACCGGCAAATCAGCCGCGGCGGGTTCTCCATTGTCTACCGTGCCTTCGACGAGACCGGCGCGCCGGTCGCGATCAAGGAATATCTGCCGTCGTCGCTGGTGCTGCGCACCGAGGGCGACATCGTCCGCGCGAGCTCGGCCGAGAACCTCACGTCGTTCCGGTACGGGATGAAGTGCTTTTTCGAGGAAGGCCGCGCGCTCGCCAAGATCAACCACCCCAACGTCGTGCGCGTGCTGAACTTCTTCCGCGCCAACGAGACGGTGTACATGGTGATGCGCTACGAGCGCGGCCGCACGCTGCAGCAGCAGATCCAGATGCGGCAGGACCAGATGTCGGAGCGGCTCGTCCGGCACGTGTTCATGCATCTGCTGAACGGCCTGCGCGAGGTGCACACGCACAAGCTGCTGCACCTCGACATCAAGCCCGCCAACATCTATCTGCGCACGGACGGCAGCCCGGTGCTGCTCGACTTCGGCGCCGCGCGGCAGACACTGACCACGAGCCGGCCGAAGCTCGCACCGATGTACACACCCGGGTTCGCCGCGCCGGAGCAGTATCGCGAGCCCGACCGCCTCGGCCCGTGGACCGACGTCTACGGCGTGGGCGCCAGCATGTTCGCCTGCCTCGCCGCCTTCGCGCCGCAGGCGGCCGACGCGCGTCTGCAGGAGGACCACCTCGTCTCGGCGAAGAAGATCTGGTCCGGCCAGTACTCCGACAACGTGCTCGAGGTCATCGACTGGTGCCTGCGCCTCGACCCGCTCGAGCGGCCGCAGTCGGTCTTCGCCCTGCAGAAGGCGATTCGCGAGATCCCGCCAAAGAAGCGCAAGCTCACCTTCTTCGGCAATCTCAAGCGGAAGCTCTTCACCGAAATCGGCGCCTGACGCGCGCACGAGACGGCGTTTCATGCGCTTCACGATCTTCCAGGAAAGTCGCAAGGGCTCGCGCAAGGTCAACCAGGACCGGATCGCGTACACGTTCGGCCGCGACACGCTGCTGCTCGTCGTCTGCGACGGCATGGGCGGGCACGCCGGCGGCGAGATCGCCGCGCAGATCACCGTGCGGCTCTTCATCGAGCGCTTCCAGGCGGAGGCGAAGCCGATCCTCAAGAACCCGCTCAAGTTCCTGCAGGATTCGATGATCCGCGCGCATGCGGCCCTCGGCTCCTACGCGAACCAGTTCTCGATGCTGGAGACGCCGCGCACCACGTGCGTCGCCTGCGTCGTCCAGGCGAGCCACGCGTACTGGGCGCACGTCGGCGACTCCCGGCTCTACCTCTACCGGCAGGGCGGGCTCATCGGCCAGACGAAGGACCACTCGAAGGTCCAGTACCTCGTCGACCAGGGAATCATCGGCGCCGACGACGTCGCGCTCCATCCCGATCGCAACAAGATCTTCAGCTGCCTTG
>Ga0265332_10000696_pt1 | contig 21470 bp, 23 predicted proteins | sample 41926metaG_FD_202084 | JGI IMG/M metagenome (GOLD analysis project Ga0265332, IMG submission 202084) | Rhizosphere microbial communities from Carex aquatilis grown in University of Washington, Seatle, WA, United States - 4-19-26 metaG | ecosystem: Host-associated > Plants > Roots > Rhizosphere...
GGGCCACACCGCAGGATACGGCGATGACTTCGGTCACCACGCCCTTTTCCTTCAGGCGCACGGCCTCTTCGACGGCGATTTCGTCAAAGGGGTTCATGCTCATCTTGACGTTGGCGATGTCCACGCCAGTGCCGTCGGACTTGACCCGTACTTTGACGTTGTAATCGACCACGCGTTTTACGCTTACCAGGACTTTCATTGCTGCCGCTCCAGATGGTTAGAGATTGGTTGGACTTGACGTACACGTCAACTCCACGATTCTATGCCGAGGTACCCATCAGGCGATCACCCAGATGACCCGGCGCACAAAAAACACAAAATAAATCAGAAAAAAGAACGATCGTGCTTTTTCAATTATAGCCACACACCCGAGAGCGACAACGGGAATCTGTCACCCATGGGAATCAGCGGTTATGGATCACGCGCTGCGGGTAGGGAATCTCGATGGCGTGCGCCCGCAAGGCCGCCAGCACGGCCCGATTGACGTCCGAGCGCAGGTTCATCTGGCCGTTCTGGACGTCACGCAACCAGTAGCCCAGCGTGAATTCCAGTCCGTCGGCGCCGAACGATGACAGGTACACCGCCGGAGCCGGGTCTTTCAGCACCCGCTCCTGGGCCAGCGCGGCCTGCAACAGCAGTTCGGTCACCTGCTCCACATTGCAGTCATAGGCCACGGACACGGTCGTGGTCTGGTACAGATGCGAGTCCGCCAGTGACAGGTTCTCCACCCGGCTGGTGATCAGCAACTCATTGGGCACAATGGATTCACGCCCGGCCTGGGAGCGCACCACCGTGTAGCGGGCATTGATCTGGGTGACGATGCCCTCAAAGCCGTCCACCCGCACGCTGTCGCCAATGCGCACGCTGCGCTCGGCCAGGATCACAAAACCGCTGATGTAGTTGGCTGCCAGCTTCTGCAAACCAAAGCCAATGCCCACTCCCACCGCACCACCCAGAACCGACAAGGCGGTCAGGTCAATGCCGACAGCCGACAGCGCCAGCATCAGACCCACAAACATCAGCAGCGCCCGCGTCGCATTGCTCACCGCCTTGCGCAACGACAGCTCGCCGCCAGTGGCCGAGCGCAGCAGGCGCTTCTCCAGCGCCGAGGAAATCCACAGCGTGATGATGAGCACGGCACCGGCGGTCAGCAGACCTTCGATGACGTTGCGCACCGACAGCGTGGCGCCGCCCACCTTCCACGTGATCTGGTCCAGCTCGTTCAACACCACCGGCAGCAGGCCACTGACCCACAGCACCATGACCAGCCAGGCGACCCAGGAAATGGTGTGCTCCAGCGAACGCGCCCAGCGCGCCTCGGCAAATGCCACCCGCAGGACCTTGACGCCGATGCGGATGACCACCAGTGCCATCAGCACCGGTATGGCCACCTTGAATGCGGCCAACGTCAACAACTTGTCCAGCACGGCACGGGCCACATAGCCCAGACACAGCAGCAACAGCGGGAACAGCACGCCATCCACATCGCGCTTACCAAACCAGATGGAGCTGTCGTCGCGCAGCCCGACCGCCCGGCGCAAGCCAACCACCAGCCCCCAGGACAGTGCCACACACACGGCCAGCACCAACAGTTCCACCAGCACCGTGGGCTGGGCGAAGGCACGCAGCCAGCCATCCAAATCGTCAATCGGCTGCGGCGCGGGAATTTTCAAACCACTGGCCATGCTCAAATATCCGCCAACACGCGCAAGTGCGCCTCCACGCTACGGCCCAGAGCATCCAGGTTGTAGCCGCCCTCCAGACAGGACACGATGCGGCCTTGGGAATGGCGCACGGCAATATCCTTGACGCGCTGGGTGATCCAGGCGTAATCCGCTTCCACCAGGCCCATCTGGCCCATGTCATCGTCGCGGTGCGCGTCAAAGCCGGCGCTGATGAAGACCAGTTCGGGCTTGTAGGCTTCCAGCCGTGGCAGCCAGTGCGCCTCCACCAGTTCGCGCACCTGTGGTCCCTTGGTGTAGGCCGGCACCGGCAGGTTGACCAGGTTGCTGGCGTGGGAGCGCGCACCGCCCTCGGGGTAGAACGGGTGCTGGAAGAAGCTCACCATCAGGATGCGCTGGTCGCCGGCAATGATGTCTTCCGTGCCATTGCCATGGTGCACGTCAAAATCCACGATGGCCACGCGCTTGAGGCCATGGCGCTCCAGCGCGTAGTGCGCTGCAATGGCCACATTGTTAAAGAAGCAAAAGCCCATGGCCTTGTCGCGGCAGGCATGGTGGCCGGGCGGGCGCACGGAGCAGAAGGCGTTCTCCAGTTCGCCGGCCATCACCGCATCGGTGGCCGCAATTGCAGCGCCGGCAGCCCGCAGCGCGGCGTCCCAAGTGTGCACATTCAGCGAAGTATCGGGGTCAATCTGGGCATGGGTTGGACCACCGGCCTCGATTTCCTCGCGCAGACCATCGGTCAGGCCGCGCAACGCCGCCACATGCATGCGGCCATGGGCCAGCTCGATGTCGGTAATAGAAGCCTGCGGAGCTTCCCGCCGGTCCAGCGCATCGGCCACACCACTGGCCAGCAGGCGATCCTCAATGGCGGAGAGCCGCTCGGGGCATTCGGGGTGCCCCTCTCCCATTTCATGTTTCCAGCAATCGGGGTGGGTAAAGTAACCAGTCTTGTTCACCACAGCACTCGCCTATCAAAATTTTCGGGTAACGTCCCGTCATGGACGCACAACACAAACTCAAATCCCTGCTCGACCAGCTTAACACGGTGATAGTGGGCAAACCGTCACAGATCCAGGATTGTGTCGCCTGTCTGCTGGCTGGCGGCCACCTGCTGATCGACGACGTGCCCGGTGTCGGCAAGACCACGCTGGCCCACGCCCTGGCGCGCACCTTTGGCCTGCAGTTCTCGCGGGTGCAGTTCACCTCCGACCTGATGCCCAGCGACCTTTCGGGAGTCTCAGTTTACGAGCGCGGCAAGGAAGCCTTCGTGTTCCATCCCGGGCCGATCTTTGCCCAGGTGCTGCTGGCCGACGAAATCAACCGCGCCAGCCCCAAGACACAAAGCGCTTTGCTGGAAGCCATGGAAGAGAAACAGGTCACGATCGAAGGCGAAACGCGCGCCCTGCCCCAGCCCTTCTTCGTGATTGCCACGCAGAACCCGCTGGATCAGCTCGGCACCTATGCGCTGCCGGAATCGCAGATGGACCGTTTTTTGATGCGCATCTCACTGGGCTACCCGGACCGTGTGGCCGAACGCGAGCTGCTGTCCGGCCACGACCGACGCGACATCGTCGAACGTCTGCCCGCGCTGCTGTCGCACTCCGAACTGCAACTCCTGCAAAACCAGGTGCTGGCGGTGCATGCCGCAGCACCCCTGCTGGACTATGTGCAGGATCTGATTGCAGCCACCCGCTCCGGCCAGTGGTTTCTGCAGGGTCTTAGCCCACGCGCCGGCATCGCCGTGGTGCGCGCCGCCAAGGCACAGGCCCTGCTCAGCGGGCGCGACTATGTGGCCCCGGATGACGTGCAGGCCATGCTGCCGCAAACCATTGCCCACCGGCTGATCCCGGTCGGGGACTCGGGGCGGGGCTCCGTTGAGCAGGTGCGTGCGATGTTGGCCGCCGTACCTCTGCCCTAACTGCTTGCGCGATCTCCATGCAACTGGCCCTGCCCAATCCGCTACTGCACCCGCTGGCCCATGTCAGGGGACGCTTCCAGCGCTGGTGGCAGGCGCGGCTGCCGCTGCGTGACAGCACGACACTGACTCAGCGCAACGTCTACATCCTGCCCACCGCGCCGGGCTTCATGCTGGGCCTGACCCTGCTGGTGCTGCTGGTAGCAAGCATCAACTACCAGCTCAACCTAGGCTATGTGCTGACCTTTCTGCTGGCCGGCAGTGCCGTCGTGGGCATGCATATCTGCCACGGCACGCTGCGTGGCATTACTATGAATTTGATAGCGCCTGACGCACAGTTTGCGGGGGGTAACGTCACCATTGGCGTCAACCTCTTGAGCCAGCGCCGTACGCCGCGCTACGGCATCGGCCTGGCCGTGCTGGGCACCGATCACTGGAGCTGGACCGATGTGCCGGCCCAGGGCAGCGCCAAGGTTCAGATCGCCTTCCAGCCGCCGCGCCGGGGCCTGCACCCGGTGCCGGCCCTGACTGCCGAGACGCGTTTCCCGCTAGGCACCTTCCGCGTCTGGACCGTGTGGCGCCCGGCCGCCAAGGTCCTGGTCTACCCGGCCCCGGAAGCCCACCCGCCGCCCCTGCCGCCCGGCGAACCGCGACCCGGCGGTGCGGCCACCGTGCAACGCCAAAGCACGGGCGAGTTCGACGGCGTGCGCGCCTACCGCCGCGGCGACCCGCTGAAGCTAGTGGTCTGGAAGAAGGCCGCCAAGAGTGACGAACTGGTCAGCCGCGATGCCCAGCAGGTGCAGCGCTTCGAGTTGTGGCTGGACCTGGCCCACACCGGCATTGCCGGCACCAGCGCCGGTGGGAGCAACCTGGAGCTGGCCCTCTCGCGCCTGTGCGCCTGGGTACTGCAGGCCGACAAGCAGGGACTGCAGTACGGACTGCGCCTGGGTGCCCAGGAAATTGCCCCCGGCAACGGCGAGGCGCACCGCAAGAACTGCCTGCAAGCCCTGGCCCAGGTCTGAACCCGCCATGCTGAACGACCTCAAGATCCTGCCCCGCGAAGCGCGTGACACCCTGTTCCTGCTGACGGTGATCGCCTGGATCATCGCGCCCCAGGTCAACAACCTGCCGCTGTGGTGCAGCGTCACGGCCGCCGCCATCCTGATGTGGCGCGCCTACCTGGCCGTGCGCGGCTTGGCCCTGCCCTCACGCTGGTGGCTGCTGGGCCTCTTGCTGCTGGCCACGGTGGCCACCTACGCCACCCACAGAAGCCTGATGGGACGCGACCCGGGCGTCACCTATGTGGTGGTACTGCTCACACTCAAGACGCTGGAGATGCGCACCCGGCGCGACGCGTTTGTGATCTTTTTCCTGGGCTTTTTCACCCTGCTGGCCAATTTCTTCTTCTCGCAAAGCCTGCTCACGGCACTAGCCATGTTGATCGGGCTGCTGGGCCTGCTGACCGCACTGGTCAACAGCCACATGCCGGTCGGCCGCCCACCGCTGATGCAGGCGGCCAGGACGGCAGCCAGGATGGCGCTGCTGGGCGCCCCCATCATGGCGGTGCTGTTTGTGCTGTTTCCGCGCATTGCCCCGCTGTGGGGCGTGCCCGGCGATGCCCTGGCCGGGCGCAGCGGGCTATCCGCCACCATGCAGGTCGGCACCATTGCCAGCCTGGCACTGGACGACAGCGTGGCCATGCGCATCCGCTTTGACGGCACCGCACCACGTATGGAGGATATGTACTTCCGCGGCCCGGTGCTTTCGACCTTCAACGGTCGGGACTGGGTGCCACTGCAATCGGCATTCGGCCCACGTGCCCAGTTGGGTGCGGACCTGCAGGTGCAGGGCAAGCCGGTGTCCTACCAGGTGACGCTGGAGGCCAACAGCCGTCCCTGGATTCTGGTGCTGGACGCCACGCCCACCAAACCCGAACTGCCGGACATGCGCGCGACCATGACCAGCGACCTGCAGTGGATTGCCGACCGCCCGGTGTCCGACCTGATGCGCTACACGGCCCAAAGCTACACCGCGTTCCAGCACGGTCCGCTGCGCCGGGTGACCGGACTGCAGGACTACCTGGCACTGCCGGCCAACTACAACCCGCGCACGCAGCAACTGGCCAACGCCATCCGCAACGACCCGCGCAATGCCGGCGCCGATACGCCCGCCCTGGTGGCCGTGGTGATGGAGCGGCTGCGCACCGGCGGCTACACCTACACGCTGGAGCCCGGCGTGTTTGGCACGCACACGGCGGACGAATTCTGGTTTGACCGCCGACAAGGTTTTTGCGAGCACATTGCGTCGAGCTTCGTCCTGCTGATGCGGGCGATGGGCATACCGGCGCGCATCGTCACCGGCTACCAGGGGGGCGCATTCAACGGTGTGGATGGCTACTGGACCGTGCGCCAGAGCGACGCCCATGCCTGGGCCGAGGTCTGGGTGGCCGGCCAGGGCTGGCGGCGGGTGGACCCGACCTCGGCCGTCTCGCCCGGGCGCACCGGCAGCTTTGTGCGCCTGGCCGCGCCGCGCGGCGTCATTGCCACGGCGCTCAGCACCATCAGCCCGCAATTCACGATCAGCCTGCGCGCCCTGTGGGACGCCGCCAACAACAGCTGGAACCAGTGGGTGCTGAACTACACGCAGAGCCGCCAGCTCAACCTGCTGCGCAACCTGGGGTTCGAGTCACCCAGTTGGGAGGACCTGAGCTACCTGCTGATTGGCCTGGTCGTGGCCACCAGCCTGGTGGGTGCCGCCTGGACCCTGTGGGAGCGCCACCGCCAGGACCCGTGGCTGCGCCTGCTGCACCGCGCCGCCCTGCGGTTGCGCCGCGCCGGACTGGAGTTGACCGACAACACGCCGCCACGCCAGGTGGCCACGCTGCTGCAGACCCGCAGCACCACACTGCAACCCATTTGCAACTGGCTGCTGCGCATGGAAGCCTGGCGCTACGCGCCGCATGCCCACGCCCCGCAACTGGCTACACTGCAACGCGAGTTCCGACAACTGCCCTGGCCCCAACGTATTCCGTGAAAACACCTTCCACCCTGGCCCGTTCCACCCTCCCTTTTGCTATTTTTTTGATAGCTGCCTGCGCACTATCTGCGAGGGCTGGCGATACAAAACCCTCCAAAGAGCCCAGCGCCAAGGCGACCCGGACGCACACCGCGTCCGGCAAGCACACCCGCCATGTATCGCGCAGCAAACGCAAGAACGACACGACAGGTCCGCTGTATGCAACCCGCCCCGAGGTGCTCAGTGCCGCCAATGCCATCGCGGCGCGGCTGGGTCTGGAGCCAGCGTGGGTGCACCACGCCATCGGCCAGTCACGCTACGTCGCGGCAATTGCCCGCGCCAGCGCACCGCCGCCGGTGGGAACGCCCAAGAACTGGGCGCTGTACCGCAGCCGCTTCATCGAGCCGGTGCGCATCCGCGCCGGTGTGAAGTTCTGGCAGGACAACAGCGAAGTGCTGGAGCGCGCCGAGGCGCAGACCGGTGTGCCGGCCGCCATCATCGTCGGCATCGTGGGGGTGGAAACCATTTACGGCCAGCAGACCGGAACCTACCGCGTCATGGACGCGCTGACCACGCTGGCCTTTGACTTCCCGCGCGACCACCCCCGTTCCACTGAGCGGGCGGCGTTCTTTCTGTCGGAGCTGGAAGCCTTTCTGGAGCTGACCCACCGCACCGGAACCGACCCACTGGCGCTGCGCGGCAGCTACGCCGGCGCCATGGGCATGCCCCAGTTCATGCCATCGAGCTGGAACAAATACGCCGTGGATTTTGATGGCGACGGCCACATCGATCTGTTCCACAGCACGGCCGACGTGATCGGCTCGGTGGCCAACTACTTCAAGGCCTTTGGCTGGAAGCCCGGCATGCCCACGCACTATCCCGTGCGGCTGGTGGCGGAGGGTGGCGACAAGGCGGCACTGCTGGCGCCCGACATCCTGCCCACCTTCACCCCCGCTGAGATGGCCGCCAAGGGCGCAGAACTGGACGCCACCGCGCTGCAGCACAACGGGCCGCTGGCACTGGTGGAGCTGCAGAACGGCGATGCTGCACCGCTCTATATTGCCGGCACCGAAAACTTCTACGCCATCACCCGCTACAACTGGAGCAGCTACTATGCGCTGGCGGTGATTGAATTGGGCCAGGAAGTGGCCGCCGCCATGTCAAAATAAACCATGCCCACCGCCGCCGACCATTCCATTGCCGCGCCAGCCCCGGAGGAAGCCGTCACCACCACGCTGTACCGCGCGGCGATTGGTCCGGTCAGCAACGCGTACTACCTGCCGATCTTCACCCGCTTTGAAGCGGTCGACCACGCCGGCATCAGCTGGAACACCGCCGCCGCGCTGACCACCGTCAACTGGCTCATGTTTCGCCAACTCTGGGCGGCGGCACTGGCCTATGTCGGCATTGTGGTGGCGGTGGTGTTGCTGGTGTTTGGCATCGGACGTCTGGTGTTCCAGTTTTCCGACACACTGATGATGGTGCTGGCCCTGGGCTTTGGACTGATAGCCTTTGTGCTGCCCGGCCTGTTTGGCAACGCCCTGCTGCACACCGAAACCCGCAAACGCATGGCCGCCGCTGTGGCGGCGCACGCCGAAATCAAGGACGCCTGCATCCAGCTCACCCGCCAGGCCAGCACGCGCCGGCGCGCCATTGCGCTGGCGGTGGCCAACGTCGCGTTCTGGCTGCTGATGCTGTATTCCTACCTGCAGTTTTCGTCGCTCAGCAATTTGGCCGTCATGCCGCAAGGGGCGCTGGAAGCGGGCCACGTGGCAGTGGGTCGCACGGTGGACGCCAGCGTGCCCGCATCAGCCTCCGGGATGATTGCCTCCGCTCCCGTGGTGCCTGTTTCCCAACCGACCAGCACACCGACCCCGGCGGTAGCAGCACCCGCGACCGTGGCATCTGGCCCCGTCGCCAGTGCTTCGGCTGTGCAGCCAGCGTCTGCACCGGCACCGGTACCTTCCACGCCGGTCGCCGCGGCGTCTTCACCCACAACCACGGCCAGTGCGGCACCCACCAAAGCCGCCGTTGTGGCAACCAAACCGCCTGCCAAAAATCACGTAGCCAAGGAAGCCGAAAAGACGGTCAAAACGGCCAAGCCCGTGAAGGCCTCCACACCAACAAAAGCAGGCAACAGCGACAAACCCTATTTCATCAATGTGGGACTGTTTGCCAAGCCCGAGAATGCGGCCAATGCCCACGCCAAGCTGCTGGAGGCGCAGTTGCCGTCGGTGACCAAGGAACTGAAATCCTCCAAGGTGCCATCACTGACCCGGGTGCGGGTCGGCCCGTTCAGCACGCAACAGGAAGCGCAGGCGGCGGTCGAGAAGATCAAGGCTCTGCAACTCGACGCCATCATCGTGCAGCCCTGACACGCCAGAACGGGCTTACTCGTCGCTCAGATGCGGGGTGCTCAGGCCCTCGGCCAGTTCACCGGTATCGGGATCGACCCAATCGGAGACACCGAGTTCGTCTTCGGCCTCCTGCAGCGTCTCACCCGGTTCGGAATTCTCCTCGCTCGCAGACTCCATGTCGGCCAACGCGGCCTCCAGGGTCTCGAATGGGCCGAACTCCTGCGTGCCATCGGGCGACTGCCAGTGGTAGCCGTCGGGACGCAGCATGATGTGCCCCATGTCGACCTCGGTGACGGCCTCGTCGCCATCCAGTTCCGTATCCTCGTCTGTCAAAGGGGTTTGCAGCTTGTCAGTCATGGTGACTCTCCCAAAAGTAGTTCAGCCCGGCACCACGCTCTCGAAAACCGGATGCAGGGCATCGATCCAGGTGTCCAGTTCGGCCTCGCCAATGTCCAGATAGGCCAGGCATGCAGGGCCATAGGCAACCCACTCGCGCTGCTCCTTGGCGCCCTCGTGCAGCGTCACCAGGTGCTCCGCCACCAGCGCCATGGCCACCAGCGTGCGCACCAGGGGCTGGGCCTGGCTGTCGCGCAGGATCGTGAAGTCGTGGTGCAGGCGCACAGCCAGATAGATGGGCGATGGCAGGCGCCAGGTGCGCGCCACCAGGGCGCCCACCACCGCGTGGTCGGTTTTGTGCGCGGCGTTCTCGGTCTCGGTGAAGCTGCGGTCCTGGCGCGCCAGGGCTTCGGTCAGCGTGCCGGCATAGCCACGCACGCCCTGCATCAGGATGGGAATACCGACATGGCCAAACAGGCCACAGCTATAGGCCAGCTCCGGGTCCACGCCATACAGTTGGCGCGCGATGTGGGCCATGGCCAGCGCGCGGCGCGTCGACGAATCCCAGAAGTGTTCCAGCAACGGTGAACTGACACGGATGGCGTTGCGCATCAGGAACGCCGTCAGGAGTTTTTCCGACATGCGCATGCCCAACAGGCCGACCGCCTCGGAGGCCGAGGTCACGGGACGCGAGCGCGCGTAATACGGGCTATTGGCGGTGCGGATCAGGGACGCGGCCATGGCCACATCGCGCATGGCGATATCGGCAATGGCATGCGGATCGGGATCGGCCTTGTCCATTTCCACACGCAACGCGAGCAGCAACTCGGGACACGGCGGGATGCTGATATCCCGCAACGGACCCGACGCCAGCGCCTTGTCCAATTCGCGGTCGGTGTCGATTCTGGGAGCGCTGGTGGCGGTCGGGGTCTGCATACCTGGTCCGGTCAATATGTGGGTTTACCCGCATTATTGTCCCGTTCTTTGGCGCATTCCCTGACGCGGACCAAGAGATTAACTATCAGACGCTGACGGGCACCAAAAATTCCCGGCTGATGTGCGCGCCCAGGTCATTGACGCGGTCCAGAAACTGTGTCAGGAAGGCGTGCAGCCCGGTCGCCAGGATCTCGTCGATGCGGCCATATTGCAACTCGGCGCGCAGCTTGCCGGCGCGGCGCAGGGTCTCGCTCGACGCATCGCTAGCCACCAGGGACAGGTTGTTGACGACCTCATTCAGACTGGCGTGTAAGGAGCGCGGCATATCCGGGCGCAGGATCAGCAACTCGCCCACCCGCTCGGGCCGGATGACATCGCGGTACACCTTGCGGTACACCTCGAAGCCGGAGACGCTGCGCAGGATCGCCGACCAGTGGTAGAAGTCGTACTCCTGGTCCTTCTCGCTGGCCGTGCCAAAGAAGTCGCTTTGCAGCGCATGGAACTTCACGTCCACCAGGCGCGCCGTGTTGTCGGCCCGCTCCAGGAATGTTCCCAGGCGCATGAAGTGCAGTGCCTCGTCGATCAGCATGGTGCCCACGGTCACGCCGCGCGACAGGTGCGAGCGGAACTTGACCCACTCGAAGAACTGCGCCGGGTCGCGCTCGAATTCGCCCGCCTTGAGCATGCGCTTGACCTCCAGCCAGGTCTGGTTCTGCGTCTCCCAGACCTCGGTGGTCAGCGTGCCGCGCACGGCGCGGGCGTTCTCGCGTGCCGCGCCCAGGCAGGACAGGATGGAGGACGGATTGCTCTCGTCCTTGACCATGAAGTCCATGACCTCGCGGGCCTGGATGGCGCCATACTTATCGGTGTAGGTGGACAGCAGCTCGCTGATCGAGAGCAGCCCCTGCCAGCCGACCTGGGCCACCGCGTCGGATTGCGGCAGCAGTGCGGTCTGGTAGTTCACATCCAGCATGCGGGCAGTGTTTTCGGCCCGCTCGGTGTAACGGGACATCCAGAATAGATGGTCGGCGGTGCGTGACAGCATTTCGTTCTCCTAAACTTCCAAGATCCACGTGTCCTTGGTGCCACCACCCTGGGACGAATTCACCACCAGCGAGCCGTCTTTCAGCGCCACGCGGGTCAGGCCACCGGGCACCATCTGCACGGACTTGCCACTCAGCACATAGGGACGCAGATCGATATGGCGCGGCGCGATGCCGCTCTCGACAAAGGTCGGGCAGGAAGACAGGCTCAGCGTGGGCTGGGCGATGTAGCCACTGGGGTTGGCCAGGATGGCCTTGCGGAAATCCTCGATCTCGGCGGTCGTGGAAGCCGGCCCGACCAGCATGCCGTAGCCACCGGCGCCGTGCACTTCCTTGACCACCAGATCCTTCAGGTTGGCCAGCGTGTAGGCCAGGTCGTCCTTGTTACGGCACAGGTAGGTTGGCACGTTGTTCAGGATGGGCTTTTCGCCCAGGTAAAACTCGATCATCTTGGGCACGTAGGGGTAGATGGACTTGTCATCCGCCACACCGGTACCCACCGCATTGCAGATGGTCACATGCCCGGCACGGTAGGCATTGAGCAGCCCGGCGCAGCCCAACGTGGACGTGGGCCGAAACACCGTGGGATCCAGGAAGTCGTCATCCACGCGGCGGTAGATCACATCCACCCGGCGCGGGCCGCGCGTGGTGCGCATGTACACAAAGTTGTCCTTGACGAACAGGTCCTGCCCCTCGACCAGTTCCACACCCATCTGCTGGGCCAGGAAGGCGTGCTCGAAGTAGGCACTGTTGTACATGCCAGGCGTCAGCACCACCACCGTGGGTTCGGCCGTGGTGGCCGGGCTGCTCGCGCGCAGCGTCTCCAGCAGCAGGTCGGGGTAGTGCGCAATCGGGGCCACGCGGTGCGCGGCAAACAGTTCAGGAAAGAGCCGCATCATCATCTTGCGGTCTTCCAGCATGTACGAGACGCCCGAGGGCACGCGCAGGTTGTCCTCCAGCACGTAGTACTCACCGTTGCCGTTGGCATCGGGCGCGCGCACGATGTCGATGCCGGAGATGTGGGAGTAGATCTGGTTGGGCACGTCCACACCCACCATCTCGGGGCGGAACTGGGCGTTGTTCTCGATCTGGTCGCGTGGAATCACACCGGCCTTGATGATGTCCTGGTCGTGGTAGACGTCGTGGATGAAGCGGTTCAACGCGGTGACGCGCTGCACCAATCCCTTCTCCATGCTGGCCCATTCGTGCGCGGGGATGATGCGCGGGATCAGGTCGAACGGAATCAGCCGTTCGGTGCCGGCGCCGTCCTCGTCCTTTTCGCCATAGACGGCAAAGGTGATGCCCACGCGGCGGAAGATCATCTCGGCTTCTTCGCGGCGCTGGGCCATCATGTCGCCGGGTTGGCGCGCCAGCCAGGCGTCGTAGACCTTGTAGTGGTCGCGGACCTGCTCGCCCTTGCTGAAAAAGGCATAGGGCAGGCGGGTGTACATCTCGTCAAATTTCTGCATAAAACACTTTCCTCAAACCTGGCCAGGTTTCAGCGCCGGCCTTTGCCATCCAAACAAGTTAGCAAGGATCGGGCCACCAGCGCGATAAAGCCCCGGCACCAAAACGGCCGGACCAGGCACCACTATGGCACACGCTGGTGCCAATAGCGAAGCCCCTGTTCGCGCATACACGCACCATTCTGGGATTGCCACGACTGCCAGGTATAGGCACCACAGTGGGGCGAATCAACAACATTGATCCCGCGCTCGCGCAAACGCGCCAGCACCACCGGCGTCGGATGGCCAAAGCGGTTGCGGTAACCAGCCTGCACGATGGCAATGCGCGGTGCCACCGCATCCAGAAAGGCCGGGCTGCTGGAGGTCTTGCTGCCATGGTGGGGCAATAGCAGCACATCGGCCTTGAGGCGGGAATCCGCCGCTACCAGCCGCGCCTCCTGCGGTTGTTCAATGTCCCCCACCAGCAGCGCGGTCTGCACGCCATTGGCAATACGCAGCACACAGGACATGGCATTGGACTTAGCCGGAGCGGCATAGTCCGCGGCCTGCGGGTGCAGGATGTCGAACTGCACACGATCCCACTCCCAGTGCTGGCCGGCCACGCAGCGCTTGGCGGGGCGCAGGCTTTGCAGTCCGTTGCCGCTCTCGATGGAACTGAGCAGCGCGGCCTGCGGCTGCATCGTCAACACGGCGGGTGCGCCGCCCACGTGGTCCATATCGCGGTGGCTCAGCACCACCGTGTCCAGTTGCGTGTGCAGCGCCTGCAACAGCGGCACCAGCACGCGGTGGCCGGCATCACTCTCCAGGCTGAAGCGCGGCCCGGCGTCATACAACAGCGCGTGGTTGGCCGTGCGCACCAGCACGGCGTTGCCCTGGCCAATGTCGGCGGCCAGCAGTTCAAACTGCCCTGTCGGCGGCACGGGTGCGCGCCACAGCAGCACCGGCAACAGCAGGGGCACACCCAGCACGCGCAGGCCGCGCGGCCAGGGCATGACCAGCAGCACCCCGCCGAGCACACCGGCCACCGCTGCCCACAGGGGCGGCACCGCGACCGAGATCGCCGCCCACGGCCAGGCCGCCAGCCATTGCAAATACGTCAGCAGTGCGCCAATGGCCAGCGCGGCCACATCCCACAGCACAGGCAGCAGCACCCCCAGCATGGCCAGTGGTGTGATGACCAACGTCACCCAGGGTATCGCCAACGCATTGGCCGCCAGCCCGACCACCGACATCTGGCCAAACAGCAACAGCGTCAAGGGCGTCAGCGCCACCGTAATCACCCATTGTTCACGCAGACCAGCCACTATCTTGTGTTTTAGCCCGACAGCCCTCGTGGAATCTGCGTGAGCAGCTCCTGAATCTGTAGCAAACAACACACCCACGGCGACAAAGCTCAACCAGAATCCGGGCTGCAGCAGCGCCCACGGGTCGCAGGCCACGACCACGGCGCAGGCCAGCATCCAGACCTGCGGCCAGGGCCAGCGCGCACCGGACAGACGCAACAACGCCACCGTGGCCAGCATCAGGCAGGTGCGCTGCGCCGGCACACCCCAGCCCGAGAAGAAGGCGTAGGCCGTGGCCAGCAGCACACCACCGATCAGCGCGGCACTGGGCGCCGGCAGCACCAGGCACAGCACGCCGGAGCGCCGCCACAGCCAACCCACCAGCAAGGCCGCGCCCCAGGCAAACATCGTGATATGGAGCCCGGATATCGAGACGAGGTGCGCGATGCCGGTCGCGCGGAACACATCCCAGTCCACCCGGTGGACACGGACATTCAGGTCGTTAAATCAGACATTAAGTCGTTAAATAGCAATTTTTAGACATTAGGTCGTTAAATAGGACGCTTGACCATTCCATGTCGCCTGAGTCTGAGGTCGTTAAATAGACCCGTGAATAGCATTGATTTCCGCAGACTTTTCAGCTATCTGCCCTGTCCGTGTCTGTAAAGTTGAGACAAGAGCACGAATCGGACTTGCCACCGCCGTCACTACCGCCCCCTCCGCAAAAGTGGCAGCAATTGTGAGAAATTGGTGTCTTTGGGCGTTTCAGACATTAGGTCGTTAAATGGAAAGCTGTTGCGACATTCAGGTCGTTAAATGGGCCATCTCCCCCACACCGTCCCGCACATGAGCCTTTCAATTCTTTGCAGGGGCTTCAAACAGCCTAGCAACAGGGACAGATAGCGTATCGGCCAGCTTCTGGATGTTATCGGTAGTTGCATTGGCCACGCGCCGCTCAACTTGACTCACATACGTGCGGTGAAAGCCAGCCAGTTCAGCCAACTTTTCTTGCGATATCCCCATTTTTGTTCTGAGCTGCTGGACATTCAGTGCCAGCAGAGTCCGTGCGTCCGGCACTTGTTCTTGTTTTGTCATCCCCCGAGACTGCCTAAAGACCGCTCAAAAATCTACAGTCTAAACATCTACTGCTTGTTTTATCACTGCCTATACATCTACAATGTGCTTATCACCAACTCTTCCCTAGCGCCACGCTGCTGGGAATACGAAACCAGTCGACACCGTACAGAAGGAAATGCAGACGTGAAAGAGAAAGCGATTTATGCGCGACCGCATCAGAAGCTCCGGGGATGGCAAGCCTTTCGTTTGGGAGATGCAATCGTCTTCTACGGTCGTAACGCTGATTTTGAAGAAGTTGGTACAGGAAGAATTCAATTCTTTGACTCAGATAAGCAGTGTGTGCTCAGCGAAGACGGTGTCGTTTGGCATATCCCTGAAGGCAACGTAACTTGTCAGGACTTCCAAGACTGCACTCCTGAAATTCTTGAGCTCATGAATGAGCCGCGATGCTCCAGGGACTGGGGACCTTTTCCAATTGAAAAAGAGGTATCAGATTCGAGCGGGAAATCTGATGAATAGCAGGGGTTGCATGAAGCCAACAAGTCCAATGAATCACGAATTCCATCCACACGCCAAGCCTGTGCTACTGGCTGAACCAGAACCATCGCTGGCAAAGATTCAAGTCACGTGCAAAACGTGGCGAGGATGCCACGTATGAAAGCACCGGCTGGCCGTGACGGTCTGGTTCTTTACCTCGACTACGACGGCGTTTTACACCACGAAAACGTTCGCATCTCGAACAAATCGGGACCCTTCCTCCAGGCGCCTGAGCGCTACACACTTTTTCAGCACGCGGAGCTACTTGCATCCATGCTTGAGCCATACCCCGGTGTGCTGATTGTTCTGTCAACTTCTTGGGCAGTTCGATATGGTGTGAGCGATGCCGCTAAGCGGCTGCCCTATGCACTGAAAAGTCGGGTTGTGGGTGGCACGTATCACAGTCGCCATATGCATAAGCTTGAGTTTCAAGAAATGCAACGCGGACAGCAAGTCGTGGCTGATGTAATGCGCCGCCAGCCGCGCGACTGGCTAGCCCTTGACGACGACCAAGAAGGCTGGGGCGTCGATGCGCGGCACCATGTACTCACGCACATGTACGAAGGCATCAGCGACACCGAAGTGCTCGAAACATTCGCTAAAAAATTGGAGGCAATGTGCAAACCCAAGTAACCGGGGGCGTTTGGACCCTGGACAGTCCTACCGAAACACCTGAAATTGAGGTGAGGGACTGGGAAGTGCATGAGGTGCAGCTTCCTGGCCGGGATGACCGCACTCGACACATCGTTGGACTACGTGGCTGGTACCGCGAAGGCATAGTCAGCAGTGCAATAACAGCAATGGATGCTGCGGCGAATCGATTCACAACGGAATCAGGTAGGACTTACGTCGTGCGCGGCAGCACGGGCGGCAATTTGGATTCCGAATATGTGTGGAACCAGTGGCTGCGAATAAACGGCGCCACTGGCAGCCGGGACTCCCACTTAGACTGCAAATGGACGCGGTTTGTTTCGCCCTCTCCGGGGTGAGTCTGCACGACTCAAAATTTCGAGCGCGTGGATGAGGACACTGTTGGCGTGCTCCCTTCTGCCGCATCAGTTATCCCAGTCGCCACCTCCCTCTGCATCCGAGCCACCTCCGTCGTCCCATGACGCATCGTTAACGCCGAAGTTAGCCCCACCCATGTCAGTGTTCGTGGGAATCGGCTCGTAGCTGTTGTTGCTACTGAACATGTCGGACTAAGACGGTGGCGTGTTGTAGCTTGCCCATCAGGTTGCGACCAATGGCCTCTGCGGCCATAACACCAGCACCCACGGCCAGTCCTGTGGCAACGCCGCCCATGATGCGCCCACCCAAACCCGTTCCTGCCTGTTGCGGGTAGCCCCGAGGGTAGCCGGGTTGCGGATAGGCAGGTTGTATGACACCACTACCGTTCCCGAACGATTGCGGACCACTCAAGCCGTTTTGATTCCCGTAAGACGGCTGCTGTGTGCAGGGCTCAGGATTGCGACGGCGAAAAAAGAAATAGGCTCCCACAATCACTACGCCAGTCAGCAGGAGTGGCAAGGCCCAAGAGCCTGAATTTTTGGCAGCCTGAACAACTGGAAGGCGACCACATATTTCTTAACTTGAGCTGCAAGAACGGTGGTCGAGCCGAATCCAATGCCCGTCAGGCTATTACGTCGGCCGCTACAAAGGCATGCCTATCGCCTCGCCAGTTTTGCGGCTTTACCGTCCACATCACAGGTCAACACAAAGGCACCACGGATGCCCCCATTTGTCACAAAGGGCGTAAGAAGCCTGGCAGGGAACTGAACGGTGCTTCCATCAGCACACTTGGCCACGACTTTGTCGACACTACCGCGGTAGTACTGCAGATACTCTTGGGCAGAGAGGTTCAAGCTGAAATCAAAGCGGTTCATCGTCAGGATGCTACCGTCGTTCATCAGCACTTATAGCGGCAACTGATACTTTTTGATTTCTTCGTCGTATCAGCGTGACGACCATGTATGCCACGACGGCCACATTCCCAAGGAGAACAATCGCGTTGATGCCTGTTGTATGGGCTACAAGGTGGCGCAGCTCCAGGGGCAAATAGACTGCACCTGATACCGCAGCAAGCCACTCGGCCCAGGCACGGTCACGCCACAGGCCGTAGCCCTCGGTGAACCGTAGTGCCGCGTATGCCCAAGCCAAAAGCACTGTCTGCCGCACATTTGCATTCGCCAACATGCTGGCTTGGTCCAACAAAATTCGTGGGTAGTGTGCGTCTGGGTCAAGATGGAAGTGGCCTATGAGCGCGTAGGCCATGGCTCGCACGTCGTGGTGGGCCAGGCTCAGCAGGCCAAAACTAGCGGCAATGGCAGCGATACCCTTGATTCCTTCAAAGGCGGCGATGGTTTCGAGTGCCTTTCTTCCATTTGGGGCTAGGCGTAAATGAGTCATGGATTGGTGTGCGACTTAATGGACGACAACTGATAGCCACCCGTTCAGGGAGCTAGCTACGCCAGCGAGGCAAAGCCTCTGACGCTCTGATACAGCAGATACGCACCCAGTGCAAATCCCAAGGCAACCAGTAGCCAATAATTGACAGGGCTTTCGTCGCGGTCAATTTGGCGAGTCCTGCCTATGGCCCATCCGTTCTTTATTGCAAACACCGAAATGGCAATAGGGAGGGCCGAGCCAAACAAGGCGGCCAGGGGCTCCAGTAAACTTACGTACCTATGGCTATGCTGAAGGAACTGCGTCAGCAGTAGCATGAAGACGCAGTAGCTGACGAGAACTTTGACTTGACCTTTTGGCATATTGATGACGGGAGTCCCTGGCCTACAGCTGACTACTTGAATACGACATTCAAAATGCCCGCCAATCGTGCGCCTGCGATTGCCAGTTGCTGCTCCACCACCGGCGTATACCGCTGGATGTACGACAGCTCGACCAGGCGCTCAGGGTAGAACCCCTGCTGGGAAACGATGGTGCAGGAGTCCTGTGCGGCGTTCACAGGGTCCAAATTGGCCACCGACGTCCCAACGGACAGCATTTGCAGTCTGGTTGCCATAACCTGTGGCTCCTCATGCAGGTTCTTGATGAGGCCTGAGTCCCAGACAGCATGCAGGTTGCTTCCCTTCATGAACGCCTGAAGCTGGTACTGATTGCCCCCCTTATCGTCCTGATAGCCAGCGTGCAGTGGCTGGTGCACATCGCCAACGAAGTGGACCAGGTACTTCAGCGCAGTCAACTTGACGGTGTCCGGTTCGCTGGAAACCAGAATCGCTAGCTGCTTTTTGATAGCGCCGACAACGCAGCGGCCATCAGGGCAATCACGCAACTCGGCGTACACACAGTCGCCACGAGGGAAGTTGATGTAATGCCATGGCGCCGTTGAGGGGTTGCGATGCTCATCCGCCCAGGTTGAGACCGATGCCAAGGTAGCACCAGGCTCCCAGGCCAGCAGACGGTCTATCTCAGCCTTTGCCTTTGGGGTGAGCTGTGACTGTGCGATAAGGGCGACGACCTGATGACCTTCTGAGCCCCATGCGTGGGCGACCGGCACGGTGGCCAGGACCAGAGAGGTGCCGATAACCAGTGCCCGCGCCAGCATTCTGATTGTTTTGCGAAACCGAAATCCCATCTGTTACCTCTCAATTCCTGCATTATGGCCATGGCACCGGGGGCCAGCTTCACTGAAGCTTCAAAGGGGGTTTGTAAACGAATGAGGCTGGAGGACGTTGTGGGTGTAGGGCTACAGTTTTTGAAGCCCACTGCAAACTTCAAGGGAATTTCACATGCGTTCACAAGTTCGTGCTCTCTCCATCGCTCTCAGCCTGTTCTGTGCCGCATCTGCATTCGCACAAACAGCTGCTCCCGTAGTAGCCAAAGCAAGTGCACCTGCCGTTGTGGCTGCCCCCGCGACCGCTACCCCGCCTACAAAGGCTGCAACGACCCCGGTGTCGAAGGTTGCGGCTCCAGTAGCAGCCGCTGCTGCTGGGGGTGGTGATGGCAAGGTTTGGGTGAACACCAAGTCGAAGGTCTACCACTGTGAAGGTAGCAAGTTCTACGGAAAGACCAAGGAAGGTGAATACATGACTGAGGCCGAAGCAAAAGCCAAGGGCAGCCATGGTGACCATGGTAAGACCTGCGGCAAGTAACCTGCGACTTTTCTGAGGTTGCTGCCAGCGAAGCGCGTTGAAGCCCCCTCGAATTCCTGAACCACTCAGAAGTAGAGGTTGGGGAATTTTGTCATACGGTATTCAACCGGAGGAACTGACCCCAATGCTTCATGGGGGCGTTGATGGTTGTAGCGATGCAGCCAGTCCGCCGTCATGTCTCTAACCTCCTGCAAGGATTCAAAGACATAGCAGTCCAGCACCTCGGTGCGATAGGTCCGGTTGAATCGCTCAATATAGGCGTTTTGAGTTGGTTTTCCTGGCTGGATGTGGTTGAGGGCAATGCCCTTGGTCTTAGCCCACTCGGCCAGTGCATGTGCGATGAATTCTGGACCGTTGTCCAGACGAATGGACAGCGGTGCACCACGCACCTCCACCAACTCGTTCAAGGCCCGGATAACCCTGGCTGCGGGTAGGCTGGTGTCAATCTCAATACGTAGCGCCTCCCGGTTGAATTCGTCAATGACGTTGAAGGTGCGGAACCTGCGTCCAGACCACAGCGCGTCCGACATGAAGTCACAACTCCAGCCTTGATTGGGCTGATGTCCTGCCTCCAAGGGCTGCCTGATACGCGCAGGCAGTCGCTTCTTGCCGCGTCTGGGCAGATTCAGATTGAGTTGGCAGTACACGCGCCAAAGCACTGTCTTGCCCCAGGGCCGCTTCTGGTGGCGGGCGCTGGCATACAGCAGGCCAAAGCCATGCCTTGGATTTGTCGCCATATAGGTTTGCATGAACTGGATTACCCCGGCGTCGTCGGCCTGTTTGTGACAGTAGCGCAGTGTGGAGCGGGCAATGCCGCTGGCAACACAGGCTCTGCGCTGGCTCATGCCGTGGTCGGTCATGAGCGCCTTCACCACATCAGTCCGACGCGCCGGGGTCAGAGCTTTCGGTCAACAACGTCCTTCAAGGCGTGGTGCATGAGGGCCAGGTCGGCGTACATGCGCTTGAGCTTGGCGTTTTCTTCCTGCAGTTCACGTAACTGCGACAGGTGCGGAACTGTCATGCCGCTGTACTGGCTCTTCCACTTGTAGTAGGTAGGCTCGCTGACTCCGTGCTTCCTGCACGTCTCACCGACCTTGGCTCCGAGTTCGACTTCTTTCAAGATGCCGACGATTTGGCTTTCGCTGAACTTTGATTTCTTCACGTAGAGACTCCGTTGGGGGGATTTTCTCTACTTCACACTGGCTCAAGATTTCAAGGAGGCTTCAGCGTGACTCCAAGGCCGGAGGTCGCCACACCTTAGTAGCGACCTTTGGTGCCCGTTGTGTCGCTGCAATCAAGGCGATGCGTCTTATGGCCGTCGGAGCCCCAAGCAATTGCGTGGGTGCTAGCAATTAGCGCGGCGATGCCGAGACCTGACACCATAAGACCTGCCAATGTCCCAACGATTCCAAATAGAAGTGTGATTAAGAATTCCATCCGGGTACCTTTGAAAGACCGCTCCCGCTGCGATTCTGACAGACGTCATCTCCATGCCCATCCCATAAACAAGGGATGTGCAACCACCGGCATGGTCAGGCTGCAAGCGGTCGCTCAACGTTGAATGTCATCAGCACGGGAAAAGCACGGCGGTTTCAAGACCCAAGCGCAACACTTGGTTAATTTATTTGGTTGTGTGCCCGTTGGGCTAGTTCCAGCATGGCTGCGAAGACGGCCAGCGGGGTATTGAATTCATGTGTTGCCCGAGGGCGAT
>Ga0265332_10000699_pt1 | contig 21276 bp, 16 predicted proteins | sample 41926metaG_FD_202084 | JGI IMG/M metagenome (GOLD analysis project Ga0265332, IMG submission 202084) | Rhizosphere microbial communities from Carex aquatilis grown in University of Washington, Seatle, WA, United States - 4-19-26 metaG | ecosystem: Host-associated > Plants > Roots > Rhizosphere...
AGAGGCGCAGCCGCAGGAAGTACAGCTCCAGGAGATCCTCGGAGATCTGCGCGAGCCTGGCCTCGATCGCCGGGGTGCGGGGCTGCTGTCCGACGAGGACGGCCTCGGCCTCCTCGAGCTGTCGGATGGCGAGGAAGGGAGAAGACATCAGCTTGGCGAGCTCGGCCGAGAGCAGCAGGAGCTCGGCGTCCCCCGGGCTGCGGGCGAGGCCGACCTCGAGGACCCGGAAGGCCACCAGCAGGTCCGGGTTATCGGTGGCGGTGCCCTGGAGCAGCTCGATGCGCGGCAAGAACCGCCGGGCCAGCCGGAGGAAGGCGTCCCGATCGGGGCTCGGGCGGGTGGCCGCCGCCAGCATGGCGCGCAGCTCGGGATCGTCGCCCGGGCTGTCGCGCAGGCTCGTGGCGGCCAGAGCGGCCTCGGCGATGCGTCCACAGCGCAGGTAGGGCGCCACCACGTTCGGGACGGTCCGCTGCATCTCCTGGCCGTGCGCCAGCAGCAGATCGCGCAGCGACTGTCGCGCGTCCTCGTCGGTGGGCAGCGGCTTGAGGATGCTGAAGAACTGCTTCTGCCGGCTCTTGTACAGGGTGGCCAGGCGGTCGGCCACGAACGGGGCTGGCCAGTCGGAGAGCACGACCTGCAGGAGATCGATGGCGGTGGGCGAGGGCGGCTGGCCGCGCTCGCTGGTGGTGCGCACGTCGTCCGACCAGGTCAGCAAGCGCTCGAACCGCTGCGGCCACTCGCGGCTCTGTGGCTCGACGGTCATCAGGACCGCCAGGGCCAGCGCCGACTGCGTCTCGGCCCCGCGGGGGGAGAAGAGCGCCAGCGTGAGGCGCGCCGCCTGCCCGAGGGCCTGCCGCTCCCAGGCCCCGAAGGCGTTCGCGGAGGCGGGCGGCAGCGCCGCCTCGCTGGCCATGCGCGCGAGCTCGCTCGGGTCGAAGAGCGACACGGCGTCGCGCAAGGAATCGAACACCCGATCGAACACGTCGGTGCTGCCGAGCTCGGCCGCCTCCCGGCGCAGGCGATCGGCGTTGAGCGGGGCGAGCGGAGCGAGGAGGTAACGCAGCAGGTTGGCCCGCAGGGGAAGCCGCTGGGGGGCGGAGAGCGGCAGCGCCTGGAACACCAGGCGGGCCTCGACGAACTCGTCCTCGAAGGCGACCCCGGGCACGCGCGTGGCCGTCTCCTGCCAGCGCTGGACCGGCCCCGACGGCGCGGGCGGGCCCTGGTGCGCGCAGCCCGAGAGACCCGGAGCCACCGCGCCGGCCAGGACACCAGCGAGGAGGCCAGCCACGACGCCGGCGCGCGACGCCCCACCCGTGCGCGCGCGCGACGTCGCGCGGGTGTGCGACAGCGACAGCGACAGCGAGGGCCGTTCTTCGTGCCGGGCACGCGATCGAGACATGCCGGGAAGTGTAGAACGTCCGGGGGACTTCGGCTGGGATCTTGTGCGTGATATCCTTCACGAAAATGTCCGGGTGGCCGAGACAGCTCGGGCTCGCCGCGGCGGCCCTGCCGGCGGGGTCGAGCGCGAGCGCTGCGGCTGGAGCGCCCGCGCTTCCCCTCGTTCTCGGGCACCGCGGCGCGAGCGCCCACGCGCCCGAGAACTCCACGGCGGCGTTCGAGCGGGCGGTCGTCGATGGAGCCGACGGCGTCGAGCTGGACGTGCTCCTGTGTGGGACGGGGGAGGCGGTGGTGTTCCATGACGACGATCTGGCGCGACTCGGCGGGGGACGGCGAACCCGGATCGCGGCGCTGTCGCTGGCCGAGCTGCGCGGGGTGCGCCTCGTGTCCGGAGCGACCATTCCCACCCTCGACGAGGCCTTCGAGGCCTGCGGTCCGTCGCTGCTCGTCAACGTCGAGCTCAAGGCCTCGGCGGTCGCGCGGGCGGAGCTGGCGCGCCTGGTGACGGTGGTGGCGTCGGTGGTGGCGGATCGCCGCATGGGCGAGCGGGTCCTGGTCTCGTCGTTCAATCCGTGGGCGCTCGACCTGTGGCGCCGCCGCGCGCCGGCGGTGCCCTGCGGGCTGCTCTTCGAGAAGGACGCCCCGATGTGGCTGCGGCGGGCCTGGGCGCTGCCGTGGTTGCGGCCAGCGAGCGTCCACCCCGAGCACGTGCTCTGCGCCCCGGCTGCGGTTCGCCGCTGGCACGCCTCCGGGTACGCCGTGCACGCCTGGACGGTCGACGATGCGGCCGAGGCGCGGCGGCTGCGGGATCTCGGGGTCGAGGGCCTCATCACCAACGATCCCGCCGCGACCCGCCGGGCCCTCCAGGCGTTGCCACCGCCCGGTCACAGATAGCCGAAGAGCTCGGCCGCGATCTGGGCATGCGAGCGGACCACGTCGGCACCGAGGCGGAGGTCGAGCCCGCGGGTGAGGGAGACGGCCTCGCCAACGAAGCCGCTCGGAACCGCCATGACCTGCCCGAGCAGGTAGTACGTGAACCGCGCCGCCAGCTGCATCCTCCAGCGGTCCGACACCTTGCCCACGAAGCCCAGCTCGGCGCTGCCGCCGACGCGGAAGTCGTGGCCCTCCTTGAAGACCGGGCCGGCACCCGCGTCGCTCCCGAGGAAGGCGAACAGCAGCGCGCGCCGCGCCGTCCCCAGGCGAAGCGCGAGGCCGCCGCCCGCCCGCACGCCGGCGTACAGGCAGCGCCAGCCGGCGCGATCCGAGCCCGCGCGCTCGCAGCCGAGCTCGCGGGCGTTGTCGGCGCCCGCCCAGACCTTCCAGGAGGGGCTCCGCGCCCAGCGGTCGAGCGGAACCGCCGAGACGATGTTCACGGCGTCCAGGCGATCGAGCCCGAGGCGGCGCGGAAGGTTGTCGAAGCGGACGCGCACGCTGCCCATCTCGAGCACGGTGTCCGGCGGATATCCGATGGGAGGATCGAGCGCATCGTGCAGGGCCCCACGCACCGAGAGCGTCTCGAACGTGCCACCCTGATCGTCGAGCCCGGTGCCGACGCCGAGGCGCAGCGTGGGGTGCCCGCGCTCGGGCGCCTCGATCGACGGGCGCACCGCCAGCTCCTGGGGTGGGACGCCGAGGCGACCGCGCGCGAGCAGCAGGCGTCGCTCGCGCAGCCTGAAGTCCGCCGATGGCACTTCGTGGGGACCTTCCCGGAAGCGGGCGTAGTCGTAGGCGGCGTCGATGACCCGGGCCTGGCGCTCCCTCGACCAGGCGCCGGGCGCCGATGCAAGCGCCGATGCAAGCGCCGACTGGGGCAAGGTGGCCCAGCGCTCGGCCGCCTCGATCTCGGCCGGGCTCAAGGTGGCCTTGCGGGCGAGCATGGTCGTCAGCAGCGACGGGCGCGGGCGGATGGCGCGCACCAACCCAGCCTGGGCGAGCACCCGGCGGACCGTGTCCGATGGGATCACACGCACGCCCGAGAAGCCGTCGACCAGGTGCAGGCGGGGGGCCGCCACCTCGAGCAGCGTGAGCAGCTGGTAGGAGCAGTTGCGGGTGAAGAACACGTAGTCGAAGACGGTGTTGCGGGTCTCCCAGGTGTGCCGGACCAGGCGATCCACCTCGTCGGGTGAGAGCGTGAGCTCGTACTCCCAGAGATCCCGGCGGTCGATGTTCGAGTACTCCTGCACCTTGGTGTAGAACGGCAGGACGTAGAACCGCCCGGGAAAGCCGCCGGTGAGCCCGCGGTAGGCGTAGACCAGACCGTTCTGGGTGTCGACCTCGGCCGCGAAGTTCACCACGTAGTCGAGCAGCGGATTCCCCTCGCCGGTGGCGCGCGACAGGCGCAGGAAGGTGTGCCCGTACATCGACGCCGGACTGTTGAGGTACGCGGTGGCGAAGACCAGGGTCGCCGCCTCGGCCGCGATGCCTCGTCGCCACTGTTCGAAGAGCGGACAGGGCTGGTCCGGCAAGCGGTGTGGATCGATCGCGAGCGCGCCCTTCAGCCAGGCCCAGCGGGCCGGGAAGGCACACTGGGGATGCTGGCGATCGGGCGGCGCCCGCGGGTCGGGCTGCAAGTCCGGCAGCGAGTCGGGGAGGAGGTCCGGCGCGGACAGCGCGCGCACGGTGGCGTCGAGCTCGGCGGCCGGGTCGCGCCGGCCGCGCTCGCCCGCGAGGAAGAACCCGGCGCCACTGGCCTCGCTGCGCACGCCCCCCGCGAGGGTGGTCCGGTAGTGGCCGAGCACCCGCCACTCCCGGCTCTCCGACAGGTGGCGGCTCCGCGCCGCCTCCACCAGCGCCTCGACGTACGACCGGTCGGGGGCGGAGGTGGAATCGCGGGCGGCTGTGGCGGGACCGGCCGGGGCGCCGGTCTGCGCGCCTGCGGCGGCCTCCGCCCTGCCGACCCCGACGAGCGCGGTCAGCAGGGGCAGCGACCACCGGAGCGACGCAAACGAAGGAAGCGACGCTCGTGCGCGGCGGGAGGAATCCAGGCTACGGGGTGGCCTTGGCCGCAACCGGATGAGCCAGGGCCACGTCGACGCTGGCGGCCTTTTCGGAGCGGGACTCCGCGCGCGCGATGGCGCGGGCGTCGGTGCAGGCGCTCGCCAGGCGCGCATTGGCTCGGATCTCGGCCTTCACCCCCGTCACCAGCTGGATGGGGGTCGTGTCGATCGAGGGCACGATGCTCTCGTACTTCTCCTGGGACAGCTTGAAGAAGTCGGCCTTGGCGCCTTCCTCGCACCCGAGCAGGGTGGAGAACGACGCGAGAAACTCGCCCCCTCCGGTCGCCATGTTGCGCTTCAGATCCTGGAAGTTGACCTCGGCGAAGGCCGCCTGCTCCCGCTCTGCCCTGATCACGCCCCCCGACACGCAGTTGGAGGTGCCCGAGGTGATTCCGAAGGTCTGGGTCCCGAGAAATCCGTTGGTGGTGGCCCCGAGGATCTGCATGAGCGGGGTGTTGTCCTTGCCGAACAGGATCGAGCCGAGCCCACAGCCGGCCATGCCGTAGGGATCGGCGTGCGCCGCCGCCGAAGCACCAAACCAGATTCCCACCACGGCCAACGACATTCCTAGCTTCTTCATCAAGTGTCTCCTTTGAGTGCGCGGCCAGGCGCGCTCCGGAGGGAGCCCGTCGTAGGACGCGCGGGATGCGTCATGGTACGCGCCTGCCGGTCGGGGTTGCAAGGCGCCCGAGGCCGCGGTGTCAGACGTTGAACAGGAAGTGCATGATGTCGCCGTCGGCCACCACGTATTCCTTGCCCTCGATGCGCATCTTGCCCGAGGCCTTGATGGCGGCCTCGCTCCCGTAGCGCTCGAGATCCTCGATCGAATAGACCTGCGCGCGGATGAAGCCCTTCTCGAAGTCGGAGTGGATCACGCCCGCGGCCTCGGGGGCGGTGGCGCCCTTGCGGATGGTCCAGGCGCGGACCTCCTTCTCGCCGGCCGTGAAGTAGGACTGCAGGCCGAGCAGCCGGTAGCACTCGCGGGCCAGCGTGGCCAGCGCCGGCTCCTCGAGCCCGTACGACAGCAGCAGCTCCGCCCGCTCGGCGGGCGCCAGCTCGGCCAGCTCGGCCTCGATCTTGCCGCACAGGATCACCACGCCGGCCCCCTCGCGGCGGGCGCGGGCCTCGACCTCGGCGCTCCACGCATTCCCGCGCGGCAGATCCGCTTCGCCCACGTTGCAGCAGTAGAGCACCGGCTTGGCGGTGAGCAGGCCGAAGGTGTCGAGGAGCTTCTTCTCGTCCTCGGAGGTGACGAGGGTCCGCGCCGGCTTGCCGCTGGCGAGGTGCTGTTGCAGCCGCTCGGCGAGGCCGAGCTCGAGCTGAGCCTCCTTCTTTCCGGTCTTGGCCGCGGTGGTGGCCTTCTTGACCCGCTTCTCGGCGCTGTCGAGATCCGCCAGGATGAGCTCGAGCTCGATGATGTCGATGTCCCGCGCGGGGTCCACGCTGCCCGCGACGTGCACCACGTTGGGATCGTCGAAGCAGCGGACCATGAGCAAGATGGCGCTGGTCTCGCGGATGTTGGCCAGGAACTTGTTGCCGAGACCCTCGCCCTGGGCGGCTCCCTTGACCAGCCCGGCGATGTCCACGATCTCGACCACGGTGGGGATCACCTTCTGAGGGGGGATGTACTTGGTGATGCGCGCGAGGCGCGGATCGGGAACCGCCACGATGCCGATGTTCGGATCGATGGTGCAAAAGGGGTAGTTCGCCGCCTCGGCCTTTCCCGCCGTGAGGGCGTTGAATACCGTGCTTTTTCCCACGTTGGGCAGACCAACGATACCGACAGAGAGGGCCATCCGGGACTCGTACCTGCTTCGTGGCGGGAGCGCAAGTCGAACCACCGCCCGCCGCGGGCCCGGGGTGCACCCGGTCGATGTCCTCAGCGGGCCGCGCGCACCCGCGGCTCCGTCTCCGGGACCGCGCGGCCGGCGTCGGGGACCGAGGCGGCGCGATCGCGGCAGGCCCGCTCGGAGCTCTGCGCGGCCAGGGCGAGCTCGGGATCCGGCGAGGCGCGGAGGGCGGCCAGGGTCGCGGCGCCGACCCCCGGGTCGCAGATCCGCCCCAGCACCTCGGTCGCGACGTGCCGGTAAGGGTGGGCGGCGTCGCGCGCCAGCGCCGCCGCCGCGCGGGCGGCGTCCGGTCCGCCGAGCGCGCCGAGAGACCGGAGCGCCGCGATGGTCACCGCTTCGATCGCCAGATCGCCCTCCGCCTCGTTGGCGAGCGACGGGAGCGCGTCCGCCAGCGCGTGGGCCAGGGCCGGCGCGTCGGGGCTGCGGCCGCGTCCACCGCACAGGCCCGCCGCGAGCTCGCGGAGGCTCGGGTCGGCGGTCACGGTCCGCAGGATGGTCAGCAGGAACCTCGGCATGCGCGGATCGCCGCACCCGTCGAGCCCGACGAGGGCCACCCGCCGCACCTCCGGCGTGTCGCGCTCGATCGCCCGCACCAGGAGCGCGCGCGCCGGCGCGCCGCAGCTGCGCCCGAGGGCCGCGACCTCGGCGCTGCGTGCGAAGGGCCAAGGCTCGCGCTTGGCCGCGTCGATCAGGGCCGCCTCGGAGGCGACGTCGGACGGGGAACCGAGGCCCTGGGCGGCCGCCTCGCGCACGCGCGGATCGGCGTCACCGAGCGCCGCGCGCAGCGCCGGGCGGAGCGGGCGCAGCCCACCTGGCCCGGTCGGCTCGGCGAAGGCGGCCGCGCCGGAGAGACCGGCGAGCTCCCGCGTGGCCAGCGCCCGCAAGACCGGATCGGGGGAGGTGGCGCGCAGCTGGACCAGCGCCTCGGCGCACGCGGCCGAGGTCGCGGCTGGAGACATGGGCTCCGCCTGGCCGCCGTCTGGCGACGCCACCGAGGCCTGGGCTCCGGCTCCGGCTGCGATCGCGCCCAGCGCCCCGATCGCCCGCGCCTGCAGCTCGTAGGGGTGGCCGGCCCCGAGCGCCCCGCGCAAAATCTGGACGGCAGGCGCGCGCGTCCGCGGCGCGTGGATCGCGAGCGCGGGCAGGAGGCGCAGCAGATCGGCGGCGCGGTGCGGGCGCGCTGGCGCGCCGGGGCCCGTGGCGGGGGCCGAGGCGACGGTGCCACCAGCGGCGGCGGCCACGGTCGCGAGGATCTCAGCCGTCGCGGGGGCTCCGCGCGCGGCACCGGAGCCGCCCGATGGCAAGGGGGGCGCGATGGACTCCGAGATCGCCTGGATCACGGCGAGACGCACCTCCGGCGGGCCATCCCCGACGCCGTCGAGCAAGGCGTGCACGGCATCGCGGGTGGCATCCGCCGCGGCGGCGGTCGCGGTTGCGGTCGTCGCTGTCGTTGCCGGCGCGACCGTGGATGGCAACCGACCGAGCAGCCTGGCGGCCCGGGCGCGGTCCTCGGGGGTCCCGCGCGGGTCGCGGAGCAGCTCGGCGATGCTCGACACCGGTGGACGGGGCACGCGGGCGAGCACCCCGAAGATCGCCGCTTCCTCGCCGGGCGAAGCGCCATGCAGGCCCGCCACCAGGGCGTCGATCGCCACGGTGCTCCGCGCCGTCGAGGGGATGGAGGCGAGCGCGCCGACCAGGCACTCCCGGCCCGCTCCCGACGCGGCCAGCACCGCTTGCGCGAGCGGCAGGACCGCGGCGTCGCCGAGCTTCGCCAGGAGCGGGACGCGGGCCGCGCACTCCGGGTCCACGGCGGCGTCGGAGATCAGGCGCTCGAGGCCGTTCGAGAAATCGAGCTCGGTGAAGACGCGCAGCTCGGAGATGGCGGTCGCGTCCCCCGGGTAAACGTCGCGGATCACCACCGTCAAGCAACTCGACACCACGGTCTCCGGAAAGGGAATCCAGTAGGGGCTGCGCGGATCCCGATCCCCGGCGGCCCGCGCACCGGTGCTCGCCGGATCCTCCGGGAAGCTGACCTCGAAGCGCTGACCGGCGCGAGGCCCGGTGATGACGGTCAGCGCGCGCAGACGGTCGCGGGTTCGAAAGGTGCCCTCCGAGGTCGCGTCTCCCGGGACGATCCGCAAGCCACGCAGGCCGTAGGCGCCGCCGAAGGCCCGGGCCGTGAGGAAGGCGCCGGGCCCGCCCCCCGCGCCCGCGACCCAGGCCGTGGCCGGATCTTCGTCCTCGAGGCCCGCCGGCGGGCCGAGGTTCCGGGCGTCCGCCCCGTCGCCGAGCCGGGTCGACGCCGCGGTGAAGCGAAAGCCGCCGAGCGGGGCGGCGACCGGCATGGCGGGATCGCCCCGGTGCGCCGTCACCACGATCGGGGGCGCCTCCGGCAGGGGACTCGGGGCCGGCTTGAACCTGTGGGCGACAAAGTCCCAGGCCCGCGGGAACAGGCGGATCGGTTGGTCGTCGCAGCGTGAGATCTGCGCGGCGGTCTGGAATTTGAGGATGCGATCCTCCACGATCTCGACGAACCTGCTGGTCTCGCCGTCCGCATCCTCCGGGCCGGTCCGACCGCTCCAGATCTCGCGGGCGCTCCCGCCTGGGGCGACCTCCTCGCCGATCCAGAGCCAGGATGGCAAGCCATTGCGTTCCGGTGAGGAGCCGCTTGCCGCCCGGATCTGGACCCGCGCCAGCAGCAGGTGGTGGCCAGCGACCACGCGCAGCTCGGGGGTCAGCCCCTCGAGGCGAGGACGGGCGTGGGCGGAGTCCTGGCCATCCGGGGCACGGGCGGCATCCGCCGCCGGTCCCGTGGGAAGCGTCACGCGAAACCGGGCCAGCGCCGTCGGTCCTCGGCGTATCTCCCAGATATCGCCGCGCGACGATCGCGCGGCGGGCTCGGGCGCGACCGCCTGCAACGTGAGCGCGGCCTTCGTCGGTCCCGCGGAGGCCGCCGCGCCGGCCATGACAAGAACGGCCGGTCCGAGCACGATGAGCGCCGCGCACAAGGCCCGCGCCCGCCACTCGAGCGCGCGTCGGGCGGCGTCGGAGCGGCGCGCGGGCAGCATGGCGGGGATATCCCCGGAATCACCCCGCTCGTCAAGGTCCCATCCTGAACCCGTCCTCGTCGCCGAGGACGAGGACGGGGAAATGGCAATTGGGGCCCGAGCGGTGCCAAGGACAACGCTCGACGCTCTCCCGAGGCTGCTATATACGGGCGCCATGCCGACCGATGATCCCCAGGCCAAGCGGCCGCCGCGCACCGGCGCGCCCGGCCCCGAGGCCGGCCCGCCTCCACGTCCGCCCGTGTCGAAGGGGCCGGTCGAGGTCGAGCTCGGGGCGGTGGCCGGGATGCGCGCCGAGAAGGTCGCGGGGACCGTCGCCATCCTCGGGCGGCCAAACGTCGGCAAGTCGACGCTGCTGAACCAGATCGTGGGTCAGAAGCTGGCCATCGTGAGCCCCAAGCCTCAGACCACCCGCAACCGCATCCTCGGCATCTGGAACGGGGGCGCCGGTCAGATGGTCTTCGTCGACACGCCTGGGGTCCATTCGGCGCGCTCCGCGCTCAACCGCTACATGGTCGACGAGGCGCTGGGGGTGGTCGACGGGGTCGAGGCCGCCCTGCTGGTGGTCGAGCCCCCGGACAGCGCGGCCGCCGTGAAGATCGCCGCCGCCGAGCGCCAGATCCTCGAGGCCCTCCGCCGCGCGCGCACCCCGGTGGTCCTGGTCATCAACAAGGTCGACACCATCAAGGACAAGACCTTTCTCATCCCGGTGCTCGAGGCCTGGAACGAGATCGCCTCGTTCGCGGCGCTGATCCCGGTGTCGGCGCGCAGGGGCACGGGCGTGCGCGACATCGTCATCGAGCTCGCCCGCCTGTTGCCCGCCGGTCCGCCGCTCTTCGACCACGAGCTGCTCACCGATCGCACCGAGCGCTTCCTGGTGGGCGAGCTGATTCGCGAGCAGCTCTTCCTCGAGCTCCGCCAGGAGCTGCCCTACGCCACCGCGGTCCTCATCGACAACTGGGAGGAGCGCAGCGATCGTGGCGACGTGGTGATCGACGCCACCATCGTGGTCGAGCGCGACAGCCAGAAGGTGATCGTCCTCGGCAAGGGCGGCGCGATGATCAAGGACATCGGGACGCGCGCCCGCCACGAGGTGAACGAGCTGCTCGGCCGCCCCGCTCACCTCCGCCTGTTCGTCAAGGTCGCGCCCGAGTGGACGTCCTCGTCGACCGACGTGGCGCGCATGGGATACCGCTCGTGAGACCGCGGCGGTTCCGGACCACCGTCGGCGCGGCCGATGCGGGGCGCCCGCTGGTGGCGCTCGTGGGTCGTCCGAACGTCGGCAAGTCGTCGCTCTTCAACCGGCTGGTCGGGGGACGCCCCGCGCTCGTCGAGGACATGCCGGGCGTGACCCGGGATCGGCGGTACGGCATCGCCGAGTGGACGCGCGCGCGCTTCCGGGTGGTGGACACGGGCGGGCTCGATCCGTCGGCGGACGGGGTGCTCGGGGCCATGCGGGCGCAGACCCTGCGCGCGGTCGAGGAGGCCGACGTGCTGGTCTTCGTGCTCGATGTCGCCGAGGGGGTCACCGGGGTGGACGAGAGCGTGTCGCAGCTCCTGCGTCGCTCGAACAAGCCGGTCATCGTGGCCGCCAACAAGGTCGACTCCGAGAAGCGGGAGCAGGCCCTCGGCGACGTCTACAAGCTCGGGTGGCGGGACGTCTTCGCCATCTCCGCCAGCCACGGACGTGGGGTCGGCGATCTGCTCGACCGGCTGGTGGAATGCCTCGGACCGGGCGCGGCCGTGGCGGACGACGAGCACCGTGACGACGACGAGCCGACCGAGCCCAGAGATCGGGAGGAAGACGACGGCGACAGGACGGATGAGGAGACCACCGACAAGACCCTGGTGGACCATCCGCCCCCGGGTGCGGGCGGGGCACCAGACGGGGACGACGGGGAAGACGGGGATGTCGAGACCGACCGCTTGGAGACGGAGGTTCGGGCGACCAAGGCCGAACAGGGCCACGAGGATGGCGAGGTTCCAGGGCCGATCCGGATGGCCTTCGTGGGAAAGCCGAACGCGGGGAAGTCGTCGCTGGTGAACCGGTTGCTCGGGGAGGAGAGGGTCCTCGTGCACGATCTACCCGGAACCACGCGCGATCCGATCGACACCCCGTTCACCTACGGCGGGCAGGCGTTCGTGCTGGTGGACACCGCCGGCATGCGCCGCAAGCGCGCCATCGACACCTTGACCGAGGCGGTGGCGGCCAAGATGGCCGAGGATCAGCTGGCGGGCTGCGACGTCGCGGTGCTGGTCATCGATGCGGGGGTTGGCGCGACCACCGAGGATGCCCGCCTCGGAGGGCTCATCGAGGACTCCGGACGGGCCGCGGTGGTCGTGCTGAACAAGAAGGACGCCGTGCCGCGCGCCGCGCTCGACGCCACCCTCGAGAAGGCGCGCGAGACGCTGCCTTTCTTGTCGTGGGCCCCGATGCTGACCACGTCGGCCTTGACCGGGGCCGGGGTCGGCGAGCTTCCGACCGTGGTGGCACAGGCGTTTGCCCAGGCCTCACGCCGCATCTCGACCGGAGAGGTGAACCGGTTCCTGGAGGCGGTGGTGGCCGACAAGCCGCCACCGGCCGCCGCCGGTGGTCGTCACGTGCGGCTGTACTTCGCCACCCAGGCCTCGGTTCGCCCACCCACCTTCGTGGTCAGCACCAACCATCCCGCCCTGGTGCCGTTCTCCTATCGCCGGTTCCTCGCGAACCAGCTCCGCAAGACCTACGGCTTCAAGGGCACCCCCCTGCGCATCGTGCTGCGCGCGCACCGGCGCAAAAGGGCGGGCGGCGCGCCGGCGGCGCCTTGAATTCCAGTTCACCAGGCGAGCGCGACGCCGTGGTCTCCCACCCCGACGCGTGGACCGAGGACACCCTGCGCAGTGGGCGGGTCCACCTCTTCCAGCCGCGGGACGGCTTCCGCTCGAGCCTCGACCCCGTCTTGCTCGCGGCCTTCATTGCAACGCCGCCGCTCGGCCGCTTCCTCGACATCGGCTGCGGCACGGGAGCGGTGGCGTTCCTGCTCGCCGACCAGGACCCCACCGCCACCGGGATCGCGGTCGAGATCCAACCGCGCCTGGCCGAGCTGGCGGAGCGCGGTTGCGCTCGCAACGGGTTTTCGAGCCGGCTGCAGATCGTCCGCGCCGACATCCGAGAGGCAGGCTCCTCGGCGAGGCAGCCGCCCCGCCCGCCCGCGCTCCTCGCACGGGCCTCGTTCGATCTGGTCGCCATCAACCCGCCCTTCCGTCCGGTCGAGGGCGGCGTGCCCTCCCCCAACCCGGAGCGGGCCCAGGCCAACCACGAGGTGACCCTGGCGCTCGACGAGTGGCTGACGTGCGCCGCGGAGCTCCTGCGGCCAGGCGGACGTCTGGCCGCGATCTTTCCAGCCGAGCGCCTGGTTCCACTCGCGAGCGGGTGCCAGCAGCGTGGTCTGACGGTCTCTCGCCTGCGCTTCGTCCACGCCCGCGTCGGGGCCCCGGCCGCCCGCGTCCTGCTCGAGGCCCGGCTGCATGGCCGTCAGACCCTGACGGTGGAGCCGCCCCTCATTCTCCACGAGCCCGACGGGGCGTACCGGGACGAGGTTCGTCGGATGCTCTGACCGGGGGTGGTAAATGCGCCATCCCGGACTCACAATCTCTTCGAACATGGCCGCCTCCACTGGTCTCCGTCGCCCTGCCGGCTCCCGCCCGAAGCCCGGGTCGCGCGCGCGGCCGACCGGGCCGATGGTGGTGGTGCTCGGGGCGGTCATCGGGGCCGTGCTCGGGGCCGCGGGCTGCCGTCAGCTCGCGAACCGCAAGCCCGCCGACGAGTCCATCTCGGTGCCGCTCGAGGGTGAGTCGCCTGTCCACGCCGCGACGCCGGCCGCCTCGGAGCCACCGAGCCCGGCGCCCGGCGGCGGGGCGGCGGTGCGATCTCCCGGGAGCAGCTCCGCTCGTCTCGTCGAGCCGATCAAGCCCGCCGCGGCCGGCGATGGGGGCATCCGCTCCGGCGCGCCGGCACCGGTGGCGCTGACCCCGCGCGTGGACTCCCCGCACGAGGCGCTGGCGCTGTCGCGGGCGTTCTCGGCGGTCGCCCACGCGCTCGCGCCGAGCGTCGTCCGGATCGACGTGGAGGTGCGCGCCGGCCGTCGCGGCGGCTCTCCGGGGGCCGACGGCGACGTGGAGCTCGACGACGACGCGGACGGTGACGCCGAGGACGACGGCGCGGGCCGAGGAGGAGAGGAGGAGGAGCTGCCCGCCCCGCTGCGGCGGTTCTTCGAGTTCGGCAGACCCTCGGGACCGCCGGTCCCCGAGCGCGGGACGGGCTCGGGGGTGGTGCTCGACGCCGCGGGCGACATCGTGACCAACCGCCACGTGGTGGCGCGCGCCACCAAGGTGAACGTGGTCTTCCCCGACGGACGCGAGTTCCCCGCCAAGGTCATCGGCGCCGACCGCCAGACCGACGTGGCGGTGGTGCGGCTCCAGACGCTCCCGGCCGGCGGGCTGACGGCAGCACGCATCGGCGACTCGGGAAAGCTCGAGGTGGGGGAGTGGGTGCTCGCCGTCGGCAGCCCCCTCGGGCTCGATCAGACCGTGACGGTCGGGATCATCAGCGGCCTCGGTCGGGTGGGCCGCCACGTGCAGATGTCGGGCGAGCGCGTGCGGCAGTACATCCAGACCGACGCCAAGATCAACCCGGGAAACTCCGGTGGCCCGCTCGTCAACCTGTCGGCGGAGGTGGTGGGCATCAACACCCTCATCAACACCGGACCTGGCGGTGCGTATGGATTCGCGATTCCCATCAACCAGGTCAAGCGGGTGGCCGAGGCCCTGCTCAAGGACGGGCGGGTGAAGTATCCCTACCTCGGCGTGATGGTGGGGGACGTGCGGGATCTGTCGATCGCGCGCCGCGCGCTCCTCGAGCGCCAGGCCAAGCTGCCAGCCGAGGGGGGCGCGATCATCAGCGAGATGTCCCCCGGCGGGCCGGCGGCGCAGGCTGGCCTCCGCGCCGGGGACGTGATCACCGAGATCGACAGCAAGACCGTCGCCGGCTCGGGCGACGTGATCGACTACGTCTCGGCGCGCACGATCGGGAGCAAGGTGCGGGTGGGCTACATCCGTGACGGCGCGGCCGCGCACGCGGAGGTGACGCTCGGTGAGTTGCCCGGCCGGAACGTGTGGGCGCAAAAGAGCCAGCCGACCCTCTTCGGGCTGACGCTTCAGACCCTGACCCCGTCGCTGGCGGAGTCCCTCGGCTTCGAGGCCACCCAGAAGGGTGCGGTGGTGGTGGAGGTGGCGGCCGGCAGCGAAGCCCAGCGGGCCGCGATAGAGGAGGGTGACGTGATCGTGCGGCTCGACGGCAAGGCGGTCACCAGCGCCGAGGAAGCCAGGCTGGCCCTCTCCCGGCCGCCGCCCAAGGGGGCCGGCCGGGGTGCGCGCGCGGGGGCGGGCGGACCAGGGACCCACGTGCTCGGGTTGCGGGGGGCCGGGGGCGCGCGCTTCGTGACGCTCGGGACCGCGACCCGACGAAACTGAGCCCGAGGTTCGGGTCCGACTTGCGACCTGCGCGCGCGGTCGCCGCGCTATAGAGACGGCGCATGTATGGCGCCACCACCCTTCAGTTTCGTCTGACGCTGGCCATCATCGATCGCGGCGTCGAGCTGAACCAGAAGCTGATCCTGTCGCGTCGGGCGGACGAGCCCGTGACCCACGTGGTCCTGCGGCTGCTGGCCTATTGCCTGTTCTTTCGAGGTGAGGGCGGCGAGGCCCTGCGGTTCGCCCCCGGTCCGGCCGACCGTGACGGCCCCGACCTCGTGGGCCGAGATCTCATCGGGCAGCCCGTGGAGTGGATCGTCTGCGGCCACCTCGACGCCGACGAGCTGCGCCACGTGCTCCAGCACCAGCGCCAGGCCAAGGTGCGGGTCCTGTTCGGCTCCGACGCGGAGGTGGTGGAGCTCAACCGGGCCCTCGCGTCGCTGCGCAAGCGCATGCTCGGCCTCGAGGCGGTGGACTTCCGCCAGGTCACCGAGGAGCTGGTCGCGCGCCTGGCCGAAGCCGCCATGGAGCGCCAGCGCTGGACCGTGACGCTGCTCGAGGATCACATCTACGTGGATGCCGAGGGTGTGACCGGTGACAGCCCGATCTGGCGCCCATCCATTCCGCTGGCCGACGCGTGAGGCCTCGCCGCCGAGCTGATACAATCGCCGTAACGCCGTGCCGATGATCATCGTCTTGATGGGGGTCGCCGGCTCGGGGAAGACCACCATTGGGATGCGACTGGCCTCGGAGCTCGGCTGGCGGTTCCTCGACGCCGACGACTTTCACCCGGCCGCCAACATCCGGAAGATGGCGTCCGGGCAGCCGCTCGACGACGCCGACCGCGCGCCGTGGCTCGCGGCCCTCCACGCCGAGCTGGCCGCGGAGGCCAGCGCCGGGCGGAACGTGGTCCTCGCGTGCTCGGCGCTCAAGGAGTCCTACCGCCGGGTGCTGGTCGGCGTCGGTCCGGAGGGGGAGGGCGAGGGCCAGCGCGAGGGCCAGGCCGAGGGGAATGGTGCCGGCCTTCCCGTGCGCTTCGTCCACCTCAGGGGGACCCCGGCGCTGCTGCGGCAGCGCCTGCGCAACCGCTCCGGGCACTTCATGCGGGATCACCTGCTCGACAGCCAGCTCGAGACCCTCGAGGAGCCGCACGGGGCCCTGGTCGTCGACATCGCCGAGAGCCCCCGCCGGATCGTCGAGGAGATCCGCCGTGGCCTCGGTCTCGGGCCCGGGGCCGGCGGGCTCGGTCCGCGGCCGGCGGGCGAGCCCCCTCACACGTAGACGATGGCGGCGATGGTCAGCTCGCGATTGCCCGCGTGCCAGCGCACCATCACCGAATCCCCCTCGGTCTTGCCGAGCAGAGCCCGTCCGACCGGTGACTTCCACGAGATGTCGCCGTTCGCGCCGTCGGTCTCGTCCTCGCCCACGATGCGATACTGGAACTCCTCCCCTTCGCTGTCCTCGACCTTGACGGTCGCCCCGAAGAACACGCGGTCGGTCCGCTTCTGGGACTTCGGGTCCACGATCTCGACGTTGTCGAGGCGCTTGGACAGGAAGCGCAGGCGTCGATCGATCTCGCGCAGCTGCTTCTTCCGGTAGATGTACTCGGCGTTCTCGGAACGATCGCCCTCGGCGGCCGCGTCGCCGAGGGCCCCCACCACCTCCGGACGCTTCTTGGTGCGCAGGAAGGTGAGCTCGTCGGCCAGCCGCCGGAAGCCCACCGGCGTGATGTAGTTGGTTTCAGCGGGTTTTACCGGTTTCTGGGCGACGGGGCGACGGGCCATCCGCGAAGGTTAACTCATCACAGTTCGTGTAGGATGCGCCGCTCATGAAGCGCATCGCCGTCTTAACCAGCGGGGGGGATGCCCCCGGCATGAACGCCGCCGTCCGGACCATCGTGCGCCTCGGCATCAACGAGGGCTGGGAGGTGTTCGGCGTCAAGAATGGCTACTCGGGATTGCTCGACGAGCGGATCGAATCCCTGTCCGCGCGCGACGTCGGCAACATCCTGCAGCGCGGCGGGACCTTCCTCGGCAGCGCGCGCTACCCGCAGTGGAAGGACGACGCCGTGCGGGTCCGGGCGCTCGCCAACCTCGAGGCCCACGGCATCGAGGCGCTGGTGGTGATCGGCGGCAACGGTTCGCAGGCCGGGGCGGCGGCGCTCTCGGACATGGGCTTCCCGGTGGTGGGCGTGGCCTCGACCATCGACAACGATCTCGCCTGCACCGAGATCACCATCGGGGTCGACACCGCCCTCAACATCGCGCTCGAGTCCATCGACCGCCTGCGCACCACCGCCTCGTCGCACAAGCGCGCGTTCGTGGTCGAGGTGATGGGCCGCAAGTGCGGCTACCTGGCGCTCATGGCGGGGATCGCGGGCGGGGCGGAGGCCATCCTGATCCCCGAGGCCGAGGTGGACCCCGACGACATCGCCAGCGCGCTCGAGGCCGCGTACGCCCGCGGCAAGCACCACGCCCTGGTGGTGGTGGCGGAGGGCGCCACCCTGAACGCGGCGGGCCTGGTCAAGCACTTCGAGAGCAACAAGGGTCGCCTCGGGTTCGATCTGCGCGCCACCACTCTCGGCCACGTTCAGCGCGGTGGGGCTCCGGGGGCCTTCGATCGCCTGCTCGCCACGCGCCTGTCGGCCGGCGCGGTCGAGAGCCTGGCGCGCGGGAGGCACGGCTGTCTCATCGGGCTCATCCAGGGGGAGGTGCGGGCCACGCCGCTCGAGACGGTGATCTCGAGCCCCAAGTCCATCGACCTCAAGCTCCTGAAGATGGCCCGCCTGCTCGCCACCTGACATGCCCCCGACCATCCCCCCCGGGACGCCTGCCGCCTCCGGTTCCTGGCTGGATCGCCTGAGCGAGCGCCAGGTCGTGTTCTTGCTGCTCGGCTTCGGGCTCTTGCTCTACCTCCCGTTGGCCGGCAGCTACGGGCTGTGGGATCCCTGGGAGACCCACTACTCGGAGGTGGCGCGGCAGATGACCCACCGGGGCGACTACATCAGCCTGTGGTGGCCGGGCTCGCCGCGCGATCTCGAGGTCTTCTGGTCGAAGCCGGTGCTCTCGTTCTGGCTCATGAGCCTCGGGATGCACATCGCCGGGATCGGTCTGCCGGGCGGCGCCCCCGACGAGATGGCCATTGGCACACGCGCGGAGTGGGCGGTGCGGACCCCCTTCTGCCTGATGGGGGTGCTCGGGATGATGGCCGTGTACCTGGTGGTCGCGCGCCTGGTGAGCCGGCGGGCGGGGATCCTGGCGGCGGTGATCCTGGCGACCTCGCCCATGTACAGCCTGGTGGCTCGCCAGGCCATGACCGACATGGCCTTCGTCGGGCCCATGGCGATGGCGCTGGCGCTCGGGGCGCTCGCGCTCTTCGACGACGCGGATGTGGCTGGGGAGTTGCCGAGGCGGGGACGCGGGCGCTGGAGCTGGCCCCACCACCCGCTCTTCTACGTGACGGCCGGGCTCTTCGCGGTCCTCGCTTTGCCCCAGCTCATCGTGGACTCGATCCAGCTGCACGTCGCGATTCCCTGGGGCGAACGCACCTTGATCGTCTACGGCGTGGTGGTGATGCTGCCGTACTTCGCGGGCTTCCTGCTGGTGCTCTACCTGGCGGCGCGCAGCCGGTACCGCGCGCCGCTCTACCTGATCCTGGCGGCGGTGCTGTGCGGGGTGTCCATCCTGGCCAAGGGGCTGGCGGGGCTGGGGTTGCCCCTCATCGTGTTCGTGGCGTACCTGCTCTTCACCTGGAACTGGCGCCGGCTCGCGGGGGCCGAGCGGGTCTTCGGGGTGGTGGTGTCGCTGCTGGCCTGCGCGGTGGTGGCGGCCCCCTGGCACCACGCGATGATCATCCGCCATGGCTGGGCCTTCTGGAACGAGCTGTTCGGGGACAACCACTGGAGGCGCATGGTGCTCGGGCGCCACGGGGATCGCGGGAGCTTCGAGTACTTCATCCGCGAGCTCGGCTTCGCGCTGTGGCCCTGGGTGCTGCTCGCCCCGTCGGCCCTGGTCTGGGCGGTGCTCAGCCCCCGCCCGCGCGCCGAGCTTCCGCCCGGGGCCCGCGCGGACCACAGGGTCTCGGGTGATGGGCCGGTTCCGCCGGCCGGACCGGTGGCATGGGCGCCCGGCCGATACGCCCGCGAGATCTTCTGGCTCGGCGCCATCTGGTTCGTGGCGGCCTATGCGCTGGTCTCGCTGTCGATGACCAAGTTCCACCACTACGTGCTGCCGGCCATCCCGGGCCTCGCCATCTGTCTCGGGTGCTTCGTGGATCGGTTGATCGCGGAGAAGCGCTCACGGGCGGCGCTGCTCACGGTGGTGCTCGGGTTGCCCTTGCTCGGGCTCGTGACCTTCGATCTCACGGCCACCCAGGCGGCCCCCCAGCGGTTCCTGTGGCTCTTCTCGTACGACTACATCCACAGCCCGCACGGGCGACCGTGGCCGGACGCGCTGCACTTCGGCGGCACGCTGGTCGCGCTCGCCGCGGCCTTCGCGCTCGCGGCGGCGCTGCTGGCGTCGCCGCGCTGGCGAAAGGGGGGGGCGTGGGGAGCCTGCCTGGTGGGTGTGCTGGCGACGTTCTTCCTGCTCGATCGGTACATGCCGGGCGTCGCCCCCTACTGGTCGCAGAAGAACGTGCTGGCGGCGTACTACCGGGCGCGTCGCTCCCCCGACGACAAGCTCGTCGCGTACCAGATGTACTGGCGCGGCGAGACCTTCTACACGAAGAACGAGATCTACGAGGGGCCCGTCGCCGAGCGCACCGTCTTCGACATGGAGGGGGCCGACGATCGGCTCCGCGAGTACCTGATCCACCACCGGGGCCGCCGGTTCTTCTTCCTGATGGAGAAGGGTCAACGGGGACGTCTCCAGGGTCTTTTGCCCCCCGAGGCGCGCTCCAGCTTCCGGGTGGTGGATGATGCCAACAACAAGTTCACGTTGGCGGTGGCGGATCTCTGAGGGCTGGGCCCCGCAGTGAACCCGGCCTCGTCCTCGTGCTCGTCCTCGTCCTATGACCGGACGTGTCGGGGCACGGGGAACGAGAACGAGGACGGCGACGAGGACGAGGACGAGGGCTAGGATCCGGAGATCCGGATGGGGGGTTCGGGCGTACAGTGGGTGCAGCGCGAGATTGCTGTCACGAGGAGACACCATGTCAACCGCACCGCAGACCATCCCTCCACCGACCGTTTCGAGCGCCGCCGCGGGCCCTTGGCTTCCGGCGCTTCCCGCTTCCCTCGAGGAGCTCGCCAGGTTGCCGGCGGCGGAGCTGGCGGCGCTTTACCAGCAGGCGCGGACGCCGGTCCTCGGGGAGATGGATGGGCCTTTGAGGGGCCGCATGCTGGCGGTCCCGGCCCTGCCGCGCTTCCTCGCGGGGTTCCTGCGACGGTTCGCCGGCTGGGCCCACTTTCCGTGGCGCGGCAAGACCTTCACGGCGCGCGCGGGCGGACGCGGCGAGGGGATCAACCGGGTGTTCGGGGACGCCCGTCCCCGGCGCTGGTTTCCCTTCGACACCTTCGTGGCGCCGTCCCGCGCCGGAGCGTTCGACGCGGTCCAGCTCGACTACGACCGCCCTGCCAACCCGCGGCTCATCCGGGCCATCAAGGACGAGGTGCGCGAGCTCGCGCCGGGCCTGTACCTCGGCCTCGCGTACGTCGTGTGGCGCGGGCAGCCGCGGCTCGTCCTCTACTTCGGTCTTTGGCGGCCATGACCGCCGCCGCCGCGGTCATGGCCAAGCCGCCGGCCGACTGGGGTCGCCGAAACCTGCGGTTGCTCTCGGTCTTCGCCCCGGTGCTGATCGCGACCGGCCTTCTGGGATGGCTCTTGCCCCCCGGCCTCTCCGTGATGAGCGGGGCGATACCCTACGACGTCTTCCACCTCGCCTTCGGAGTGCTCGGGCTCGCCGTCGTGCTCGGGCGCTCGGCGCGACTGTCCGCCCTCTTCAACCTGGGCTTCGGGGCGATCGATCTCTTCCAGGCGGTGGCGGGGCTGGTCGGATTCTTCCCCGCCGAGCTCTTCGCGCTGCGCCCGGCCGATCACGCCGCGCACCTGATCCTCGGTGCCTTGCTGGTGACCTTCGGCCTGCACCGCCCCGGCCCGCCCGCCGTCGCCCGCTCGTGAGCGGGCGGGTCTCCGCCCGCGACGATTTGCTTGCGCGTGGCCATCCAGAGGACACTTTTGAGCTCCGCTTCCCATGATGCCGGGGCAATGGGGTCCTCGACGTCGCGCCAGAACCGCTCACAATCTTCCCGAAAGGAGAAGGCCGGGCCGTACGCCCGAGCCGGCGTGCCCGAACGCTGGCTCAGATGCCGGGGCCGTCGCCGGGGACGAGGATGGTGTCCCGCAGGAAGCGGGCATCGTGGTCGGGGTGGTCGAGGTTGAAGTGCAGGCCGCGGCTCTCCTGCCGCCGGAGCGCGCTCTCGATGATCAGGTCCGCGACGAGCGCGAGGTTGCGCAG
>Ga0265332_10000706_pt1 | contig 21178 bp, 15 predicted proteins | sample 41926metaG_FD_202084 | JGI IMG/M metagenome (GOLD analysis project Ga0265332, IMG submission 202084) | Rhizosphere microbial communities from Carex aquatilis grown in University of Washington, Seatle, WA, United States - 4-19-26 metaG | ecosystem: Host-associated > Plants > Roots > Rhizosphere...
ACAAGCTTCTACCCGACTATTACGCTGCGGGACGCCTGCAGTTCGAGGCCCCCTTGCCTGCCCTCCTGGGGAACCTGGTCAGCCCCAGCCGCGGGCTGCTCGTATGCGTCCCCGCGGTCGTGGGGATTGGGCTTCTCATGGCGCGGTACCGGCGGACGATTCGATTCCGGGCTCTGGCCCTTCTGGCGGGATTCGTGATCGTTGGACATCTGATCATTCTCTCGGGGTTCGTGCACTGGTGGGGCGGCTACTCGTTCGGTGCGCGTCTGACGGCCAGTCTCGTTCCGTGGCTGGTGATGCTCGGCATCCTCGCCGTCGACGGCGCCCTCGCGGCCACCCGCGAGTCCCGTGGTGGGCCGGCCGATGTCGTGGTCGCGGCCGTTGTGGGCGCGCTCTGCGTCGTGAGCATCGCCATCAACGCGGTCGGCGCGTTCTCCAGCGACGCGCAGAAATGGAACGCGGCCCCGGAGGACGTCGACCGGTCGCCGGCGCGATTGTGGAGCTGGCGATGTCCCCAGTTCCTGGCACCGTTCGTCGAGCCCGAGGGCCCCTTTCTACCCCTCCCCATCGGGGGCCTCCGCGTGGGAAGCGCGCAAGCCGACAAGTACCTCGGACGCGGCTGGCCATTCGGCGAAGGAGAGTTCCGTTGGACGGACGGACGTCGCGGGTCCACGGTGCGTTTTGCGCTGGCAACAGGGGGAGCGCCGGGGATCGTCGAGATCGAGGCCAGCCCGTATCTCTCGGCGCCCAAAGTCCCCGAGCAGCGGCTGATGGTGTCTTTGAACGGCCACGACATCGGCAGCGTGGTCTTCCGCGAGCGCGGCTTCGCGCGCCACGCTTTCGCCGTCCCCGCCGGGGTGGCGAAGGAAGAGAACTTGCTTGCTCTGCGTGCTCCGGACGCGGCGAGCCCTTTCGCGGTCGAGCGCGCGGGGGATCGCCGCCAGATCGGCGTCGCGGTCCGCGTGATTCGCTGGCACCGGGAGCCGGCGCTCGAGGGGCCGTTCTTTCTGCTTCCGAGCGGCGGGCTTATCGTGGGCAACTCCGACGCGGACAAGTACTTGGGGCGCGGGTGGCCGGTCGGCGAAGGTGCGTTCCGCTGGACCGACGGACGCGACGGCTCCATGGTGCGGTTCGCGCTGGCGACCGATGGGCCCGGCTTTCTGGAGATCGATCTACGACCGTATCTGGCCGTTCCCGACATCGTGCAGCAACGGCTCACCATGAGCCTGAACGGCCGGGACATCGGCGCCCTCGTCCTCCGCGAGCCCGATTTCGCGACCCATACCTTCGCGGTTCCGGCAGACGTACCGCAGCAGGAGAACGTGCTCGCTCTGCACACCCCCGACGCGGCCAGCCCTTCGACCGTCGACGGGGCGCACGATCCCCGCCAGCTCGGCGTCGCCGTGCGCGCGATCCGGTGGCATCGAGAGCCGGACCGCGAGGGACCTTTCTTGCCGCTTCCGGTCGATGGTCTCGACGTCGGTCGCTCCGAGGCCGACACGTACCTCGCACCGGGCTGGCCTCCTGGCGAAGGAGACCTTCGCTGGACCGAGGGTCGCGATGGCTCCGCGGTGCGATTCGCGCTGGCGATGGAGGGACCGGGGGTTCTGGAGATCGAGACCCGCCCCTATCTGGCTCCCCCCACGGTCCCGCAGCAGCGTTTGGTCGTATCGATGAACGGCCACGACATCGGCAGCGTCGTGCTCCGCGAGAACGAGTTCACGACGAACACGTTCGCAGTCCCGGCCGAGGCACTGCAGCACGAAAACATCCTTCGACTGCGGACCCCGGACGCCGCCATTCCTTTCCTCGTCGACGGGACACCGGATCACCGTCAGCTCGGCGTTGCTGTGCGCGCGATTCGATGGCGTCGGGGGCGGGTATAGAGCTCGGACCCTGTCGCCCCTGGGTTCTCTCCCCATCGCCTGCGACGCACCACGCTACGGGGCGTTGGCCCACGAGATACTCACGAGAGCGTATCCGAGGTCGCGTGGATCGCCGGGAGCGCTCGCCGTGGCCGACGTTTCCAATCGAACCGCCGACTCCTGGTCTTCACCCTGAATGTCGATCGGGACACGGTATTCTTTTTTGAAGTGACCCATCGGCGGCACGAAATGATCGACTTCGCGCCCGTTGACCGAAACCCGCATCGTCGGCGCGGTACCCAGGAGCTCGAGCGGCGCCCATCCGACGATCTGGAGGAGAGCTTTCGTGCGCAGGGTCGGCACGCGGATCTCGCCGACTTGTCCCATCCAGCGCCAGCTGCCCTCTGCGTTGCTTTCGACCGGATACCAACCCTGGCCGAAATGCAGAGCTCCCATGGGGGAGGTCACGATGGGTGACATCGCCGAAGGGGCCAATCCTGGCGGCGGGAGCAAGTCCGCATCTTCCTCGGGCTTTCGACAGCCGCTGCTCGCCAGGGCGACGAAGAGAGCCACCCGCGCGCCGGGCACGATGAAACCGAATCGGAAACGCGGTCTCATACGGCGCTCGTCTTCGAGAGCGCCTTCTCGGCTCGTATTTCGCCGCTCGATGCCGCCAGCTCTTCGAGCGGCCGACGCACGCCGATCGCCATCACAAGCGCGATCGCGTACGCCGCCGCCCCGCAGACGAAGCTGGCGGTGAACCCGTACGTCATCGAGATGAGCACCGTCAGCGTCGACCCGAAGACCGATGCGCCCCCGTTGACGGCCCACGCCCATGACACGAGCCCCTTGGACTCGAGCGCAGCCCGCCGCAGCCCCGTTGGAAACGGCATACCCATGAAGAATCCCAGCGGGGCAATCACCAGCACGGCGACCAAAATCCGCACGGGCGTCGCCGCGCCGAGCGTCGCCTGGAGCACCCCCGGCAACACAGCGGCATAGAACAGAATGAACGCGCAGACCGCGGCCACGATGGCCGGCAGCGCCGCCGAGGTCCACCGGCCCGCGACCAGGCTGCCGATGCTGCTCGAAAGAAGCATCGTAAAGAGAACCACGGAGAGCGAATACGCCGGATATCCGAGAAACAGACCGAACCGTTGGACGAGCACGATCTCAACCAAGATGAAGCCGAGACCCAACCCGGCGAAGTACATCGCCCATGCGAGCGCACGCGACGGCGCGACGCGATGGCCCTGCTGCGGCAGCGCCCGACGCCAGTGGGCGACGAGCGGCAAGAGCAGGATCACGCCCGTCGCGACGGCGGTCACCGTCAGAGATATGAGAAGCGTCTGCGCTCCGAGGCCTAGGCGCTGACCGCCGATCGGCGCATCGGACAGCCCGAGCTGGACGGCGATCCAGGGAATCAACGGCACGCTGCTGAAGAAAAATGGCCGGTCGTCGTGGACCGAGGAAATGTCATACGGGTAACTCGCGATGAAGTCCGCGGACCCGGGGCCCACGACGCCGTGGAAGTCGTTCGGCGTAACGCCGACGGCGGCGTCGTCCGGTGCATAGTCGACGAAAAACCCCATCTTCTTCGCCCACGAGCGCAGCCGCGCGATCTCGTCCTGGGAGAAGCTCGAGGGCTTGACCATGATGGCCCCGAGCGAAGCCAAGAACGTGTCGTCCGGGTTCGTGCGGACGACGACGATGGAGTCGGACGGATGGTCGAATCCTTGCCGATGCAGCGCCTCGACCGCCAGGCTGACGACGCGAAGAGACTCGAGAGGTGGGGACGAGAACCACCGCGTGAACGAGATGACGCCGTCGGGCGCGAGGTGGCGCATGTAGTCTTGGAACGCCTCGACCGTATACAGGTTGTTCTCCGTCAGGGCGTACGCGCCCGCGGCCGACGCCGCCCACGTATCGACCAGAGAGGCTTGAATCACCCCGAACTTCTCGGAGCTATGGCGGAGATAGCTGCGGCCTTCGTCGTTGATCATCCGGACGCCGGGGTAGTCGTCGTAAAGGCCCCCGCTGAAAGTCCGAAAGCGCGTTCGCATCAGCTGGAGCGTGATTGGGTTGATTTCCACCCCGGTGATCGGGCCGCTTCCCATGTGGAGCGCCGTCAAGATGTCCCGTCCGCCGCCGGGCCCAATCACCAAGACGTCGCGATACGTGCGCAGATGGTAGACGCTGGATGAAACGTCGAACTGAAGGTGCTCGAGCCGGTCGAGGTTGCCGTCGAAGCGCGTGATCTGCGTCGCCGCATCGGCGTCGTACCGAAGCCACGCCTCGGCAACGCGAAAGTTCGGATCGAGCGCGGTGCTGTATCCGGCAAACACCGGTGGCCGCGGAGTCCAGAGCTCGAGCGGCGTGCCCGCGACGTCGACGCGCGAGAACGAGTTCCACTTCATCGCCAATGTCGGCGGCTGACGCTGTCCCTTGATGAATCGCAAGTCGTAAAATCGAAGGCGCGTGTTCGCGATTCCCAGGACGGAGAGGGCAACCGCGAGCGCGATGGCGGCGTCCCGCCCGAACCGCGCGGCACCACCCGCGAGCACGGCGCCGGCGACGCAAGCGACGACCGCGGCAAAGAGCACCGCGGTGGGCGCGCCGAGGAGATTGGTCGCCGGGATGAAGACCAGGCACGCGGCCGCCGCCCCGAGAAGGTCGCAAAAGTAGAGCCGATTGGCCTGCGCCGCGCGATGGGTGAGGATGAGCGACACGACGAGGCCCCCGCACAAGAAGGGCACGGCGCACAGGACGTACACTGCCGCGATCCGCAGCCAATTGCGCGCCGACGTGTCGAGCGAAATCGGCAGACGAAACGCAACGCCGACCGCGACGACCGCTGTGACGGCGAAGAGAATGGCGCACCCTACGAGTTGCGGCCGAAGGCGCTCCTCGGCGAATCGTTCGGGCAGGAGGTTCACCAACAAGCCGCTGACACCGAAGCCGAGCATGGCCAGCGAGACGACCATGAACGAGAGGTGATAGAACATCGTCACCGAAAAAATTCGCGTCAGCAGAAGCTCGACGAGGAGCACCGCGAAGCTGATGAGCAAGATGCCGGCGTCGAAGCTCGTCGGTCGTCGAGCCAGCGCTTGCACGGGATTTCGCCGGGGGTTCATAGGCTCTGCAAACCTCGACTCGAGGCACCGAACGCGGACCCATGGCCCGGTCTCACATTCGCTCGCGGACGGCGCGGCTTCGATATAACAGAACCGGCGATGCAAGGCGTAGATCAACCCGCGGGCGCGGTAGCCGTGGAGGGGCCGCCGAAGCGAGAGTCCGCTGATGAGCACTCTCTCGGAAGGCGCCGTGCATCGCCGCGCAAGTCGGCCGACGCCCTCGCCGCGTACGCCGGGGCTGCCGGGATATCGATCGCAGCTGCGTTCATGCTCCTCAACCTCTGGAAGGCGGACCTTCACGTTCCTTTCGCCTACCGTGGAGATGCCCTCGCGTACGCACTGGCTGTCAAGTCCACGCTGGATCACGGCTGGTGGTGGACCAATCCGAGCGTCGGGGCGCCGGGCAGTCTCGACTTGTACGATTTTCCGTTTGCCGCGCACGACACCGTCCACCTGCTCCTCATCAAGGCGATGTCGCCCTTCAGCAACGACTGGGCACTGCTCTTCAACCTGTATTTCTTGCTCGGATTCCCCCTCATCACGCTGACGGCCATGGCGGTGTTCCGCCATTTCCGTGTCGGATACGGCCCGGCGATCGTTGCGAGCGTCCTTTATTCGTTTCTACCGAGCCGCCTTCTCAAAGGCGAAGGGCACCTGTTTCTCGACGTGTTCTTCGAGGTGCCGCTCGCGATTCTGATGCTGCTTTGGGTTTGCGGCGACGATCCTCCGCTCTTTCGCGACCGCATCGGCAGCCGGTGGCCCCGCATCGACGTGCGCCGCGCGCGTTCGTGGGGATCGCTCGTCATCTGCGCGCTTCTGGCGACGACATCGTTCTACTACGCAGCGTTCGCCGGATTCCTGCTCGTCGCGGGCGGAATCTGGAGCTCCGCCGATAGGCATTCCGTACGCAACGCGCTTTCCGGCGCCGTGCTCACGTGCGCGATCCTCGTGGGGCTGGCCGGCGGTGTCCTGCCGAGCGTCGCGTACCACGCGCGTCACGGGCCGAACGCGCTCGCAGAGCGCGTCGCTTATGAGGCGGAGATCTACGGCTTGCGGATCACCCAGTTGCTCGTTCCCGCCGATGGCCACCGGCTTCAGGCGTTTTTGGATCTCAAGCGGCGCTACAATCGGGCTCCGCAGGCGGACGAGGGGCACTCGACGTCGCTCGGGCTCGCCGGAGGCGCCGGGTTCCTGCTGCTGCTCGGCGTCGCTCTGTCCGGGAGACACTCCGCACGCCGGGAGGAGCACGTCTTGCGGCCGCTTGGGGTGCTCAATCTGATGGCCGTTCTCCTGGGAACCGTCGGTGGGTTCGGATCGCTCTTCGCGCTTCTGGTCCACCCGCAGGTTCGCGGCTACTTGCGCATCAGCGTCTATATCGGTTTTTTTGCCCTCTTCGCCGTCGCGCTCGTTCTCCAGCGCCTCGAGCGACGCCTGCCGGTCCTGGGGCGCTTCGCGTTCCCGGTCGTTCTCGGGCTCGGGCTGCTCGATCAGTCGACGTGGCACGCGGTTCCTGCCTACGCCGCCACTAAGAAGGAGTACGCCAGCGACGCCGGCCTCGTACGCCGCATCGAAGCCGAGCTGCCCGCGGGGGCCATGATCTTCGAGCTTCCGTACATGCGTTTTCCGGAGGTGCCCAGTATCCAAAACATGGACACGTACGATCCAATCCGGCCCTACCTGCACTCGCATACGCTGCGCTGGAGCTTTCCGACCATGCGCAATCGCGAAGGCGATAGGCTGGCACAAGACCTGACGAACGGCGGACCGGGCCGGACGCTACGGTCACTTGCGGATCTCGGCTTCGGAGGGATCCTGGTCGATCGCGACGGCTATGCCGATCGTGGGGCTGGCATCGAAACCGCGTTTCGCGACGAGCTCGGTGTCGCACCGCTGGTCAGCGATGACGGTCGTCTGACCTTCTTCGACGTCACGGAGTACGCGCGACGACGTCACGCGAGTATGTCCGCGGTGGAGCTCGCAAGCGACCGGGAGATCGCGGGCCACCCGTTATCCATCCTCTGGGACGGCGGCTGCTACGGGGTCGAGTACAACGAAACGACGAAACCATTCCGCTGGTGCCGGAAGACCGGCGAGCTCCGCATTCGGAACGATGCGCCGTTTCAACGCAAGGCATCCATCCACATGAAGTTCTACGCAGCGCGAGCTCCAGCGCGGCTGAGGCTCGACGGGCTCCTGTCCGGCCAGCTCGACCTCACCGGCGCTGCTCCATTCGATCGCGAAATCGACGTACCCCCGGGAGAGCACGTCGTCCGATTCGAATGCGACGGGCGAGCCGCGGACGCTCCCGGCGATCCGCGGTCGATGATCTGGCGCGTGGCCGACTTCACGATGGATGAGATTCGCTAACTCGCAGGCTTGGGCGCTGGCCCTCCGGTGCGTACGATGCCCTGCCCCTCATGACCGACGCCAAGGTCACCGCCTACCCCTCGACCACGCCGCCCCCCGACGGGCCGGTGGGAGCCCCACCGACCGCTCGGCCGCGCACGCTCATCGTCACCGACAGCCTCGCGAAGTACTTTCCTCTTCGCTCCGGGTTCTTCGAGACGTCGGCCCGGTTCGTCCGCGCGGTCGACGGCGTATCGCTCCGCGTGCGAGAAGGGCAGACGATGGGGCTCGTCGGCGAGAGCGGCTGCGGAAAGAGCACGCTCGGGCGCCTGATGCTGCGATTGCTCGACCCGACCTTCGGACGCGTCGTCTTCGAAGGCCGCGACATCACCCAGCTCTCCCAGCGCGAGCTGCGGCCGCTCCGCCGACGGATGCAGATTATCTTTCAGGACCCCTACTCCAGCCTCAACCCGAGGATGACCGTGCGCGAGATCGTCGGCGAGGCGATCCGCATCCACAAGCTCGCGAAGACCCGCGACGACGAAGAGGCCCGCGTCGTCGACCTCCTGGAGAAAGTGGGGTTGCGCGGCGATGCGCTGAATCGCTATCCGCACGAGTTCTCCGGCGGCCAGCGCCAGCGCATCGGTATCGCCCGCGCGCTCGCGGTCGAGCCCCGGTTCATCGTGTGCGACGAGCCGACCGCCTCGCTCGACGTGTCGATCCAGGCCCAGATCGTCAACTTGCTGGTCGAGCTTCAAGAGACGATGGGGCTCTCGTACCTCTTCGTCTCCCACGATCTGGCCGTGGTGCAGCACGTGAGCCATCGCGTTTCGGTCATGTACCTCGGGCGGATCGTCGAGCAGGCCGAGGCCGAAACGCTCTACGCGGGGCCGCGCCATCCGTACACCCACGCCCTGCTCGCGGCCGCGCCGCGGCCCGATCCGGAGCACAAGCGCGTGCGCCTCGTGCTCGAGGGGGACGTTCCTTCGCCGATCGACCCACCGAGCGGGTGTGCGTTCCATCCGCGATGCCCGCGAGCGATCCGCGGCACGTGCGACCGCGAGACGCCGCCGCTCGCCGAGGCGGTGGCGGGCGACGGCCACAAGCTCGCGTGCTGGAATCCGTACGAATAGCCCTCCATGCTACACACGTCGCGTGGGTCTCCCCGCGCGCATCGGCCGATACGAGGTCGAGCTTCTGCTCGGCGAAGGAGGGACGGGACGGGTGCTCCTCGCCCGCGACCCGATCCTCCGGCGGCAGGTGGCGATCAAGATCCTGCGCGACGACCTCGCCCTCTCGCCCGAAGCGCGCCACGAGCTCACCGAGCGGATGCGCCAGCAAGCGTGCGCGGCTGCCACGCTCGCGCATCCGGTGATGGTGGCCCTGCACGACATGGGGGACGACGAGCGGGTCGGGCTGTATCTCGTCTTCGAGCTGGTGCGCGGCCCCAGCCTTCGCGAGCGCTTGCACGACGGGCCTCTGCCCGCCGAAGACGTCGCGCGCCTCGCCCTCGCGCTCGGGCCTGCGCTGGCCTACGCGCACGCGGCCGGCCTGGTCCACGGCGGCGTAAAGCCGGAGAACATCATGCTCACGGCCACCGGTCCGAAGCTGACGGACTTCGGGCTTTGCCTGCGCGATGCCCGTCCTCCCGCGTACAGCGCGCCCGAAGTGCTCGCGTCGAGCGCGTTCGGGCCGCCGTCCGACGAGTTCGCGCTGGCCGCCTCGATGTACGAGGCGCTCACTGGCCGGCGCGCGTTCCCGGGCGACGACCCAACGGCTGTCGCCGCGACCATCGAGTCCGGAAAACATGCCTCGCCTAGGTCGGTGCTCCCGGCGTTGCGCGGCTTCCTGCAATTGGACGCGATCTTCGGCCGCGCTCTCGCCAAAGACCCGCGCAGGCGCTTTCCGTCGTGCGACGCGTTCGCGTCCGCCCTCGCGGGATCGCTGCAAGGGCCGCGCGTGACGTTCTTGGCGACGCCGGGGCCTCTGCGCACGAGCATCACCCGCGCGACACGACGCTGGCAAAACGGGGTGGCGCTCGTCGCCGTGGCGGTGATCGTTGCCCTTGCGCTGGTCGGAAGGCTACGGCAGCCCGGCGGCGGGACGAGCGCGCCGCCGAAGAGCGTCGCAAGCGCGCCCGACAAGCCGGCGGCTCCGATGCACCGCGTCGTACCGCCGCGGGAGGCCACCGGTTCCACACGCCCCGCCCCTTCCTCCGCGCCCTCTCCACCTGCTGGCAGCTCGGAATTACCTGCGGCGCCGACGTTTCCGTCAGGTGTCCGTTTGGCCCCGCGCGACGTGGGGTCCGCCGACAATTGACGCGCTCCGTCCGTCGACCCCTAGCGGGGCGCCACCGCGCCGAACTAGACTGCCAACCGCCACGATGTCCGACCATTCCGCGCCCATGAACGCCGAGCCGCACACGCAGAGCATGATGGCAAAAACGAGCCCGTTGACGAGCGGTGGGCAGCCGACGCTGGACCACCTTGCGCATCTTTACCGCGAGATGCTGCTCATCCGCCGCGTCGAAGAAGAAAGCGCCCGCGGCTACGCCGAAGGAAAAATCGGTGGCTTCTTGCACCTCTATATCGGGCAAGAAGCGGTCGGCGTCGGCGCGCTCGCCGCTCTTCGCCCCGACGACTACGTGGTCACGACCTACCGCGACCACGGCATTGCCCTGGCCAAAGGCATGAGCGCTCGCGCCCTTTTTGCAGAGCTCTTCGGCAAGGTGACGGGCTGCTCCAAGGGATTGGGCGGGTCGATGCACATGTTCGACAAGGAGCATCACATGCTCGGGGGATACGGCATCGTCGGCGGGCACATCCCGCTGGCCGCCGGCGTCGCTTTCGCGAGCAAGTACCGCCAGGACGGGCGCGTCACCCTCTGCTTCTTCGGCGAAGGGGCGGTGAGCATCGGCGGGTTCCACGAGGGGATCAGCCTGGCGGCCCTCTGGCGCCTGCCCATCGTCTTCATTTGCGAAAACAACGAATACTCGATGGGAACGCCGCTCTCGCGGTCGATGTCGGTCGAAGACGTGTCGCTCAAGGCGCTGGGCTACGGGATGGACCGCGACCGGTTCTTCGCCGACGACGTCCTCGAAGTCGAGCGCCGCATCGGGGAGGCGGTCAAGCGTGCTCGGGAAGAGAGCTTGCCCACGCTGGTCGAAGTGCGGACCTACCGGTTCCGCGGTCACTCGATGAGCGACCCCGCCAAGTACCGAACCCAAGCCGAGCTCGACGAGCACAAGAGGCGTGACCCGCTGCTCCGGGCCCGAGCGAGTCTGATCGAGCAAGGGGCCCCCGAAACGAGGCTCGAAGGAATCGAAAAAGCGGTCGAGGTCGAGCTCGCCGACGCGCTCCAGTTCGCCGCCGAGAGTCCCGACCCGGATCTCGGCGATCTCGAGGCGGCCACGTACAAGGGCCCGTTCGCCTACTAGTCCCTGACCCCCGGCACATCCATGACAAGAACGCTGAGATTCCGAGAAGCGCTGCGCGAGGCGATGGTCGAGGAGATGGACCGCGACGACCGCGTGTTTCTGATGGGCGAAGAGGTCGGCTACTACCAGGGCGCCTACAAGGTCAGCGAAGGGATGCTCGACAAGTTCGGGCCGAAGCGGGTGGTCGACACGCCGATCGCCGAGGCGGGCTTCGCCGGCATCGGGGTGGGCGCGGCGATGGTGGGCCTCCGCCCGATCATCGAGTTTATGACCTGGAACTTCAGTGCGGTCGCGTTCGATCAGATCCTGAACAACGCGGCGAAGCTGCGGCAGATGTCGGGGGGGCAATTCGAGTGCCCGATCGTCTTTCGCGGGCCGAACGCAAGCGCCGCCCAGGTCGGCAGCCAGCACAGCCACGCGATGGAACACTTTTACGCAACCATCCCTGGACTGAAGGTGGTCGCCCCCGCCTTCCCGGCGGACGCGAAGGGGCTGCTCAAAGCGGCCATCCGCGACGACAACCCGGTGCTGGTGATGGAGTCCGAGACGCTCTACGGCGTACGCGGCGAAGTGCCCGACGGCGAGAACGTAGTCCCGATGGGCAAGGCGCAGATCGCGCGCCCGGGGAAGGACGTGACCATCGTGGCGTACTCGCGCATGACCCACGTGGCGCTCGACGCAGCCGCGGCCCTCGAAAAGGAAGGCGTATCCGCCGAGGTGATCGATCTCCGCAGCCTGCGGCCGCTCGACGAAGACACGATTGTCGCCAGCGTCGAGCGCACGCACCGCCTCGTCGTCGTGCACGAAGGATGGCCCTACGGCGGCGTGGGGGCCGAGATCGCCGATCGCGTGCAGCGCCTCGCCTTCGACGCGCTCGACGCGCCCATCTTGCGGGTGACCAGCCTCGACGTTCCGATGCCGTACAACAAGAAGCTCGAGCAAGCCTGCATGCCGCAGGCGGACCGTGTCGTCGCCACCGTCCGTCGACTGCTCGCGCGCGGGAGGGCGTGATGGCCAAGATTCTGGAGATGCCAAAGCTGTCGCCGACGATGGAGGAGGGGGTCCTCTCGACGTGGCACAAGAAGGAAGGCGACGACATCGGGGTGGACGATCTGCTCGCCGAGGTCGAGACGGACAAGGCAACGATGGAGTTTCGCGCCTTCGACAAAGGCACGCTCCTCAAGATCCTCGTGGCGCCGGGATCGCAGGTGAAGCTCGGCCAGCCAGTCGCGATCGTGGGAGCGCCGACGGACGATTTGTCGGCGTTCGCGTCGCTTTCCGCGGCGACGGGCTCCCCGGCTCCGCCAAAAGGAGAACCAGCCCCGGCGGCGCCGGCCGCCGAGGCGAGGCCCGCGGCCGCCCCTGCGCCGGCCCCGGCGCCAGCACCGCAGCGCAAGCCGTCGGTGGTCAGCGTGCTCGATCGAACTTCGTATGCCGCGGAGGCACCGGTGGGCAATGGGGGAGTGTCCGACGGAGGGCGGGTGCTCGCGTCGCCGTACGTGCGAAAAGTGGCGCGCGAAAAGGGGATCGACCTCCACGGCGTGCTCGGAACGGGAACGGGCGGGCGCGTCGTGGCGTCGGATCTCGAATCGATGCCCGCGCAGGCGGCGCGTGGGGCGACTGCACTCGCCAGAGTACCGCCGGCGCAAGCGCCGGTCGTGCCCGTTCCGGCGGGCGACGAGCCCGAGATTCGCCCCCTTTCGCCGATGCGAAAGACGATCGCCCGGCGGCTCACCGAGTCCAAAGCGACGGTGCCGCACTTCTATTTGTCGATCGACGCCGACGCGGCCGGCCTCGTGAAGATCCGAGAACAGATCAACGCGGAGCTCGCAGCGGCCGCGGGTGGAAAAGACAACGGCGCGGCCGCGCCGCTGAAGGTCTCGCTCAATGACCTGATCATCAAGGCGTGCGCCGTCGCGCTCGTCCACGTACCGGAGTGCAATGCGAGCTTCACCCCCGAGGCGCTCGTTTTCCACAAACGCGTCGACATCTCCGTCGCGGTGGCCATCGCCGACGGACTCGTCACGCCCGTCTTGCGGCACGCCGATCAGAAGAGTGTCGTCGCGATCGCGATCGAAGTGCGCGAGCTCGCCGCGCGGGCTCGGGCGCGCAAGCTGAAGCCCGAAGAGATGCAAAACGGGACGTTTTCGATTTCGAACCTCGGCATGTTCGGCATCGACGAGTTCGCGGCCGTCATCAACCCCCCGGAGGGGGCGATCCTCGCCGTCGGCCAGGTGCGCGACGTCCCGGTGGTCGCCGATGGGGCCGTCGTGCCCGGCAAGCGCATTGCTCTGACGCTCTCCTGCGATCACCGTGTGGTCGACGGCGCCGTCGGCGCGGCGTTTCTCGCCGAGCTGCGCCGCCTCATCGAGCGCCCGCTCCGGGTGCTCACCGGGTGAGCGCGTGACGCGATCTTCGCCGCTGGCGGTGCTCGCGCCCATCGCATTCGGCGCGCTCGTCGCTCCGCTGGACGCACGAGCCCACCGACCGCAGCGGCCGGAGGCGTGGTGGATCGGGCTGGACCAGGCGGCGACGAGCGCACCGGCGGAGGGCTTGCGAATGCTTCGCGCGATGCCGCGCGGCCGCGTCCGTATCCCCGGTGGCACGTTCTCGATGGGGTCGTTGCCCGCCGCGATGGCGCGCGCTCTCGAGCTCTGCCAGCGCGAGGTACAAGCCTCGGTGTGCCACGATGACGGCATCCTTGGTCTGGTGCGCGCGGAAGGGGTCGCCCACTCTGTGACCCTCTCGAGCTTCGAGCTCGACCGGACGGAAGTGACGGTCTCGAGCTATGCCCGGTGCGTGTCGGCCGGTTCGTGCTCCCCCGCCGAGATCTCGCCCGACGACGATCGCTTCGCCCGCCCGGATCTTCCCGTGACCCACGTTCGCTGGGACGATGCGAACGCCTTCTGCCACTGGGCAGGCGGCCGTCTGCCGACCGAAGCGGAGTGGGAGTACGCGGCGCGAGGTTCGGAGGGACGCGAGTTCCCCTGGGGAGCCGTGTACAACGCCCACCTCGCCAACCACGGATCGGCCGCGGACGATTGGACCGACGGGACCGACGGCTTCTTCGGCCTGGCCCCCGTTGGCTCGTTCCCCGACGGCGCCACCCCCCTGGGCCTATTCGACATGGCCGGCAACGTCGCCGAGTGGGTTGCAGACATCCTCGAGTTCGACCCGATGGGGCTGCCCCTGCCCTACCCGGACGCGACGGAGGTCGACCCGCGGCCGAAGTCGGGTGACGGGGGATTGCACGTCGTGCGCGGTGGTTCGTACGTCGACGGCGCGATGTGGCTCCGCGGCGCCGCGCGCGACACCACGTCCGCGCCGCATTCACCCTGGGTCGGCTTCCGCTGCGCGGCCGACGTTCGATGAGGATCGCGCATTTTTCCGACTTGCACCTCTACGCGCGTGGCGACACCCCGGCGTGGCGGTTCCTGAACAAGCGCTTTACGGGCTGGGTCAACCTTCGCGCCAGGCGCGGCGACATCCACCGAGCGGGATACGTCGCCGCGATCGCGCGAGAGATTGCGCGGCTCGGCGTGGAGCACGTGGTCGTCACGGGCGACATGACCAACCTCGCCCTCGAGGCGGAGTACGAGCTCGCACGCGACTTGCTCGAACGCGAGCTGGGGCTCGACCCGTCGCAAGTTACCGTGGTGCCCGGCAACCACGACGTCTACACGCGCGGTTCGCTGGTGTCGCGGCGCTTCGAGCACTACTTCGCACCCTGGTTGCGCAGCGACCTACCAGAGCTCGCGGCCGAGGCGAACGGCGGGCGGTTCCCGATCGTGAAGCTTCGAGGGAGCGCGGCGATCATCGCGCTATCGAGCGCAGTTCCCCGCCTGCCGTTCATTGCCGCGGGAGAGCTCGGAAGCGCGCAGATCGCGGCGCTGGGGCGCATTCTCGAGCACCCGGAGGTCGCTCGGCGCACCGCGGTCATCGCGATGCACCATCCCGCCGTGTACCGCCGCTCGCGCCTCAAGATGTATCTGGAAGGCTTGCGCGACGCGCCCGCGCTCATCGCCCAGCTTCGTCCACTGACGGGCGGCCTTCTGCTGCATGGTCATCTGCACCGGCGCATCCAGCGCGAGGTTCCGACGGGCGCCGGTCGCGTCAACCAGGTGGGGGCGACGAGCGCATCGCTTCATCACGATGCGGCGGACCGCATGGCGGGGTTCAATGTCTACGAGCTCGGAGAGGCCGGCGTCGAACGCGTACGGGCGTACGTTTACTCGCCGGAGGCGGGGGTGTTTCGCCCCGAGAGCGTGCCGAAGCACGTGTGAGACCGGACGCGCTTGGCGCGTCGTTCGAAGTCCCTTCTTGGAAAATCGCCAGCCTAGCCCACGGCCAGCGCTTCGCCGTTCTGGCGTGTGACGTTGATCGCCTGGAGCCCCTTGGGACCCTCTTTGATCTCGAACTCCACGACCTCGTCCTCGAAGAGGCGCCTGCGGCCATCGCCCTGGATCTGCGAATAGTGCACGAAGACGTCAGGGCCGGCGTCCTGCTTGATGAACCCCCAACCCTTCTCGTCGTTGAACCACTTGACGCGTCCCACTGCCATCGGAATGCCTCCGTTTTCTTCTGCTCGGCGCTGCCGCTAGGCACCAACCAACTCCGCCGTACGCTAGGGGATGGCGTTCGCGGAGGTCAAGGTCGGATCGCGGGGCGCGCAGTTCGAGATTGACAGGAGGTTCCAATCTACGGTTTGGGGTGACCGCGCGGCCCGAGCGGCAATGCGTCCAGCTCCTCGATGTTGGCCTTCACCCGCGGGTCGTCGGGTGACAGCGCGCGCGCCTTCTCGAGCGCGGCTCGGGCATCGGCGCGCTCGCTCGGATCGATGGCCAGGGCTGTGGCCAGGTTGATCCACGCGCTCACCAGCTTGGGATCGATCCGCAGCGCCTCGCGGTATTCCGCGATCGCCTGGTCCACTCGGCCGGCCTGTTGCTGCGCGTAGCCCAGATTGGAGTGCAAGCTCGCGCGCCCTGGGTCGGCTCGAACGGCGCGCTGAAGCTCCGAGAGCGCTCGCGGCAGGTCCTGCGTCCCGAGCAGCGCTGTGCCGAGATCGGAGTGCGCGCGCGCGTCGTTATCGTCGATGCGCACCCGCGCCTCGTACTCGGCGATCGCCTCTTTCGTTCGGCCGGCCATCATCAGCGCAGTTCCGAGGTTGCCATGCCTCGCGGCGCTCCCCGGGTCCAACTCCACCGCCCGCGCCAGCTCGGTCACGGCTTCGCCCGCGTGCCCGGTGGCGAGCAGCGCGATGCCGAGCTGGGAGTGCGCTTCCGCATCGGCCGGCAAGAGCTGCGTGCCCTTACGGAGCGCTCCAACGGCGGCGCTGGCGTCACCGAGCAGCAGCAGGGCTCTCCCGAGCTCGACGAAGCCGGGCCCGAACGACGGCGCGGCCCTGGTCAGGACGGCCAAATCCTTCGCGGCCACCATGATTTCCGGGTTTCCCCTCCCCGCCGCGTAATCGAGGGGGACCTCGACCCGCGCGACCCGCACCCGCGCGAGGCCCACCGCCGGCGCCACGTTGCGCGGCGCTGCAGCGCGGGCCGCCTCGTAGTGCTTCCGTGCAAGCGTCAGATCGCCCTGGGTGAAAGCGTCGTCCCCCGCCGCGAGGTCGGCGTCGCCCGGCGCTCGGTTGCCAGACGACAGCGAAATGGTCGTCGGCAGCGGAGGCGGAAAGGAGGAACCCGCCGAGACAGGAGCCGCGGGCGGGGCCGCCAACGGCGCCGGGGCGGAGGGCGTCACCGGCATGGCCATCGGAGCCGGTTCCCGCGCGGCGATGGCAGGCGCCGCGGCTGAGGGCTGCGCCGATCCCGCGGAAGTCACCGTGGCAGCGGGACGCGGAGCGGCACCGCCACCGCACGCGGCCAACGAAAGCGCCACGGCCGCGGCGAGCGCCGGCCTACTCATGCCGCTTCACCACGGCCCACGCGTGCGCGATGACGTCGCGCGCGGCGTCGAGCGTCCGCTCCTGCGTCCGGGGGGTGCGCAGGCTCACGACCCCCGACGAGGGAGGCTTCGCGTCGAGCACAGATCGACTCGCCGCGCGCACCGCCTCGGGAACGCCGGGGTCGTCCGCCAAGGCCTCCACGTGCTCGACGTACGACCGCCCCCACGCCTCGTTCGGCTCGACGAGCAACGCCGCGTTGAGCGCCATGCCGGCCGCCCGCTTGACGCCCACGGCGCCTCCCCGCGCATCGCCGCGCTCGTAGGACGCAGCCGCGCGCCTCAGCTCACCGAGCGCAGCCCGAATCCATTCGGCCGGCGATAGCCTTCGAAGCCAATCGTTGGGATCGCGAACGAACTCGCCCATGGCTCCCCCGCGGTCTCACGAGCGCAGGTGCCGTGTCGCGTGCTCCTTCCCGTCGTAACGGAGCATCGCCGGCTTGCCCTCCGCGATCGTCGTCACGTTGACCGGACGCTTCCAGATACGAAGGAGGCTTCGCATCACTTCCCTCGCGTAGTCCTGTCTCAAGTCCAGCCCCTGGTGGTCGTGGCGAACGAGCAGCTCGCCCCGGTTCTCGAAGTTCGCATCTTCGACGTAGATGAACGGGTTGCCGCCGTTCGTGAGCTGAAAGAGGAGCTTGTCCTTCACGGACTTGAACTCCCGCGACTCGACCTCGAAGCGCTCGTTGCGGTTCGACCAACCGAAGCTGAAGAGCTTCTGCTCGCGCACGAACTCGGGCGTCAAGAACTCGTCGATGAACGTTACGTCGTTGTAGAGCGCGCGCACCTCGAAGATCTTCTTTTTTCCCAGGCCCAGGCGAAGGTTCCAGTTCTTCTTCGCTTCGAGATCGTCGCAGTCCTCCCACTCCTTGCCGAACTGCCCCTTGTTCCAGCGCTCTTCGATGTGGCGAAAGAGCTCCACACCGAGCTTGTAGGGATTGAGCCGGCCGCCGCTGGTCGCGAGGACCCCTGCGGCGTGATCCGCGTAGTCGATGATCTCGCTCGCATCGAGGATCTTCTCCGTCAGTAGCTTCGAATGCCAGTACGTCGCCCAGCCCTCGTTCATGATCTTCGTCTGCCACTGCGGCGCGAAGTAGTAGGCCTCCTCGCGGATCACCTCGAGGACGTCGTGCTCCCAGCGATCGAGGGGCGCGTGCTCGAGCAGGAAGACGAGAATGTCGCGCTCGGAGTGCTCCGGAAACTTCTTGGCCTTCTCTCGTTCGGCCTCGATCTTCTTCTTCTGTCGCTCGAGGTACTCCTCCGGGTTGATGAAGCTCTCCATGTACTCTTTCGCGCGCAGGCGCGGGATCTCGGTCGCCTTCGGCTCTTCGTCTTCGGTGGGGCGCTTCGGGCGACGGCCGCTGAACGGCGAATGCAGGTCCACGAGGTTTTCGAGGCTGAGACAATGGTCGATGAACTCCTCGACCTTGTTGATCCCCTGACGCGCCACGACGCGCCGCAGCCTGGCGCCGTGATTGGCCATCTTATCGATCCAGCGGCGGTTCGGGTCGTAGGCGCTCGGCCGCTTGACCGGGTCGACCGTTCTACCGCCGGTGTCGAGGTCGGTCGAACGGTAACAGTAGTTGTTCTTGAAGAAGTCGACGTGCGCGTACACGTGCGCCATCACGAGCTTCTGATCGACCAGAGAGTTTCCTTCGAGCAGGTATCCGTACGAGGGGTTGTTGTTGATGACCATCTCGTAAATCTTCGAGAGGCCGTACTCGTATCCCTTGGCGAGGCGTTCGTACTCCATGCCGAACCGCCAGTGCGGGTAGCGGTTCGGGAACCCGCCGTACGCGGCGATCTCGTTCATTTGGTCGTACGTCAAGATCTCGAAGACCGTTGGGAAGAAGTCGAGCCCCGCCTCGGCCGCGAGCCTTTCAATCTTGTTCTGCTGCTCGCGCAGGTACGCGGGAAGCGCCGTTTTCAGCGCGAACTCACTCATTTTCCCTCGCCCTCCGACTTTGTCTGGTCACCCATCACGCCCCCTTGCCGAGAAACTCTTTGATCGAACCAACGATCGCGTCCTTGTCGCGGATCTCGCTCGTGATGACACGCTCGTCTTTGCCGAAGTGCTCTCGCAAGTCCTTGATGAACTGCCCCGAGCCGTACGGGCTTTCGACCTGGCCATATGCAAACATGTTCGCGCGCGGCAAGATCTTTTGCTTGAGCACTTCGACGCAGAGCAGCGTGTCGTCCATCGACCAGTTGTCTCCGTCGGAAAAATGGAACGGGTAGATGTTCCACTCCGAGGGCGGGTAGTGGTCGTCGATGAGCTGCGAGCAGAGCTTGTACGCGCTCGAGATCATCGTTCCGCCGCTCTCCCTCGTGTGAAAGAACGTTTCGCGATCGACCTCGCGCGCGACGGCATCGTGGATGATGTAGCGGCTCTCGAGGCCTTTGTACTGGCGCGTGAGCCAGGCGTCGATCCAGAAGCTCTCGATGCGGACGATCTCTTTCTGTTCGTCGCCCATCGAGCCCGAAACATCCATCATGTAGACGATGACCGCGTTGGCGACGGGCTCGGCCTCGGTCTTCCAGCTCCGGTATCGCTTGTCGGACGGAATCGGCACGACCGCCGGGTTGCCGGGTACGTAGGTTCCCATCGCGATCTGCCGCTTGAGCGCCTCGCGATAAGTCCGCCTGAAGTTGCGCAGCGACTCCGGGCCGACGCGACGAATGCTCGTATAGCGATCCTTCGCGTTGATGATCTTGCTCTTGCCCTTGTCCTGAATATCGGGAAGCTCGAGCTCCTCGCCCAGAATCGCCGCGAGCTCGTCGAGCGTGACGTCCACTTCGAGGACGTGCTCGCCCGCGCCCGAACCCGCCTGGTGCCCGTCGCCCGGTTCCTGCGTGTCCTGGTCTCCCCCGACCGGATCACCCGGATCGCCGTCCCCTTGCCCCGCGCCGCCACGCTGTCGGTCGCCGAAGGAAAAATGGGGAATGTCGATCTGGGGGATGGGGATGGAGACCAGGTCCTTGCCCTTCCTACCGATGAGCTCCCCCTGCGAAATGTACTTTCGCAGGTTCTGACGGATCTTGCCGCGAACGATCGCTCGGAAGCGGGAGTGGTCCTGGTCGATCTTGAGCGACATCGACTGCAGTCTAGCGCGTTCCCCCCCCCCTTGCCTCGAGCGCCGTGCGTGCCAGCCAGAGACACGCGAGCGCATTGGTCACGGCCCAGACGCGGAGGAGCAAGGGGCCGCCGACGAACGCCACGTCACCGGCCCACGCCATCTGCACGAGCAGAGCGGCTGTTCCGAGCGCGATGCCGCCGATGAGCGGCCGAACGCGCCGGCTCGCAAACCCGAGGACGGTGAGCAGCAGAGCCGGTAGAGCGCTGGCCAGAAGCAACCACCTGTGCAGCCCCGCACCCACGAGTATCAGGTCCCATTCACCGACCGGCCGAGCCGCCAGCTCGACGAACGAGACCGCGCTCCCCGCATGAGACATCAACCCCAGAAGAGGGGATAGCGGGAACAGACCCACGCTCGTCGCGAGCGCCCCGAGGACCGCCCCAGGGGTGCGGGTCACCCGCCCGCCGCGCCTGCGGATGCGGCGCGCGACCGCCCACGCGAGCCCTAGCAGAGCGACCGCACGAAGCGCAACGTGCGCCCAATAGACGTGAAACGCCGCCGCGGCCGCGTCGACGATCCCCGCTCCGAGGAGCTCCTCATCGTCGGCGTTCGCCGAGCCGGTCGGATGGCGAGCGGTCGACTCGAGCGCCCGCCGCACGGAAGCGCCGTCGGTCACGCCGAGCGATTCCAGCATCGCCGCGGCGCCGGCCACGTGGGGCGACGCCATGCTCGTGCCGTTGAACGTGCCAAAGACCTCACACTTGTCCCGGCCGCCGTTGCACACGGTCTGCTGCGTCACACCGACCCCGGGGGCCGCGATCGAAAGCTCCGGGCCTCGCGACGAAAACCAGGCGATCTTGTCGTTCGAGTCGGTCGCGCTCACCGCCACGACCCCCGGATATGCCGCCGGCCAGCCGACGCTCCGGCCGCTGTTGCCCGCGGCCGCGACGATCACGACGCCCTTGGCGAGCGCGTGTTTGACCGCGTCCTCGAGGATTCCGCTCTTGATCGGCCCTCCGAGCGACAGGTTGATCACTTGCGCGCCCGCGTCGGCCGCGTACCGGATTCCCTCGGCGACGTTCGCGACGGTTCCGAAGCCCTGCTTGCTGAGGACTTTGATCGGCATGAGCGTCGCGCAGAACGCGAGCCCGGCCGTCCCCACCCCGTTGTTGGTCGTTTGCGCGATCGTGCCGGCGACGTGCGTCCCGTGACCGTGGTCGTCGTAGGCCTCGTTCGAATCATCGACGAAGTTCCAGCCGCCTTCGCACCGGGTTCCCGCGAGATCGCTGCCGCGCGAGAATGGCCCCTTGTCGAAGCAGGCGATGCCCGTGTCGATCACGGCGACCGTCACGCCGCGGCCGCAGCTGTAGT
>Ga0265332_10000713_pt1 | contig 21064 bp, 50 predicted proteins | sample 41926metaG_FD_202084 | JGI IMG/M metagenome (GOLD analysis project Ga0265332, IMG submission 202084) | Rhizosphere microbial communities from Carex aquatilis grown in University of Washington, Seatle, WA, United States - 4-19-26 metaG | ecosystem: Host-associated > Plants > Roots > Rhizosphere...
GCGAGCATCGCTTGTGCTTGACGGCCAAGTGATCAACGCTGGCCAGGTTGAGAACGCCCTTAAAGTTTCCTGCTCCAGGGCTAAGGAATTTGTTGCCGCGTCTGTGTCGGCGTAGTCGAGGAAAACATGGCCAAGGCCCCCAGCAAGAAGCCAAAACCCGTGGGTGACCGTACGCGTACGGCCCGCTCTGCAGCGCACCTGGAGCGCCTTGGGGATGCCGAAGGTAAGCGAGTGGTAGTTGACCTCGGGAAAGCGGATCGTGAGGCCCTGGAGGGCTCGCAGGCCGCAGGATATGCCGAAAGGCAATCAGGCGTCATACGCAGGGCGATCCAAGATGCCGCAGCGCGTCAACCGAAATGCACTTGACGGCGTTTATATAAACGGTACACTAGAGCCAAGTAAACACCATAGGAAAAGCCCCCATGTCCAAAGCAGCATTTGAGAACTTCTGCCAGTGTGTTGATAACGCACCAAAGGGTGCGTACAGCGATGCGAAAGCTTTGCGGCAAACCATCGGCGACACTGCGGATACGCTGATGAAGGATGTGCGTGCGCTTGGACTCAAGGCCAACAACATGGACTTGATCTATGCGGTTGAAGTTGCGATTTACGACTACGTGAAGCAGTCCAACCCGGACTCCAATTTGTTCCCTCTGGCGGAAGGCTTTGGGTCTTCCATGGATGGACCGGTTCGTGAGCGAGTCCTGGCTCAAACGCACCGCGACATGGCTCAATTGCGTGACCTTGGCGTCATTGCCTGAAAGGAAAAACATGGACGCGAATACCTTGCTTATCAATGCTTGGCTAGCAAGACCGGGGATAGACAAGAGCGCGCCAATCCATCCTGAATTTGTGGCTGGGTTTGATGCTGCTTTAGCTCAAATTGCAAAGCGTGGTGCCCAGGTGTCAATGGATGTGAGTACAGGTGACACCGACGCTGGAAACAGAATTTTTGGAACGATTGATGTCGTTCAGGATGGCGTCATTCTGGCAATTGAAGACAGTCGCAACTTTTGATAGGAAAGACCATGACGCATACCGACCAAAGTGAATTCCAAGCTCGGGTCCGCCCGTGGCTTTTGGAGTGTTTTGGCGCCAAGATCGCCAGCGATGCAACAGAGCGAAACCACAGGTTCTTGGAAGAATCTTTGGAACTGGTGCAGGCGTGCGGATGTACTCAAGACGAGGCTCACCAGTTGGTCGATTACGTCTATGGGCGTGAAGTGGGCGAGCGGCACCAGGAGGTTGGTGGCGTGATGGTCACGCTGGCCGCACTGTGTCTGGCTCAGCAGCTCGATATGCATGCCTGCGGTGAAACCGAGTTGGCAAGGATTTGGACCAAGGTAGACCAAATCCGTGCAAAGCAGGCCGCAAAGCCCAAGCACTCTCCGTTGCCTCAGCATGTTGCCTGTGGGCACTGCGGAGCGGTCCATGCCCCACAGCAAAACACACTTTGCCCGCATTGATAGAGGAAAGACATGTCACTGATTGAACAATTGCGAGTCCTGTCGTACAACGAAGCATTGAATCAGAGTGAACGCGAGACAAGTTACGCGGCCATCCGAGCACTTGGTGGCAATCCATAACTCCGAAGGAAATCTATGTTGTCTCATGTGCGCTACGGTTTTGAAACGATTGACAAGGAGTCGTTTTTTAAGCTCATTCATAAGTCTGGGCTTGGCAAAATTCGGCATGTACTTCATGACGTTGAAGTACTCGACTGGGATACACATTGCTGGATCGTCGAAATGAACAGTGGTGAGATCAAGGCAATCACGCAGATCGATGCGAGGTTTTGCGAGGTATCTGCTGATAATTTGAAAGACTCACTCAATCGAACAAGGGCAAATTTGCAATCTCTTGAAGAGGCGGTTGCATCCATCGTTGCCCCGGTACAAATCACATAGGAAATCAAATGGACCCGTTTTTGATGAAATCATTGGCCGCTATCTTTGTCGCCTTATTTGTAGGCAAACGAGCGATTACCGGCCCACAAAAGATGTTCGCGCGAATTTCAGTTTGTTTTGAAGTTGTTGGTATGGCCACGCTGGCCACCGCCACTCAGAAAGACGATCTAGCTGCCAACGTCGGTGGAATCTTGTTGATGATTGGGTTAGTTGTGGCTATCGCAATGGTGGCCGTGGATTGCGTGTATACGGTTTGCACCGCCCGACCCAAACGGAATCCATAAACCAGAGGAAAGCATTATGAAATTCGGGTTTGAAATTGCATGGACCACTTTTAATGGATCAAAACAGAAAGTTGTGGTTAGTGAGTGTGACACCGCACTTGAGGCAGTTGCCAACGCAACAAAGGCCGCTGTGAATGCAGGATGGACGCAGCCAAAGGTTTGGCAATGGTGGCGTCTTGACGATACCCGTGTGTCGATTCATACGTTTGTTGCGGCATCTGGCAACGCCAACTGAAGGAAACCAAAGCGTGAGCGCCAGGACTACACCCGTATTCGTTGCCCTGCAGAGGCCTGCAGGCTATGAGGATGTGCATCCCGAGCTGGTGGTGGAGGATGCCTTGAATCACAGCGATCCTTGGCCGCATGAAGTGGTACGGGATGACGGACGCGTAGTGGTGATAAAGCTGGAGCGTTTGGAAGGCTACGAGGACGCGCCGGCCGACGAGCTAGCGCGCGAAGCGATCAACACTAACTGGCCAGCCTGGACGCTGGTCGCAGCATAGGAAAGACCGTGGCACAGATTGCGTACGCAGGGGAACGAGTAAAGCTGAAGTGCCCGGCCTGCAGGTCCGCGTCATTTGAGCTTACCGAGACAATGGAAGAGAACGTGATCTACGAAGTTGTAGATGGTGTGATGCCGCAATGTGCGACCGATCACGAACCAGGCGGCGGGATAAGCCTATCGGCGATCTGCTCCGAGTGCGGCCATAAATGGCGTCCGCGAGCAACTTTGCTGAGCGAAGTAATTGCAGACTAAATTTGAAATAGAGGAAAGCAATGCAATCAATCTCTTTGTCCACGGCCTTCACCGATCCGGTGTCAATACTGGACCTTGAAGGCGCCTTTGGGGAGGCTCGCTCAGGGGGAGTCGAGTTTTCTTTGGTGGGGTACTCCGAGTTCGAGCTGAAAAGGTTGTTGGCTGCAGACATCTCTTTTATGGTTAGCCGTAGTGGTCACACATTCTGGGATGCTGCCCAGTTGTTGAAGACATCGCCGGACGCGGTTGAGAAGCAAAGCAAGGGTCTTGTAGCTGGGGATGGCCTTCGAGAGCTTGCTGACAACGCAAAGACCTTGAGTAGCCAGTGGCAAGCCGAAATCCCAGACTTTGTGCACGCGGGCCTTGCGGAAACACTCTGGTTGGTCGAGGCCCAAGCGAAATCAACACTTCTCCGCATGCAGCACGAAACGGCGCAGTTGCGCGGCAATTGAAGGAAAGCAGTGTATGAAAGCAGTTTTGACTGTCCTTGTGGGCGTGCTCGCATTGGTATCGGCGATCTTGTGGGTGAAGTCTGCTCGGGCATACGCAGGTCGATCCAAGATGCCGCAGCGCGTCAACCGAAATGCACTTGACGGCGTTTATATAAACGGTACACTAGAGCCAAGTAAACACCATAGGAAAAGCGATGTTCAAAGTCGATTTGAAAACTGTCCGCGACAACCCTGCGAATCCTCGGGCGCTGCAGCTCTTCAATGTGCGCGTTCACCGCGCCAGCGGCTCCCGCTACATCGGGCAGGTGTCGGAGAAGGATGAAAGCCTTGCCCGTCTGGCAGCACTGTCTCTCTACGGCCTTGCTGAGGAAGACGTGGCTCCTGGCACTGAGCCCAATGGCAATGCGATCTTCCCAGAAGAAGAATTCGATGTTGCCCCAGCGTGAAGGAAAAACCATGAAGGCAGTTAGTGATGACGAATTGCAGCAGACGATTTCAAACGCCAAAAATGGGAATGAGTTTGACATTTATTATGCAATTGTCGGCCTGATCGAGCGAAACGATATGGCTGCGGCTGAAGCCTTGGCCTTGGAACTTCATGAATTTGGGTTCGCCGAGGGATGCGGTGTCCTGGCGGAGAACGCTTTCGATATTGAAGGAGCATTTCCCGATCAGGAGCGATGCCTCGCCTATGCACTTCGGCATGCGAATTCGAATCGTCGGAATTTTTCCATGTCGGCGATCATCGCAGGGAAAATTTATGAGCAAAGGGGCCAATTGGAGCAGGCGGTCGACCTATACAAACGTGCGACGACCGAGGAAGAGGCGGAGAACAGTGCTGCATGGCTGCGCATGGCGTGCATCTGCATGCGACCAGGGCAATGGCAGGACGCTCTTGAAGCGGCCCGATTTCTAGCAGGGTATGTGTCTGCGGAGGGGGAAGCTCCAGACGATGTGCCAGATGCCCCTGTCGAGTACGACGGGGCATGGGTCAGCGTGGAATACCTTGAGCAATTGTTCGAAATGACGTCGCCAGATCGTCGTGCTGATCTGACACTTATTCTGTTTGAGGGTGGGTTGCTGGTGCCACGAAGTCATTTAGGAAGAGACAACTCGTTTGAAGCATACAACCGCGGGCCAGCATTGAATCCATTTCGACCGGGCGCATTTCATCGCATCCTAAAGGGCTAACGCACCAGGTAAATGCATCCAGGCACTTGCAACAGGTCTGACAATCAAAGAACCTTGCCAAAAGTGACTTTAATAGTATTCTGAATACAACGAATTTGATCAAGGAAAGACATGATGAAAATATTGACCGCTTGCAAAGCCGTTCGAGACACGTTGAGGTTTAAGCCCGAGAAGTTCACTTTTGGTGAAGTTGCATCGGGCGAGGCATCGCAGATGATCCAGCAATTGAACAGCCGCTCGACCGACCAAGTAACTCTTCCGAATTCATAGGAAAGCAGAATGAAACTGACTGAAACAACGGTTGCGTTACTCCTGGCACTCATGCTCCTTGTGATGTCGCTTGGCGTTTCACTTGTTGTGGTTTTTCTTCGGATTTTCGATTGGAGTGTGATGTTCCCAACAGATGTTGGCCTGGCATTCGCAGCATTCCTATTCTTGCGTTTTGTTGCGCTGAAGCCTAAGCAGGATGTCAAGAGCAAACAGATTTGAATCGAGGAAACCACATGACTACGTGGATGGAACGATTCCAGCATGCATTGGCAGCAATGTGTGGCTCAGTGCCCCCAATAGAGTTGTGCCAGGAGTGGGTTGACCACATTGAGGTGAATGGGCAGCACCGGTTGCAGAACTGGGTATTTTCCAAAGGAAATAGAACACCGAAGTGGGCTCAAGCGATTGTCACGATTGAAGCTGCAGAGATGTGGGCTGGTGAGCCTGAAGAAGGTGCTGGCCATGCGCCAAAACCAGAAACTGCAAATTTATAGGAAACCAGCCATGGCGTTCCACACGAATAACAGCAGGCACGGCAACAAGGGTGAGGCAGCAATCAAGCGCCGCCTGGACTATGCGAGTGGGCGTGTAAAAGAATTGACCGCGCAGGGCAAGTCTGAGACTGAGGCGTGGGGCATTGTGAAAATTGAATGCAAGCAAGGCATCCCTGAAAGGACCAAGAAATGAACACAGCCACAATTTTTGTTCTGATGGGTGGTGGTGCACTGATTGCATTCCCGTTCGGTTTTTGGTTTGGTTGCCTGTACAGCAAGGACCGCGTGGCTCCGACCATTCGCAACCCATCAACCGCATCGACCCAGTAAAGGAAGCCATGGCCACCGAAGACGTAAAACCAGAAATCACAACGCGCGCCGCCACAACAATGTCGATGCGCTGGATTAAGAACGGTAATGGTAGCTTTGCCGTCGAAGTGTTGGTAACGGGTCTTTCCAGTCAACCCCAAGCAGAGGCGGCGATGGCTCACATGCAGAGTCTTTTTTGTGCGGGCGAAATCTCTGTCAATTGAAGGAAAACCATCATGGTTTACGCAGTATCCCCAGCCGACCTTGACACGATCACTGATCTTGAGATGGCATTCAGCACAGATCGGCTTTTACCTCCGAAGAAAGATGTGCCGCCGGAGTTTTGGTCCGGCAATATTTACACCAAGCTGGCTGAATCTATTTTCTATGGCACGAAGTTGCCCGACTGCAAAATTGAAATGCGTACTGGTGTACAGCCAGAAAAGCTCAATCGGGCTATTCGAGCACACCTACAGTCGTTTGGGCCAAAGCATGAACACAAGATTGCCGGTGTCGGCTACTTGATCGCGCAATTTGCCACGCTGCAACCAAACGCATAGGAAACCAGGGCTTGCGCAATACGGTCCGTCCTGTATTCTGAATTCAAGAAAACCAATCAAGGAAAAGCTATGCCAAAGATGTTTTTGACACCCAGCAAAAAGAAATGCGCTTTAGTTGGCGATGAAAGGCTGACTGGTTTGGGGGAGGCAAGTCTTTTCTCCATACGGCGGGTTGTAATCGCCTTTTTGGTGCTCAATTTGTCGATAGATAGCAATGCTTGCTATCTTTATGAAACATCCATGAATTGGTGTACGTGAAGGCGAAGAACGGACTTTGTTTTGGCGTTGGTACAACTTCGCGTATCGACACCGGGGCCAAAGTGTCTTACACCAATCAAATAGTGACCGTGCCGTGCGCTGCGGTCGGGCTTTGATGCTTTGCGTTGAATGATCTGACAGATTAGAGGAAGCCATGAGAAATTTCAAACAAGCTGTGTTGGCAATCGTGGTAATTGCTCTTGCGGCAGTTGCGTCGGCGAACCCGGCCCCGACTAGCTGCACAGGGGATAAGCCGATCAAGCTGTACGTGGCTTTTGCGTTCAAGGGTACACCTTCCCACAAAGAGGCAGTTGGCACTGGCTCGATCGTCATGTGCTGGGACAAGGACGTAGACACTGAAGCTGAGATTCAGCGTATTCACGATCACATAGAGACCGCGCCGCGAGATACCAAAGTGACCATTCTCACTGTGATGAAGCTGCGCGGTTAATCAGAGGAAAGACGACCGTCTACCTGGCCAGCATGAACACCCACTAACCACTTTTCAAGGAAACCGACGTGCAAAGTGAACGCCTTCCCATGCCTGTAGACGGATCTGCACTGTGGTCTAGTGCCCGCGACATCCTCCATTTTGTTGGTGTTTGCGGCGCTGGCAAAACGACGTTGACCAACAGGCTGGCGGCACGCTGCACAGCCCACGGGGGCAAGGCCATCGGCACCCTGGATTGGGACTCGCACACAGCGTATGGCGCCCGCCAGTCAGAGCGCGCATTCAGCCGCGAGTTCGACCGCATCAGCAACGAAGGCAGTGATCCAGCCATTCATGACAAGATCGTCCAGCATTCACTGAGCCTGATCGACGCATGGAAGCGCTCTGACGCAAATGTCGTGCTGGTAGACCGCTGGTACGAGAGTTACGACAACTTCCCGCAACAGTGCGCGACACAGATTCAGAACGCCTTGGCTGAGTCGGGCTTCAAAGTCACCGTTGTAAATCTTGTCATCGCCGCACCACAAGCCGATGGCGGTGACTTCGCCGCCATGTGTGCACGGCTCGCCCATACAAAGGCCAACCGCCCAGAGAGTTGGTGGACAGCAGGCATGGGTACACTTGAAGACATGGCCCGTACTGAGTGCGCCTACCAGGATGACTACCGAGCATTTTGCAGTCGGTCACCGTTCTCAGGCATCCGTATGCCGACTACCGACATGGATTGGGATGACCTGGAAGAAACGATTGTGAACAGCCTGAAATTCGCGGCTAGGTGGCGCAATTTCAGCACCAATGATGCCAAGTCAATTCTTGCGACTGTCTTGCAGTAATTCAACCAAGGAAATCATGGGCACCGTAGGTTACTGGCGTGAACCACTCAAAGCACCCGCTGGGGCGGCTTTGACGTGGAAGTCTCCCGGCCCAATGGGACTTAGGGTTTGGACCGGCCTGCTCAACGGCAAGCCCGTCGCACGCATCACTCGCCAGCCTGGCAATGGCTCGGGCTGCTCCGCCGCAATTGATGGATGGATGTGGACTGAGCAAGAGCCTGGGTCAACCGCTCAGCGCCTTGGAGTGAAGGAGTCACCAACTCGGGGCTTTAGTTCCGTGCCAGATGCGAAGCGCGCAATTAAGGCGGCGTTGGCCGTCCAATCTTGAAGGAAAGCACATGACTGCAATTGATACACCGACACTGATGATTTCAAGTACAAGCTTTGTTCCAAAGCCTTTGGCGCTGAATTTGAGTGGTGCTGATACTGACCCGGATTGGCTTGAAAAGTTCAAGGTGGCATTGCCAACCGACGCTAAGGCGGTTCTAGAGTCTTGCGCTATACAAGAGCCCTTGGTGTTTATCACCCGCCGCAACAGCGGCATTCCGAGCGGCATGGGTCGGTTGTTCAATCGCAAAGGCGGCACGGACAATGGCACTGTGATGTTTGAAGATGGCCCTGGCTTAGGTGATGAGATTCGGTCGCACATCGAGGGAAGTTGGGACTACATGAACTACGCAGACGGCGGGGAAGAATGGATCGGCGAAGGGACTCCATCCTGCGAAGTCTTTACGTTTTATGCCGCAAGTCCGCTGCACGCCTATCTGCGTGTACTGGTTAGTATTGCGGACAGCGGCGACTGGGAACAGGTCCAGGGGCTTATGTCAACCGTTACACCATTTGACGATGAAGACTACGCGATCAACCCCGGCTATGTCGAAGAGATGCGAAAACTGAATTTTTCGACCAGCGCCCTTTTCATTCACCTTGGCGACGACGAGAAAATTTATGTGGCCACAACAAAGATAACGGATCTGGTTGCTGAGTCGTTGCAATGGGTGGTGGGCAGCGTGTTGGAAACTACAGCCGCTGCGACCTGAAAGGAAAGCAACCAGTGACCGAGCAGGAGAAGCTGGCTAAGACCGCTGCAGAACGCCAGGCCGATCTTCGGCAACGCCGAGCAGAAGCGGGACTCACAGAGGTGCGCGGCGTGTACGCGAAACCGCGTGATCACGCCAAGATCAAGGCGTTTGCAAAGAGCCTGCGAACGAAGCCTGGTCGAGCTTCAAAAAGCGCTTGACGTTACGCGTAACGCGCCCCATAATTGAGCTAACAAAGATTTGAAGGAAAAGCATCATGAATAGCGATCCAATTACGGTCACCGTCAATAAAGATACTGGCTACGTTCGGGGTGCCGTAATTCTCGCGCCGATTCTGTTCCTGGCACTCGGTGCAAATCTAGTTGAGGACATTTACGAAAGAATGTTTATTGGGGCGATCATGCAAACGTTCGTCGCTGCATTTTTTGCGTGGTCTAAACTTCCGTTTGTTTTGACGGTCGCTCTGTCTCTATGTCACTGGCAAGCTTCGTCCTTCGGGGTAGCTTCTTCTGCTTTTGAACGGCTTTCCCAGGCCATTATTCGCTTGGGAGAGGGGGTGCTGATACCCATGTCGATAGCTGTGTGCATTATTCTTGCGCTACTCGGGCAAGTGCCTTCAACTCTTGCATGCAAAGACGATTCGCCTGAGACATAAAGGAAGCCAATGAGCACTGAAATTTCAACACGAATGGTCCCGAAGCATGCATCCTACTGAACAGCAACAGAAACTTTGAATCGAAGGAAAACACTGTGACCTCACTTGACGAGAAAGCCAGCAAGCAAGAGCTGGAATCCTTGCAGACGACGATGGAGGAACGCACCTGTCGAGTTGGCGGGCCGCGTGGTGCCATTGGGATCGTGGAGAGGGTCTACCAGGGGCGTCGAACTCTGGATGTGAAGGCAAAGGTATTGATGGAGTCAGGCTCCGTGCGCTATGTCCCCATCACAGAGGTTCGGTGCTACTGAAACACGAAGGAAAGACGACATGGGACCTCACCAATCAAAACCAGAGTTTCTCAAGGCCCTTTTTAAGGGCTCAAAGGCCGTTGCAGGGGTCGTCGCTAGTTGTTTTGTTGTCATTCAGATGCTGTACGGGCTAGGTTGGTGCCTGTATTCGGTTATGCCAAAACATGAAGCGCACAAGGTCACCATGTTCGGCATGGCGCGCGATTTCGCCGCTGACCCCCCAGCTCCAGGCACTGCGTGGTTGTTTGCTGCGGACTCACAAACGAACTTGGTTGGCGCGGGCATTCTCGTAGTGATCGTTGCGGCGTTTGTTGTGCTTTTAGTGCTCGGTGTCGCATGGGTGGGTGGGTGGCGTAACACCCGAATGGAGCCATTTCGTCAATGGATGAATACATGAAACTGAAATCACAACTCCAATTTGGAGTCCTGATCTTGATTGTTGTCATTGTCGGCTTGTCAGTGATTGAATCGGTGTGGTGGAACACAGCCCGGCAAAGTTACCCGCGCTTGCTCGTGAGCGCCACACCCAACGGGGCCAATGACCTGACATCGCTATGGAAGGCTTGCGGTAGTCCGCTTGAAGTAGAGCCAGAAGGCGCTGACATGGCGCTTGTACGGTGCGGGACCTTCTGGCCAATGCGCTCTATCTGGCTACTGCCAAAGGCCCAGGTAGCCCCCGCGTTGCGGTAAAGGAAACCATGGCCAAGGCCCCCAGCAAGAAGCCAAAGCCCGTGGGTGACCGTACGCGCACGGCCCGCGCTGCAGCGCACCTGGAGCGCCTTGGGGATGCCGAAGGAAAGCGAGTGGTAGTTGACCTCGGGAAAGCGGATCGTGAGGCCCTGGAGGGCTTGCTGGCGGCTCGATATGCCGAAAGCCAATCAGGCGTCATACGCAAGGCGATCCAAGATGCCGCAGCGCGTCAACCAAAAAGCCCTTGACGGCGTTTATATAAACGGTACACTAGAGCCAAGTAAACACCATAGGAAAAGCGATGAAAGAAGGCTGCGTATGACCAAGGGCGATCAGAACCGCAAGGTACCCAACCCTACATCCAGGCTGCTATCCAGTGCTTTGGTGGGTGGCGCTGGTCTTGCGCTACCAGCAGACGCTTTTAACCCACCCCCTGGGATGGGGGCAATTCTTCTGTATGTCCCGCTTGAAGAAGTGTGTAAGAACCCACTCGAAATCCAAGCCGATCTGGGCATTCCGTGGAGCATGGGCGGTGATCCATACTGGTTCGATCAAAACGCATAGGAACCCACTGTGTCTACCACCCGTGAACAGTTGCTGCATTCCAAGGACCAATATGGCAAGGTCGATATTGGCGCGCACTTCGTCTACGGGCAGGTGATTGATGTTCATAGCGGCGGTAACTACTTCCTGTTTCAGCGCGGCGCCGTAGGTGCATTCAGACCTAAGTGGTATCACCGGGATAAGCTGGACTTGCACCGTGCAAACGATAACGTAGCGCATGCGGCGTAGCGAAGGAAACCTCGAAATCTTTTGCTGCAAAAGCTGACCACACCGCGAAGCCTGGCGTGCCCAAGCTTCCCAGTGCAATCCGCACGAATATTGAGAGAGGATAGAAATGAAGTTACCAGGCATGACTCTTGCGCGCCGCTGGCCAATCGGAGTACCTGTTGCTGGCATGGCCTGCGCTGTGTTAGTTGCACTTGATCTTTGGGTTAACCCACCGACAAGCTATCACTGGCTGTCCGGTGTTGCTGTAAGTGCTGGAGTAATCCTCAACGGCTGGGTGCTCTTGCGCAAGCTTGGGGACAAGGCCGATCAGCAAAAGTCATAGAGGAAAGCAAATGATTCGACCATCACGCAAACCCAGCGAAACGATCAAACTGCGAGCTTTTGTCTCAGATTTGAAGCGACGCGCATCCACCGTTAGCGTGCCTGGGGTGGTTCTAGTATCTGGCGTTACCGGATCAGGAATGTCGACGTGTCTGGGAAAGGTTCTGCAAACGAAGTCTTTGCAGCGGGTGTCGCGCGCCTTATCAAGGAAACCATTGTGAAATTGAACGCGCCAGAGACACTTCAAAGACTCACAGTTGCAGAGATGGAAACGGTGCTGTCGGCTGTGGATGCCCATTGGGATGCCAAGGGCCAATATACATTTTCTATCACCAATCCCAGGTTGCTAACACCTTTGTTTGCAATGCTTGTAACGGCACTTGGCTACGGGTTTGTGGGAGATGTAGACGCGGCCTTGCCATATTTCCGCGAATTGATGATTTTCGGTGAGATTGGTTTTTTTGCGATCTTTTGCATGGTTGCGGGTCAATACGCTTGGAATCATTGGTCCCGAAACGCGCTGATCAAGAGCGCACGAGATATAGGTGTTGATGTCTCCACCTTAGATGAAGACGCTCTGGAGCGTTGGGTGGTGCGCCCTCTGCGCGCAAAACAGTACGCTGGTACCACTGCGGATTGAAGGAAAACATGGATGAAATGACCAATTTGACGATGAAGGAAGTTGCCCTGCTCGTTGGGGTCGGGCAAGAGATGTATGACATGGCTGACACATTTCGAAATTTCCAGGAATTAGATTTGGAGGCTGCAAAGCCGCATGCCGGTGCTGTCATTCATTTTGTCAAACGCGCGACAAAACTTCTTCTTCTAGCAATGGTTCACCGCAAAGACAAGCGTGCCCTAGCGTTCATGGAAGCTCGACATATTTGCGCAAAAGAACTGAAGCAGGCCGTCTCGCATGCACAGCATCTTTCGGATATGGAGGCAGATGCCATGCGTCCCCCGATGGCCACCCAAATTCCTCCGCCTGTGGCCACCTCAAACTCCTCCACCTGAGTTGATCGGGGACAGGGGGTAAACGCTGGCGTAGTCGGCACCTGCCGGCAAGACATTTGTCCGGTCTTCCCCGAGGGAAGGCCAAGGAGTGAATGTTTTGAGACCCAACCAACGCGCAACGGTCTACACGCTGCTGGAGCGCAATACCCCACAGCGAGAGATCGCCCGTATTACAGGAATAGACCGCAAGACGATTAGAAGTTACCAGCGGCGCTGGCTGAGCGAGCACGCAAATTCCCCCGGGGTGGCCACCGGCTCGGATGCCGTGGCGATTCAAATTACCCCACCCTGGCCACCGGCTCCGGTGCCCGTGGCCACCTCCCTGTGCGAACCCCACCGCGACTTCATCGAGGCCCAGCTGCGTCTGCGGCGAAACGCCATGGCGATCTATCAGGACTTGGTCGACACCCAGGGATTTGCCGGCCAGTACAACTCCGTCAAGCGCTTTTGCGCCAAGCTGCGTGAGCGCGAACCCCAGCAGTTTGACCGCCTGGCATTCCTGCCGGGGGAGGAGATGCAGGTCGACTACGGCGAGGGGGCTCCCACTCTGGCGCCTGGAAGTGACCGATATCGCAAGCCCCGCCTGTTCGTGGCCACGCTGCGCTACTCGCGCGCCAGTTACCGCTGCGTGGTCTGGAAGTCCAGCCAGCAGGTCTGGGCCGAGCTGCATGAACAGGCGTTTCGCTACTTTGGCGGCTGCCCGCAGTACGTGGTTCTGGACAACCTAAAGGAAGGTGTCTTGAAGCCCGATCTGTATGAGCCCGACCTCAACCCCGTTTATGCCGCCACCCTGGCGCATTACGGCGTGGTAGCCGACCCGGCGCGGGTACGCGACCCAAACCGCAAGGGCACAGTAGAAAGTGCCATTCAACATACCCAGTCCACTGCCTTGAAGGGCAGGCGCTTCGAATCCCTGCAGGCCCAGAACGAATTCCTGGCGCACTGGGAGCGCAACTGGGCGGCCAAGCGCATCCACGGTACCGAGCGGCGCCAGGTGCAAGCCATGTACGAGGAGGAACGAAGTCACCTCAAGGCCTTGCCGCTGCTTGGCATGCAGTACTTCACCGAGTCCCAGCGCAGCGTTTGCGACGACGGTTGTGTGCGCGTGGACCACAGCAGCTACGCCGCGCGCCCAGCGACTATTGGCTCCAAGGTGCTGGTGCGCATCTACAGCCAGCGCATCGAGATCCGCGACCTGCACACGGGTAGCCTGCTGCGTACCCACGCCAAGGCCGAACGGCCCGGCACCGTGGTGCTGCCGCAGGACGAGCGGGTCTTCAACCCATCGCGCGAGACCCGTCAGATATTGCGCCAGGCCGGCGAGATTGGTGAACACGCCGCACGGCTGTGCCAGTTGCTGTTTGCCATCGAGGGCCGGGTGGGCCAGCGCAAGCTCTGGGGCATCGTCGGATTGGTGCGTCGCTACCCGGCACACTGCGTCAATGCCGCCTGCGCCCAGGCGCTGGAGCAAGGCATTTACAGCTACAAGCGCGTGCTGGCTCTGACCGAGGCCCTCTTCGCCCAAGCGATCCATGCCATCGAGACCGACTCTGGCAATTCCCCCGAAGCACGCGCCCAAGGTAGCGCAGTTCCAGCGCTGCTGCAGCAGCACGAACTCATCCGAGAGGCTCACGAGTACGGCGATCTGTTTGCGCACGCGGCCGCCACGGCCATGCCAACCAGTGAACAAGGAGAATGCGCATGAACATGCAGGAGATTGAACGCACCCTGCGCGCACTGCGCCTCTCTGGCATCGCCGAGACTCTGTCAACCCGCGTCATGCAGGCGCAGGCCGCGCAGCAGCCATTCCTGGAGACCTTTGCGGCCATGTTGCAAGACGAGCTCGACCGGCGCCGATCCCGCCTGATGCAGCGGCGCTACAAACGATCCGGTCTGGACGAGAAGGTCTCGCTGGCCGACTTCGATTGGCGCTTCAACCCCAAACTGCCGCGTGCGGCCTGCTTCGAGCTGCATACCCTGAAGTTCGTAGCTGAGGGGGCTAATGCCCTGATCGTTGGCAAGCCCGGTACTGGCAAGAGCCACTTGGCTAAGGCCGTGGCGTATCAAGCCACGCTGCAGGGTCATGACGTGCGCTACCTGGAGGCCGACACTGAGTTTGGTCGCTACGCACTGGGCAGTGCCGCCGAGCGCATCGCTCTGCTCAAGGAGTGGGTGGAGCCGGACTTGCTGATCCTCGACGATTTGTTCCTGGCCCGGCGTATCAGCGAGCACGCTGCCGAGGTCTTGCAGGCCATCGTGCATCAGCGCTACAAGCTGCGCCGATCCATTGTGGTGACCTCCAACCGTGTGGTGCAGGACTGGGGCAAATATCTGGGCGATGCCACCATGGCCACCACCATCCTGGATCGGCTGATGCACCGCTGCTCGATGCTGGAGTTCGAGGGCAAGAGTTATCGGCTAAAAGAAGCCGCCGCACGCCTTGCAATTAACCCTGAAACGTCATAATCCAGTTGTCTTGCCTGGGGGAGTTTGGGGTGGCCAAGGGCGGGGGAATTTGAACTGGCCATCGGGGAAATTGGTGGCGCCGGGAATTACATAAAGTTGAAGATCCTGTCGCCCTTGCAGAGCCTGGATTGGCACTCCCTAGAGATTTCATCGCAGCAGGCTTGGTAGAAGAGCAAAACATGGTCAAAGCCCCGAGCATGAAACCCAAGCCTGTGGGAGACCGCACCCGCTCGGCCCGCGCCGCCGCGCACCTGGATCGCCTTGGAGCGGCCGAAGGCAAGCGGGTAGTGGTGGACCTTGGCAAAGCGGATCGTGAGGCCCTGGAGGGCTTGCTGACGGCTCGATATGCCGACACTCAATCAGGCGCCATACGCAAGGCGATCCAAGAAGCCGCAGCGCGTCAACCGAAATGCACTTGACGGCGTTTATATAAACGGTACACTAGAGCCAAGTAAACACCATAGGAAAAGCCATGGGAACCGACAAGACCGCAACACCGGAAGAACTGGCTGAGTATGAGCGGCTGGTTGCATGGCGCGCACGCTGGAGTGCGCTGTCATCCAAGCGCGAACCTGGTCGCCTGCAGTCGCGTCAGGAGCGCATTGACAGGCGCTCCTTGGTATGCAATTTGAAAATTGCCAAGGCAATGCATGCGTTTGATGTTCGCGTCAACAACACCGTCTGCCCCATTGGCCAAAAAGCTGTTAATGCTGCGGTTAAGGCACTGCTCTTGGCAACACACTAACCACGAGGAAAGACCATGATTGAGCAACGGTTCCGCGTACTGGTCAATGGTGTCCCAATGAGGTTTTGCATCAACTCTCGCACCAAAGAGAAGATGGCAATTCCTGACGCCAAATATGCAAACGAATTCCCGACAGAGGACCGCGCAAAGAAACGTGCCGACTCACACGGACTAACAAAGTATGAGGTTGAGTCTTATGCGTGATCCGTCGGTTGTTGGGCTGGACGAGATTCGCAGTGGTGAAGAAGCTCGGGTCATCATGGAGTTGGTCGATACTGGCTATCCAGTGTGGGCTTGCATCCATGCTTCTGCAGCGGAACACGCCATTGAGCGTTTTGAGCTTCTTTTGACGAATCCAAACTTTTACTCAACTGAAAAAGGGCAGGCTTTTGCTGAGGACTACGGAGACCAAATGCATGAGCAAGTCGAGTGGCTAAAGTCAAGGGGTCAGATTTCAGTGTTCTTCTTTGACGGTCAAGAATTCAGGAGCTAGATAGGAAAGCAGATGAAGCCGTTTGCAATGCCCTTGGCTCTATTCTTGGTGGTTTCTTGCGCAGGTATTGGGCTCATATCCCTTTCCCGCAGCAGAATTGAAGCCGGGCAGCATGATCTTCTGACGATTGGTTTGGGCCTTGGGGGGATTGCCGCGCTTGGGCTTGCGGCCGTAATCTACAAAGGCGCCTTGAGACCGAGCGCTGACAAGTGAAGGAAGCCAGTGTGACGCTAACGACATCACCAACAGAGTTTACGCAAAGCGGTAAACGCCTGTACATGCTCTACCAAGGCAACTACGAGCGCAACTCCTATGGCCCGTACATCGGTGATTCTGGCCTGGACTTTGCGGCACTATCCGCAGTCTTCCGCAGCGAAAGCTACGCTCTGGCGGAGGCGAAGGCTGATGACTACTGTTCCCTCTACGAATCCGATTTCCCCGCTTGGCTAGTTGCCAAAGGCATTTTGTCGCCCGTCGAGACTACGGGCATAGAAATTTCGGTAAGTACCTCGGGTGGCGATGCCTACGTGCCCAAGCACTGGCCGGTATGCCCAGACTGCGGCAACGGGCGTGGCGACCCGCAATACGGAGACGCTCGCAAGAGTCTCAACCGCATCAAGACTTACAAGCGCTGTACCGAGTGCGGTCATGAATGGGGCCACACAGAGGTGGCAAACGATACCAGCAAGCCGATGCTGGACGACGATGGCCGCGACACGCCTGGAGCCTGCGTACCGTTTGCCCTCGCCAAGGCTTGCGGCATCGAATTTGCGACGGTTTTGGATGTGTGCGCCCGTCACGGATGGAGCGGCACTGGCATGGCGCAGACTAATGCCATTTTCGCGGCGCGTGAACTGGGTTTTAGCTTGGCCTGGGTGAATCTGGTGAGTGCCAAAACTCCATCCGCTCCAACCTTAAAGCGGCTGCTCCCGGAGCTGAATGATGGACGCAATTACGTGGCTGGGGTGAAAGGTCACTGGCTGGCTATTGTTGATGGGCAAATCATGGACAACGACGCAAACACCGGTTTGGGCCGGAAGGTGCTTGAGTTGTACGAGGTCAGGATGGTGCAGGCCATGGCGGCCTGAGATACGAAACAACAACAAGGGATTCACTTTGAACCGAGAAACTCTTTGGCCCATTGTTCGTGAGCGCGCTGTCATGGACCGAGAGGGCTTCTTGGACGCATGGAGTGGCACCGACAACAGCCAGATGATTGACGATACGAATGCCGAGATCGCGCGTTTCAATGCGATCAAGGGAAAGACATTCAAAGATTCACTGGTTACAGACCGCGAGGGCGTGAGACTGGCCCTCTTGTGCGCTGAGTCATGGTATTTAGGAAGTGCATCTGCGCAGGTTGGGCGTGAGAAGCGCCATGCGGCGGCAATGTACAAGCGGGTCCATGAGCTGCGCTCAAAGTTGTTTGGTCGAACCAGGCTTGAGGCAATGTGTGAAAACAGCGTCAGCGTGCCGATTCACAAAATCAGTGACATGAAAAAAAGCGGGCTTGCGCCGCGCGAATTTCTTGCTACTCTGAATCAACAGTAAAACCAAGGAAACCACGTGAACGCGATCCAAAACCTTGACAACCGCTATCCGCTTGGAAGTCCTGCATGCGGTCTTTGTCTATCGGGAATTTCGTCGGTCATTCTGTTGGCTAGTGACTCGCAATTCGGTGTTGCGATTGAGATTCTCGCAGCGGCAGGAGCATTGCTAAACGGCGTCTTATTGATCTCCCGCTTGAACACCAAATACAACTGATGCCGCCATAAATTCGAGGAAACCAAATATGCCTGAATTGAAGAGTTTGCCCTTGCGTGTTGTGGATGTGGACCAAATGCGCGAGGAATTCGCTGTTATCGAAGCGAAGCGGGCGGTGCTCACGGAGCACGGCCAAAAGCTAATGGCGCGTATTCGTCCAAGTTCCAAGTATTACGGACAAGGTAATGAAGGCGATCTTTTTCCGGTCTGTGTTGGCCACGGCGGGAAGTCAAGCTACAACGTTCTTGGCGGTCCAGGTGGTCAATATCGTTTGTGTGATGTGGACCTGTTTGCGGTCTTCGACGAAGAGAAGCAGCCAACTCAAATCACTTTTGCCGATTGAAGGAAAGCACAGCACATATCGCGCAAAGCACGCACCCAAGGCCACAGTCTAAACCAAAGAATAACTCCAGCATAGCTATGACAATGAAGACAGCGCAAGAGATCGAGCGTCGGCAGTTTGCCGTCCATCCCAAGATATTGTTGACGCTCATGCGCGAGCAGGCTGGCTCGCTCCAAAAGGCGCTGGCCGAACTCGTCATGAACTCGGTGGACGCCGGGGCCACGCGCATTGACCTGAACTTTACGCCAGAAGGCTTTACGCTGTCAGACGACGGCAAGGGGTTCTCCACCCGGGAGCAATTGGAGGAATCGTTCGACACCTTCGGCAAACCCCACGACGAAGCGGACACACCGCATTACGGGCGCTTTCGCGTGGGACGTGGCCAGATTATGTCCTACGCCAAGACGATATGGCGCAGCGGCCCCTTTGAGATGCACGTTGACATGAATTCCAAGTTGGGTGAGTCCGGCTACGACCTCATCGTGCATAGCCAGGAGACCCATGGTTGCACCATTGCCGGCACCTACTACGATCCCGATAAAAGCAGCAATGAATACCACGTCGAATATGGCTACATTGCTTCGCTGCGAAAACTGGTGCGTTTTGTTCCCATCCCTATCTACTTGGATGGGCTGCCCTTCAACACCTTGCCCAGCACTTTCGACTGGGACCTCGAAGACGAATTTGCCTGGTACAAGTTCGACAAAGACGACTACAAGCTACGCATCTACAACAAGGGGGTTTTCGTACGAGACCACGATGTCTCAGAGTTTGGCTTTGGAGGGTATGTGGTCAGCAAACATGCCCTGCTTGTCAACCTTGCCAGAAACGCCATCCGAGTTGGCGAATGCACAATATGGAGGAGCATTTGCGAAGCCCTGCGCGAACGCTTTGCCCTTAGAGTCAATCGCGGAAAAAAACTAAGCGTCGAAGAAGGCGCAAACCTGTTGAATGAACTGATGTTTGGTGATTTGTCCATCGGACACTATGACCGAGAGGCACTACTCAACATCAAATTCATTCCCGATATCAACGGGCAATTTCAGTCGCTCGCATCGGTATTTAGTTCCGGGTTCCTAACGATTTTTGATGGGAACCACAAAATGATTGCCGAGCGTGTTCAAAAGTCTGGTCGCGCTTACGTCATCATGGAGAGCATGTTCTACCAAACAAGGCTCGAACCACGCACCCCCGATAACATGAAAAACGCCCTGTTCAAAATCTACGATAGGCTCTTCGTAAACGTTCGCTACTGCGGACGGGTCGGGGAGCTAGTCATGCTGGATTTCGAGGGGCTTGTCCAGGAAATGGACGGCACGCACGAGATATTGGACGACACGTTGCTTGAGGAAGAGCAAAAGGTCGTGCTGGACTGTTTGAGAGAGATCAATGACCAAGCCGCTGTGCTTTTTGAAAGCCGCAAGATACGAAGAAAGCTGGTCGCAGGCAAGTCGGATCAAGCGAGTGCTTGGACGGATGGCGTAAGCTACATCGCCATCAATGCGCGCCGTCTATGGGCTATGCGCGATAACCACGCACTGCGCCTGATTGCCCTGCTTGCGCATGAATACACGCATAACGATCCGTCCAGTGTAGATCACGACCATGACTACGAGTTCTACACGCGCTTTCATGACGCGTTGCTGGATCACGAAACCGCGACACTGATCAACGACCTCCAGCGAAAATACATGGCTCGCATTTGCAAGGCGGGCATCGTGCCGGGTAAGTATTTCAAATACCAGGTGAACTACTTGGTCAACTGGGCGCCCAAGCTGGCCACCCGGCTAAAGAACAAGTTAGCCACCGGATACATTGAAATCGCAAAATAAAGGAAAACACCGCTGTGAACAAGCCAACCAAAAATGACACTGAGCGTGATGAAGCCTTGTTCGCTGCGATCCGGCGTGGTGATATCTTTGCCATGGCACGTTTGACAAGTGAGGAATGGAGTGCATGCCGTGCGTTGTGGGCGACGAGTCCGCTTCGCCACCTTGTGCTTGGCTTTGCGATTGCGTTGACGTTGCGAGTATTTAGGGAGGCTTTCAATGGGCCTATCGCAATCGACTTGCTCGGGCTGATTGCCCTGCTGTGGTACGGCGGTAAAACTATTTTGGCGATCATTCGACCATCAAAGAATTGAAGGAAAACATGATGGATCAGCCACAAGTTCGCCCTAGGCTTGTTTCCGATGACTTCGTAGCTCTGCGTTCGCTCGCAAGGTCACAGTGGCACCAGGATCGCAAAATCGACTGGAAGGTCAACGGCAAATGGCGTGGCGTGTCGTACTCCACGGCGCCTTTAGATGCGGTCTATAGGCTCATGGCGATGGGCCTGGCCGAAAGCACGGTGTGTGGATCTGCTGGTTGTGGTCGAGATGTCTTTCGATTGACAGATCGGGGGAAGGCATTTGTCTCGCGTATGGATGCCATTGTCCCTTTGGCGGAGTCACCGCAGACTCGTAAAGCTCTTGAGACGAACCGCCCAGAGAGAAACTGGTTTGGGCGCCTGCAGCGCGCTCTGATAGCCAGCTAGCAAAGGAAACCACGCCATGAGCAAAGACAGCGGGCAAGCCCCGATTGGACAGGCCTTTGATGCCGGTCACGAAATCGTTATTGTGGGCGTCCCAAAGTCCGATGTACCAGAAGATAGCCCGGAGTTTCA
>Ga0265332_10000714_pt1 | contig 21027 bp, 19 predicted proteins | sample 41926metaG_FD_202084 | JGI IMG/M metagenome (GOLD analysis project Ga0265332, IMG submission 202084) | Rhizosphere microbial communities from Carex aquatilis grown in University of Washington, Seatle, WA, United States - 4-19-26 metaG | ecosystem: Host-associated > Plants > Roots > Rhizosphere...
CAGGATTAGCAGACACAGCCACTGCAGTAGAAGCTGCAGGACGAGATGGGGGAACTGGCTCTTGGCCTTCGGGAGGCTGGCCAGCATGACGGCTGCGAGGGCCAGCGCGATGGCGATGGTCGGTGAGGGCAGGCCGGTCGGTGTGGCGGCTGTCTGCAGCGCGCGCAGCAGGCTCAGGGCGGCCAGGGTGCCGAGGGCGACGGCCAACAGGGTTTGCAGGGTCTCTCCCCGCGGCAAGCGGATGTTGGCTACCAGCAGGCTGGCGCCTGCTAGTGCGAAGCCGACCAGGGCTCCGCTGCTGGGGGCGCCCAGGGGGGAGAACCCCAGGTCCAGCCATCCGCTCCATGCAAGGAGCATTAGTCCGGCAAGTGCGCCCGCCCGGCCGCTTCGATCTGCGTGCATTAGCACACTCGGGTATCCGTCCCTGGTTGAGAAGGTGGCGGCCTCACATCGCTGCGGCCTGCCAGTATAAGTGGCCACTTTCCGCACGGTGATTTTGTGAACGTCGACAAGTGGGTCATAATCTGCCGCCTTGTCGTGAACACGAACCCGCGAGTATGCGAAGCGGTAGGTTCGGCTGTGACAAAGCCAGTCTTTTCAACGTTTTCGCGCTTGTGCCCCCATCTTTGCCGTATGCTTGGCTGAAGGTGCTGGTTGTCATCTTGGGAATGACAACGGCGAACGGAAGGGGTGGGATTGCATATTCACGGAGACGATTTTTTTAGGTGATCTCTTCAAATCTTGCGGACTGGCGATCCTACGCCCATTTCTGGCGTACTGATCGTGAGCTTTTCGTCATGTCCGGCTACACTGATAAGATCTTTTGCAACCGCTGTCCGTATTGCCCGATTGATCCATGGCCGCCACGCCCGACTCTCCTGAAAAGGAATATTGCAGTACCTCCGAAGCTGCCCAGCGCCTGGGTTTGTCCTTGGGGACCGTTCAGCAGATGGTCGAGAACGGCCAACTCGAGGGCTGGAAGACTGCGGGGGGGCATCGCCGGATTCGCGTCAGCTCCATCGAGGAGTTCCGGGCCCGCGCAATGGCGGGAGGCGGGCAGAGCGGGCAGGCACGGGCACCAGGTAATGCTCTGATGGTCCTGGTTGCCGAGGATGACCGTATCCTGCAGAAGCTGTATGAGCATACGTTCACCTCATGGGGCCTGCCCCTTCAGGTGCGTCTGGTTTCCAGTGGCATTGACGGCCTGCTCGAGATTGGCCGCGAGGCCCCTGATTTGCTGATCACGGATTTGCGCATGCCCGGTATCGACGGATTCGAGATGATCCGTCGCCTGCGCGCGGATCCCCAATTGCAGGATCTCGACATCGTGGTGGTCAGTGGCCTGACCGATGAAGACATCGCCGAGCAGGGCGGGCTGCCTCCGGACGTCATCCTGTATTCGAAGCCGGTGCCGTTCCGTGAGCTCAAGGGCTACGTACAGGCCAAGATCATGGCCTTGCAGCGGCGCGTGCGAGGAGCCTGAGCGCTCTCGGGCAATTCTCAGGAGAGAAATCGATCGGCCCCGGCAGACCAGTGCTGTCGGGGCCGATCTTTTTGGTGCTGCTGTCCGGTGGATATCGGCGGACGGGCAGAAGACGCGGCCCGGCTGCGTGTTTCCGACGATCGATCTCCGGAACCGGATTCCATCCTATTTGTCCGAAATTGAAATCAGTCAAGGTATGGCGCGCCATATGCGGCCATGCTGTGATGGTGTCGACGTTTGGGTGGGGAAAGGAGATGTATATGTCAGGATCTTATGTGACAATTTCCATTGTGCGGTAGAATTTAATAATAATGATATATTTTATGTTTATGCTTGTGTCGTTATTTGAAGGGCGTGATGTTGCTATCCATCCTGCTTCTGTCCACCTTCAGCCGGGGCAGGCCAAGCGCTACGGACCGGGTTGGGCCGTGGCTGATATGTTTAGCCAGGGGAATCGATGAACCTGTCAGATGAGGTTGCCCGTGGGTGACCTTGTGACCGAAGCGGCCATTACCGGGGCGGCGCTGGTGCGTCATCTGAACGATGCGCGCTTCGCCAGCCTGCGCGCGCTGCGGCAGCTGCTGCGCGCCCTCGATGCGGAACGGATCGCTATCGGAGTATTGCATCCGGATGGCTCCAGCCTTCAGGAGGAGTTGGTGTGGGCCAGCGGTTTTGGACGTTGCGGCGAGTCGGAACGGGTGTTGTCCTGCGCCGCCTTCGCCGATGAGATCCGTGGCTGGCTGGCTTCCACGAAGGACGCGTTGAGCATCTCCATCGACACGCGTTCGCCGGCTTGGCACGAGGTGCCGTGCGACCAGTTGCTGCTGGTGCGCGATTGCCGTAGCAAGAACGATGGCGGCACCCTGATCCTGGCTGCCCAGTTGCGTGGCAGTGTCGTGCTGCCAGATGAAACGGCACGGGCGATCGCCGTGCTCATCCGTGAATATGCGGGCCGGCGGGAGCCGGTCACGCTGCAGACCGGGACGTAATCGTCACCGGATTCAATCGTCTTTTCCCTGAGCTTCTGCTAGCTCGCCAGCTGTCGCCAGCGCTCCGCGTCGACGCTGGCTAGGCAGGCCTGCAGGTGACGCCGGCCTGCAGCCAGATGTAACTTGGCTGCCGGACTCAGGCCTTCGCCGAGCCGGAAATCCTCACCCCGCAAGCACAGCACGAAGGCCGGTGGTGGTGGCCGGCGGATTTCCCCATACACGTACAGGACAGCTTCTGGCGACAGCGCGTGGGATGTGATCGAGTGGTCAGGAGCGGGGCGGATCTCCCGGAACGAGAACGGCGCCGGCGTACCCGTGCCTGCATCGATGAACAGCGCCAGATCCCGGTCGTCCAGGTCGAGGGCATGCTCAATCTGCAGCTGGAAGTCGCCGACCAGGCGCAGGTCTGGCAGATTCCAGCTTTCCAGTTCGGCCATCAAGGTCGGGCCGAGGGCGTCGTCGCCCCGTGACGGGTTGCCGACGGCGAAGATCACCAGTCGCAATTGCTCACCCTCCACTGATGGCCCGATCCACCAGTTGTCCGTGTTCATCCACCAACTCGACGGCCAGCGGCATCTTGCCAAGCGCGTGGGTGGCGCAGGACAGGCAGGGGTCGAAGGCACGGATCGCCACCTCGATGTGGTTCAGCAAGCCTTCGGTGAGCTGGCGCCCGTCCAGGTAGCGGCGGGCGACCTGGCGCACAGCCTCGTTCATGGCCTGGTTGTTGTGGGTGGTAGACACGATCAGATTGCAGTAGCTGATCAGGTCGTCCTCGCCGACGCGGTAGTGGTGGATCAGTGTGCCGCGCGGAGCCTCGATGATGCCGACCCCTTCGCGTCCCTTCGGGCCACTGGTGAGGCGATCGTCGGACAGCAGATCCGGGTCGTCCAGCAGGTCGCGCACCACTTCGGCGGCGTGCAGCATCTCGATCATCCGCGCCCAGTGGTAGGCTAGCGGTGCGTGTATCGGCTCGCCGTCGCCGTGGGCGATGAAGTCCTGGCGTTCGGCCTCGGCCAGCGGGCTGGGGATGAAGTCGCAGTTCTGTACGCGGGCCAGCGGGCCGACCTTGTACCATCCTTTGGCTGGACCCAGGTCCCGGATGAAGGGAAACTTCATGTAGCTCCAGGGCTTCACTTCCTCGACGATATGCTGCTCGTAGTCGGTGCAGGGCAGCCCGTCACGGACGATCTGGCCGCGGGCATCGCGCAGGCGCAGGTGGCCGTCGTAGAGGTCCATCGCGCCATCGGCCCGAACCAGGCTGAACAGGTGGCTTCGGAACAGACCGAATTCGTCGTACAGCGGGCTGTTGCTTTCATGCAGGCGGCGGGCGAGGTGCACCGCGTCACGGCTCCAGCTGACGACCTGATCGGCGTCCTTGCGCAGCAGGTCGCGGTCGGCTGCGCTGACTGACTTGTTTACCCCGCCGGGGATCGCGCCGGTGCCATGCACGCGTTTGCCGGCGGTGACGCGGATGACTTCCTGTCCGAACTTGCGCAGCAGCACGCCTTCCTTCGCCACGTGGGGATAGGCGGCGGCGACGCCGACAATGTTGCGCTGGTGGACCGGGGATTCGAAGCCGAACAGCAGGTCCGGCGAGGACAGGTGGAAGAAGTGCAGCGCGTGGGACTGCAGGATCTGCCCGTAGTGCATCAGGCGGCGGATCTTTTCGGCCGTGGGGGTGATCCGTGTGGCGCCGACCACCGGGTCGAGGGCCTTGGATGCGGCGAGGTGGTGGCTGACCGGGCAGATGCCGCACAGGCGCTGGACCATCACCGGCACTTCCCAATAAGGGCGGCCCTGGATGAATTTCTCGAAGCCGCGGAATTCGACGATGTGCAGCCGGGCTTCTTTCACATGGCCGGCGTTGTCGAGCAGCAGCGTGACCTTGCCGTGGCCTTCGACCCGTGACACGGGGTCGATGGCGACTCTGCGCAGGCTCTCCCGGTTGGCGGCGGTTTCCAGTTCGAAGCTCATGGTGTGAACCTCAGTCGTAATGCAGCAGTCCGCCCGCCAGCCGAGGTGTGCGGCCGGCGATCAGGTCGGTGAGGAATTTCCAGATCGCCGGGCCAGATGGCGGGCAGCCGGGCAGGAAGTAATCGACGCGGACCACCTCGTGGATCGGCCTCACCTTGTCGAGGGGCAGCGGCAGCTCCGGGTCGTTGGGGATCTGTCCGTTCTCGAGGCCAGGTCGGAACTGGTAGACCTCCCGCAGGCATTCGGACAGCGGCAGGTGGTTGCGCTGGGCCGGCAGGCCGCCATTGACCGCGCAGGCACCGAGGGCGATCAGGGTCTTGCAGTGGCGGCGGAACTCGCGCAGGACGTGGACGTTTTCGGCGTTGCAGACCCCACCTTCGATGAGGCCGATGTCGCAGGGGCCGACGTCCTTGATGTCGGTCAGCGGCGAGCGGTCGAACTCGACCAGCTCGACCAGTTCAAACAGATGCTCGTCGATGTCCAGGAAGGACATGTGGCAGCCGAAGCAGCCGGCCAGCGAGGTGGTCGCGACGCGCAGCTTGCGGGCAGGGGCGGGAGCCGGGCTCATGATTCCTCCTCCTTCAGCGTCTTGCTGCGGATCGTCTCGGTATCGAAGGTCCGTTCGCCGATCGGTACCGCAAAGCCGCGGCCCTTGGGCAGGATCACGCCAACCGGGCAGATGCGCGCGGCCAGGTCGTCCTTCGAGAAGTCGGTGTCGGCCAGTCGGCCGGACTCGGCATTGACCGTCAGGTGCTTGTGGATGCCGCGGCCGGTCAGCGCAAACACCGACTTGCCGTCCACATCGCGGCTGGCGCGCACGCACAGTTCGCAGAAGATGCAGCGGTTGAAGTCGAGCAGCATGTCCGGGTGGGAGGCATCCACGGGGCGCTCCGGGAAGAAGTGGCGGAAGCGCGGCGTGAGCATTTCGTACTCGTAGCCGAGGGCTTGCAGCTCGCAGTTGCCGCTCTTTTCGCAGGATGGGCAGAAGTGGTTGCCTTCGACGAACAGCATTTGCAGCAGGCCGCGTCGCTCGCCGTTCATCTCCGGGGTGTTGCTTTCCACCTCCCAGCCTTCCTTGGCTGGTGTGGCACAGGCGGACACGTGGCGGCCGGCAGCCTTGACGATGCACAGCTTGCAGCTGCCGTGGGGCGGGAAGTCCTGGTGCCAGCACAGGCTGGGAATGTAGTGGCCGGCTTTGCGGGCCGCTTCGAGGATGGTCTGGCCGTCCTCGAAGGGAACCGGCTGGCCGTCGAGGAGAAACTGTTTTGTCATTTTTCTTCTTCCTCGTGAGTGTGCAGGTGGGCGCCGGGGTCGTCGCGGGCGGTGAGCTGGCGGGCTTCGGCTAGGGCTGCATCGAGGTCGAAGGCCGGTTCGAAATCCAGCGACACCAGGCGCCGCTCGTAGGCCGGGCGGAATTTCTGCAGCGTGTCGATCACCGGGTTCGGTGCGGCGCTGCCGAGGCCGCAGTGGCTGGCGTTCTTCAGCAGACGGTCGAGCCAGTCGATGTCGGCCAGGTCGGCCTTGGCGCCGTGGCCGTCGGCGAGCTTGTCCATGAAGCCCTGCAGCAGTGAAGTGCCAACCCGGCACGGGGTGCAGAAGCCGCAGCTCTCGTGGGCGAAGAAATGCACAAAGGCGCGGGCAACGTCGAAGAGGTCGCGGCTGCCGTCGAAGATCATGAAGGCGCCGGCGGTGGGGACGTCCTCGTAGGCGATACGGCGCTGGAATTCGTAGCCGGCCAGGCACACGCCGGCCGCGCCACCGACCTGCACGGCCTGGGTGTCGCTGGCGCCGCAGTCTTCGAGGATGCGGGCGATGGGCACGCCGAAGGGGTATTCGTAAATGCCCGGCGCTGCGCAGTCGCCGGAGATGGACAGCAGCTTGGTGCCGGCCGACTGGGCGGTGCCGCTGGCAGCGAAGGCCTCGCCGCCGCCGAGGGCGATCAGGCAGGTTTTGGCCAGAGTCTCGACGTTGTTCACGACCGTCGGGCGGCCCAGGTAGCCCTTGGTGACCGGGAAGGGCGGGCGGATCCGTGGCGTGCCGCGCTTGCCCTCCAGAGATTCGATCAGCGCGGTTTCCTCGCCGCAGACGTAGGCACCGGCGCCCAGGTGGATGCGGATGTCGAAGTCGAAGCAGGGCTCGTGCAGGATGTTGCGGCCGAGCAGGCCGGCCTCGCGGCGGCGGGCCAGTACGGCTTCAAGCTGCGGCAGCAGGTAGCGGTATTCGCCGCGCAGGTACAGGAAGCCCTCCGACGCACCGACCGCCCAGGCGGCCAGCGTCATGCCTTCGAAGATCAGGTCGGCGTAGCTGTTGAGCAGCACCCGGTCCTTGAAGGTGCCTGGCTCGCCTTCGTCGGCATTGCAGACGATGATCTTGGGCTCGCCCGACGCATTGCGGGCGCTGGCCCATTTGACCGCTGTGGCGAAGCCGGCGCCACCGCGACCGCGCAGGTTGGATTTCTGCACTTCCTGCAGCCAGCCTTCGCGGCCCAGCTCGATGACGGCGGCCAGCGCCGCGCCAGGCTTCATGTCCAGGTTGAGCAGGCTGTCCTTGCGGCGGATGTTGTCGCCGATCTGGAAATACTCGGCGGGCCACAGCTCGAGAGGGCGCTGCTGGCGGATCATCTCGGCGATCTCGTTGATGCGCCGGTGGGTCAGCTGGCCGATGGCGCGGCCATTGACCAGCATGCCCGGTCCCTGGTCGCAAAGGCCGGTGCAGGAGGTGGTGGCGATGCTCACCAGGCCGTCTTCCGACAGCTTGCCGGGCTCGATCCACAGCTTGCGGCACAGGGCATCCATCAACTCGGCATTGCCGAGCATGCGGTCGGTGATGTTGTCCGAGAACAGTACCCGGTAGCGGCCGACCGGCTGGGTGTAGAGAAAACTGTAAAAGCCGGCGACCCCTTCGACCCGGCTGCGCGGGATGTGCAGCGATTGGGCGATATGGGTAAGGGTTGGGGCCGGCAGCCAACCTTCGAGATCCTGAGCTTCGATCAGGATCTGCAGTAGCTCGGTCGGATAATGACCGTGGCGCTGCAGGATGCCGTCGAGGGCGGCGGTCGGGGTGGCAGGGAGAGCACTCACAAGAACCTCCGGCTGCAGGTGGCAACGCACAAAGTATGCGCGCCGGGAAGCCGGGATTCTTGCGCTAGATCATGAAACTCAGGAAATGACCGCGCGGCGTATGCGTGCCAGGCCCTCTTCCAGGCGGGCCGGCGGGCAGCCGAAATTGAGGCGTACGAAGCCTGGCAGCCCGAAATCCTTGCCGTCGGACAGGCCGACGCCAGCGGCTTCGAAAAAGGCCGCTGCATTGGCGATACCGCGGGCGGCGAGGAACTCGCGGCAGTCGATCCAGGCCAGGTAGGTAGCTTCGACGGGCGTGGTGGCCAGGCCCGGCAGGCGGTTGATGACGTCCACGACGCGGGCCGCATTGGCGCGCAGGGTACCGATCAGCGCCTCCCGCCACGGGCCGCAGTCCCGGTAGGCAACTTCGGTGGCGGCCAGCCCGAGCACATTGACGTGGGGCACGATGCCCGCCATTGCGCGCTTGTAGCGGGCGCGCAGGCCTGCGTCGGGGATGATCGCGAAGGCGCAGTACAGGGCCGGAATGTTCCATGTCTTGGACGGCGCCATCAGTGTGATGGTGCGTTTAGCCACGGACTCGTCGAGGGACGCGATAGGAATGTGCGGCTTGGCGGGATCGAGGACCAAGCCGCAGTGGATCTCGTCGGAGCAGATCACGAGATCGTGACGTTCCGCCAGCGCGGCGATGCGGCCGAGTTCGTCCCGATCGAAGACGCGGCCGACCGGGTTGTGCGGATTGCACAGCATGAACAGGCGCACGCCGTCGGCCATGGCAGCCTCGGTGCGGCTCCAGTCCCATTCCCAGCGCGTGCCGTGCTGGAGCAGCGGTGTGGTGACCAGGCGCTGCTCGAAATTGCCCGGCGCGTGCAGGAAGGGCGGATAGACCGGCGTGGCAGTGAACACCCCGTCACCCGGCTGGCCGACCGCGCGTACCGCGACGTTGAAGCCGGTGACAACCCCTGGCAGCCACACCAGCCACTCCGGCTTGATCTGCCAGGCGTGGTCGCGGGCGATGCCGTCGATGACCGCCTCGGCCACGCTGGGCCACGGATCGGCATAGCCGAATACGCCGTGGTCGATGCGCGTGTGGAGGGCTTCCAGTACCGCCGGCGGGGCAGCGAAGTCCATGTCCGCTACCCACATGGGGATCACGTCGTGGCCGGCGTAGCGGCGCCACTTGATGCTGTCGGAGCCGGCCCGCTCAGGGCCGGTGTTGAAGTCGAAGGTCGTCAAGCCTGGATCTCGCTGAAAGGGAGGGTCAGACTTCCAGATGCTGGTAGAGCACGGTGGACAGGTAACGTTCGCCGAAGGACGGGATGATCACCACCACCAGCTTGCCGGCGTTCTCCGGCCGCTCGGCCACCTGCAGCGCGGCCCACACGGCGGCGCCGGAGGAGATGCCGACCAGCAGGCCTTCGTCGGTGGCCAGCTTGCGGGCGGTGTCGAGGGCGGCGTCGTTGGGCACCTGCACGATCTCGTCGTAGATCGAGGTGTTGAGGATGGCCGGCACGAAGCCGGCGCCGATCCCCTGGATCGGGTGCGGGCCGCGCTGGCCGCCGGACAGCACCGGGCTGGCGGCGGGTTCGACAGCGATGATCTTGACGCCCGGTTTGCGCTCCTTGAGCACTTCACCGACGCCGGTGATGGTGCCGCCAGTGCCGATGCCGGACACGAAGATGTCCACCTGGCCGTCGGTGTCGGCCCAGATCTCCTCGGCCGTGGTCTGGCGGTGGATGGCCGGGTTGGCGGGGTTCTCGAACTGCTGCGGGATGAAGTAGCGGGCGTCGGCGGCAGCCAGTTCGGCGGCTTTTTTCAGCGCGCCGGGCATGCCTTCCGGACCCGGAGTCAGGATCAGCTCGGCGCCGTAGGCCTTGAGCAGGAGCTTGCGCTCGCGGCTCATGGTCTCGGGCATCACGAACGCACACTTGTAGCCGCGCGCCGCACAGACCATCGCCAGGCCGATGCCAGTGTTGCCGGAGGTGGGCTCGAGGATGATGGTGTCGGGCTTGATCTTGCCCGCAGCTTCGGCCGCATCGAGCATTGCCGCGGCGATACGGTCCTTGACGCTATGAGCTGGATTGAAAAATTCCAGCTTGAGGGCGAGGGTGGCGCCGTTGGCGGGGGCCATCCGGTTGAGCTTGACGAGCGGGGTGTTGCCGACCAGTTCGGCCACATTGTTGGCGATACGCATGGCGTTTCTCCTCGTTGGGAAAATGGTTATTGTTTCTCTAATTCATTCTAGAACTAGCGGCCAGCATTCCATAGATCGAAAGCGCATATGCAAATAATCGCCCACCGGCGGCGGGCTTAAAGACGCCGGATCTTTTCGAGTAGTGCGGTGGTGGAGCGTTGGTGTTCGAAAGGGATCGAATGCACGCTGCCGCCGCGGGCAAGGGTTTCGGGGGCGCCGACGATGCGGTCCGGGGCCCAGTCGCCGCCTTTGACCAGTATGTCGGGCTGGCATTCGAGAATGCGGGCGATCGGCGTGTCTTCGTCGAACCAGGTGACCAGATCGACACAGCCGAGGGAGGCCATCACCGCGAGGCGGTCCTGCAGCGTGTTGATCGGCCGGTCGTCTCCCTTGCCCTGGCGGCGCACCGAGTCGTCACTGTTGAGGGCGACGACCATCGCCGCGCCGAGGGCGCGGGCCTGGGCCAGGTAGGTGACGTGGCCGCGGTGCAGGATGTCGAAGCAGCCGTTGGTGAACACCAGCGGGCGCGGCAGCGCGGCGATCCGCTCGCGCAGGTGGTCAGGCGGGCAGATCTTGGCTTCGAAGGCGGGGGCGGAATACATGGCGGCAGGGCAGTTCGGAAACTTGGAAGCCTCGTATGGTAGCCGCTGCCATGCCGTCTGGCGCTGTGCGGATCGTTTTCAGTGGTGGTTGCCGTAGCCGGCAATGCCGATCATCAGCCGTACCAGTCCGTAGGCTGCCCAGTTGAGCAGGCGCTGCAGGCGGGGGCCCCGCTGCCAGCTGGCGGCGGAGATTTCCTGCCCGCCGTCGCGGATCGCTTGGGTCAGGCGGCTGCGCAGGCGCTCGGCGAAGCCGGTGTCGCGGACCACCACGTTGGCCTCGCGGGCCAGCAGCAGGCTGAACGGGTCGATGTTGGACGAGCCGACGGTGGCCCAGCGCCCGTCGATGACGGCCACTTTTGCGTGCAGGTAGCTGCGGTGGTATTCGACGATGCGCAGGCCGCCGGCCAGCAATTGGCCGTAGAGGGCACGGGTGGCGCGGTGTTGTAGGGGATGATCGGCGAGACCCTGGACCAGCAGTGTGATCTGGACGCCGCGTCGTGCCGCTTCCAGCAAGGCCTGGCGGAAGCGGCGGCCAGGCAGGAAATAGGCGTTGGCGAGGATGATCTCGCGCCGGGCGCCAGCAATACCGAGCAGGTAGGCATTTTCGATGTCGCGTCGATGGCGGATGTTGTCGCGGATCAGGAAGGCGGCCTCGACGTCGCCGCAGGGCTGTGGCATGAAGGACGGGCTGGCCGGCAGGCGCAGCCGCCGGCGGAAGGAGGCCCAGGCGACCAGTTCCCACACGTGGCGCGCGCCGGCGTGGATGGGGCCGAGCAGGGGGCCTTCGATGCGCACCGCGTAATCGTGGCGAGGCGCATCAAGGCTCGGTGCCTCGTAGTCGCTGATGATGTTGATGCCGCCAACGAAGGCGATCCGCCCGTCGATGACCGCCAGCTTGCGGTGCAGGCGGCGCAAGCGGCGGCGGCGCAAGGGTAGGGCGCCGACCTCGCGGCGGTAGATCAGCACGTTGACGCCGGCCTCGCTCAGCGGTTCGAGCAGTGTGGCGACGAATTCCCGCCCGCCGAAGCCATCCACCAGCAGGCGCACGGTGACGCCGCGGGCCGCGGCGCGCGTCAGCGCGGCGGCGATCGTCTGGCCGATGTCGTCATGGGCGAAAATGTAGGTCTCGAGGAGGATCTCGTCGCGGGCGTCGTCGATGGCCGCCAGCAGCGCGGGGAAGAATTCGGTTCCGTTCTCCAGCAGGGTCAGCACATTGCCGCGCAGCCAGGTCGTGCTCATGGGGCGGCAGTCAGCGGAGACGGATCTGGGCGGTCAGTGGCGCGTGGTCGGAAATCTGGCTCCACGGGGCGCCGTAGTGCACCTCGGCCCGATCGACCGCGAAGCCGCGCACGTAGATGCGGTCCAGGCGCAGCACCGGCAGCGTGCTCGGAAAGCTGCGCGCCGGGCGGCCGCGGATCGACGTGAAGACCTCCGTCAAGCCGAGCGGCGCAGTCAGGCAGTCGTCGGCGTGGTTGCGCCAGTCGTTGAAGTCGCCGGCAATGATCAGCGGTGCGCCGTTCGGGGCCAGCGTGTCCAGTCGCTTGACAAGGGCCGCCATCTGGCGGCGCCGGCTGCCGGCGGTGAGGCCCAGGTGCACGCAGACGCAATGTACGGGCTGCTTCACGCCGTCGACGCGGATCTCGCAATGGAGCAGGCCGCGGCTCTCGAAGCGGTGGTCGGAGACGTCCTGGTTGGCCTGGGACAGGATGGGATGACGGCTGAGGATCGCATTGCCGTGGTGGCCGTGGTCATATACCGCATTGCCGCCGTAGGCGGTCTGCTGCCATACGTCGCGGGCAAGGAATTCATGTTGTGGCTGTTGCGGCCAGTCTGGGTGGCGGCTGGCGTGGCGCAGGTGCATGCCCTGGACTTCCTGCAGGAATACCACGTCGGCGCCCAGCAGGCGCAGGCGGTCGCGCAGTTCGTGGATGGCCAGGCGACGGTTGAACTGGGAGAAGCCCTTGTGGATGTTGTAGGTGCAGATGTGCAGCGTGGTGCTCATCGCGGTCTCCTTTTTTCCTGCATTTTGCGCCTGTCGCCGGTTTGTCGCATCTTGCGCAGTTCCATGCAAAACGGCGCCCGCAGGCGCCGTCGTGGGCTGGAGAGGGGCGCGCTCAGGATACTGCGAGCATGCGCTCGAGGGCGACCTTGGCCAGCGCGGCCTCGTGTTCGGGCACCGTGATGCGATTGACCACCTTTCCTTCGGCGAGGTTCTCGAGGGTCCAGGCCAGGTGCTGCGGGTCGATGCGCTGCATCGTCGAGCACATGCACACGGTCGGGGCCATGAACTGGACGATCTTGCCCTCGTGCTTTACTTCCTCGGCGAGACGGTTCACCAGGTTCAGTTCAGTGCCGACTAGCCAGCGGGTACCGGGGGCGGATTCCTTGACGACCTTGATGATGTACTCGGTGGAGCCGACGAAGTCGGACTGGCGGCACACTTCCAGCGCACTCTCCGGGTGGGAGATGACCTTGCCGTCCGGGTACTGGTTGCGGAACTTGATGATGTGGGCCGGCTGGAACATCTGGTGCACCGAACAGTGCCCCTTCCAGAGCAGGATCTTGGCCTTCTTGATCTGCTCGACGCTGAGGCCGCCGTATTCTTGGTCGGGATCCCACACCACCATCTCGTCGAGGGGAATGCCCTTGTTGAAGCCGGTCCACCGGCCCAGGTGCTGGTCGGGGAAGAACAGCACCTTCTCGCGCTGCTTGAATGCCCAGTCGAGGATGGTGGGGGCGTTGGTGGAGGTGCAGACGATGCCGCCGTGCTCACCGCAGAAGGCCTTCAGGTCGGCCGCCGAGTTGATGTAGGTGACCGGCGTGATCAGTGTGTCGGGGGTGTCCAGTACTTCGGACAGCTCGCGCCAGCAGCGCTCGACCTTGGCCAGGTTGGCCATGTCGGCCATCGAACAGCCGGCGGCGAGGTCGGGCAGGATGGCCTGCTGGTGCGGCTTGGACATGATGTCCGCCACTTCGGCCATGAAATGCACGCCGCAGAAGACGATGTATTCGGCGTCGGTCTCGGCGGCGAGGCGCGACAGCTTGAGGGAGTCGCCGGTCAGGTCGGCGTACTGGTACACGTCGGCGCGCTGGTAGTGGTGGCACAGCAGCACGGCCTTGTCGCCGAGGCGGGCGCGGGCGGCGCGGATGCGCTCATGGGCGTCGGCGTCGCCGAGGGTGTTGAAACGGTCGAAACTGATCGGTACGGCTTGCATCGATTGAGTCCTGTTGGTTCAGCCCTGGTTCCATGGCAGGCCGGCATGGCGCCAGCCACCGACCGTGTTGCGGCGCCCGTTGGCGTCCTTGTCGCCTTCGAAGCCTTCCAGGATGTTGTAGGCATTGGTGAAGCCCGACGCCGCGGCCAGCGTGGCGGCCGCATTGGAGCGGGCGCCGCTGCGGCACAGGAACATCACCAGCGCTTCCGGATCGACCTGGCGCTTGAATTGGGCCAGAAAATGCGGATTCGGTTCATTGCCCGGATAGAGCATCCATTCGATCTCGACGGAGCCCGGCACACGCCCGACCCAGTCCCATTCGGCGCGCGTGCGCACATCCACGAGCCGGGCGCCGGGGGCGAGCTGGAGGACTTCCCAGGCTTCCTTGGGCGTGAGACTCCCGGTGTAGGGAACGTTCAGGCCTTGGCCGCGTTCCTGCGCGAGGGCGAGTGTTTCGCTTAATTTTCCCATGGCGGACATCCGGCTAGAATGGCGGGCTTGCGAGTATACCCCCGGCCCTACGGGCTGCAAGTCATGTCTTTCGAAGCTCATCCCGTCTCCGCGCCGGACGAGGCCCTCGACGCCGACCGCGCCCGCCAGGCTCAACGGGCGACCTGGGTCAGCGTCGCCGTCAATGTCGTGCTGACGGTGCTGCAGATCACCGTCGGCCTGATCTCCCACGCCCAGAGCCTGGTGGCCGACGGCATGCACACGCTGTCCGACCTGCTCGGCGATTTTCTGGTCCTGTTCGCGAGCCGTCACGGGGCGAGCCCCGCTGATGAGCTGCACCCCTACGGCCACGGGCGCTACGAGACGGCCGCTTCGCTGGTGCTGGGGCTGGTTTTGGCCGGTGTCGGGGCCGGATTCCTGTTGACTGCGGCCGTTCGCCTGCAAAGCCTGGAGTCCTTGCCCCAGTTGCATCCGATGGCGCTGTGGATGGCCTTGCTGACTCTCGTCGGCAAGGAAGGCCTGTTCCGCTACATGCTGGCGGTGGCCCAGCGCCTGCGTTCGCCGATGCTGGTGGCCAATGCCTGGCATGCGCGCGCCGATGCGGCGTCGTCGTTGGTGGTGGCGGTAGGCATTGGCGGCAGCCTGCTCGGTTATCGCTTTCTCGAGCCTCTTGGGGCCGCGCTGGTCGGTTTCATGATCCTGCGCATGGGGGCGATGCTCGGCTACGAGGCGCTGCGCGAGCTTATCGATACCGGCGTGCAGCCCGATGAGGTCGCCAGGATCCGCGAGACGGTGACGACGACCCCCGGCGTGATCGATGTTCATGAATTGCGTACCCGCCGCATGGCCCATCGGGTGCTGGTGGATGCCCACGTCCGCGTGGATGCGCGGATCAGTGTGTCGGAAGGGCACCGCATTGCCGAACTGGCCCGTCATCGGGTGCGCAGCCGTCATGAGGATGTGCTCGACGTGCTGGTGCATGTGGATACCGAAGAAGACCAGATGGCCGCGCTGGGGCGCACACTGCCCGGCCGTGAGGCGCTGGTCGCCGAGCTGGATGCGCTGCTCGGTGACGTGCCGCAGGCGGCACCGGCCGTTTTTCACTACGTCGGCGAGCGCGTGGAGGCCGAGGTGTATCTGCCCTTCGAGTGGTGTGCCGATACCGATCGGCTGGCGGGCCTGCAGCAGCGGCTGCGGGATTACGGCAATGGTGCATCGTCCCACTGGGGACAGATTGCGCTGCTCTGCAAAATTGCACCGTAACGGTGCATTTCGGTTTTTTGTGCACGCATATGGTGCATATTTTTTTAAGAACCTCGCGCATTAGCCTTATGGCACAATGAAGTGTTTTCAATCGCGTGCTGGCATGCTTGCTGCTTGTTGGTTCCGTCGACTGAATTGTCGTAATAATTGACCTTTATCCACTGCGCAGCAGCTTCAACCCGTTAGGAGTGAGTTATATGACCCCGCAAGACGTCATGAAGATCGTCCAGGAGAACGAAGTCAAGTTCGTCGACTTCCGCTTCACCGACACCAAGGGCAAGGAACAGCACGTCGGCGTGCCCATCAGTGCTTTCGATGAAGACAAGTTCGAAAGCGGTCATGCCTTTGACGGTTCCTCCATCGCGGGCTGGAAGGGTATCCAGGCCTCCGACATGCTGCTGATGCCGGACCCCAACACCGCCTACATCGATCCGTTCTTCGACGAAACCACCCTGGTTCTGACCTGTGACGTGATCGACCCGGCCGATGGCAAGGGCTACGACCGCGATCCGCGCTCCATCGCCAATCGTGCCGAGGCTTACCTGAAGTCTTCCGGCATTGGCGACACCGCCTTCTTCGGTCCGGAACCCGAATTCTTCATCTTCGACTCCGTCGAGTGGAAGGTCGGCATGTCCGGCGCCTACCACAAGATCTTCTCCGAAGAAGGTGCCTGGTCTTCCGACATCAAGTTCGAAGGCGGCAACACCGGCTACCGTCCCGCTGTGAAGGGCGGCTACTTCCCGGTTCCCCCGGTCGATTCCTTCAACGACATGCGTGCCGCCATGTGTCTGGCTCTCGAAGCTTGCGGCGTGCCGGTTGAAGTGCATCACCACGAAGTGGCGACTGCTGGTCAGAACGAAATCGGCACCAAGTTCAACACCCTGGTGCGTCGTGCCGACCAGACCCAGATCACCAAGTACATCGTTCAGAACGTCGCTCACCAGTACGGCAAGACCGCGACCTTCATGCCGAAGCCCATCGTTGGCGACAACGGTTCCGGCATGCACGTGCACCAGTCCATCTGGAAGGACGGCAAGAACCTGTTCGCTGGCAACGGCTACGCTGGCCTGTCCGAAACCGCCCTGTACTACATCGGCGGCATCATCAAGCACGCACGCGCCCTGAACGCGATCACCAACCCGCTGACCAACTCCTACAAGCGTCTGGTGCCCCACTACGAAGCTCCGGTGAAGCTGGCCTATTCCGCAAAGAACCGTTCCGCTTCCATCCGTATCCCGTTCGTCAACAGTGAAAAGGCTCGTCGCATCGAGACCCGTTTCCCGGATCCGGGCGCGAACCCCTACCTGTGCTTCGCCGCGCTGATGATGGCTGGTCTCGACGGCATCCAGAACAAGATCCACCCGGGCGACCCCGCCGACAAGAACCTGTACGATCTGCCGCCGGAAGAAGACGCGCTCATCCCGACCGTCTGCTCCAGCCTCGAACAGGCTCTGGAAGCCCTGGACAAGGACCGCGAGTTCCTGACCCGTGGTGGCGTGTTCAGCAATGACTTCATCGACTCCTTCATCGCCCTCAAGAGCGAAGAAGTAAACCGTCTGCGCGTCGAAGTGCACCCGGTCGAGTTCGAGATGTACTACGCCATCTGATCTTTGGGTCGGAGCCGGTCAGCGTGCTGGCTGGCTGCTGCGTTGAAAAAGGACGGGATCATTCCCGTCCTTTTTTTGTTTCCGGGGCCTGGGTTTGTGTTTGTCCCGCCCGGCCCCTAAACTATCTGCCGCTTCCGGTTTCCACTGTCCGACGATGAGTCTACGAATAGCCTTGGTGCTGGCCGCATTGTTGTGTTCGCCGCTGGTGCGTGCCGACATCTTCAAGTGTGTCGATGAAGCGGGTCATGTGACCTATACCAACAGTAAGACCTCCGCCAGAGGGTGCAGTATTCTGGCCCGGGATCAGGCGGTGTCGTCGGTGCCTAGTGGGGGAGGTCGGCCTGCGGCTCAGTCCGCCTCGGTTGGCTCCGCTTCCAGTGGTTCCGCCGGTTTTCCGCGGGTTGATGCGGGTACGCAAAAGGCGCGTGATACGGATCGTCGCCGGATTCTTGAAGAAGAGCTCGGCGCGGAGCAAAGTGCGCTGGATGTCGCCAGCCGGCAACTGGCCGAGCAGGATTCAGCACGCCGTGGTGGTGATCGGCAGCCGTTGAAGGACAAGATCCAGCTGCATGAGCGCAATATCGAGGCCCTGAAGCGCGAGATTTCCAATTTGCGTTAAATTCAAGTTGGGGTGAGGTTGTCTGGATGCAGTATGCTCGCCTGGTCTGCTTCTTGCATTGGGCCCTCGTATGCAAAACGATCAGCTCGACACAACGCCCCCCGCCTTTGCCGGTCTGGAGCTGCTGTCTTCGGCAGTAGTCCTGATCGACGACGAATTCGTGGTCCGTTACCTCAATCCAGGGGCGGAGAACCTGTTTGCCGTCAGCAGCCGCAAGATCATCGGTTTCTCCTTGCGGCGCCTGCTCGGGGAGCCCGCCGGACTCGATGGCGCCCTGAACAACGTTTTGCGGGATAACTGGAGCTACACGGGACATAATCTGACCGTCAGCCGTCCCGGCATGGTGGCCCTGCATCTGGACTGCACCGTCACGCCGGTCGAAGTAGCTGGGGCGCGCCTCCTTCTGGAATTCCGCCCGATGGACGCGCACCTGAAAGTGGCACGGGAAGAACAGCTGGCGCACCAACAGCAGGCGAACCGGGAGCTGATCCGCAATCTGGCTCACGAGATCAAGAATCCCCTTGGCGGAATTCGCGGTTCGGCCCAATTGCTGGAGCGGGAACTGGACGATCCCCAGTTGCGGGAATACACGCAGGTCATCATCGCCGAGGCGGATCGCCTGCAGGACCTGATGAACCGCCTGCTCACGTCCCACCGCATGATGCAGCCGTCGCAGCTCAATCCCCACGACGTGCTGGAGCGCGTGCGGCGCCTGATCCTGGCGGAATTCCCGTCCGTCGAGGTGCGTCGCGACTATGACACCAGCTTGCCCTGCATCACCGGCGACCGGGAGCAACTGATCCAGGCCATTCTCAACATCGCCCGCAACGCGGCTCAGGCCATGCAGGGGGATGGGGAGATCGTATTGCGTACCCGGGCAGCCCGGCAGATCACGCTGGCGAAGCGCCGCTTCAAGCTGGCATTGCAGTTGCAGGTCATCGACAATGGGCCGGGCGTGCCGGAAGAGATCCGCGACAAGATCTTTTATCCGCTGGTCTCGGGGCGCGAAAACGGCAGTGGTCTGGGGCTATCGTTGGCGCAGAGCTTCATCGACCAGCATCAGGGTGCGATCGATGTGGATTCCCGTCCGGGGCGCACTTGTTTCACCGTCTTTCTGCCTATTGCACGGGAAGCGGATGCTTAAGGCTTGAATAGCTGATGCACCTTATTGGTGCGTGAATTGTGAGGCAGAGTACTGCCGTGTTTCACTCTTGTGCGTGTGAATGATATGAATGCAGCCGTCTGGATAGTTGATGATGACCGCTCGATCCGTTGGGTGCTCGAAAAAGCCCTGGCTCGGGAGGAAATTCCGTACAAGAGCTTTGGTACTGCCGGTGAAGTCATGTCGGCGCTGGAGGGGGCGACCCAACCTCCGCGCGTGTTATTGTCCGACATCCGGATGCCCGGTGAGTCGGGTCTGGCCCTGCTGAGCAAGGTCAAGGCACGTTTCCCGCACATGCCGGTCATCATCATGACCGCGTACTCCGATCTGGACAGCGCCGTTGCGGCCTTCCAGGGCGGTGCGTTCGAATACTTGCCTAAACCTTTCGACGTGGATCAGGCCGTCGAACTGGTGCGTCGTGCGATCGACGAAAGTGCCCACCAGGCCGGCACCGAAGAGGTGCTCAGCGCCGTGCCCGAGATCCTCGGCCAGGCGCCGGCGATGCAGGAGGTCTTCCGCGCAATCGGCCGTCTGTCCCAGTCCCACGCCACCGTGCTCATCAACGGTGAGTCGGGCACCGGCAAGGAACTGGTGGCGCGCGCGCTGCACCGCCACAGTCCGCGCCGGGACGCACCCTTCATCGCGATCAATACTGCGGCGATTCCGCGAGATCTGCTCGAATCCGAACTGTTCGGCCACGAGCGGGGTGCCTTCACCGGTGCGCAGACCATGCGTCGCGGGCGTTTCGAGCAGGCGGAAGGCGGTACGCTTTTCCTCGACGAAATCGGTGACATGCCGGCTGAGTTGCAGACGCGGCTGCTGCGCGTGCTGTCCGACGGCAACTTCTACCGGGTCGGCGGGCATCAGCCGATCAAGGCTAACGTGCGGGTCATTGCCGCGACCCACCAGAACATGGAGGATCGTGTCCGCCAAGGCCTGTTCCGCGAGGATCTCTTCCATCGCCTGAATGTGATCCGGCTGCGCTTGCCGCCGCTGCGCGAGCGGCGCGAGGATATTCCGCCGCTGGCCAAGCACTTTATCGCGCTGTCGGCGCAGGAGCTGGGTGTCGAGGCCAAGCGCCTGTCCGACGCGACGCTGAAGTATCTGCAGAGCCTCGACTTCCCCGGCAACGTGCGTCAGCTGGAAAATCTGTGCCACTGGCTCACGGTGATGGCCCCCGGTCAGACCGTCGAAGTTGTGGACCTGCCGCCCGAGTTGAAGGACCAGCCGACCCGCGAGCTGCCGGCCAACTGGGGCGACGCCCTGATGGCGGAGGCGGACCGGGCGCTGGCGCAGAATCCGGGCGAGGTCTTCGACCGCCTGAGCCGGGACTTCGAACGGATCCTGATCCGTCGCGCGCTGGCCGCTACCGGCGGGCGGCGGATCGAGGCGGCCCAGCTGCTGGGCATCGGCCGAAACACGATCACCCGCAAGATCCAGGAGCTCGGGCTCGAAGAGTCAGACCACGCCTGAGCGAGTGGGGGGGCACCATCGGGCTCCCTGTCCGACGGGCCGGTGGTCGCGCCTCCTCCTGCCAGATCAAGCAACAATCTGGCGCGGCTCTGCAGTGGTCGGATTGCAGCTGCCCGTTTCTCACCTTTGCTGCCTTGGCTCATAATGACCGGCTTGTTTTCAACAGCCGGGAAGTGATTCTTGGACCATTCCGCTTACGAGGCCCTCAACGGGGCAGAGGTGGCTGCTGCCCTTGGCGGTGACGCCGCCGGGTTTTCCGTGGTGCTCCTGCCGGAGTGCGACTCCACCAACAGCCGCCTGCTGGCCGATCCGCCGCCGGACGATGGGCGTGTCCACGTGCTGGCTGCTGATGTGCAGACGGCTGGCCGTGGCCGCCGTGGCCGGGTCTGGCAGTCTTGGCCGGGTGCCAGCCTGACCTTCTCGGCTCTGTGGCGTTTTGAGCCGGGGGCGCCGGTGCCGGCTGGCCTGTCCCTGGTGGCTGGCCTTGCCGTGGCGAGGGCGCTGGAGGATCTCGGCGTGGAGGGCGTGCAGCTCAAATGGCCCAACGACGTGCTGATCCATGGCCGCAAGCTGGCGGGCATCCTCATCGAGTTGTTGCCGGGGCGTGGCAGAACGCCGGCCGCGGTGATCGGGATCGGCATCAATCGGTGCCTGCCGCCGGATGCCGGCGTCGACTATCCGACCGGCGTGACCGATCTGGCGGCCTGTCTGGGGCAGCAGCCGGGGCCGGGGCAATTGCTCGGTGTGGTGCTGGTTCACTTGAAGCGCCTGCTCGACATCTATGCCGCCGCCGGTTTCGGTGCGCTACGCGGTGCTTGGCAGCAGCGTAATGCCTTTGCCGATCTGCCGGTGCGCATTCTCGGGGAGGCTGAAGAGCTGGCCGGGACCTGTCTGGGGGTCGATGAGGATGGTGCCTTGC
>Ga0265332_10000716_pt1 | contig 20993 bp, 12 predicted proteins | sample 41926metaG_FD_202084 | JGI IMG/M metagenome (GOLD analysis project Ga0265332, IMG submission 202084) | Rhizosphere microbial communities from Carex aquatilis grown in University of Washington, Seatle, WA, United States - 4-19-26 metaG | ecosystem: Host-associated > Plants > Roots > Rhizosphere...
GCTTTCGGGTTTCGGCTGGCTGGCCGCACATCCCTTGAGAGAACTGGGCGGAATCGTGATGTCATATAAACTCCTGTGGATTGTTTTCGCCGTTGCACTCTTTCATCACTCCGTCGAGTTGAAAAGACTATTGTTGCTCATTCTGCCGGGAATCGCTGCCGTCGTATTTGCCGTTGACTCTACCCGCTTGATGGCGTTCGCATTCATTGGAATCCTTCTTGCGGTGGTCTATGTAAAAAAACTTGCGCTGATTCCCGAAAGAAACCTTCAACTGATATTTCTCCTTAATCTCTGCCTGCCGTCTGTCTACATCGGATTGAATTCACGGTTGGTCTATTTTGACGGGCTGTACCAAATGCTCTACCGAGGATACTTTTTCCGATGAAAAAGCCAATGCCTGTTTTAACTCGAATAGGAATATTCCTGATCATTGCGATCTCATGCGTGGTTTTTCTTCCGTCCCTTGACTATCAGTTCACAAATTGGGACGACGATATCCATGTCACAAACAATCCTGCAATTCACCAGGCCACGTTTGAATCGCTCGCTCACCTCTTCCGTCCGACCGCCAAATATATGTACCACCCGTTAACGATGGCAACGTATGCCATCGATTGGAAAACGGGCGAGGATTCTGCGTGGACATTCCATGCCACAAACATTTTTTTGCACCTGATAAACATTGTCTTAGTTTTCTTCCTGCTGCGAAAATTCCTGCCGTCCGATGTTGCGGTATTGTTTGGAACGGCCGTTTTTGCAGTCCACCCGATGCAGGTAGAATCTGTGGCATGGATTTCGGCGAGGAAGGAACTGTTATACGCCTTCTTTTATCTCCTTTCACTCATGCTGTACTTTGCAGAGAATGACAAGAAGAAAACAAGGCGGTACATTATCTCGATATTCTTTTTCTTCTGTTCATTATTGTCGAAACCGACAGCGGTGACGCTGCCGATCGTTATAGTCTTGCTGGAATTCTGGCGTACGAAAAAGATTGATGCGAAGGCCGTATTCAAGGCACTTCCATTCATGGCCATATCGCTGGCATATGCATATCTCTTTATTAAAATTCAGAACGAAAGCGCGCTTCCGCCGTTGCAACACTATTCATTCCCGCAGCAAGCGCTGCTGATAGTATATCAAGTTGCGTTTTATGTCTGGAAGTCGGCACTGCCTGTCAGATTATCGGCATGCTATGCATATCCTCAACTTCTGAATAACACTCTCCCGCCCGTATACTACGCCGCACCCGTAGCTCTTGTCGCACTCGCCGCGGCATTGTGGATGGTCAACAGAAGATCAAAAAACTTATTTCCGGGGCTCATATTCTATATCGTCACCTTGTCGCCCGTACTGCAATTAGTGCCGTTTAACAATGCTTCCCTTGTTGCTGACCGCTACATTTATCTTCCGATTATCGGCATCGCTTTTTTTTTCTATCAAGTATCGGAGTATATCGAAACACGGCTTTCGAGATACGCTCCTGAAATGAACGTGACAAAGAACATCCTATGCGGCCTCTTCATTCTCAGCCTCTTTGTCGTTGCTCAAAGCAGAATAGGTGTCTGGAAAGACAGCATCACTCTTTTTAACGACGTGATCGAAAAGAACAATCACATCAACATCGCGTACGGGAACAGAGCGAATGCAGAGATTCAGAAAGGGGATTTTTCCGGCGCAGTAGATGATTGCAACAGACTCATCGAGATCAGCCCGGATAACGGCAAAGCATTCTACAACAGGGGAAACGCATACAGCGGTTTGAAACTTTACCGCGAGGCCGTATCAGATTTCACGCAATCCATCAAACTAGGATACACGCTCTCCAGCGTGTACTACAACAGAGGAACCGCTTACTACCATGCCGGCGTTATCGACAGTGCGCTGCTAGATTACCGCTCGTCGGAAATTCGCGATCTGAAATTCGCCGATGCACCGTTTAGTATCGGGTACGTGATGCTGCATGCGCGCAAGGACCCAGTCACTGCAATCAAGTATTTTGATACTGCATTGGCCATCGACCGCAATCATGCGGAGGCCTTGTTTCAAAAAGCGAGCGCCGAGGTTGAACTCCGCTTCTATGGCGGTGCGATGTCCGACCTCGCAGCGGCAATCGGTAATCAACCTGAGTTGAAGAATGACTCATTAGTCGCAAGAATCAACCGTTCGATCGATAGCGTGAATACGGCGATCGCGGCGATCAGCGACCAAATAGAAAAAAGCCCTCGTTCGGTGCCGTATCGTGCACAGCGCGGCAAATTGTTTTTGATGCTTGGCGACTCAGCGAGGGCCGCTCTCGACATGAAAGCGGCAGCGCAGTATTCGGAAGGGGGGGGCCGGCGATGAACAAGAAAACGCTTTCTCTCGGAATCGCGTATTTCCTTGTGACGATATCTGTCGTCACCTACTATCCGACATTATTCAACCACGTCATCAGCTGGAACGATGGTGAACTCTTTGACGCTGCCTCGGCGGTGATAAAAGGAAAGGCCGGACTTTTTTCGCAGAACACGTATCCACCGTTAGCTTTGGCAATCGTCGTCTTCCAGCGCAGCTTCAGCGAGTATGGCTATTTCTTGTTCCATGCCTTGAGCATGATCCTTCATGCTGCTAATGCTGTTTTGTTCTTTTTCATTATCCGTCGATTGTTTGATTCGGACCGTCTTGCCGTCATCGTCAGCATCCTGTTTGCAGTGCATCCAATCAATGTGGAAACGGTTGCATGGCTGAGTACGCAAAATATCCTTGTGTCAACCTTCTTCCTCCTGCTGTCCTGTCTATGCTATCTTCGGTACAAGCAGGAAGGAAAATCGTATCACTGGGGACTCACCATTTTGTTTTCGGCGATTTTCTATTTAATTGCCACGCCGGCCCTGACCCTTGTGTTTGTTCTCATCGGTATAGATTTCTTGAGGGACTCAAAAATCAGCTATGCACTTATTAAGCAGAAAGGAATTATACTCCTCTTTTGGTGTGCTGCATTTCTTGCAGAGGCCATGCATAAGGGCGGATTGAAGTACCTTTCGCAATTGTATTACGACAGTATCCTGATGGTCAGGCTTGGCATCGTCGAGGACATGCTGCGGATAGTGTACCCGTTCAGCTACAAACTTGTGTTTTCTTCGGATGAGATCGCCGCAAAATCACTGGTCTATGGCGAATCAGTCTACCCGTTGATCTTCCTTGTTTTGGCTGCTTTTGTTTTCTGGAATAGGAAACGGTACCCGGTGGTTTTTTATGGTTTTGCGTTCCTTACAATATTGAGCCTCCCGGTATTCACCGGGCGAACGGATGGTAATTGGGCATTGTCCGATCATGCCTTTTATCTGTCGTCAATCGGATTGCTTTTGATCATCGGTGCTCTTATCCATGCCGGATTGTCAAGGCTCGACAAGCATCGGGGAGCTCTTTGGGGGGCCTGCGTGGTATGCGGTTGCGTGGTTGCTGCTCTTGCGTACAGCAGCCGATCAACGACCGAATACTGGAAAGACAACACTTCGTTTTGGAACGAAGCACATAATGAAAATCCCGGGAACACATTTATTCTTACGAAACGAGGGATGTTCTTCTACTCCAAATTTGAAATACAAAATTCGCTGAGAGATCTGAACAAAGTGGTTGAGCTCGCCTCAGGGGACGAACAATCGTATCTTAATCGCGGGCTCGTTCATCTCGATGCGCTCGATATCGATAGTGCTATCAGTGATTTTAGGAAAGCGACTCAGCTTCGCCCTACAGACCCCTCCGCGTACTTTGACCTCGGAATTGCGTTTAACAAATACGGCAAATATGACAGCGGCATAACTGCATTTTCAAGATCATTGGAATTGAATCCAAGATTCTTCCAGGCATTCAACAGCCGCGCAAACGCATTCGGCAAGACCGGAAACTATGTCTTAGCATTTGCTGACTACTATCGGGCGCTGGAGTTGAACCCGGAGTATGCTGATGCCTATGGGAACCGGGCATTTACGTTTCTGCAATCGGGAAATTTCCAGGGGGCATTGCTGGATTTTGGAAAGCAAATCGAACTCGCTCCAACCAGGTTCGATGCAAAAATACACTGCGGTTTTACGGAGCTTTTGACCGGAGACACCGTGTCCGCAGCATCGTATTTTTCCTCCGCACTCAAAACCGATTCTGCAAACGGGGCGATGTATCTTCTTGGCGTCTCGAAAGTCTTCCTGAGGTCTGACAGGGAAATAAAAGCCGGCGAACGTCTCTTTCACCAGCTGGGTTTAGAGTAGGGACAAACCAAGGAGCTTGCCTTCTCTCCCTGGTTAGTGGATGGGTCAAGGTGGGGTCAATATTAGAAGCGGCACTGTATCCCGCAAGAGCCAGCGCGCCCAAAATAGAATGTTTCAGTTCCTCACTTCATCAAAACCATCTTCTGAACGGCGTAATAACTCCCTGCCCGAAGTGCGTAAAAATACACTCCGCTTGCGATTGATGTTGCGTTCCATGAGGCGGAGTAAACGCCTTCGCTCTGTTGTTCATCGACAAGAGTCGCAACCTTTTTTCCAAGGACATCAAAAACCGTTAGAGACACATCCCCCTTGAAGTGTTGCGGAATGGTGTACCGTATTTGCGTCGCCGGGTTAAATGGATTCGGATAATTCTGCTCGAGAGAAAAACTTGACGGCAGAACATCCGAGACCTTCTTCACCGAAAGGACGATTCCCATCGCGCCGGTGGCATCCAGTTTTCCATAACCCCATTGAGTGTTGATCGAAGGTGTTGTGAACCCATCTCGCCTCGCGGAAGACAGCATTGCGTTTTTTAATTGATCCGACGTCGATAACGGTTTAGCCTGCAGCAAAAGAGCGGCGACACCTGCAACATGCGGAGTTGCCATGCTTGTCCCCTCCATAACAATGTGCTTGCCGTCGGGTACAATTAATGTGGAATCCGGGGATGAATCCTTAGACAATGCAGAGACAATTAGCTCTCCCGGCGCGCACAAATCCGGCTTTTGCCTTCCGTCCCTGGTGGGCCCCATACTGCTGAAAGTGGAATAGTTGTCTATTCTGTTCGGAACGGCCCAAGAAGAACCGTCTATGGCCGCCCATTCAAATTTTGTTTCGTACGAGCCGACGGTAATGGCTTTCTTCGACGTTCCGGGCATACCCACGAGCTTTCGAAATGAATATCCCGAGATGAATTCAGGAGACGAGCCATCAGATCCCGACATACTGGCATCGCTTAGCCAGATGTCGAATCCGCCACCATGTGTTACAATGGCCCCCCCGACCGTAATTTTCCATGTTCCGGCACGCGGCGGTTTTGACGCAGTATTGTCGAAAATGTCGATCAAACATTCATTCGCGTTATTCAATGAACTTGCCCCGTCCGGTGCGTTCGAAATCTGCACGGCACCGTCTCCCGCTCCGGTTTCAAGACCGACCATAGGTGCACCGGAAAAAGCTGTCACGACAGATTTGTTCGGGCTTGTCACCGTAACAGTAAGCTGATCTCCGGCCGCATACCACATGTCAAAGGAGACAATGTCGTTCATATTGCCGCTCGCCGGAGTGTATGCCGGGATTGTGAATTGCAAGGTAACGGAGCCCGTCTGCGAAACGGTGCTATCCACATGGATTGGGTTGGAGCCATCATTCCCGGCTGCGACAACAATAGCTCTCCCCGGTTTTGCAAGCTCTTCATCGATGTCGACCTCGTCGGAGGCCGTTCCATCATGCGCGCCGTCTTGCGAGCCGAGGCTTAAGTTGATAACGAATGGCTCTCCTGCTGCCTCGGCTTTTTGTCTGATGTATGTGATGCCGTCGATGATGTCGGTATCAAAAAACGTTGTCTTTACAACAATGATGTCTGCCTCGGGTGCAACTCCCTTATACCCGCCTACAGATGACGAGCCGTTGCCGGCTGCGATTCCTGCGACGTGAGTACCATGACCTTCGGCGTCGATTTCCTTGACAATATTCGGCGGCGTGCTCCCCAATTCACTATTGATTTGTGCCCGAGTATACTCCGTTCCTATGGAGAAACCTGATGGTGGAACGCCAGAGGCCAATTGGTCCCATATCCACAAAATTCTCGACTTCGTTTGGTCGGTGGTTGAGCGAAAATCGAGATGGCTCCAGTCGATTCCCGTATCGACAAATCCCAAGATCACATTCTTGCCGGTGTATGAAGTGCCGTTAAACGAACCGTCGTGAAGCTTATCAGCATGTATTTCAGGGACGCTTTTGTCAAGCAGCGGCCTATATTTTTTTGCGAGCGCGATGTGGCGCACGCTGCTCATCATCGAAAGCTGGGCTATTTGATCCAGCGTCGCCGCCGCCGTGAAAAACTCCCGCGCGACCGTGTTCGGCTGAACGCCTGCCTGGAACGCATCCTGTATGCTGCTGGAGTACACGATCACCCGGTATTTCCCATTGTTGGAACCGGTCATCGCTTTCATCGCGCGGAATTTTCCCAACACGGCCTTTTCACCGTCCGAGGATTGCAGCATCTGCAAGCGGCTATCCAGCTTGCCGAGCGTGACCGCTCGAGGGATGCTTTGCGGTGAACAGATTGAGAGACAGCATATTACCATCGCTGCAACAGGCGTCAAACGGTTCATAAACATCCTCACAATCTAATTTTGTTCTAATTGATGATATTGCTTTGGAAGGTCGATAAACAGAACTTGATGGAGAACGCACAGCCTTCGAACTTCAGCCGCCGTCAGAAAACCTGTCGCTATTGCATTGTTTGCAATGGCGACCGTCGGCACAACGTCCCTGATTCCCGTCGAATCGCTGAGTCTGATCACGACCCGGTATTTTTTCTCTGCGGCATCGGCAATAGAAAGTTCATTGAGCAGCCGCACTGAAATCTTTTGACGGCAAACATCTGTAACGGTCGCATCTCGGCACGCTGCGGTTCCCAGAAGTAACAGGAGACATAGTTGCCTTGTTCGTGCCGAAATAACCATACTCAAAGTATTTCACCGCAGAGGGGCACTGTCATTTGTTGAACATCTCAAGCTCTGTGCCGACGTGATGCAACGTCACAATATTTATTGTTATAAACTGTGACTCGTCTCACGTGCAAGAGAAATGCAGAACAGCATGGAACGGTTCTTGACCGCGGGTCGAAGGCTATGGAAAACTCAGATGGCTTCTTCGCCTGATTCTTCCGTGCGGATGCGAATGGCTTCATCGATCGATGAAATGAAAATCTTCCCGTCTCCGACTTGCCCCGTCTTCGCCACTTTCATAATCGTCTCGACAACCTTATTGGCAAACTCGTTGGAAACAATAACTTCGATTTTAATTTTCGGGAGAAAATCAATCTGGTATTCCGAGCCGCGATAGATTTCGGCGTGCCCCTTTTGCCTTCCATAGCCCTTCACTTCTGTCAAGGTCATTCCTCTCACACCTATTTCGGACAGCGCTTCGCGCACGTCGTCGAGTTTGAACGGGCGAATGATTGCTTCAATTTTTTTCATAATCCTTCGGGCAAGTAATTCATGGTTGGAGGTTGATGGTATTTGTTGAGAGTTCCGGTAATCTAAAAAGAACGTCTCGCGCGGAGATGCTGCCAAAATCATCTCTTTGGGAAAAGACGCAAAGTGGTTTTAGAACAGAATTTTCGCGGCTTGGCGAGGAATATCTTCTTACGTTTCTCATGGCATCATTTTCCATGGCAATTTTTATATTTCTTGCCGCTGCCGCACGGGCATGGGTCGTTTCTGCCGATCTTTTCTCCGGCGTGGATCTGCTGGACCTTGGGGGCAGCGGGCTGAGCGGCTCTTGTAGTATCGCTTCCCTCTACCGGTTCACGGTTCGCGTGAAATCCAAGGCCGGTTGCGGCATCGTGTGTCATGGTCAATTGCTCGCGATGGAGCGGACGGCGAGCACGCTGCATCGGCATTTGCTCCGTCGTTTCCGGAAAAAGCTTGAAGACAAGGTTCAGCGCTTCGCGGTTAATCATGCCGATCATCTCGATGAACATGTTAAAGGCTTCGCCTTTGTATTCAAGAATCGGATCTTTCTGCCCGTAGGCACGGAGATGGATTCCCTCTTTAAGGTCGTCCATTTCCCGCAAATGTTCTTTCCATCGGATGTCGATCACTTGAAGCATCGCCAGGCGCTCGACATTCCCCATAATTTCTGAGCCTATTTTCTCCTCTTTCCGCTTGTAAAATTCCGACGCATTTCGTATCGCTTCGGCTTTGAGCCCGTCTTTGCCCAGCGTTTGAAATTGTTCCGGCGTAACGGAAAAATCAACGAGGAGGTTGACCCTCAGCTCGTCTTTCAGCAGGGCGATGTTTCCTTCATCGTAATGCTCGTCGACAAGCTCGTCGATGAAGTCGCTGAGCATTGAAAAGATGTCGTCTTTCAGCCGCTCGCCGAGAAGTGCATGGCGCCGTTTCGAATAAATCACTTCACGCTGCTGGTTCATCACGTTATCGTACTCGAGCAGGCGTTTTCGAATGCCGAAATTATTTTCCTCAACTTTTTTCTGCGCCCGCTCGATTGACTTCGTAATCATGCTGTGCTGGATCACTTCCCCTTCCTGCAATCCCATCCGTTCCATGATTCCGGCAATACGGTCGCTGCCAAACAGCCTAAGAAGATCGTCTTCAAGCGAAAGGAAAAACTTTGACGACCCGGGGTCGCCCTGGCGCCCCGCGCGTCCGCGCAGTTGACGGTCGATGCGCCGCGCCTCGTGTCGTTCGGTGCCTACGATGTGCAATCCGCCGACATCGCGGACACCGGGTCCTAGTTTGATGTCCGTTCCGCGGCCCGCCATGTTTGTCGCGATCGTGACCGCGCCGGGCAGTCCGGCGTTTTGGATAATTTCTGCTTCGCGTTGATGCTGTTTCGCATTCAACACGTTGTGGGCGATCCCCTTCCGCTTCAGCATTCTGCTGATCGTCTCCGATACTTCAACGCTTGTCGTTCCTACCAGCACCGGGCGCCGTTTCTCCTTCATCTCCTCGATCTCCATAATAACGGCGTTGTACTTTTCGCGTTTCGTTTTGAAAACAACATCCTCAAAATCTTCCCGGATCGCCTTCACATTTGTCGGGATGGATACGACGTCGAGCTTGTAAATCTCAAAAAATTCCGCCGCTTCGGTTTCCGCAGTGCCGGTCATGCCGGCGAGCTTTTTATAGAGGCGGAAATAGTTCTGGAGCGTCACCGTTGCGAGCGTTTGAGTATCCCGCTCGACCTTCACTCCCTCCTTCGCTTCGATCGCCTGATGCAGGCCGTCCGAATACCTCCGGCCGTGCAGCAACCGTCCGGTGAATTCATCGACGATCATCACCTTGCCGTCTTCCGTTACCACATACTCGTCGTCTTTTTCGTACAGGGAATACGCTTTCAACAGCTGAAGCACGGTGTGAATCCTGTCGCTCCGCTCCGCATACAGCTTGTTGATCTCGTCCTTCTTTAACTGCTTCTGCTCCACACCCAAATCAGGATTGTTCTCGACGAGGCTCATCTCGGTTCCGATGTCGGGAATTACGAAGAAGTCCTTATCGGTGCTGCCGGCAAGCAGTTCGCGCCCCTTTTCTGTAAGGTCGATGGAATGGTTCTTTTCGTCGATCGCAAAGTACAATTCATCGTCGATTTCATGCATGCGCTTCGATTGCTCGGCAAGATAGATCGATTCAGTCTCCTGCATCAATTTCTTCGAAGCGCCGTCGGAGAAAATTTTGATGAGCTTCTTGTTCTTCGGAGCGCCCCTGTTTGCACGCAGCAGGAGAATGCCCGCCTCGTCCCTCTTCTTTTCATCCTGGAGCATGACCTCCGCGTCGCTCACGATTTTTGCAACGAGATTTCTCTGTGCAGCCACGATCCGTTCAACGCGCGGTTTCATCTCGCCGAATTTTTGATCGTCGACCTCAACCGGCCCGCTGATGATCAACGGCGTTCGTGCTTCGTCAACAAGGACGGAATCAACTTCGTCGACAATCGCGTAATAATGTCCCCGCTGCACCATGTCGTCCGGAGTGCCGACCATGTTGTCGCGGAGATAGTCGAAACCAAACTCGTTGTTCGTGCCGTACGTAATGTCCGCAGCATACTGCACACGGCGGTGAGGCGGGTCTTGATTCTGAAGGATACAACCGACTTTCAGTCCATGAAACTCAAAAATCTTTCCCATCCATTGGCTGTCGCGAAGAGCAAGGTAGTCGTTCACCGTCACGAGATGAACTCCTTTGCCCGCTAAGGCATTCAAATACATCGGCAGCGTTGCAACTAATGTTTTGCCTTCGCCCGTCGCCATCTCGGCGATTTTTCCCTGGTGCAGCACGATCCCGCCGATAAGCTGAACGTCGAACGGTACCATATCCCATGAAACTTTATTCCCGGCAACTTCCCACACCTGTCCCACCAAACGGCGGCAGGTGTCCTTTACAACGGCAAACGCTTCGGGCAAAATGTCGTCGAGTATTTCTTTTATTGTTTCGTGTAATTCTTTTTCCCCTTCGTCAATTTCGTCGTACACCTTTTCCCGCTCTTCGAAAGGAATTTCTGTCTTCAATCGCTCATGCAATTCTTCGAGACGAGCATTGATCTCGGCGGTTTCATCAACAATACGCTTTTTGAATCCCTCGGTCTTGAGGCGAAGCTCGTCGTCCGAAAGGGATTTGTAGGATTCGAAATGACCGTTGATTTCTTCCACAAGTGGAAGAAGCTGCTGAACGTCTTTCTCGTGTTTGCTGCCGAATATTTTCTTTAAAACATCGAACATTGCGATCCCTCGTGAATAATGAGCGCACAGGCGCTTATTCGCTGAAATATAAGGATTATTTGAGAGAAGAGCAAAACGTGCAGATGTTCAATTTGACATTTTCAACGGTAATATCGTTGCCGGTTTTGTTGAATTACTTGTATTGACAGTGATGCCCCGCAATTCAGAATCCAGAGAGAGATTTCCTTGTCGCAAAGATACTACTTATGTGCGATTGTAATACTGTGAGGATACGGATACATTGAGTGCACATATTTTTAATAGAAATCACAAACAGTCCAGAAAGGCATTCAATGCGAAGATCTTACGGTATTTTTCTCTTTATACTATGCGTTGCAACGACCTCTTCGGCACAATGGGTACAAACAAACGGCCCCGGAGGCGGAACTGTCACGATGATCGTTTCCAACCAATCGTCAATATTTGCCGCAACTCAGGAGCGTGGTCTGTACCGTTCCGCTGACGATGGTGTCACATGGAATTGGATAGGAGCGGGTCTGCCGGATGCGAAGACCAATTCCTTGTCAGCACTTGCTGCAAACGATAACGCGCTCGAAGTGGCGTACTCACTTTCCGGGGCAGCACAAGGTGTAGTATATCGGTCGACGGATAATGGAGCGAGCTGGCAAAACAACACACCGGGATTCACCGGTGCGTATGCCGCTGTTTACTCGCTTGCAGCGATCGGAAATGATTTTTATGCCGGCACCAGCGATTCCATTCCCGTTGTTCGGTCGACGGATAATGGCGCGACGTGGACCTCAGCCGGAGGAGGATTGCCTGCTTTCGGAACTCCTTCAAAACTTTTTGGCAAAAACACAATGCTCTTCGCATTATCAGGAGGTTTGTATCGTTCCACTGATAACGGTGGCTCTTGGATACAGAGCACAGGGACGGGATTAACAGCGCCGTACGGAGTTTCCGATGTCGCGTTGTTAGGCGATACGCTGTACGCAGCAACGATTCCTCAGATATACCAGTACGCAGGGTTTTACAAATCCACGGATTATGGTGATTCATGGACGCTGGTGGGTTCGACGTTCGACGTAAAATCAATCGTAGCGTCAGCGTATACAATGTTCATTTGCTCGCCGTATCCGGTAGGATTGCTTGGAGGGGTTTTTCGCACAGCCGATGGAATTTCCAGGACGGCCGCTGCAGGATTTCCCTCGGGGTGCATTGTCAATCCTTTGCTCGTTCGGGGTTCGACTGTGCTTGCGGGAACCGACGGTCCCGGCATGTATCGTTCGACCGACAGCGGCAGCTCGTTTATCGGTTCGTCTGCCGGGCTAACATCCAACAGCATCAATTTTCTTTTTTCAGACGGCAGCGAGTTCATTGCCGCCTCAAAAGCTTGTGGTACTCAACTCTCTCCGGACAACGGTGCATCCTGGACTCAAGCAACGGACTATGCTGCGCTGCCCCTTCAATACTTTTACAAAGGAAGCAACTGCATTGTGAAAAAAGGAGACACATTATATGCCGGAACGAACGGCTACATCGAGCGTTCGATCGACGGCGGCAGCACGTGGTCGCAGATCGCAGTTTCACCGATCGGTGTAACCACGTTGTTGAATATTGGAATTTATCTTTTTGCACAAACGGGGTCCGACTCGATTTCCCGGACAAGCGACAATGGAGCAACATGGACATCCGCGAGTTCAACTCTCACCGGAGTCACGTCAATAGCTTCGCAAGGTACATCGCTGTATGCCGGGACGTCCCTCGGTGTCTTCCGATCAACCGACAACGGCGGAACCTGGACTGCAATCAATACGGGCATTGTCATCCATCCGATTTACGGTTTGGCAACATCGACCGTCTATGCAAGCCCAACCGTTCTCCTTGCGGGAACATTCGAAGGACTTCATCGTTCGACCGACGACGGCGCAAGCTGGACCCGCATCGACTCAACATTACTGCCATTATCTTACGCTGCGTCCGGCAGCACGATCGTTATCGGCGATATGGTAGGCGTGTTTTCAGCGATTTATGGAGGGATAACGTATGCCGGCGGCGTTCATGTTTCAACCGACGGGGGTGCAACATGGCGCATCAATAACACCGGCTTCCCGAATGACGGATTGAAAATTAAATCCTTTGCTATCCAGGGAGGAAAAATTTATGCGGGGACTGATGGAGCATCCATGTGGACCCGCAGCCTTGGCGAATTGATGGATGTGAAGATTGCGGCACACGGTTCTTCGGTTCCTTCTGAATTTTTCTTATCGCAAAATTATCCCAATCCGTTCAATCCCACAACGACAATAGATTTTACGCTGCCGGCAGACGGCAAAGTAACGCTGAAAGTCTATGATGTGCTTGGAAGAGAAGTCGCCGTGCTGTTGAATAACGAACAACGGAAAGCGGGGGAACTTCAACAAGCGGTGTTCGATGCGTCAAGACTTTCGAGCGGAGTCTATTTTTCTCGATTAGCATTTAATGGGAAACAATTGCTGAAAAAAATGTTGTTGTTGAAATAACAGAATATGGATGATTGGCGTGAAAAGCGGGGATCATGATCCCCCCTGTTACCTCCGATGGCCGAGGAAGAGATATCCTCGGAGTTGTATTGCAGGAAATACAAAAGGCGCCCCGACAAGTTCGAGGCGCCTTTTGAGTTTATCTCGGCTTCAATCTACCGCAAGAGAACCATTTTTTTAGTAACGCTAAACACACCGCCTGAGCCCGATCGTGCCGCGGCTTCGATTCGGTAGAAATAGACGCCGCTTGCAACACTGGCGCCGGCATCATTCTTTGAATTCCAGACTAAAAATTGCGGCCCGGCATTTTGGATTTCATTCACCAACGTTCGCACTTTCTGTCCCAATAAGTTATAGATTGTTATTGTCACTTTGCTCAATGCCGGAAGCTCGTACCGTATTGTCGTTGATGGATTAAACGGATTCGGATAATTCTGCATGAGCACAAATGAATACGGCGCACTCGCCTGTTTTACAGTTGTAAGGACTGACGGATTAAATACCCACAAATCGTTCGACGACGGCGGATGGTTTGCAATAATTTCGAACTGATCGCCCGCCGCCCACGGATCTCCATTCCGCCGCGTGCATGTCATTACCCACATCAACGGCGTCGATACTTGACCGCCAAAATCTATTTGCAACGCCGGGTCGGGAGTCGTGGAATACGGCTTACTGAATATAAAGCAAAACTCGCGATTAACCATATTGTCACCGCCGGAAGTAGGCGGCCAATAACGACCGTCAACAGAAGCGAAGGCACTATTACTTTCAAACATTCCGACGGCCAGCCGAGTGGGTGGTGTTGTTTCCATATCCCATGCAGAGAACGGCACTGCATAGTTAAAATCCTGGTATGGATATATGCCAACCGTGTTGATGATCCATGGAGTAAATGATGGATCGGCGGGAGTGCTGCTCGCATGGCGCAGATAACGATACGCGAGCGAGTAATTTGCATCTGCGGGTGCGACCTTCGGATCCCATAATGTACCCGTATCAACGGCTGCAAGTTTCAGAAGAACGGTGTGGTATTGCGAAGGGCTTGTGAGATTTGTTCCAATACCTCCAAATGTAAAATGACCGCCCATGCCAATCGTCCCCGTTGATTGATTGTACGCTGTGGTATCTGTGGGACTACTGAATCCCTCAAGTCCCAGTCCGGTATACCCGCCAGAAGGTGAAAGCCTTCTCGCTCCGGAAGGTATTGACCAGCCTCCCATTCCGGACAGAGTATCTACAGTTCCAAGCAGAAGTTTGAAACCATCAACTATAGGGCTCGTGTGTCCGAGTACGTCAGGCAAGGGATGATTTTGGATTAGAACGACGCCCGTCGTAGAATCTTTCAGAGTATATCCGTCAACAGGTCCCGGACCAATTGAATCAACACCCCGGATGACGTAGATGTGGTTTTTCACCTGAGAAGAATCGACGATCCAGACTGTAAAATTTCCAACGGTTTTGCCGGCCACATGTGTCAACGGAGTGCCGTACAAATTATGGCCGAGCGGCTTTACGGGAAAAACAAGCGTGTCGATCCATTGATTGTAGCTCAGGTCTGAAGTGATAAGCACGATTATCATCGTAGTATCGTGATATCCCTTCGGCACATCAAACGCCATATACGTTGTCGGATCATTTTGATTGTAAATCAACGACAATGTTGCATTGCCGCTTAATGTTGCGAGGCTGAGTTGTTGTCCTGCTGAGGAGGGAATTCCTTTGATCGAAAGGTTTGAAAAGCCCAATGAAGAATTGTTCTTCAGTGAAAAAATATACCGCACGTTCTCACCGGGGTTCGGAATGCCGTCCTCATTAATATTATCTGATGCAACGGAGTATGAGGGAACGGTAAGCGAAGTTGTGGTGATGTTATCGACAAGGTGGGCCCATGGTATAACGTCGCCGCTTGGATAGAGGACGACAACTTCAGCATACAAACCGACTTGCTGCTGCGGTATCTGAATTGATTTGCCAAAAATTTTATCGCCCGCTACCCCATCGTTGTTGTTGCCATCGTCGGCAAGCGGGACAATCGCTACCAATGAATCACTATACGTCCTTAAATTGACGGTGATAGCCGATGCGTTAATAATGTGCGCATCTGCCTTGAACGAAATTGTTGCTTGAGAGCCTGATGTTGTTACAGAGCAGGAAATTTGCGGAGGGAGATCACGGAACAGGGAATTGTAAACCCTTTGAGCCACTTTGTCGTCTGTTTTCAAAGCAGTAATGCTTGAGAGATAGTCGGCTCCGCGTGAGGCGAGGTTAGCAACAACAACTTCCTGCGTGTCCCCCGGCATCATGGTGAACGGACCGCTGGACATTGCCATACGACGGTCGCCCGGACCGGCAATCGTCCCATCGATCCATCCTGTCCCGGCAACAGGGTCTCCGCTTAACACAAATGGTGTTGGTCGATTAGTCACCGGATTAGTGTATTGGATCCCGTTTGAGCCAATTAATCCTTTCATAAGACGGTACCATTGTACCGTGCCTTGGTAGTCGGCATTGACAGGATCTTCATACAATGGATTTTGATTAATAAAAAAGTTGAACGACGTCATCGGCAAATTATGGTATCCCGGGCGATACTTGAAATCGAAAATTGCCGTATCCGTCGATACCCCTTTTACCATCGGGCCTTGAAAAAAGTCGAAACCTACGGCCGGCGGTACTAAGCCGTAAGATTGAAAATTATTGTCGACAGTTCTGCCGTTATAAACGTAACCAAGGCTCAACAAAGTATCGCATCCAACAAAATCGTCGGTCGCATCACCAAGGTCTGGGTCCGACCATTGCGCAACGTACATTGAATCTAACTCAACTCCGCTCTTATTGATCAGCTTTGTGCTCGCAAAAATTGTGTTGCTTAGAGCGCCGCCGATAGTGTACGCCCAGATTGTTTTTTGCATTTCGAGGCCAATTGGGGTCGAACCGGCCAGATTAAAAGTTCTTGTAATGCTGAGGTCATTTGCTACATACCACATTGTTTGTCCCGCCAACGGTACACCGGGAATATCTATCGTTGGGTCATACGTTCCGTTATGATCAACATCGGTATAGGGTGCCCCCTCATACGCAGGCCAACTATTCCAATCGTCCCAGTACTGCTGAAGCAACTGCGCAGCCGTAACTCCAGCCTGGTAACGAGAGATCAACGGAACTTCGTCCCGCTGCAATACAGCAAGCTCGCCGGCGGCATTGGGGTCGTTGGGGCCTGTAACACCCGAAATCGGATGCATATCGGGCCTGACACGGTAAAGACGGTATTCGGATTGGCCCGGGTCGTTTGCAACGGGAAGGGCTGATGCTGTCCCATTGGTTAAGATTTGTCCGGCCTGGAGTCCATGCCAATACGTTGAACCACCGACTTTCAAGGAGTCGTTCTTGTAGCACCCCCACACGACGCCATCCTCAAAAATACATGTGGCCAGACTCAGACCTTTAGGGAATTCGAATCCCTCGGCCGATGAGGCAAAACTATTAAAGGAGCCGTCCCCGCAATTGGAATAATAATTGAAAATGTTGTTGATCAACATCGGCTGATAGACATCGTTCGTTTCTGTTTTCGCCAGGCTCGTTGCACTCTTTACGCCGGCAGGTTTTCCCGCATATGTCATATGAACGAAACACAATACCAACAACACGAGAAAGGAAAATTGCAGTGCAGTGCTTTTCATAATAAACCCCTCCTATGTATAATGGTGTGGTGACATTCGAGATGTCATGTTAGGTCTTAACAAGGCCATACTAGAAAAAAAAGAATGGGAACTGATAATGAAAATATTTTTCCGCTATACGCATGTCATTTGGTTAAATATGTAAGACGAAAAGGAATAACGGTATTGCGGAAACGCGTGTTTTTCTCCGAACGTTTTTTTTCAGGGGGATGAATGTTGTGGAAGACAAGTTGTGATGGGAATGCCCCTGGAGTAAGAGTATCATGAGATACCGTAGAGAATGTAGAAAAACGCTCCCTGTCGTCAGGCAAATCAAAGGAAAGATACTGTGTGGATTTCAAAGATGCAAGCTTGAGAATACGATTGAGGTCGGATTTCCAGTACTTGGCTTTCATCGCCCCGGAGAGAGGTTTTTCCACTCTGTTTCTTTTTTCTTTGCGGAATGATTCGCGAAGCGGGCCAGCACAAACAAGAGGTCCGAGAGACGATTGAGATACACAAGAACATCCTCGTTGACATCCTCTGTGCGGGAGAGTCGAACTGTTGATCGTTCCGCACGCCGGCACACTGTCCGTGCACAATGAAGGCAGGAAGCCGCGACGGTTCCGCCGGGAAGAATGAACGACTTTAACGGCCGGAGCGACAATTGAAACGTATCAATTGTCTTCTCAAGGGATATGACATGAAGGCGGCTGATCCGTGGAATGAGCGATCTTTTGCTGGCTTTTCTCGTCGCCAAATCCGCACCAAGGACAAAAAGATCGCTTTGAACTCTTTGTAATACACCATCGATCTTCTTGTTCGGACGCAACGCGCGGACTATACCGATAAGGGAATTTAACTCGTCAACGGCGCCGTACGCATCGATGCGCGGCGAGTCTTTTGGCACCCTGTCCCCGCCGAACAATCCGGTCTCACCTTTATCCCCCGTTGTGGTATAGATTTTCATAAGGAAGAATCAACTTTCATCGGTTGATTTCAGCGATTGTTCCAGGGACTTGATTCGATCATCAATGGCCGCAACGCCTTGTACCGTCGCTTGAATATCGCGCAGCTCGGTGCGGCGCAGTTCGTCTATTTTATCGTTGAGTTCCTGAAGCATCAGCTCGGATTTGACATTGACCTGGTAGTCGAGCTCTGCTTTCAATCGATCCTTTTTCTGAGCGCGGTTTTGACTCATCATAATTACCGGCGCTTGCAGCGCTGCAACGCATGAGAGGATGAGATTAAGAAAAATGAAGGGATACTCGTCGAAAGGTTTCAGCAAGAGCTGAACCGTATTGAGCGCCATCCAGCCGAAAATGAAGGCCACAAAGCTGATGATGAACCCCCAGCTCCCGCCGAACTCTGCTATCCTGTCCGCAAAACGGTCGCCGACGTTCAACTGTTCTTCCATCTCTTCGTTGAGATTTTTCGACGCAAGCGACGTCACAAGTTCATCGGTGTTGCGAAGGCGTTTGCCGATTTCCGTGATCATGCCGACGGCAACCGTGGGATGCCCGAGAAGAAACGTGATAAACTCTTGGCGTTTCATTTCAAGAAGAACGCAATCTTCCATCGCCGTCGCTGTCGCAGTTCTCGGCCGCCCATCGATCAAGGAAAGCTCGCCAAAGAAGTCCCCTTCGTGCAGGTGAGAGATGCTCAACTTTTCGTTCTTACCCCCCAGCGGCACGGAAATTTCAACGGCCCCTTTTTCAATGACGAACATTGATTCCCCCACGGCCCCCTTCGCGAACAGGACCTCGCGATCTTTCAAATTAGACCGCTTCCACAAGGCTGAAAGCAACTGCTGGTCTTCGAAAGAAAGCTTGTCAAAGATCGGGATTTTCGAAATCACTTCTACTGTTGGTGCTTTCCCGTCTGCCTCAATTCGAGTCATTTTTTCTTTTGCCTGTTTTTCCAAAAGCCGGGGAGTCCGTCGTAAAAGTATGCCGATGTCCGGATCCCGCCGAAAAAGTTATTCAGGTTGATAAATTCATCCGGAGAATGAGCGTTTTCGTCCGGTAATCCGAATCCCAGCAGCACCGTGTCGATTCGGAGAACCTTCTTAAACTGTGCAACAATCGGTATCGATCCGCCTTCCCCCTGATACAATACTTTTTTCCCAAATCCCTTTTCAAGGGCGGCAACGGCGGCTTTCACACCGGGGCTGTCGATCGGCGTGATCGCGGCTTCGCCCCCGTGAAGCGCCCGCACTTTTACATCGATTGTCTTCGGCGCGATCTTCTTGAAATGTTTTTCGAAAAGGGCGGCGGCTTTTGCCGAAGTTTGGTCCGGCACCAGCCTCATTGAAATTTTTGCGAACGCTTTGGCGGGGAGTACCGTTTTCGCGCCTTCCCCGGTATAGCCGCCCCAAATTCCGTTACATTCCAGCGTAGGACGGGACCACAGTCGTTCAAGGGTCGTGAAACCTTTTTCGCCGTACAATCGCTTCACGCCGAGGTCCTTCGCATATTTCCTGTCGGTGAACGGAAGTTTCTTAAACGAATCCCGCTCAACTTTCGTCAACGGCCGGACATCGTCGTAAAATCCTTTCACCGTGATTTTCCCATTCTTGTCATGAAGCGATGCGATCAACTCGCACAATGCCTGAACCGGATTATGAACCGACCCTCCGAAAGACCCGGAATGCAAATCGCGGTTCGGTCCGGTCACTTCAACTTCCATGTACGAGAGACCTCGCAGGCTGTAGCATATTGACGGCACTCCTTTCGCGAACATTCCGGAGTCCGAAATAACGACGAGGTCGGCTTTCAGAAGCTCGGTATGCTCTTCGACAAATTTATCAAGATTCTCGCTCCCAACTTCTTCTTCCCCCTCGATGAGCATCTTGATGTTCACCGGCAGCGACCCATGTTCATGCATATATGCCTCGACCGCTTTGAAATGGATGAGCACCTGCCCCTTGTCGTCGGCGGCACCGCGGGCATAGAGGTTCTCGCCGCGGATTGTCGCTTCAAACGGCGGCGATGTCCATAAATTAAGCGGGTCGACGGGTTGAACGTCGTAATGACCATACAAAAGAACGGTCGGCTTTCCGGCGGCATGAAGCCATTCGCTGAAGACAACCGGGTGTCCGCCAGTTGGGAGTACCTGCACATTCTCCATTCCGATTTTTTTCATCTGCTCGGACACCCACTGAGCGCAGCTTCGCGTATCGGCATCGTGTTCTTTTTGCGAGCTGACGCTTGGTATTGCCAGGAATTCCGTCAATTCGGCAAGATACCGTTCTTTGTTGGAATCGATATACGGTAAGACTTTTTCCATCAGTAAACCTCGGAATGGTTAAGAAAAATAGTTGCAATAATTTCTCTAAGCAGTTATTTGATCCAGCTCCCCGATTCAACATCGTTGGACACCGTCAGCAATGCGAACGTGTCGCCGTCACCATGGGTAGCCAATAACATTCCCTGCGACTCGACTCCCATCAATGTGGCCGGGGCAAGGTTTGCGACGACGATGATCGTTTTCCCTATTAATTCTTCCGGCTTCCGCTGTTGGGCAATTCCCGCGACAATTTGCCGCCGCTCCGTGCCGATTTCAACCTGAAGCTTCAGCAATTTTTTCGATTTGGGCACGGCCTCGCACGCGACGACTTTGGCAACGCGCAAGTCGACCTTCTGGAACTCCTCGATGGAGATTGTCGGTTTGATCGGAAGCACGTTCTTTTCCGCCGAACTCGCCGGCTCATCGCCCGGGAGCTTTAACTTCTGCAGTTCTGTTTCGATAGCACTGTCCTCAATTTTTTTGAATACAATTTCAGCCTTTTGCAGCGCATGGCCGGCAACGAGCTTACAATCGCCCGCTTCCGCCCACTGTTCATCCGACAGCGGCTGTGTTATGCCGATCATTTTCCAAATCGTCTCGGAAGAAAAAGGAACGACGGGCGCAAACAATACGGCGAGGCTCCGGACAATCTGTAAACAAATATGGAGCGTCGTGGCGCATTCTTCGGGATTCGACCGCAGCGTCTTCCACGGCTCGCTGTCGTTAAAGTACTTGTTCGCAGCGCGTGCAAGATTCATCACTTCAGCGGTCCCCTCCCTGAATTTGAACTTTTCAAACAAAGTCCCCACGGCATCCGGCGTGTTCTTAAGAACATTAAGAATTTCTTTGT
>Ga0265332_10000728_pt1 | contig 20669 bp, 16 predicted proteins | sample 41926metaG_FD_202084 | JGI IMG/M metagenome (GOLD analysis project Ga0265332, IMG submission 202084) | Rhizosphere microbial communities from Carex aquatilis grown in University of Washington, Seatle, WA, United States - 4-19-26 metaG | ecosystem: Host-associated > Plants > Roots > Rhizosphere...
TGTCGCGCAGGCGCAGGCGCACGAGCTCGGAGACCCGCAGGCCCGCGGCGTACAGCGTCTCCAGCATGGCGGCGTCGCGCAGCCCGCGCGGCAGGCGGCGATCCGGTGCGGCCAGCAGGCTATCCACCTCCTCGATGGTCAGGAACGAGGGGAGCTTGCGACCGAAGCGTGGAATGTCGATATCCTCGGTGGGATCGACGTCGATCAGGCGTTCGGCCTTGAGGAAACGAAACCATTGGCGGAGCGCCACCATGGCCCGCGCCTGAGAGCGGGCCGAGCGCTTCTTCCCCTCGAGCTGCCCGAGGTGGTCGAGGATCTCGAGGGTCCGCACCTCCCCGATCCGGCGCGCCCGCCGCCCCGAACGCTCGCCGACGAACCGACAGAAGGCGGCGAGATCGGTCCCGTAGGCCGCGAGGGTGGCGGACGCGAGCTGGCGCTCCACCTTCAGGTGGTCGAGAAACTGCTGCAGCGCCAGATCCAGCGACAGTTCCGCCATCGGCTCCCTCCCTCGACTCTCGCCGATTCATGCCGAACCGCAAGTTCGTCGTTCGATGTGCGCCGGCCCAGGTTGCGCCCACGGACGATTCGTCGCCCCCGCGGGGCGATCAGCGGCGGAGCTGCAGCTCGTTGACCGCCCGATCGAGGAGGCCGTTGACGAACGCTCCCCCCTCGCTGGAGCCGAAGCGCTTGGCGAGCTCGATGGCCTCGTTCAGGATCACGTTGGTGGGGGCGGTGGGCCTTCCGCCCGAGAACTTGAGCTCGAAGAGGGCCAGGCGGATCACGTTGCGGTCGACCGAGGCCATGCGCTCGAGGCGCCACTTCTTCGACAGCTCCTGCACGAGCCCGTCGATCTCGGCGCGCTGACCGCTCACCCCGGCCACCAGATCCTCCACCAGCTGCCGATCGAAGGGGACCCCCTTGGACGGCACCGGATCGAAGGGATCGTCGGGATCCGCGTCGGGATCGGCCTCGGCCGCCAGGTGATCGAAGTACAGGCGCAGGGCGGCGTCCGCGCCGAGCTCGGGATTGAAGTCCATCTGAATCAGCACCTGCAGCGCGATCTCTCGTGCGCGCCGCCGGGGACCTACCGTCTGCATGTCAGCCGCGTCCCGTCGTCACCGCGCCGGAGCCGAGGGTCGCGTACAGGTCGGCCATCTCGATGGCGACCAGCGCGGCGTCGGCGCCGCGATTGCCGGCTTTGGCGCCCGAGCGCTCGATGGCCTGCTCGATGGTCTCGCAGGCGAGGACCCCGCAGGCCACGGGGACCTTGCCCTCGGCCGCGACCCGCGCGATCCCCGAGACGGCCTCCCCCACCACCAGATCGAAGTGTGGGGTCCCGCCGCGGATCACCACGCCGAGGCAGATGACGGCGTCGAAGCGTCCGAGATCCACCACCTTGCGCAGGAGCCCCGGGATCTCGAGGGCGCCCGGGCAGCGAAAGATCTCCACGTCGCCTTCGGGTGAGCCGCCGGTGCGGCGGATGGCGTCGAGCGCGCCCTCGATCAGCTTGTCGCCGATGAATTCATTGAAGCGCGAGGCGATGATGGCGAACTTCCGTCCGCCCGCGCGCAGGAGGCCATCGTGAACCTTGGTCGTCATGTCATTGGCTCTGGTGAGAGGCGAGGGGCTACACTAGGCGCCCTGTTCCCGCAGAGGTAGCACTTTCCCGGGGGCGCGGATAGGGAGACACTCGACGATGTCGAGGCCGTACCCACTCGCCCCCACCACCCGACGCGGGTTGTTGGTGAGCAGACGGATCTGCCCGCAGCCGAGGCGGCCGAGCACCTGCGCGCCGAGCCCGAAGTCCCGCAGGCGCGAGTCCCCGCGGAGCGCGGCCAGGGGGCCCGAGGTGGTGGAGGTGGTCTCGAGGGCGCGCGCGACCAGCCCGCCCGCCGGCCCGGCGGGCCCGGCCACGCCCCCCGCGCCACTCGCGCTTGCCTCGAGGCCCCAGTCCCCAGCCAGCGACGCTCGCCCCTTCGGCAGGACGTACAGCATCACGCCCAGCCCGGCTTCCTCGATCAGCCGGAGGCACAAGGTGGCCGGCGCGGCGGCCGGATCGGCGAACACGCCGAAGACGTCGCGCATCACGTCGGCGGTCTGCACCCGCACCAGCGTCGGTCGGTCGGGGCGCGGTTGCCCGAGCACCAGCGCCAGGTACTCGGTGTCGTCGACGTCCGCGGTGTACACGTACGCGCGAAACTCCCGCGACAGACCGGCCAGGGTGGGCGTGACCAACCGCTCGGAGACCCGGTGCACCAGCATCTCCTGGGACAGGCGGTACTCGATCAGATCGGCGATCTTGAGGATCGGCAGGCGGTGCTCGGCGGCGAAGGTCTCGAGATCGGGCATGCGCGCCATCTCGCCGTCGTCGCGCATGATCTCGCAGATCACCGCCGCCGGCTCGCGGCCCGCGAGGCGCGCCAGATCGACCGAGCCTTCGGTGTGCCCGGAGCGCACCAGCACCCCACCGCGGCGTGCCCGCAATGGAAAGATGTGACCTGGGGTGACCAGATCCTCGGCGGTCGCCCCGGGCGAGACCGCCGCCCGCACCGTCTCGCAGCGCTCGCGCGCGGAGATGCCGGTGGTCATCCCGCGCCGCGCATCGATGCTGACCGTGAAGGCCGTCGAGCGCGGCGACCGGTTGTCGCTGCTCATCATGGGCAAGGCGAGCCGCGCGACCCGGTCCTCGGTCAGCGACAGGCAGATGAGGCCGCGCCCGTACCGGGCCATGAAATTGATGGCCTCCGGCGTGACCAGGTCGGCGGCCATGGCCAGATCGCCCTCGTTCTCCCGATCCTCGTCGTCGACCAGGATCACCATGCGCCCGGCCTGAAACTCGGCGATGGCGTGCTTGACCGCGGAGAGGTGCGCGGCGGCGTCGGCGAGGGCGGTCGGGCTTCCAGGCAGGGTTCCAGAGATGTTCGGCATGTTCGTGGCTCTCTTCTTCTTCTTGACTGGCTCGGCTTGCCCGCTGGTTGCGTCGGGGGTTCTCGTTGGCAAACGCCTCGGCCAGGCCGGCGCGCCGTCAGGCGATCTCGTCGGCCACCCGCGCGCCCGCGTAGAGCCGAACCCACCGCTCGACGTGCTTCGCGATGGGATCCACCTCGAGGTTCACCGCATCTCCCACCCGATGCCGCGCCAGGGTCGTCACCGCGACCGTGTGGGGGATGAGCGTGACGCCGAAGAGCCCGTCCCCCTCGACGGTGTTCACGGTCAGGCTCACCCCGTCCACCGCGATCGAACCTTTCGGGACCACGTAGCGGTGCAGTGCCGGCGGCATCGCGATCGCCAGATCGCACGCGTCGCCTCGAAACCCGATCCGCGCCACGTGTCCCTGGCCGTCGACATGCCCCGAGACCATGTGCCCACCGAGGGGCGCGCCGGCCGAGAGGGGCCGCTCGAGGTGCACGCGGCGTCCCGGCGCGCACGCGGCGAGCGTGGTCAGCGCCAGCGTCTCCGGTCCGAGGTCGGCCGCGAACCGGCCCGGCGCCCGCTCCACGACCGTCAGGCAGACGCCGTCCACGGCGATGCTGGCCCCGAGGGGCAGCTCCTCGACCGGCAGGGCCGTCTCCACGACCAGGCGGCGGGTGTGAACACCCGCGCCACACTCGGCCACCGTGCCGAGGTCCTCGACGATTCCCGTGAACATGGAGCGCGAAGTATATCAGGCGCGCGCGGATCGCACGTCCGCGCGGACTTCAGGCGCTTTCAGGCGCTTTCAGGCTCTCTCTGTCCCGTTCAGCCCCGGGCCGACCCGCCGCGCGGTCAGCGCAGGACATCGGCACGCACGCACAGGTCGTCCCCGAAGCGCTGAACCTCGAGAGGCCCGAGCCGGAGCGCCGACGCCACCCCGCGGCCCTGACCGCGCGCGATGGGCACCCCCCCGCCGAGCAGCAGCGGCGCCTGGAAGACCGCCACGCCGTCCACCAGCCCGGCCGAGATGAAGGCGGCGTGAACGTCGGCGCCCCCCTCCACCAGCACGGACTGGATGCCGCGGGTCGCGAGCTCCTGCAGCACCTCCGTCAGGTGCACGCGACTGCCTTGCCCGGGCATCCGGACGACCTCCGCCCCGGCCGCTTCGAGGGCGCTCGCCTTCTGGCGGGGCGCCATGGCCGACGAGAACACCAGCGTCTGCGCCGAGGCCGACGCCGATCCGAGGAGCCGGGCGGTCGGCGAGATGCGCAGGCGCCCGTCGAGCACCACGCGGAGCGGCTGGCGCACCGGGAGCCTGGCCTCCACGTGCACCTTGCCGGCCTTGCCTCGGGCGCGGCGCGCCTCCGGGCTCCCGGCCGCCGGGAACAGGCTCCCGGGATCCGGCAAGCGCACGGTCAGCAACGGATCGTCGGCCAGCACGGTTCCGGCCCCGACCAGGATCGCGTCGTGCTCGGCGCGCAGCACGTGGGCCGCGCGCCGCGCTTCCTCCCCCGTCAACCAGATGGGTCCAGGGGCGGTCGCGCGGGTGGTGGGCATCGACCAGTCGGCGATGAAGCCGTCGAGCGTGGCCGCCACCTTCAGCGTCACCCAGGGACGGCCGTGCTCGACCCAGGTGAGGAACGACCGGTTCTGGGCCTGCGCCTCCGCCCCACGGCAACCCACGTCGACCCGGATCCCGGCGCGGCGCAGGCGGGCGATTCCCTGGCCGTTCACCAGCGGGTTCGGGTCCTGCAGGCCCACCACCACCCGCTCGACCCCGGAGGCGATCAGGGCATCGGTACACGGGGGGGTTCGGCCGGTGTGGCAGCACGGCTCGAGCGTCACGTACAGGGTGGCGCCCCGCGCGATCCCGCGCGGGGGATCGCCGCCCGCCCAGCCCCCCCCGGGGTGGCTGGCCGACTGGATGGCGGCCAGGGCCTCGCGCTCGGCGTGCGGGAGACCGGCGCGCTGGTGGTATCCCTCCGCCAGCAGGCGTCCGTTGCGCACCAGCACCGCCCCCACCATCGGGTTTGGCCGCGTGGTGCCCCGGCCCCTCAGCGCGAGGGCGAGCGCGCGGTCCATCCACTTGTGATCGGCGGTCGAGAAATTCGGCCCCTCGACCGGCGGTCTGGCCGGGGTCCTCGCACGCGATCTGACGGGCGACTTCACCCGCGGCCTGGTCGACTTGGTCGACCTGGGCGGCGACCTGGTCATGGGCGGGGGCCCCCGCGGGCATTCACCAGGGCTTGCAGCTCTTCCATCAGCTCGGTCACGTCGCGGAACGAACGATACACCGAAGCGAACCGGACGTAGGCCACATCGTCGATGTTGCGGAGGGCGGCCATCACCGCATCGCCGATCCGGGTGGAGGGCACCTCCTTGTCGCCGGCCTCCTGGAGATCGCGCTCGATGCGATCCACCGCCTTCTCGATGGTCTCGAGGGACACCGGCCGCTTAGACAGGGCCTTCTGGAGGCCGCCCAGGATCTTGGTGCGATCGAACGGCTCGCGCCGGCCGTCCTTCTTGGCGACCAGGGGCAAGACCTCGTCCACCCGCTCGTAGGTGGTGAACCGGCGGGCGCAGCTCGAGCACTCGCGGCGGCGCCGGATCACCTGCTCGTTCTCGGAGGGGCGGGTATCGACGACCTTGTCCTCGATCGCCGAGCAGAAGGGGCAGCGCATGACGTCCTCGGGTTGTTTAACACATCGATGTTGTATGTTTGGGCGCGATGGACGAGCTGCATCTCACGGTGAATGGAAAATCCCAGCAGGCGGCCCCCCGGACCACCGTGCTCGGCCTGCTCACGGCCATGGGGATCGACCCTGCCCGGGTCGCCATCGAGCGCAATGACCATGTAGTCCCGCGCGCGACCTGGACGGAGGTCGCGCTGGAGGACGGCGATCACCTGGAGATTGTCGCGTTCATCGGGGGCGGCTCGGGGGGAGGCTCCGGAGCTGGTTCGGCCGCGGGGTTCGTCGACGAGCCGCTCGTCATCGCCGGCCGGGCCTTCCGGTCAAGGCTCCTCGTCGGCACGGGCAAGTACAAGACCCTCGAGCAGGGACGCGATGCCATCCGCTTGACCGGCGCCGAGATCGTGACCGTGGCCCTGCGGCGCGTGGATCTCACCCCAGGAAAGCCGAGCGTCCTCGACACCATCGATCGCGCACGCCACACCCTCATGCCCAACACCGCTGGCTGTTACACGGTCGAGGACGCCGTTCGGACCTGTCGCCTGGCCCGGGAGCTCGGCATGTCCGAGCTCGTCAAGCTCGAGGTCATCGGGGATCCTCAGACCCTGTTTCCGGACGGCGAGGCCACCCTCGCGGCCGCCCGGATCCTGGTCAAGGAGGGGTTCGTGGTCCTGCCGTACTGCACGGACGATCCGATTGTCGCGCGGAAGCTCGAGGACGCGGGCTGCGCCGCCATCATGCCCCTCGGCGCGCCCATCGGTTCGGGGCTGGGCCTGCGCAATCCTTACAACATCCGGATCATCCTCGAGCGGGCGCGGGTCCCGGTGATCGTCGACGCCGGGGTGGGCACCGCCTCGGACGCGGCGGTCGCCATGGAGCTCGGGTGCGCCGGGGTCCTGATGAACACCGCCATCGCGGAGGCGAGGGATCCATTGCTGATGGCGGAGGCCATGCGCGACGGGGTGCTCGCGGGGCGCAAGGCGTTCCTGGCCGGCCGGATGCCGCGCCGGCTCTACGCCAACGCGTCCTCGCCCGAGCAGGGCCTCATCGAGTAGGGCCGATGCGAGACGAGACCGAGCTTTGACGCGAGCGCCGACGCGAGAGCCGCATTTCGTTCCGCCGACCACCCACTCCGTCCGGTGGGCACCGCTCGTCACGATTGTCACGGACCGGCAGCTGACGAACGGCCCGGAGGGCCTTCCCCGGTCCCTGGCCCGGGCGCTCGAGGCCCTGGCGATCCGGGGCCAAGGGTGCGACCGCGAGCCTCGCGACGTTCTCGTTCATCTTCGCGAGAAGGATCTGGGCGGTCGTGAGCTGCTGGCCCTGGCGCTGGCGGTCGGCGCCGTGACCCGCGCCGCCGGGGTCCGCCTGTTCGTCAACGATCGGGTCGACGTGGCGCTGGCGGCGGGGGCCGACGGGGTTCACCTCGGGGGCGGAGGCCTGTCTGCGGCGGACGCGCGGAGCATCGCGCCAGAGCTGGCGGTGTCGGTGGCCACCCATTCGGTGGCCGAGGTCGAGCGCGCCGCCGCCGATCCGGCCGTCACCTTCGCCGTGCTCGGCCCGATCTTCGACACGCCCGCCAAGCGACGGTTCGGCCTGCCGCCCCTCGGCCTCGAAGCGCTGTCCGCCGCCTCGGCGCGGGCGGGCGAGTTGCCGATAGTGGCCATCGGCGGCATCGACGCTGAGCGGGCCCGGCAATGCTTCGACGCCGGGGCATCGGGTATAGCCTGTATACGCGGCGTCCTCACCGCTCCGGATCCCGCCGGGGCGCTGCTCGCTTTGTGGCCTTCTGGTAACCGAAAGCGCTAAAGGCTCTTGACACCGAAGCTTGGCACTGTACCTTCCCGGTCCGGGATTTCGTGGCCCAGGCCACGGAATCGGAAACTCAATGTTCGAGGAGGGCAGTAATGGCAACTGGCAAGGTAAAATGGTTCAACGACGCAAAAGGTTTCGGGTTCATTGCACGTGAGGACGTCCCGGACGTGTTCGTGCACCATTCGGCAATCGTGGCGGAAGGCTTTCGGTCGCTGAGCGAAGGGCAAGAAGTCGCCTTCGACATCGTCGAAGGACCGAAGGGCCTGCAGGCCGCCAACGTCCGTAAGGGTTGACCGCAAGGGTTGACGCGCGACGCGTGAGGGTGTCCCGAGGGATGCCCCCCGTCGGAAGAGCCGGTCCCCGCCAGGGAGACCGGCTTTTCTATTTCCTGGGCCAGGGAAACAGGTCGGCGACGGCTCTCTTGACCTCTTGCACGCGCGAAAGGGGATCCTCGCATGCATGCAAGGTGAGGCGTCACACCCGGACGAGGTGCATGCGGCGGAATGGGCGGCGGTTGCACCACTGGGCTCTCGATCGTTGCGCCTGGTGGTCCGGGAATGGAAGTTGCTGAGGGGGAAGGGATGGCATCTTCTTCTCCCCCTCTTCGCATCTCGCAGCAGAGCTCCATGGATGTTCCCTTCTTCGGTCCCTCCTTCGGTCCCTTCTTCGGTCCCTTTTTGGTCGCTGCCGGCGCGGCCACCAGAACGCGGTGCTTCGCCGTGCTCGGCGCGCTGGCGCTCGGCGCCTGTGGGGGCGCGCCGCCGAGTGGTTCCGAGGGGCTGCCGAGCATGGCCCAGGTGACACCCGATGCGACGGCCGCTGGCGCCGCCGGATCGGGTGGGGGCAGCGCCGCCGCCGGGACAACCGGCGCGGGGGGCGCCACCGGCACTGGTGGGGCGCCGGGAGCCGTGACCGGCGCCTCGGGTGGGGCGACGGCCACGCCCACTGCGATCGCACCTGCCGATCTGTGCGGTGCCCTCGCCCAGGCCGCCTGCGAGGGTGCCCAGCGTTGCTGTCAGGCCCCGGCGCAGCCCCTCGCTGCCTGCGTCACCGCACAGGTGAGCTCGTGTCAGAAGCAGCTCATGCCGATGATCTCCGATGCGCGTTCGGGCTACAGCCCGGAGGCGGCGGCCCACGTGATTGCCACGTTCCAGTCGATGGCCAGCACCTGTGATCCGGCGCTCGTCGACTGGGCCAGCCCGCGCACGGGCTTGCTCGGCATGTTCGCGGGGAGCGTCAAGTCCCAGGGGAGTTGCCCGCCCAAGGACACCAGCGACGGCGCGGCCGTGGTGTCCTGCTCCGGAGCGGAGATCTGTCACATCGCCGGGGTGGGTCAGGCGCGCCTGACGGGGACCTGCGGACTGCCGCGGGCCTCGGCCGCGACCTGCTTGATCGACACCGAGTGCGATCCCGCACAGCGGCTACGCTGCGACTTCGAGTCGCCGGTCGCGGGCAACGTGGCGAGCACCAGCGCCGAGCAGAGCCTCGGCCTCCACGGGCACTGCGTGGCCCGCCTCGCGGATGGGGCCAAGTGCGCACGCGCGACCGAGTGCAGCTCGCTGGTCTGCGAGAACAAGCTCTGTGTCCCGCGCACGGTCGACCGCGTGTACTGCGTCGCCGGTTGAGCCGGATGGCCATGCGCCGACCACCGTGCTCGGCGGGTGAGCTGTCGCGCGCCAGCCAGGGGGCCGACGCGCGGCACTCTCCGGACGGTGTCGCCCCGAACGCCCATGGGTTATCGTCGAGCCATGCTCGACCACATCAGCATTCGGGTGCAGGATCTTCCGCGGGCTTTGGCGTTCTATCGAGCCGCGCTCGCCCCGCTCGGGTACGAGGTCCTGATGGAGTTCCCGGAAGCCGTGGGGCTGGGTGAGGATGGAAAGCCCGACCTGTGGCTCATGAAGTCGGACCAGCCGATCAACCCGACCCACCTCGCGCTCGCCTCCCGGCGGGAGCGGATCGACGCGTTCCATGCCGCTGCGTTGCAGGCAGGCGCCAGCGACAACGGCGGACCCGGCCTCCGTCCCCACTACCACCCGAACTACTACGCGGCGTTCGTGCACGATCCCGAGGGCAACAACCTCGAAGTGGTCTGCCACGACCCTCCGACCGCGGCCAAGGCGACGCAGGGACGTCCCACCGCCAAGCGCACCCCGCGCAAACCCGCCAGGAAGGTGGCCGCGGCCAAGACGACGACCAAGAAGCCGACCCGCAAGCCTGCCCCAACCAAGTCGGGGGCCAAAGGCACCAGGCCGGCCAAGGGCGCCAGGCCGGCCAAAGGCGCCAAGCCGGCCAAAGGCGCCAAAGCGGCCAGGAGTCGCTAGGCCGAGAAGCTCGGATTTCGGGCCGACCGGCCGCCGGCCGCCAGCGATTCGCGTTCAGCGCCTGACCTCGCGGCCCATCCTTCAGCGGGGCTCGGCCTCGCGGAGGGGCGGCTCCTGCCTGACCCGGACCGGGACCCCGAGGAAACGTCCATGGGCGGCCGCCGCCTCCCTGAACCCCTCGGCGGCCGCGCGCGTGAGTCGCGTGAAGGGAATGGCCGTGAGCTCCACCCGCTTCGCCCGCGTCGCGCGACGCCAGGTGCCCACCGCCCGGCCATCGACCATGATGGTCGGCATGAACACGCCATTGCCCCCCGGACAGATGCGCGATGCGAAGCGCGGCGGGACGACAGCGTCGCGGTCCCGATAGCCGAGCACGTACTCGTCGAACCCGGGCAGCGCCAGCACGGGCACGGACGACCGGGTCGTCGGCCGCGAGCCCCTCGGCGATCCGCGAGCACCGGCATCCTCCACCTCGGCCGACGCCATCGCCTCCGCGTCGGCCGCCATCCAGTAGCGGAGCCCCCCTTCCGTCAGCGTGGCGAGCGCGGGGCCCGCCACCGCGACGCCCGTCTTGACCTCGGCGGCGCTGAGCTTGGCCCAAGAGGCCAGATCCCGCGCCGTCGCCGGTCCGTGGCTGGCGAAGTATCGCCGCGCGAGCTCGCCGAGCGCCTGCTCCCGCTCGAGGCGCAGGGAGATCTTCACCCATTCATCGAGGAGCACGAAGGTCTGCTCCTTGCCCCTCGTGGGTCCGAAGCACAGGGTCCCCGTCTGCGACAGGTGCCACAGCAGGTGATACCCACGCTGCTGCGCGGTCGCCAGCCCGCCACGCTCGAAGGCCTCGAGGATCGCCGCGCGGGTGAGCGCGCGGCGACCGCTCAGCGCCTCGACGGCGAGCTCGCGCGCCCGGCCCAGCACCCGCTCGTCGATGCCGAGCGCGGCCCGACGCGCCCGAGCGCCCGCGATCACCCGCGGCGCGCCCAGCGAGAGCATCCACCGCAGATCCTCGGCGGCGCAGAAATGCAATGTCCCGCGCAGGGGCCACGAGCGGACGATCCCGCCCGATGCCAGCGCGTCCTCGACGGCGGCATCGGTCCCGCCCTCGGTTCGAAGGCCCACCGACCACTTGGCCCCCGCGAAATCCTGCGCCTGGACGGCCAGCATCCAGCGCACCGCCGCCGCGACGTCGGGGAGCGCGGCTCCAACGAGGCGGTGGCTGGCAAGGCGCAAGGGCACGACCCGCGAAGGGACCCCGGCTGATGCCACGGCCCGCGAGGATAGCCTTCGAAGCGCAGCCTTGGAAATATCGACCGCGCAGGCCGCGTCGACGAGCTGGGCGGGCCGCCTGGCGCGACGACGGAGTGGCCACCCCGAAGAGCCCACGGTTGTCACAGTCTTCGCAACGTCGTGTTGGAGCAGACGCCGCGCCCGCGCGAGCATGCTCTTGCCCACCTGTTCGGTGCGGTCGGGCGCAAGACTCCCGCGCTGGTGCGCTTCTCCACGGTGGGCGGCGAGAAGGGCTCTGCCGACGCCGAGCGCGATCCGCGCGGGTTCGCCATCGTATGAATCGGGGACGTGGCTCGCTGCCGCTCGCACGTCCCCGCGCCCCTCTCGCTCCGCGCGGCAAAGCCGCGCTACGCTCGACTGATCAGCGGGAGGTGACCAAGGTACTTCGCGGTGCCGTCCCGGGAATGAAGTCGGCCCCTTTCCCTGCCCCTTGTATGAATCGGGGACGTGTAACGTAGAAACGGACCCCCTTTCCGAGCGGATCGGGGGTCCGATGTTGCGCTGTTCATGTGGTGGATCGGAGGTGGGCTTTGCCCACCGGAGACGACAACCGCAAAGCAGATCCGGCCCCGCCTCTCGTCGTCCCCGGGAGGGACCCGCGGGGAGGGGTCCTCCCCTTCCCGAGAGCGCCGGAGGCGCGTCCGCCCTCCCCTTCCCGGGGGCGCCGGAGGCGCGTCCGTTTACCGGAACGCGGGATTGGCGGGCTGGGCCATCATGCTGCCCATCGCGCGCGCGCCTTCGGGGGCGGCTTCGCCTCCGATGCCGTGAATGGCGCCGGAGAGCTCCGGGTAGGCCGAGCCGCCGTGCTCGTGCAGATCGAGCCCTTCGAGCTCGCCTTCCTTGGAGACGCGCAGGGTCCCGGTGGCCTTCACCGCGTACATCAGCGCGAGGCCGATTCCCAGGCTGGCGGCCGTGACCGCCAGGCTGCCGTAGGCCTGCCCGATGAGCTGGCTGGCCCCGCCACCATAGAAGAGCCCGGTCACCACCGCGCCGGGCGAGTTGTCCGCGCCGAGGGGACCAGGAGCCCCGTACTGTCCGGTGGCGAAGAGCCCGAGGCTCAGCGTTCCCCAGATCCCGCACACGCCGTGCACCGGGACCGCGCCGATCGGATCGTCGATGCGCAGGTACTCGAGCGCATCCACCGCGAGGATGCAGACCACGCCGGCCACGCCGCCGATCATGATCGACCCGAACGGAGAGACCCAGTAGCAAGGACACGTGATGGCGACCAGGCCGGCCAGGAAGCCATTCACGGTGATGCCGCAGTCCCACACCTTGTTGCGCGGGTAGATGTAGAAGAGCGCCGAGAGACCGCCGGCGCAGGCGGCCAGCGTGGTGTTGGCGGCCACCCGACCGATGCCCTGGATGTCCATGGCCGACAGCGTGCTGCCGGGGTTGAAGCCGTACCACCCGAACCACAGGATCACACCGCCGATCGCCGCGATGGTCATGTCGTGGCCCGGCATGGGGCCGCCGCCGTCGCGCTTGAAGGTACGACCGAGCCGGGGCCCGAGGGCGATGGCGCCCGCGAGGGCCACCATGCCACCGATGGTGTGCACCACGGTGGAGCCGGCGAAGTCGTGGAACGCGGCCGGCTTGATGGTGTTGAGCCAGCCGTCCGGGCCCCAGGCCCAGTGCCCGAGGATCGGGTAGATGAAGCCGCTGACGCCGAGGCTATAGAGCAGATCGCCGACGAAGCCGGTCCGGCCGACCATGGCGCCCGAGGTGATGGTGCTGCAGGTGTCGGCGAAGGCGAACTGGAACAGCCAGTACGCGAGGATGGCCACGCCGGTCGAGCCGTAGGTCTCGGGGGCGCCATGCAGGAAGAAGAACTCGTGGCCGATGAAGCCGTTGCCCGAGCCGAACATGAACGCGAAGCCGAAGGCCCAGAACAGGATGCCGCAGAGGCAGGTGTCCACGATACCCTCGAGGAGGATGTTCACGGTCTCGCGGGTGCGGGCGAAGCCCGCCTCGAGCGCCATGAAGCCAGCCTGCATGAAGAACACCAGGAACGCCGCGATCAGCGTCCACATCGTGTTGATCGGGTTGATGTACGCAGGTGTTGGGGGCGGCGCGGCATCCGCGTAGGCCTTGGCCCCGAAGTACGACGGGACCCCCATGACCACGAGGTAGAGAATGGCGAGGCCGATGCCCTTCGCCCCCAGGAGCGCGTAGAAGACGCGCCGCTTGTCAGGCTCCTTCATTTCCTTGAAAAACCGCTTGATCATCCGACTTCCTCCTGGCTGTTCGTCACCTGGTGATCCCGGTGACCTGCGACTGAACATGCAGAATGCAAACTCAGTGAAGGCATATTGCCCGACCGGTTGTTGCTCATAGGTTTCTGGTGCGCATATTCGAAGTAACTTGACGAAGGCCGGATCCGCGGTCCGGCCGCCGCATCGCGCATGCACGAACCGGCTGCCGCGGCGCGATCGAGGCGGGTCCGGTCGGCTGAAGTAGACTCGACCGGTTGAAGCGCATCTTCCTCGTCGCCCTGCTCTTCGGCGCCAACGCGGCGGTGCTGGCCGTGTCGTACGCGGCCCTGCGACGCTCGCGCAATCAGCTGGTGCGCGAGTTCGATGGGGTGCAGCAGCGCCTCGCGCGCGAGACCGCGACGGTCCTCGCCGCCCGCCTGGCGGGGATGGATCGCGATGGTGCGCTCCTCGCCAGCGTGATCGCCAAGACCCGGGCCGAGCTCGAGATCCAGCGTGAGCGGCAGGACCGGGAGATCCTCGCCGCCTGTCAGGCGCTCACCACCACCGTGCCGCACTACCGGACCACCGGGGTCTTCCGAGGCTCCCCGGCGCCGCGCGCGCGCCCCCCCGACCACGTTCCTCCGCGCCCGTGGGTGCCGGCGGCCTCGCCCCCGATCGTGGCCATCGACCCTTCGGAGGATCGGGTGGCCATCGCCCCGCAGCTGCTCGACGCGAGCATCCCCCTCGCCATGGAGGTGAGCGCGACCCGGAGATCCGCCTTCCGGGGACCGCTCTTCATCGGTCCGAGCCGGGCCTTCTACCTCTACGCGACGCCCGCCGGGACGGACGAGGCCGTGGTCTTCACGGTGGACGTCGCGCTGCTGCTCGAGGACGTGCTCCGCGTGCGGGCTCCCGGCGCTCGGTTCTTGGTGGTCGATGCCGGCTCGACGGCCTGGATGGCCTGCGAGTCGGCCCGGACCTGTACCCACGTCGACCTGCGCCTCGGGGGCGGCCTGCTCGGGCCCGCCCCGAGCGCGGTCGTGCCCGCCGCGCGGGTCGGCGCCCGTGGCCACGTGATCGTCGTGCCGGCCCCGGCGTCCGACTCCATCGATCGGTTCACCCCCGCCGCGGCGACGGTTCAGGTCATGGCGGCTGGCGAGAGCACCGTGCTGTCCACCCGACAATCGGTGACCACCCCGCTCGGCGTGTGGTCCCTCGACCTGCGCTCGTCCACCGCCGCCATCGACGCCCGTCAGCGGTCGACGGTGTGGCAGGTGTTGCTGACCAGCGCCGGGGTCATGTTCACCATGCTGCTCGGTGGGGCCCTGGTGGTCCGGCAGCAACGCAGGCTCGCCACCCTGGCCGTCGAGCTCAAGGCGGCGCGCCAGCTCGCCGATCTCCGCGAGCGCAGCGACAAGATCCTGGACAACGTCTCGGTCGGCGTGCTCGGAGCCACCCGCGACGGGAAGGTGGTGTTCGCCAACCGGTTCTTCGCGAGCGATCACTTCCCGATGGTGGCGCGGAACCTGGCCGGGCGCGCGTCGGCGTCGGCGCCGGCAGCCAGCGCCGACGCCAGCGCCCTCACCGCCCCGGACGCGGAGCACCCTGCCGCCGACGACGCCACGGCGCGCGCACGCGCGCTCGCTGCCTGGACCGCGCAGCTGCGGCCCACCATCGAGCGGGCCCTCACCCTCGGCCGAACCGGCCTGATCTCGGCCGACGAATCCCGCTCGGCCAGGATGCGGGGCAGCGCGCTCGACGTGCGGGTGGTCCCGCTCAGTCACCCGGTCGAGGAGGTCGAGGCGCTGGTCCTCGTCGAGGATCTCTCGGAGCTCCACGAGCTGCGCCGCCAGCTGGTCCGCGCGGAGAAGCACATCACCGTGGGCATCCTGTCGGCCGGGCTGGCCCACGAGGTGGGCACGCCGCTCATGGTCATCCGGGGACACGCCGAGTCCCTGCTCGAGAAGCTGCGCGATCCGGCCGCCGTCAAGGGTCTGCAGGCGGTCATCGACCAGATCGATCGCATCACCGCCACCATCCGGCGCGTCCTGGAGTTCTCGCGGGCCCGCCCCACCGAGGTGCGCCCCACGGAGCTCGGACGGGCCGCGGCGCAGGCGGTGGAGCTCCTCGAGTGGCGCCTGCGGACCCGGCGTATCTCGGTGCGCACGAGGCTCGAGCCCGGGCTCCCCCCGCTGGCGGCCGATCCGCTTCAGCTCGGGCAGGTGCTGGTGAACCTGCTCATGAACGCCTGCGACGCCTCGGCGCCGGGGAGCACGGTCACCCTGGCGGCGACCTGCCCGGCCCCGGAGACCGGGGAGGGTCATGCCCCTGCCCCCCGGGTGCGCATCGAGATCATCGACGCCGGCGCCGGGATCCGGCCCGAGCACATCCACGCGGTGTTCGATCCCTACTTCACCACCAAGAAGGAGGGCGAAGGAACCGGCCTCGGCCTGACCATCGTGTCGCAGATCGTTCACGGGCATCGCGGCGAGATCGAGATCGAGAGCGCGCTCGGGCGCGGGACCACCGTCACGATCGGCTGGCCGAGCGCGGCGCCCGCGGGGGTCGAGGCGCCCGCGGATGGCGCCACCCTCGAGACGGCTGGGCCGAAGCCGGCCCCATCCGAGGTGGTGGCCCATGGCTGAGCCGTCGGTCCTGATCGTCGATGACAGCCACGACATGGTCGACGTGCTGCGCGGCTACCTCGTCGATCACGGGTTCCGGGTCACCAGCGCCACCGACGGGGAGGCCGCCGTCAAGGCCTTCCATCGCCATTCGCCCGACGTCGTGCTGACCGATCTGCGCATGCGCGGGTTCGACGGGCTCGACGTGCTCGAGGCCATCAAGGCCGCCGATCCCGACTCGGCGGTGGTGATCATGACCGCCTTCGGCAACGTCGAGAGCGCGGTCGATGCGATCCAGCGCGGCGCCTTCCACTACGTGACCAAGCCCTTCAAGATGGCCGCCGTACGGGTGTTGCTCGAGCGCGCGGCCAGCGTGCGGCGCGCCCGACTGAAGGGGCACCCGCTCCGGATCGGCGGCGCCGCCGAACGGCCCTCGGCCCGCAGCCTGCTCGGCGGGAGCGAGCCGATGCAGGAGCTCCGGCGGCTGATCGGCCGCGCCGCGGACGCCGCCAGCCCCGTGCTGATCCAGGGCGAGACCGGGACCGGAAAGGAGCTGGTGGCGCGCGCGCTCCACCTCGAGAGCAGCCGGCGCGATGGCCCCTTCGTGGTGGTGAACTGCGGCGCCCTCCCGGAGCGCTCGCTCGAGAGCGAGCTGTTCGGCCACGTGCGCGGGGCCTTCGGCGGCGGGACCAAGGCCCGGGCGGGCCTGTTCGCCGAGGCCGAGGGGGGCACGCTGTTCTTCGACGAGATCGGAGACATGCCGCTCGCGCTGCAGGGCAAGCTGCTGCGGGTGCTCGAATCCGGAGAGTTCCGCGCGGTGGGCGCGGACGTTCCGCGGCAGGTGTCGGTGCGCTGCATCGCCTCCACCCACCGGGACCTGCAGGCGCTGGTGGCCACCGGGGGCTTCCGCGACGATCTCTTCTTTCGGCTGGCGGTGGTCCCGCTGCACCTGCCGCCGTTGCGCGATCGGCGCGAGGACATCGGCCTCTTGGTCGGGCACTTTCTGGCCCGCAAGACCCAGGTGCCCCATCCGCGGGCGCAGGCGCCCCTCGATGACCACGGGCCCGGGACGGTGGGAGCCCCGGCCCAGACGCTGCTGCCGGACGGCCTCGGGCCCGCCGCCCCGCGCAGCCGACTCTCCGCATCGGCCCTGCGCGTTCTCGAGGAGCACCTGTGGCCCGGCAACGTGCGTGAGCTCGAGAACGCGGTCGAGCGGTTGTTGCTGGCCTACCCCGATCAGGAGATTGGAGCCGAGGCGGTCCGTCGCATCCTCGGGCCCGGAGCGACCGGCGACACGTTCGACCTGCTCGCCTCGAAGCCCTTCACGCTCGAGGAGGTCGAGCAGCGCTACATCGCCGCGGTCCTGCAACGCACGGGCGGCTCGAAGACCAAGGCCGCGGCGATCTTGGGGGTCGATGTCTCGACGCTTTACCGCCGGCAGAAGGGGGGCCCGCGCTCCTGACCAGATCCTCGATCTCGCGCCGAGGCGGTCCTCGTCCTCGCCCTCGCGTCCGGTCGGGAACGAGGACGAGGACGAGGACGAAGACGAAGACGGGCAATTGGGCCCTGAGATCACTGGTGGTCGGGGGACGCGGTCAGGCGCACGTCTTCGTCGTAGAGGGCCCCGCCCTCGCCGATGTCGGTGATGGCTGCCCGGATGAGCGCGTTGGCGCAGTGGCCGGTGGACAGGTGGCCCCCCTTGGGGACGATGGCCACGTCGGTCCGCTGGCGGGGATCGAGGTGCAGGCGCACCTCCATGAAGCCGAGCGGCGATTCGAGGCGCGCGCGGTCACCCTCGCCGAGCCCCGCGGTCGTGGCGACGGCGGGGTGAACCGTGCAGACCGCGGGGCCGCCTGCCGGGCCGTCCGCGGCGCGCGACCACTGAGAGGACTGCGCGCGATCGGTCGACAGGGACAGCAAGGAGAGGGGAAAGCCCTGCGCCCGCGGCGTCGGCCCGATCGGCGGAGAGGGAGGGCCCTCGGTGAGCAGGCGCACCCGGCCCGAGGGGGTGGGGACCTTCCCGTCCGCGAACAGGACCCGCGGCGACAGGGGATTGCGGACGGGGGCCTGCTCGACCGCCGCCAGGGTCAGGCCCGCCGCGCGCGCGGCGGGCGCGATGAGGCGCTCCTTCCACGCGCGCGCCTCGCCGGCCATCTCCGCCCCGAGCCCCACCCGGCCAGCCAGAGCCTGGATGATCTCGAGATCGCTGCGCACCCCGGCGGGCGGCGTCACCACCGGTCGGGCCGCTCCCACCAGGTGGTGGCCGTAGGCCCCGACCAGATCGTCGCTCTCGAGCAGGGTGGTGGTGGGCAGGACGACGTGGGCCAGGCGGGCGGTGTCGGTGAAGAAGGGATCGACCACCACCACGAGCTCGCGGGTCTCGAGCGCGCGCCGCACCTGCCCGGCGTCGGGAAGCATGGCCACCGGGTTTCCGGCGGTGATCCAAACCGCCCGGATCGGGGGATCGCGCGCCTCGAGCACCCCGCTCCCAAAGAGGGGCTCGCAAATTGTTCGTGGGGCGACCTCCGCGCCCCGGATGAAGCTGGTGTCCACCGCGCGCCGCCGTCGGAAGTAGTACGAGGCACCCCCGCCCGGAACCCCGAGGTTGCCGCTGATGGCCGCCAGGGCATCGAGGGCCCGGACGCTCGCACCACCGTGGCGGCGCCGACCCATCCCCCAGCCGATCAGGATCGCGGTCGGACCATCGGCGAGGCGCGTGGCCAGATCGTCGGCGGCCTCCGTCGGGACATCGGCCTCCCCACACCACTCGGCCACCCCGCGCGCGTGGGCGAGGCGCCGGAAGCCGTCGAAGTTTTCGCAGCGCTGGGCCGCGTCCGCCGAGACCGCGCCGCGCTCGAACAACCGGCGCGCCACCGCCATCGCCAGGGCAAAGTCCTGGCCGGGCCGCGGCTGCCAGAACACCTCGCAGAGCTCGGCGCCCTTGTGGTGCACGGGATCGATCATCGCCAGGCGGGCCCCGCGGGCCCGGGCGTCGCGCAGCACCGGGATGGTGTGCGGGCTCGAGACGTGGACGTTCTTGCCCCACAGGAGGATGTTCCGGGAGTTGAGGAGATCGAACAGATCGTGGCTGTCGCACTCGCCGAAGTCCGCGTTCTGGGCCGCCTCGCCCGCGCCCGAGCAGATGTCGCCACGCTTGATGGTGACTGGCCCGAAGCACTCGAAGAACCAATCCACCAGCGACATGAGCAGGCCGAGCGAGCCGCCGCTGCGGTAGTGAAAGATCGACGCCGGGCCCGACTCGCGCCGGAAGGCGAGCAGCCGCGCGGCGATGAAGTCGAGCGCCTCGTCCCAGGAAGCCGGGCGGTGGCGGCCGTCCGGCCCACGCAGGAGGGGCGTCGCGAGCCGGGTCGGTCCGTACTGCAGGTCGAGGAAGTGGTTGGTCCGCCAGCACAGAAAGCCACGGGTGACCGGATGGGCGGCATCGCCGGCGAGCTTGACGACCCGGTCGTCCTCGACCGTGGCCACGACCTGGCAGGCGTCGGGACAGTCGCGGTTGCAGATCGTCTTGCGCGTGACGCCGGACCCCTCCGGGGCGGGCTCGCCCAGCGCCGTCGTTGCGGCGGCTCCGGCTTCGTTCGTGTCCATGGCCATGGACACGATTCTGATCACAAAGCCCGCAGAAATGCCACCAGGTCGGCCCGCTCGAGGGCCGTGAAGGGCGGGGCCAGGGACGCGGCCCGCGCCTGCGCGGGGGCGTGGACCAGCTCGGCGTGCGGGTCGGTCCGCCCCAGAACCTCCTCGAGCGACTGCGCGGAGCCATCGCTGAAGTAGGGTGCGGCGGCCCACACCCCGCGCAGGGATGGGGGGTTGTTGCCTCCCGCCCCGAGCACGGGGGTGCCGACGTCGAACAGGCCGGCGGCCGTCAGCGCCACCCGGCCCCGCAGCAGCTCGCGCTCGAGCACGGCCTCGGGCGCGAGCTCGGCGCGCGCGGCGGTCGAATGGACCAGCCGGTGGCAACCGGCGCAACCAGCCGCCCGAAAGGTGTGCAGACCGCGCCGTTCGGGCGGCGTGAGGGTGGTGCGTCCGGGAGCGACGAAGGGAGACGGCTCGGCCGGGATGTCGGCCAGGTACGCCGCCAGCGCGGTCCGGAGCCCCGACGCCGTGACCCGGACCTGCCGCCAATCGAGGTTCAGCGCCTGCCCCCCGGGCGCGTCCCCGACCGCGAGCGGCAATCGTAGCGTGACGTCGTAGCGATCAAACGGGACGGGCGCCTTGGCGGCGGCGCCCTGCGCGAACGGGATGGACGCCTTGCCGGCGCCGTGCGCAAACTCGGCGTTCGCCCCGGGGGCGCCGGGCGCGGGTGAAACGGGGGAGGCAGGTCCCCCCTGTGCGTGGGTGCTCACGATGTTGTCGGCGAAGGCAGCCAGCGTCGCCGGGCGACCGAGGCTGAGAAAGGGTTCCGTGCCGGCGAGGCCGCGACAGGTCTTGGTCATCGAGGTGAAGCGGTCGAACTTCGACGGATGGCGCCGGCCATCGACGTGTCCTTCGAGGTGGCAGGCCGCACAGGTGTAGAGGGACAGCGGACCCGCGGCGGTGTTGTTGGGAACGAGCGCGCGACTGAAGAACAGCACCTCGCCCAGCTCCGCCGGACGCGTGCGGGTGGGGTTTCCCACCGACAAGGTGCTGACGGGGGCGGCGGTTGGAGCCGTCGTCGCGGAGCGGGGCGCCACCACGGACACCGAATCGCTGAGCCGGTCGGCGGTGACGATTCGCCCGTCGGGCAAGAACGCCACCGCGCTCGGATTCGTCCCGACCGGGACCACCATGGCGGCGTTGAAGGCGGCGTCGATGTCGAGGTCGAGG
>Ga0265332_10000730_pt1 | contig 20533 bp, 13 predicted proteins | sample 41926metaG_FD_202084 | JGI IMG/M metagenome (GOLD analysis project Ga0265332, IMG submission 202084) | Rhizosphere microbial communities from Carex aquatilis grown in University of Washington, Seatle, WA, United States - 4-19-26 metaG | ecosystem: Host-associated > Plants > Roots > Rhizosphere...
GGCGTGATTTCGGGATAAGTCCAGATCGGCCAGTCGCGGTCGTAGAGGTCGAGCGCCGGGACGACGTCGGTGAGGTCGATGTTGGCATCGAAATAGGCCTCGATCGTGCCGACGTCGCGCCAATATGCGAGCGGCTCCGCCTCGGAGCGCACGCACGAGCGCGTGAAGCGGTGCGCGACCGCCTTGCCGTTGGCGACGAGGTACGGAATGATGTCGCGCCCGAAGTCGCGCGTCGAATGCGGATCGGCGGCGTCGCGGCACAGCTGCTCGTTCAGGAGGGTGCGCCGGAACGCGTAGATGCCCATGCTCGCGAGCGCGTAGCCCGGGCGGTCCGGCATCTCCGCCGGCTCGGCCGGCTTTTCCGCGAACGCGACGATGCGGTCGTTCGTATCGACGTGCATGACGCCGAGGTCGCGCGCCTGCTCGACCGGCACCTCGACGCAGCCGACCGTCACGTCGGCGTTGTCGTTGACGTGCTGGACCAGCATCCGCTCGTAGTCCATTTTGTAGATGTGATCGCCCGCCAGCACGACCATGTATTCGGGATCGTAGCCGTCGATGATGTCGATGTTCTGGTAGACGGCGTCGGCAGTGCCCGCGTACCAGCGGTCGTCCGACATCCGCTGGCTCGCCGGCAGGATGTCGAAGCTCTCGTTGCGCATCGGCTGGAAGAAATTCCAGCCGCGCTGCAGGTGGCGGATGAGGCTGTGCGCCTTGTATTGCGTCGCGACGGCGATGCGGCGGATGCCGGAGTTGAGCGCATTGGACAGCGCGAAGTCGATGATGCGCGTCTTGCCGCCGAAGTAGACCGCGGGCTTCGCGCGCGACTCCGTCAGCTCCATGAGCCGCGTGCCGCGGCCGCCGGCGAGCACGTACGCCATCGTCGAGCGCGACAGCGGGGTCGAATAGGTCACCTTGTCCATCGCGGACTCCTTCGCGCGACGCGGCGCATGCGTGCTGCGGTCATGTTTCCGGGTCCTGCACGAGCCAGAGCGTGGCGAGCGGCGGCAGCGTGATCGTCGCCGAGGCGCCCTGGCCGTGCCACGCGTCCGGCTCCGCCGAAACCGCCCCTGCGTTGCCGCGATTCGAGCCGCCGTAGGCGGCCGCATCGGTGTTGAGGATTTCGCGCCAGCGACCCGTGTGCGGCAGCCCGAGCCGGTAGCCCTCGCGGCACACCGGTGTGAAGTTCGCGACGACGGCGACGGGCGGCGCGCCGGCGCCGCCTTTGCGCAGCCAAGCGAAGACCGAATTCTCGGCGTCGTCGACGGCGAGCCAGCGAAAGCCTTCCGGCTCGCAGTCGCGCTCGTGCAGCGCGCGCACACCGGCGTACGCGCGATTGCAGTCGCGCACCAGAGTCTGCACGCCGCGGTGCCAGTCGACGTCGAGTTCCCCCCAGTCGAGCGCCGCGTCGAAGTTCCATTCGCGTCCCTGCGCAAATTCCTGGCCCATGAAGAGGAGCTTCTTGCCGGGCTGCGACCACATGAGGCCGAAATAGGCACGCAGCGTCGCGAACTGCTGCCACGCATCGCCCGGCATCCGCGAAATCAGCGTGCCCTTGCCGTGCACCACCTCGTCGTGCGAGAGCGGCAGCACGAAGTTCTCGGCGAACGCGTACATGAGGCCGAACGTGACCTCGTCGTGATGCCACTTGCGGTGCACCGGCGCGCGCCGCACGTACGCGAGCGTGTCGTGCATCCACCCCATGTTCCACTTGAAGCCGAAGCCGAGGCCGCCGGCGTAGGCCGGGTGCGACACGCCCGGCCATGCGGTCGACTCCTCCGCCAGCGTCACCACACCCGGATGCTTTGCATAGACGGTTTCGTTCAGCTTGCGCAGGAATGCAATGGCCTCGAGGTTCTCGTTGCCGCCGAACCGGTTCGGCCGCCATTCCCCGGGCTTGCGCGAGTAGTCGAGGTAGAGCATCGATGCGACCGCGTCGACGCGCAATCCGTCGATGTGATAGCGGTCGAGCCAGAAGAGCGCGTTCGCGACGAGGTAGTTGACGACTTCCTGCCGTCCGAAATCGTAGACGGCGGTGTTCCAGTCCGGCTGGAAGCCGACGCGCGGGTCCCCGTATTCGTAGAGCGCGGTGCCGTCGAACTGCGCGAGGCCGTGCGGATCGACGGGGAAATGGGCGGGCACCCAGTCGAGGATCACGCCGATCCCGGCGCCGTGGCAGCGGTCGACGAAGCGCGCGAACCCCGCGGGGTCGCCGAAGCGCGAAGTCGGCGCGAACAGACCGATCGGCTGGTAGCCCCACGAGCCGTCGAGCGGGTGCTCCGTGATCGGCATCAGCTCGATGTGCGTGAATCCCATGTCGGCGACGTATGGGACCATCGCCTCGGCCTGCCGGTCCCAGTCGAGCCACTCGCCCTGCGGTCCGCGACGCCACGACCCCATGTGCACTTCGTAGATCGACATCGGCGCGCGACGCGGATCGCGCAGGCGCCGCGCACCCATCCACGCGGCGTCGGTCCAGGGGAAGTGCGCGGTGTCGCGCACGACCGATGCGGTCGAGGGGCGAAGCTCCGCGTCGAAGCCCACGGGGTCGGCCTTGAGCGGCAGCAGCGTGCCGTGCGCACCGACCAGCTCGTATTTGTACAGCGTTCCCTCGCCGAGGCTCGGAACGAAGATCTCCCAGACGCCGGTGTCGACGCGCTTGCGCATCGCGTGCCGGCGGCCGTCCCATGCATTGAAGTCGCCGACGACGGACACGCGCCGCGCATTCGGCGCCCACACGGCGAAGTGCACGCCGGGCGCGCCTTCGTGCGTGATCGCATGCGCGCCGAGGCTGTCGTAGAGCCGCGCGTGTGTGCCTTCGCCGATCAGCCAGTCGTCGAGCGGTCCCAGCACGGGACCATACGCGTAGGCATCGTCGACCGTCCACGTCGCGGTGCGGTTCGCGGCGCGCAGTCGATAATGCTGGCGCTCCGGTATGCGACCTTCGAAGAATCCGGCGGGGTGACGGAGCACGAGCTCGGCGAGCGGCACGCCGTCGCGCGTGACCGCGCTGAGGCGCTCGGCGCCGGGAACGAACGCCCGGACGGCCACGCCGTCGCGATCGTCGTGCATGCCGAGCACGGCGAACGGGTCGCCGTGGCGGCCGGCGACGATCGCCTCGATCGCGTCCGCGGAGAGGCGGCCGGCAGCAGCGGCGATCGCGACCGCGTCAGCCATCGCGGCCGGCGTCGGCTTGCCAGATTTCGCTCGCATATTCGGCGATCGCGCGGTCCGACGAGAACCATCCGACCCGCGCGGTGTTCATGATCGACGTGCGCCACCACTCGGCCGGGTCGCGCCACAGCGCGGCCAGCTGGCGCTGCTCGTACCGGTACGACTCGAAGTCGGCGCAGACCATGAAATAGTCGTGATGCCGCAGCGATTCGACGAGGCCGGAATAGCGCTTCCGGTCGTCGGGCGAGAACACCCCGGCCTCGAGCGCGTCCAGCACCTCCGACAGCGCGGGCGCCGCCGCGATGGCGTCGGTGGCGTCGATCCCGTTCGCGCGGCGTTCGGCGACCTCGGCCGCGGTGAGGCCGAAGATGAAGATGTTCTCGGCGCCGACGCGATCGCGGATCTCGATGTTGGCGCCGTCGAGCGTGCCCAGCGTGACCGCGCCGTTCAGCGCGAGCTTCATGTTGCCGGTGCCGGAAGCCTCCATGCCGGCGGTCGAGATCTGCTCCGAGACGTCGGCCGCGGGAATGATGACCTCGGCGAGGCTCACGTTGTAGTTCGCGAGGAACACGACCTTCAGCATGCCGCGCATCGCCGGGTCGTCGTTGACGATCCGCGCGACGTCGTTGGCGAGCTTGATGACGAGCTTCGCCTGCTGGTAGCTCGCCGCGGCCTTGCCCGCGAAGATCTTGACGCGCGGCACCCAGTCGAGCGTCGGCTGCGCACGCATCGCGTCGTACAGCGCGATCGTCTCGAGGATGTTGAGGAGCTGGCGCTTGTACTCGTGGATGCGCTTCACGTGCACGTCGAACAGCGCGTCGGGGTCGACGACGACGCCGTTGCGCTCGCGGATCAGGCGCGCGAGCGCCACCTTGTTCGTGCGCCGCGCGGCGGCGAAGCGCTCGCGGAACGCGGCGTCGCCGGCGAGCGGCACGAGGCGCTCGAGCTTGTCGGCATCGTCCTGCACGTCCGCACCCGCCGCGTCGACGATGAGACGGGTGAGCGCCGGGTTCGCCTGGTAGAGCCAGCGCCGGAACGTGATGCCGTTGGTTTTGTTGACGATGCGGTCGGGATAGAGCGATGCGAAGTCGTGGAACACGGTCTTGCGCATGAGCTCGGTGTGCAGCGCCGACACGCCGTTGACGCGATGCGCGCCGAGGAACGCGAGATTGCCCATGCGCACGCGCCGGCCGTGGTCCTCCTGGATCAGGGACACCGACGACAGCAGCCGGCCGTCCTTGTGCCCCTCGGCACGCAGCTCGTCGAGATGCAGCGAGTTGATGAGGTAGATGATCTGCATGTGCCGCGGCAGCAGGCGCTCGAGGAGCGGCACGCTCCAGGTCTCGAGCGCTTCGGGCAGCAGCGTGTGGTTGGTGTAGTTGAAGGTGCCGGTCGTGATGTGCCAGGCTTCCTCCCACGCGACGCGATGGACGTCGACTAGGAGCCGCATCATCTCGGCGATCGCAATCGCCGGATGCGTGTCGTTGAGCTGGATCGCCGCATGATCGGGCAGGGACGAGAAGCTGCCGTGCTGCGTCCGGTGCCGGCGCAGCAGATCCTGCAGCGACGCGGAGGCGAAGAAGAATTCCTGGCGCAGCCGCAGCTCCTGCCCGGCCGGCGATTCGTCGCTGGGGTAGAGCACCAGCGAGATGGCCTCATGGCGGACGCGGTCGGCGAGCGCGCCGACGTGATCGCCGCGGTTGAAGGCGTCCAGCCGGAACGGATCGACCGACTGCGCGTACCAGAGCCGCAGCGTGTTGACGTGACGGCCGCGCCAGCCGGTGATCGGCGTGTCGAACGCGATCGCCGTGACCATCTCGTCCGGATGCCATGCCGAGCTCACGGTGGCGTCGTCGCCGCGGGCGATGGCGACGGTGCCCCCGAAGCCGATCGGATACGCGACCTCCGGCCGCTCGAACTCCCAGGGGTTGCCGGCCGAGAGCCAGTCCTCGGGCCGCTCGTGCTGCCACCCGTCGATGATGACCTGGCGGAAGATGCCGTGGTCGTAGCGGATGCCGTAGCCGTACGCCGCGATCGCGAGCGTCGAAAGACTCTCCATGAAGCAGGCGGCGAGGCGCCCCAGTCCGCCGTTGCCTAGTGCCGGATCGGGCTCCAGCAGACGCACCGCGTCGAGGTCGATCGACAGGTCGGCCAGCGCGGCGCGAACCGACTCGGTGAGCCCGAGATTGCCCATCGCGTCGAACAGCAGGCGGCCGATGAGGAATTCGAGCGACAGGTAATAGACGCGCTTCCGGCCGTCGCCGTAGGTCTTGCGCGTCGAGTCCATCCAGCGGTCGACGACGCGGTCGCGTACCGCGAGGGCGGTCGCCATGTACCAGTCGTGCGGCAGCGCGTGCCCGGGATCCTTGCCGACGGCATAGGTCAGCTTGTCGAGGATCGCCGCGCGGAGCGCCGCCACCTCGGCGCTGTCCGGCGCCGCGGCGTCGCCTTCCCCGGGAAGGGCGCTCGGGGCCGGTTCGTCGTTCAGGGATTGGTCCATCGGGGATTCGCGTCGCGTGGTTCGGCGGGCAGGCGTTCCGGACACTCGTGTCGCGGGCCGCCCGCAGAGTCGAAGTCTACCCCGGCGTGCACGCGTTGCGCAGGCAATGCTGCGGCATGCGACCGCATGCCACGCCGAGCGCGTCGCCGATTTCAGAGTCGGCGGCGCCCCGCGCGATGAGCGCCCCCGCCGGGGCGCCGCCGCCGGGCGACTATTTCTTTTGCGTGGCCTTCGCCAGCGTTTCGATGAGCGGCGCCGCGTCGGCGGCCGTCACGGTGCCCCGGATCAGGATGTCGGGCGGAAGCAGTCCCTGCTTGCCGTAGTAGGCGCTGTTCCACTCGTCATTGCTGGTGACGACGGTGCCGTCGAGATTGACGCCGCCGTAGACGCCCTTCGCGCGGCTGAAGGTGACGAAGTCGGCGACGAGGTCCGACTTCGCGCCGGCGCCCACGGGTCCCGCCGCAATGCTGGCGTCGCCGCCCAGCCGGAACGAGGTCGCCATTAATGCGTTGACGCCCGACTCGGTCATCACGAGCATCGCCACCTCGGACACCGAGACGCCGGCCTGGAAGCCGATGCTGCCGGTCGCGAGCGTGTAGAACGCCGGGCCCATCCAGCGGCCATCGCGATCCTTGACGACGAGCAGGGCGCGGCCGCCCGACCCGCCGAAGATGAATCCGGCCTTCAGGACTTCAGGCGCGATCAGCACGCCCTTGGCGCGCCCGATGTTCTGCTGCAGCCACGACATGTCCGGGTCGCGCAGGAAGTTCTGCAGCGACGAGTTCGCACTGAGCACGAGGTCCGACGGCGCGAAGCGCGCCGGATTCGAGTCCTGCGCATTTGCGGGCGTCGCTGCGAGCGCGATGCAGGCGATCAGCGCGAGGGACCAGGTTCGCATCATCGAATCGATCTTCATTCTTGTTCTCCAGGGGATTGCGGGGTGGGCGCCCTCATGCGGGGCGTCCCTCTTGGGATCGTGGTCACGCCGTAAAGTTCGCCGAAGGCCGGCTTTCGGTCGATCGGCGCCGGATGGCCGGGCGTGCGCAAGCATACGAGATATCGTCGCCTGCCGGCGCAGCGGTCTCGACACGATGTCGTCCTCACGTGCCCGGCAGCGACCGCAGGGGCGCCGGCTCCGGATGCCGGCCGACGATTTCATCGCGTTCGACGAGGTGCGGCGGCCGACCCTGCAGCGCATATTCGCCGTATTGCTGGATGAGTTTTGCAACGATGCCGCTCCACCCGGTCTGATGGCTCGCGCCGAGTCCCGAGCCGTTGTCGCCGTGAAAATACTCGTGGAAAAGGATGAGATCGCGCCAGTGCGCGTCGTCCTGGAATTTCGGGCGATCGCCGTTGACCGGCCGCCGCCCGTTTTCGTCGCGCAGGAAGATGCCGATCAGCCGGCGCGTAAGGTCGGTCGTCACGTTCCACAGCGTCGCCATGTTGCCCGACCCCGTGGGCAGCTCGATCCGGAAATCGTCGCCGAGAAAGTAATGGTGCTTCTGCAGCGCCTCGATCAGCAGGAAATTCAGCGGAAACCACACCGGGCCGCGCCAGTTCGAGTTGCCGCCGAAGAGCGGCGTCGTCGACTCGGCGGGCTCGTAGTCGAGCACGAAACGCTCGCCGTCGAGATCGAGCACGAACGGGTGCGCGGCATGGCGCTTCGACACCGAGCGCACGCCGTGCGGGCTCAGCATGCCGTCCTCGTCGAGCACGTGCGCGAGGATGCGCTTCAACTTGGAGGTGTCGACGAGGCCGAGGCGCAGCCGCTGCTCGATCCCGCGGTGCGTGATGTCGCCGATGCCGGCGAGGAGCTCCGGACGGTACTTGGCGAACCAGCGGAAGCGCTGCGTGAATTCGGCGAAGACACGCACGCTGTCGCGCTCGCCGATCGCGACGGCGAGCACGGGGATGAGACCGGCAATCGTGTGGGCGCGGATCGGGAAGATGCGCCCGTCGGGGAGCTTCAGCGCATCGAAGTAGAAGCCGTCGTCGTCGAACCAGAGACCGCCGGCGCGTCCGCCCATCCGGTTGATCGCGGCGCCGATGTAGACGTAATGTTCGTAGAACTTGGTCGCGACGTCCTCGTAGACCGGATCCTCGCGCGCGAGCTCGAGGGAGAGCCCCAGCATGTTGAGGCAGTAGATCGCCATCCAGCTCGTCCCGTCGGCCTGCTCGAGCTGGCCGCCGCCGGGAAGGCCCTTGGAGCGGTCGAACGCGCCGATGTTGTCGAGCCCGAGAAAGCCGCCCTCGAAGATGTTGTTGCCTTCGCTGTCCTTGCGGTTGACCCACCACGTGAAGTTGATCAGGAGCTTCTGGAAGACGCGCTCGAGGAACGCGCGGTCGCGCCTGCCGTAGTTTTTTTCCTCGATCTGGTACACGCGGGTCGCCGCCCAGGCGTGGACCGGCGGATTGACGTCGCCGAAGTTCCATTCGTAGGCTGGAATCTGGCCGTTGGGATGCATGTACCACTCGCGCATCAGCAGCAGCAGCTGGTCCTTCGCGAAGTCGGGGTCGATCATCGCGAGCGCGATCACGTGGAAGGCCATGTCCCACGCCGCAAACCACGGGTACTCCCACTTGTCGGGCATCGACAGCACGTCGCCGGTGGCGAGGTGCGTCCATTCGTGGTTGCGTCCGGTCCTGCGCTCCGGCGGCGGCGGCGGCTGCGCGACGTCGCCCTCGAGCCAGCGATTCACCAGGTAGTGGTAATACTGCTTGTTCCACAGCATTCCCGCGAACGCCTGCCGCTGCACGCGGCGCATGTCCTCCGGCAGCGGGAACGGCGTCACGCGCAGGTAGAACTCGTCGGCCTCGCGCTCGCGCATCGCGAACGTCGCGTCGAACTCGGGCCCGAACGGCCGCGCGAGGTCGCCGAGATCGGCGAGGCGCAGCCGGATCACCACTCGTTCGCCGGCGCCGATCGTTCTCCGGTAGTGCGGCGCGGCCTTGGTGCCGGTGCACGCCGGGTTGACGGCGTCGCGCCGTCCGCCGACGACGTGATCGTGGAAGGCGTCCTTGACGTGCGGCGTCGCGTTCGCCGTGCCGAAGAGCCGCGCCGCGTTCGTCTCGTTCTCGGTGAAGAGCACCGCGTCGGGCGGATCGGCATAGAGCCAGTACGCGCCGAGGTCGCGGTGGTCCGAGCGCAGCACCAGCGCATCGGAGCCCGCGCGGTCGATCGCGATCGACGGGCGTGAGCGCCCGGGTCGCCACGCCCAGTCGTTGCGAAACCACAGCGTCGGCAGGACATCGAGCGGCGCCGCCACCGGTCCGCGGTTCCAAGCGGTGATGCGGATGAGGATGTCGTCCGGCGCGGCCTTCGCATACTCGACACCGACGTCGAAGTAGCGGTCGTCGTCGAAGATGCCGGTATCGAGCAGTTCGTATTCCGGATCGTCGCGCGTGCGCCGCTTGTTCTCGGCGACGAGATCCGCATACGGAAACGCGCGCTGCGGATACTTGTACAGGTACTTCATGTACGCGTGGCTCGGCACGTTGTCGAGATAGAAGTAGTACTCCTTCACGTCCTCGCCGTGATTTCCTTCGTGGCCGGTCAGGCCGAACATCCGCTCCTTGAGGTAGGGATCGGCGCCGTTCCAGAGGGCGAGTGCGAAGCAGAGGTGCTGCGCGTCGTCGGAGATGCCGGCGATGCCGTCCTCGCCCCAGCGATAGGTGCGCGAGCGCGCGTGGTCGTGCGGAAAATATTCCCAGGCGGTGCCTTCCGCGCTGTAGTCCTCGCGCACGGTGCCCCACTGCCGCTCGCTGACGTAGGGGCCGAAGCGGCGCCACGGCGCGCGGCCGGTGCGCGCGGCCTCGAGGCGTTTCTCCTCGGCCGTCAACGGCGCGGCGTCAGCGGGCATGGTCGGCGCCGGTTGCGCAATGGTTCGAGTGGGTCACCATGGTTGATCGATAGCGAGGTGACAGCGTCGCCGCGCGTTCATTGCCCATTCTCTTCGCGCGCGGCCGGCGAAAGCCTTCCGCGCACGAAATCGAGGCCCTCGTGCAGCGTCTCGAAGACGTGCTCCTCGCCGATGACCGCCGTGATGCCGTGGCGATCCATGTCGGACTTGAGGTACGGCCGGACGCGCGCGAACACGAGGCCGACGCCCTGGCGGGTCAGATCGTCGCACAGTTCGCGCACCGACCGCGCAGCCGAGTAGTCGATGTCGGTGACGGCGCCGGCGTCGACGACAAGCCAGCGCACGGGAACCGGCGCATCCTTGACGAGATTCCTGATCTCGTCGGTGAACCGCGCCTCGTTCGCATAGAAGAGATCGGCGCCGAAGCGATAGACGATCAGCCCCGGTTCGGTCTCGCGGCCGGCGACCGCCGTCTGCGGCACCCAGCGCCCCGACGCATCGGGGGCCAGCACGCTCGAATGCGGGCGGTAGCTGTGCCGGACGTGGCGCGCGAGCGAAAGCCCGATCGCGAGGAGGATCCCCTGTTCGACGCCGACCAGCGCGACGGCCGCCGCGGTGACGAGCGCCAGCGTGAATTCGCCGGGACTCTCCCGGCGGATGTCGACGAGCGCGCGCGTGTCGATCAGCCCGACCGCGATGGTGAAGACGATCGCCGCCAGCACGCTGCGCGGCAGGTATTCGAGCGGTCCCGTCAGGAACAGCAGCACCACAACGACGACGATCGCCGCGGCGAGCTGGGCCACCTGGGTCGTCGCGCCGGCACGCTCTCCCATGGCCGACTGGGTCGGGCTGCCGTTGACGACGAACGCGCCCGAGAGCGCGGCGGCGGCGTTCGCCGCCGACAATCCCAGGATGTCGGCATTCTCGTCGACGCGCTCATGGTGTCGCGTCGCCATCGCCCGTGCGGTCGCGGCGCTTTGCGCGATGATGATGAGAAAGCACGATCCGGCGACCGGGATCAGCGCGACGACTTCGCTCCACGTCGCGGTTGGCAGCGACAGCGCGGGAAGCCCGCCCTGAATCGGTCCGAGGGTCGCGATGCCGCGTCCGGCGAAATCGAACGCGGCGCTGGCCGCGATCGCCGCGACGACGGCGATGAGCGGGACCGGAAGACGCGGCAGCCAGCGCCGGCACGCGAGAATGGCGCCGATGACGGCCACCGAGAGTGCGAGCGTCGGCATGTGCGCGGCACCGGGATGGCGCATGATCTCGAACAGCCTCGGCACCGTTCCGCGAGTTGGGGTCTCGACGCCGACGAGATCGCCGAGCACGGCGATGCCGACCTGCACGCCGACGCCGGTCAGGAACCCGACCAGCACCGTGCGCGACAGGAAATCCGCGAAAAAGCCGAGCTTCAGCACGCGCGCGACCAGCAGCAGCGCGCTGGTCAGCAGCGCGACGATGCCGACCAGTGCCATGTACCGGGCGCTTGCGATCGCCGCCATCGGCGCGAGGCTGCTCGCGAAAATTGCCGCCGTCGCGGAATCGGCGGCGACGACAAGGTGCCGCGATGACCCGAACACCGCGAAGGCGACCGCAGGCAGGAGCAGCGTGTAGAGTCCGGTCACGACGGGCGTGCCGGCAATCCGCGTGTAGCCCATCACCTGCGGGATGTTCATCGACGCGAGCGAAAGGCCCGCGATCACGTCGCGGCCGATGCTGCGCTGCCGTGCGGGCCGCAGACCGTCGAAAAGGCTCAGTCCCAACCGATTCTCCATCTCCGTGCCGGATGTCCCGCCACCCCTGATTCTAGGGCCTTCGCGTTTGCGATGGGCGAAAGTCGGCGCACTCGTGTGCGCCTCTGCGCGGCAAGGAGGATAATGACTGCCGCGCATCCGGGTCCGGTCCGGGACGACGCCGTCATCGCCTGCAGCGCGCCGCGGCGAGCGGATTGGCCCGTGAGGTGCGCACGGCTCGCATCGCCGGCCGGCCCGCGAACATTGCCGCGCGCCGGCCACCCTTCATTGTCCTTCTTACGAGGAAACCAACATGGCCAATGCATCGCAACGAGATGGACGTCGTCGCTTCATCCGGCTCGCCGTTTCGGGATTCGTCGCCGCGCCGTTCGCGCTGGCCACGGGAACGGCGCGCGCCGTCGATGCCGTGCCCGAATCCGATCCGACCGCTGCGGCGCTCGGCTACAAGGTCGACGCGACCAAGGCCGCGGGACGCACGGACAAGTCCGCGACATGCGCGACGTGCAATTTTTTCTCGGGCAAGTCGGGTGCACCCGACGGTCCCTGCAGCGTGTTTGCGGGCCGGCTGGTCAGCGCCAAGGGTTGGTGCAGCGCATACGCCAAGAAGGGCTGACCCCGTTCAGCCGATGCAAAAGGCGTGTGGCGCCGCGGGCGCAACGCGCGGGTGGCGCGTGCGCGTCCCCGCCGGCCGCACCGGTGCGGCGAGGGCGTGCGCATGACGACGGCACTCCCGACCTGCTGGATCGCCCGGCACGGCGAGACCGAATGGAGCCTTGCCGGACGGCACACGGGCCGCACCGACGTTCCGCTCACGCCGCACGGTGAAGACGAGGCGCGCAAGCTCGGCGCAAGGCTCGCGCGGCGTGCATTCGCCGTGGTGTACACGAGCCCGCTGAAGCGCGCCGCGCGGACCTGCGAGCTTGCAGGCTTCGGCAGCGTCGCCGTCGTGCTGCCCGATCTCGCCGAGTGGGACTACGGCGACTACGAAGGACGGCGCACGGTCGACATTCGCGTCGACCGGCCGGACTGGCGCATCTTTCGCGACGGCTGCCCGCGCGGCGAGACGCCGCAGGATGTCGGTGCCCGCGCCGACCGCGTGCTGCGGAAGCTCCGCGCCGTCGACGGCGACATCCTCGTCTTTTCGAGCGCGCACATCCTGCGCGTGCTGGCGGCACGCTGGCTCGGCCTCGCGCCGGCGATGGGAAAGTGCTTCATGCTTTCCACCGCGAGTCTGAGCGCATTGAGCTACGAGCACGACCTCGCGTTGCCCGCGATCCGGTTCTGGAACGAAACGGAACCCGATCTGCCGTGAAATGCGCATGGAGCATGGACGCGTGCGCGGGATTGCCGCGGCGTCGCGTGCTATCGTCGCACGACGCGACACTCCCGGAGCCCGCGTGACCCAGTCCCCGCTCGCCGGCAAGCCGGCACCCGCATCGATGCTGATCGATCCGGCAGCGCTCGTGCGCGACTACTACGCACGCCGCCCCGACATGGACGACGCGAGCCAGCGCGTCGCGTTCGGCACGAGCGGCCACCGCGGCTCGCCGCTCGCCGGCTCGTTTACCGAGGCGCACATCCTCGCGATCACGCAGGCGATCTGCGAATACCGGCAGGCGAACGGCATCACCGGTCCGCTCTTCCTCGGCAAGGACACGCACGCCGTGTCGGGACCGGCGGAGCGCACGGCGCTCGAGGTGCTCTCGGCAAACGGTGTCGAGACGATCCTCCAGGCCGATGACGGCTACACGCCGACCCCCGTGATCTCGCATGCGATCCTCGCGCACAACCGCGGCCGGCGCGACCGGCTGGCGGACGGCATCGTCGTCACTCCGTCGCACAACCCGCCCGAGGACGGCGGCTTCAAGTACAACCCACCCAACGGCGGTCCGGCCGACACCGATGTGACGCGCGCGATCGAGACGCGCGCCAACGCGCTCCTGCGTGCCGGCAACGCTGCCGTGAAGCGGCAGGCGTGGGCCGCCGCGATGCAGGCCGCGACGACGCGCGTCTGCGACTTCGTTGCCCCGTATGTCGACGACCTCGGCAACGTCGTCGACATGGAGGCGATCCGGAGCGCCGGACTGAAGCTTGCCGTCGATCCGCTGGGCGGCGCGGCGGTGAACGTCTGGGGCCGGGTCAACGCACGCTACGGGCTCGCCATCGACATCGTGAACGCCGCCGTCGATCCGACCTTCGGCTTCATGACCGTCGACCACGACGGGCGCATCCGCATGGACTGCTCCAGCCCGTTCGCGATGGCGCGCCTCGTCGGCCTGCGCGACCGCTATCGCGTCGCGTTCGCGAACGACCCGGACGCCGACCGTCACGGCATCGTCACGCCGGAAGGCCTGATGAACCCGAACCACTATCTCGCCGTGGCGATCCGCTACCTGCTGCGGCATCGCCCGCAGTGGCCTGCGGCCGCAGTCATCGGCAAGACGCTGGTGTCGAGCGGCATGATCGACCGCGTCGTCGCGAGCGAGGGGCGCACACTCCTCGAAGTGCCGGTCGGATTCAAGTGGTTCACGCAGGGCCTCTACGACGGGTCCATCTGCTTCGGCGGTGAGGAAAGCGCCGGCGCGAGCTTCCTGCGCCGCGACGGCACCGTCTGGACCACCGACAAGGACGGTCCGATCATGGCGCTGCTGGCGGCCGAGATCACCGCGCGCACCGGCCGCGACCCCGGCCTGCACTACGTCGAGATGACCGCGCAGTTCGGCGCGCCGCGCTACACGCGGATCGACGCGCCGGCAACGGCCGCGCAGAAGGCGCGGCTCGCGCAGCTTGCGCCCTCGGACGTCGCTGCCTCGACCCTCGCCGGCGAGCCGATCACCGCCAAGCTGACCCGCGCCCCCGGCAACGGCGCGCCGATCGGCGGGCTCAAGGTCGTTGCGCCGTCCGGGTGGTTCGCTGCGCGTCCGTCCGGCACGGAGGACATTTGCAAGATTTACGCGGAAAGCTTCCGCGACGATGCGCACCTCGCCGCCATCGTCGCCGAGGCGCAAGAGATCGTCGCCGCCTCGCTCCGCGCGGCGTAGTCCGTCGCGGCCTCCGCGCAGGCCGGGGCGCCATGGGGCCGCCCGCGTCGGGCCCGGGGTCGATCTGGTAACCTCCGTTTTTCGCAATCGCGTCGCCATGCGCGGGCCCCGCGGCGATGCCGCCCCGCGGAACCGTCTCCGGAGACAGCTCGATGAACGCCACCGGCCAGCTGCACGATCTCGGCCAGAGTCTCTGGCTCGACAACATCACGCGCGACCTCCTCTCGAGCGGCACGCTTCAGCGCTACATCGACGAACTGTCCGTCACGGGACTGACGTCGAACCCGACGATCTTCGATCACGCGATCAAGGCGGGCACCGCATACGACGCGGCGATCCGCGAGGGCGCCCTCGCCGGAAAGCCGGGCGAGCAGATCTTCTTCGACCTGGCACTTGCCGACCTCACTCGAGCTGCCGATCTTTTCCGTCCGGTGTGGCTGCGGACCAGCGGCGTCGACGGCTTCGTTTCGCTCGAGGTGTCGCCACTCCTGGCGCGCGACACCGCGACGACGATTGCCGCGGCGCGCGAGCTGTCCGCGCGCGCCGGCCGCCCGAACCTCTACATCAAGATTCCCGGCACGCCCGAAGGGCTTCCGGCGATCGAGGAAGCGATCTTCGCCGGCGTGCCGATCAACGTGACGCTCCTCTTTTCGCGCGACCAGTATCTCGCCGCCGCAGACGCGTGGCTCCGCGGCATCGAGCGCCGCGTCGCGGCCGGACTTGCGCCGGACGTCGCCTCCGTGGCGTCCGTCTTCATCAGCCGGTGGGACGTCGCCGTCGCGGACAAGGTGCCTGCGGCGCTCTCGAATCGCCTCGGCATCGCGGTCGCGCAGCAGACGTACAAGGCGTACTGCGAGTTCATCGCGTCGGCCCGCTGCCAGCGCGCCATGAACGCAGGTGCGCGGCCGCAGCGGCTGCTGCTCGCGAGCACCGGCACCAAGGACCCGAAGGCGTCGGACATTCTCTATGTAAAGGCGCTGGCCGCGCCGCTGACCGTCAACACGATGCCCGAAGGCACGCTGAAGGCGTTCGCCGACCATGGCGAGGTGGGTGCCCCGATGCGCGCCGATGGCGGAGACTGCGAGGCGGTTCTCGGGGGGTTCGCGAAGGCCGGCATCGATCTCGGCGCGCTCGCCACGCGGCTGCAGGACGAAGGCGCGGCTGCGTTCGTGGCATCGTGGAACGAGCTGATGGCCGTCATCGCCGCGAAGAGCGCTGCACTGACGAAGACGCGCTGACCACCCGATGCGCCCCGAACGTTGCTGCGCCGTCGCCGGGCCGAATGTGACAGGACACGAATGAAAGTGCTGGTCATCGATGTCGGCGGTACGCATGTGAAGATCCTCGCCACTGGCGAGACGGAGCATCGCCAGTTCGAATCGGGCCCCGGGCTGACCGCGCAGCAGATGGTCGACGGCGTGCTCGCCGCCGCCACCGGGTGGACTTTCAACCGCGTGTCGCTCGGCTTTCCCGGCCCCGTGCTGCACGACCGTCCGGTCGCCGAGCCGCACAATCTCGGCAAGGGCTGGGTCGCGTTCGACTACAAAACGGCATTCGGACGCGCGACGCACGTCATCAACGACGCGGCGATGCAGGCGCTCGGCAGCTATCGCGGCGGCAAGATGCTGTTCCTCGGCTTCGGCACCGGCCTCGGCACCGCCATGATCGTCGACGGCATCGTCGAGCCGATGGAGCTCGGCCATCTGCCGTACCGGAAGGCGACCTACGAGGACTACGTCGGCGTGCGCGGGCTCACCCGGTTCGGCAAGAAGAAATGGCGCGAATGCGTCGCCGACGTCATCGCGCGCCTCTCCGCGGCGCTCGAGCCCAGCGACATCGTGCTGGGCGGCGGCAACGCGAAGAAGCTCGACGTGCTGCCGCCGCTTTGCCGGCTGGGCGACAACGCGAATGCGTTCATCGGCGGCTTCAGGCTGTGGGAGCCTGAGGGCGTCAAAGTGATGGCACGGGAATCCGCGAGGCACGCGCAGGCGAAGGCGGCCGCGCACGCGGCGGCGCGGGCGCCCCGGCAATGACCGCGAGCCCGATGAACGCAGGGCCCGCCTGGAAGGCGCTCGCGACGCATCAGCGCGAGATCGCTCCGGTGCACCTGCGCGAGCTTTTCGCGTGGGAACCCGCGCGCGGCGAGCGGATGACCGCCGAGGCGGCCGGGCTCCGCCTCGACTATTCGAAGCACCGCATCACCGACGAGACGCTCGTGCGGCTCATCGCACTCGCTGACGAGATCGGGCTGCGCGCACGCATCGACGCGATGTTTCGCGGCGAGCCGATCAACGTCACCGAGCATCGCGCGGCGCTGCACGTCGCGCTGCGCGCGCCGCGCGGCGCGTCGATCGTCGTCGACGGCAGGAACGTCGTGCCGGACGTCCACGCGGTGCAGGACCGCATGGCCGATTTCGCCGGGCGCGTCCGCAGCGGAGCGTGGAAGGGCCACACCGGCAGGCGGATCCGCAATGTGATCAACGTCGGCATCGGCGGCTCCGATCTCGGGCCGGTGATGGCCTACGAGGCGCTGAAGCACTACAGCGACCGGACGATGACGTTCCGGTTCGTGTCGAATGTGGACGGCACCGACTTCGCCGAGGCGACGCGCGATCTCGACCCGGCCGAGACGCTGTTCGTGATCTCGTCGAAGACGTTCACGACGCTGGAGACGATGACCAACGCCGCCAGCGCACGCGCCTGGGCGCTCGCGGCCCTAGGCGACGACAAGGCGATTGCCAGGCATTTCGTCGCCGTGTCGACGAATGCGGAAAAGGTCGCCGCGTTCGGCATCGACACGGCGAACATGTTCGGCTTCTGGGACTGGGTCGGCGGCCGCTATTCGATGGACTCGGCGATCGGCCTCTCGACGATGCTTGCCATCGGCCCCGAGCGCTTCACCGAAATGCTGGGCGGCTTCCACGAGATGGACGAGCACTTCCGCACCGCGCCGTTCGAGCGGAACCTTCCTGCACTGATGGGACTCCTCGCCGTCTGGAACAACAACTTCTTCGGTGCGCAGACGGTGGCGGTGCTTCCGTACGAGCAGTACCTCAAGCGCTTCCCCGCCTATCTGCAGCAGCTGACGATGGAGAGCAACGGAAAGCACGTGACGCTGGACGGAAAGCGAGTCGCGGTCGACACGGGACCCATCTACTGGGGCGAGCCCGGCACCAACGGCCAGCATTCGTTCTATCAGCTGATCCACCAGGGCACGCGGCTCGTCCCGTGCGACTTCATCGCATTTGGAACACCGCTCAACGCCATCGGCCGGCATCACGACATCCTGCTCGCCAATGTCTTCGCGCAGGCCGAGGCACTCGCCTTCGGCAAGACGGCAGACGAAGTGAAGGCGGAGGGCGCGCCGGACTGGCTCGTCCCGCATCGCGTGTTCGAGGGGAACCGGCCCTCCAGCGTCATCCTTGCCGCGCGGCTCGACCCGGCCACGCTGGGCCGCCTCGTCGCGCTCTACGAGCACAACGTGTTCACTCAGGGCGCGGTGTGGAACGTCGATTCGTTCGACCAGTGGGGCGTCGAGCTCGGCAAGGTGCTTGCTTCGCGCATCGTCGGCGAGATCGAGAGCGCGACGGAGCCGGATCTCGCGCACGACAGCTCGACCAACGCGCTGATCCGCCGGTACCGCGCGATGCGCCGGCCCGGCTGACGATTCGCCTTCGCGCGTGCGCGGCGACGGGCAGCGCTCCATTTCAATCATCGGCATCGGCAAAAGGGAAGAGACCATGCAACTCGGAATGATCGGGCTGGGCCGGATGGGCGCCAACATGGTGCGCCGGCTGATCGGAGGCGGGCACGACTGCATCGTGTTCGACCGGTCGCCGCAGGCGGTCGCGGCGCTCGCGCAGCAGAAGGCGATCGGCGCGACGTCGATCGCGGACTTTGTCGGCAAGCTCGCCAAGCCTCGCGTGGTGTGGCTGATGGTGCCCGCGGCGGTCGTCGACACGACGATCGCGGGACTGCTGCCGCACCTTGAAAAGAACGACATCCTGATCGACGGCGGCAACTCGTACTACGTCGACGACATCCGGCGTGCGAAGGCGCTGGCGCCGAAAGGCGTCCATTATGTCGACGTCGGCACGAGCGGCGGCGTCTGGGGTCTCGAGCGCGGCTACTGCATGATGATCGGCGGCGAGGCGGATGTCGTGCGCCATCTCGATCCGGTGTTCGCGTGCCTCGCGCCGGGAAGAGGTGACATCGAGCGCACGCCCGGCCGGGAGAAGGCGGCCGGCACTTCGGAGCAGGGCTATCTCCATTGCGGCGCGAACGGTGCCGGGCACTTCGTGAAGATGGTGCACAACGGCATCGAGTACGGAATCATGGCGGCATATGCCGAAGGGATGGGCATCCTGCAGGCGGCGAACGTCGGCAAGCGGACGCATGCGGCGGATGCCGAGACCACGCCGCTGCGCGATCCCGAGCACTACCAGTACGACCTCGACCTGCCGGACATCGCCGAAGTCTGGCGGCGCGGCAGCGTGATCGCGTCGTGGCTTCTCGATCTCACCGCATCCGCGCTCCTCGCCGACCCCGCGCTCGCAAGATTCGAGGGCCGCGTGTCCGATTCGGGCGAGGGCCGCTGGACGATTCGTGCGGCAATCGACGAAGGCGTGCCGGCGCCGGTGCTGACCAACGCGCTCTACGAGCGCTTCAGCTCGCGCGGCGAAGCGGATTTCCAGAACAGGCTCCTGTCCGCGATGCGCTTTCAGTTCGGCGGTCACCTGGAAAAGCCTGCGGGCACGTGAGGCCTGACGGAGAAGTGCGTCGATGAGCGAAATCCATTCCGATGCGCTGGTGTTCTTCGGCGCGACCGGTGACCTCGCCTACAAGAAGATCTTTCCGGCGCTGCAGGCGCTGGTGCGGCGCGGCGCGCTCGACGTCCCGGTGATCGGCGTTGCCAAGGCCGGCTGGAATCTCGACCAGCTGAAGGCACGCGCCCGCGACAGCCTGGAGACGCATGGCGGCGGCGTCGACGCGGCCGCCTTCGCGAAGCTCTCGGCGCAGCTCCGCTACGTCGACGGCGACTACGGCGACGCCGCGACCTTCCAGGCGGTGCGCCGGGAACTCGGCAGCGCGCAGCATCCCGCGCACTACCTCGCGATCCCGCCGATCCTGTTCGGCAAGGTCGTCGAGCAGCTCGCAATGGCATCGTGCACGGCCGGCGCGCGCGTCGTCGTCGAGAAGCCGTTCGGCCACGATCTCGCCTCCGCGCGCGACCTGAACCGGATCCTGCTCGGCACGTTCGACGAGGACCACATCTTCCGCATCGACCACTACCTCGGCAAGTCGCCGGTGCACAACATGGTGTTCTTCCGCTTCGCGAACTCGTTCCTCGAATCGTTCTGGAACCGCAAGTTCGTGAAGAGCGTGCAGATCACGATGGCGGAAAACTTTGGCATCCAGGGGCGCGGCGCGTTCTACGATCGCATCGGCACCGTGCGCGACGTCGTGCAGAACCACCTGTTCCAGGTGCTCGCCAACCTCGCGATGGAGCCGCCGGCGCGCACCGACGCCGAATCGATGCGCGACGAGAAGGTCAAGGTGCTGAAGTCGATTCCGCCGATCGCCGCGCACGACCTCGTCCGCGGGCAGTTCCGCGGCTACCGCAATGAGCCCGGCGTCGCAGCCGATTCGACAACCGAGACGTTCGCGGCGCTGAAGCTCGAGATCGACTCGTGGCGCTGGCAGGGCGTGCCGTTCTACATCCGCGCCGGCAAGAACCTTCCGGTGACGTGTACCGAGGTCGTCGTGCGGCTGCGTCATGCACCCAAGGTCTTCCCGACGTGCGCGCCGGAGGCCAACCACTTCCGTTTTCGCATCAGTCCGGAAATGACGATCGCGATCGGCGCGACCGTGATGGACGTCGAGGACCGATCGGTCGGGCAGCAGGTCGAGCTGCTCGCGAGCCGGCGTCCCGGTGCCGAGGAGCGCGACGCCTACGAGCGCGTGCTGGGCGACGCGATGATCGGCGACCGCACGCTCTTCGCGCGCGAGGACTACGTCGAGGAAGCGTGGCGGATCGTCGACCCGGTGCTGCGCGCGGCGACACCGGTCTACGAGTACGACCCCGGCACCTGGGGTCCGCGCGAGGTCCTGTCGGCCGTGGTGCCGCACGACGGCTGGCAGGATCCGGTCGTCACCGCGTGAAGAACGCACCATCCGGTCCGTCGACGCATTCGCCGGAGA
>Ga0265332_10000731_pt1 | contig 20505 bp, 24 predicted proteins | sample 41926metaG_FD_202084 | JGI IMG/M metagenome (GOLD analysis project Ga0265332, IMG submission 202084) | Rhizosphere microbial communities from Carex aquatilis grown in University of Washington, Seatle, WA, United States - 4-19-26 metaG | ecosystem: Host-associated > Plants > Roots > Rhizosphere...
TCATTGTAAAAGATTCAATGAACATTTCTTTGCTTTTTCCTCTTGTTTCATACATGTCAAGAAAATCATAGACATGATTTGCAAGTGCATGAAAGTTTGCAAATCCATATTGTATCAAAGTTTCTTTTCTATAACCAAGACACTCTAGTAACACTACAATGTCAGCTGTATTGTTGACATTGGGTTGTACTTCAATGATAGAACGTGCAACTTTTTGTGCAAACATTCGCGATTCTTTTGATGTGTTTTGTTGTGTTTCTGTAAGCAATTCATTTACCTCAAGTCTCACGTAATAATCTCAGTTACTAGTTTTGATTGGATATGCTTAACAACATCTGTAAGGCCCTCAGAGAGAGTAATTTTTGGTGCAAATCCAAGAGCATCAACTATTTTATCAGATTCAGCCAGACCAAACTTGACATCTCCTGGCCTTGGAGACCCAAATCTATGAGCGATATGAGTAGTATTTGTCACAGATTTTAGAGTTGTTAATAATTCCAATATACTAGTAGATTTACCAGTTGCAACATTGAACATCTGTCCTGCTGCATTTGGCGATTCCATGCCAAGCATGTTTGCCTGCACGATGTCTTTGACATTGATAAAATCGCGTGTTTGCAAACCATCCCCATAAATGGTCGGTTCTTGTTTGTTCATCAATTGATTTATGAAGATTGTAATTACGCCACTGTAATCATTTAGCTTTTGTCGCGCCCCGAATACATTGAAGTATCGTAATGCTACCGTCTCCAATCCATATGTTTGATAATATGCACTAAGATAATCCTCAACTGCAAGTTTTGTTGCACCATATGGAGAAAACGGTCTGCATACCTGTTCTTCAGACGCTTTTCCCTTTATTACTCCATACACCGCAGCAGATGATGCAAAAACTAGTCTGCGTATCTTTTTCGCTACACAAAAATTCATTATTTCAAGAGACATATTCACATTGACATCATGAACTACCATTGGTTCTGAGATTGACCGCGTTATGCTTGCAATAGCTGCTTCATGAAATACAACATCAACATCAGAAACATCAGCCAATAATGTTTCAATGTTTTTTGCATTACCTATTATTACATGCAATAAACTATTACCATCATGTTGATGCAAGTTGTCAAACGAACCAGTACTAAGATCATCAATTACAAATGTTTCAATTTTTCGTTTGAGTAGTTCATCCACAATGTGACTTCCAATAAATCCTGCGCCACCAGTTACTATTGCTTTTCGAGTCATTGAACAAGCATCTCCTCAAGTTTTTTCTCATCATTTTTCACATGAGTTACAATGAGATTTTCATATTCTTTTTTAAAGTTGGCTACACATTTCTCTAGAGTAAATTCAGCATGAACTTTTTTTATTGCGGCTTCTTCAAATTGTTGTCGAAGATGGTTATCTTTTAACAGCTTGACCATACCTTGTGCAAGATCGTGTGGTCTTCTACTTCGTACAAGTAATCCACATCCATCTAGTGCCTCTTTTACACCCCCAACATCAGATGCAATTACAGCTTTGCCACAAGCCATTGCCTCAATTATAGTAAATGGAAATCCTTCTGTAATGCTACTAATTGCAACAATGTCTGCTTCATTGTATACTTTTTCAGGTTCTTTTGTACCACCCATAAATTTTACATTGTCTTCAAGTTGTAGATCCGTTACCGTTTTGATACATCGCAATGAATAGTCTAGATCACTTGAAGTGCCATAAATCAGACATTGGATATCAGGAATCTGCATCTTTGCATACCCTATGGCCTGAATCAGGCACACAATATCCTTGAAAACATCTATTCTTGCTACAGTAACGACAGTAGGCCTGTTGTTTTCTCGCGTGACTTGCATTGGTTTGAATCGTGATGTATTAACTCCATTGTAGATGACCTTTATTTTGGAAGGATCGGCTCCGAGGCTTTTTTCCCAGTTCTTATTTGCTTCGCAAACAGGAGTGATTACATCAGCAATTGAATATATTGCACGTACAATATTATGCGAGAAAACCTTCCAGAAAATTTTGGAAGGCTCGTCAAATAGATATGCGTTATAATACAATAGCAATTCCCTAAATGCAACACCATGTTCAGTGATTATCACAGGACAATTACTTTCCTTCTTTGCGTATACTGCAACTAGTGATGGAAGCCACGCAAGCGAACAATGTATGACATCTACTTTCGGTACTTGGATTGAAAAAAGTTGTATGTTTCTTTGTATCAATTGAAAAGCTGTCAGGGCTTCCTTGAATGTCATGTTGCTATAGATTGGTTCCCTGTTAAGACACTCGATAAAAATATCCCACGTTAATGGATGCTCTAGACATTTTTTTGCATCATATTTGACAAGTAAGTCATGCAGTTTTATGACAGAATCGGTTAGAACACTAGTATTACAACGATCAGATAATACCGATCTAATAAATTCGTCATATAGAGGAATGAATTTTTCTTTTATTACTTTTTGTGTAGTTTTTAGAATTCTTGTTTGTAAAAGACCATCTCGTTTACAAAATTCTTCATATCTAGTAGCACCAAAGATCGGAACTTCGATTACAGTTGTTACATTTTTCGGAACAGCGTATATACCGTTACTATTGGGGTTTGATAGTTCATTGATGACTGTAAATTCATATTCAGGCATAGAATCAATCAGTGTCTTTGTCCAAGTATAGACCCCTCCTGTTGCAAAATTCGGATAACAATCCCAATTGATTATCAAAACTTTTTTCATGTGGTTTCCTCTGAAATTTTGTCAAAGATACGCTGAAAGATATGTGAACTTGATTTATCATCAACAGGCATCAAGTCATTTAGAAAGTTTTGGATAGCATTATCAACATCGGCAGATACTTGCATGTTTGTTGTATGTGTCCCAGAATGTGATTCGGTGTTTGTTTTTCGTATTTGTAAGGATTCCATAGCTTCCCTTTCGCCAAAAAATGGATTTATTTTCCTTGAAAGAGATACATATTTTTCATAAATATGTTGAGCCTTGTGATTTTCACATGCCAAGTTAAAGTATTCATATGCTTCTTGGTATGACCAGAGTGCCTCCCGTACAGAATTTCCAATCACACAAACCGCATTATTTTCATAAAGAGTGGCAGTTTGTAGATACAATTGTCGTGCACCAGCCAGGTTACCAACTAAAGTAAGGCAGTTTGCAGCACATGAGCAGCTAAGCGCAGCCCTAACAAGCGAATTTTGTTTTACACATTCTGCCGAGTCTTTTAAATAAAAAAGAAATGCTTTGAGATAATCCCCTCCATCTTCCATTTTGATTGCGTTTAGCCACAGATTAGATTCATTAGTAATTCTATCCATCCATGTCTCTAGTTTTTTCAATCTGATTGAATGTCAGTCCCGTATTTTTTAAGACAAAAGTAAATTTGTACAGGTAAAATCTTGTAGTGAAAAGTTCTAGAATGACCTAGTGAGAGACTTTTCGCTAATATACTTAAGATTCAAAATGATTAGAAGACAAGATGTGTTCGATCATAGGATATCTTGGAGACATATCTGCAACAAAAATTCTTGTGAGCGGATTAAAACGTATGGAGTATAGGGGGTATGATAGTGCAGGTGTAGCAACTTTTTCAGACAGTCAGATTCAAGTTAGAAAAGGGGTAGGCAAGGTAGAACAAGTAAACAATAGTACAAATCTACAAACATTACCAGGTAACATAGGAATAGGTCATACCAGATGGGCAACTCATGGAAGAGTCAATGAAACAAATGCACATCCGCATTTATCAAGTTCAGGACAGATTGCAATTGTTCATAATGGAATAATTGATAACTATAAAGAACTAAAAGAAATTCTTCAAAATAGAAAATATTTTTTCAAAAGCGAGACAGATAGTGAGATCATTGCCAATCTTTTGCAATATCATTATGATTCTACAAAAGATATCAAACGATCTATTATCAAAACAGTAAACGAGTTAAAGGGAGACTATTCATTTGTGGCAGTTTTTCCAAACGGAACTCTTGGAGCAGCCAGATTCCACGAGCCACTCATAATAGGTGTTGGAAAAAAAGGATATTTCATCTCCAGCGATGTTTTGGGATTCATAGAACATGCAGATGATGCAATTTATCCAGACAATGGAGAAATTGTAATAATAAATTTTAACGGTATTGAATTATTTGATTTCACAGGCATACCGGTAAGACATCAAGTCACAAAAATATCAAAAGAATTTGCAGATGCATATAAGGGAGATTATGCCCATTTCACACTAAAAGAAATTTTCGAACAGCCTCTCACAGTATTGCGCGCAGGAGAAAATACAAAAAAAGAGCTAGAATCATTTGCAAATTTCATAAAGGATGTAAAACAACTATACATTACAGGAAGTGGTACTAGCTATAATGCCGCGCTCGTAGCAAAACATCTATTTCTAAAATATGGCAAAAGAAAGATAGAAACAATAATTTCTAGTGAGGCACGTTTCTATCCAGACTATTTTGATAAACAATCAGTCCTCATAGCTCTGTCCCAAAGCGGAGAAAGTGCAGATGTGATTGAAGCAGTCAAGATTGCAAAAAATAACGGTAGTGATATTTTTTCAATTATAAATTCAATGACTTCATCTCTTTCACAAATTTCTTCTATTTCTGTTGGACTAAATTGTGGTCCCGAGATAGGTGTAGCCGCAACCAAAAGTTTCACATCACAATTGTCTGTCATATACAAGATTGCAGAAATTGTTTGTGATGGACAAATAGAATTCAACATACAAGAAATATCTGCATCCATGAATAAAATTCTGGAATCGCATTTGGAGATTCAAAAAGTTGCAAGAGTTATCAAACACGCTTCTGATATCTACATAATTGGAAGAGGAATACATTATCCAATCGCATTAGAGGCTGCATTAAAGTTGAAAGAGTTGACATACATACATGCAGAGGGACTACCAGGCGGAGAACTAAAACATGGACCATTGGCCCTAATGGATTCAAATTCTTTTGTAATTGTTGTGAATCCTAACGACACTACATATATCGATACACTGACGTCAGCAAGAGAAATTAGAGCAAGAGGAGCAAAGATAATAGGAATTTCAGACATTCCAAGTGATGTTTACAATCATTGGATCGAGATACCCAAAATTAATGAATCATCATACCCGTTTGTCGAAATAGTACCAATACAAATTCTGGCGTATTATGCAGCATTAGAAAAAGATACAGATCCTGACTATCCAAGAAATTTAGCAAAATCAGTAACAGTCAAGTAAACAGTATTCAAATTAGTTATCTAATCGTATAGAACATTTTGAGCAAATCAAGATAACTTGGGCCACAAAGATATGTATAATGTTCACTGAACTTTACGCCACAAAAAAATGTCACATCTCAGAGTCATGCAAAAAAGAATCAATTATGCCTAATTTCATAGGAGGTGAAAGTTATTCATCCAATTCATGATTCTTCTCACATGGAACATACAAGCTTCCACAGTCCCATATGCACAGCATGTAAAAAGACCATACACTTTGATGCAGGCGATGTAATCTATGGCAGTACGTGGTATCATAGTGCATGTTGGAATCCAGTAGAGAAAGAACGCCAAATTATTTGCCAAAATTAGAGTAAAAATGGTCAGCGTATCTTATCTTCCAGTATTTTCCTTATCCGATATTATCATATATTAGCTAGATAAATAATAACAATTAATGTCACGTTTACCACACATTCAATCCAATTGCATAGATGGTAGAATTCCTGATGAGCTAGTAAATTTTCTCAAACAGGAAACATATTCACTAATAATAAAGGGTTATGCAGGAACCGGTAAAACTACTCTTGCTCTAACAATTCTACACGAGTTACAAATCAAAACAAATTGTCTATACATATCCACCAGAATATCCCCAGAACAATTGTTTCAATATTATCCATGGCTTGGAAGATCTTTTACAGATTCAAGAAAAACAAAACTAACCGATGCCACACACATCGAAGATGGCTCACTTGTTTTTGTTGATGCAAGACTTGATGAACCTGGTTCTCTTTTTGAGCGAATAACAAACGAATTGATGGATGTCAAGGCGCCAACAATAATTATTGACACATGGGATGCAATAGGATTCTTTATGGACAAGGAAGCTTTGATGAACAATGCACGAGTGTTACAAACATGGAGAGAACGAGCTGGTGCAAAATTAATTTTTGTGACAGAGACTCCAGAAGATCATACATTTGATTTTTTGGCAGATGGTGTAATAGAATTAAAACAAGGATATCATAACAACAGAAAAATTAGAGAGATTGTTTTATCAAAATTACGAGGAATTAGGATAAACAGACCATCATGTATTTTCTCACTAAATGATGGAATATTTCGAAGTTACGGACATTACAAGCCAAAAGAATTTTCCAACATGCACATTTCAAAAGAACATATCAAGATAACAGATTCAAACGCTATAAAAAATTCACATGTTCCATCAGGATATAGAGAATTAGACGAGTTATTTCAAGGGGGCTTGCCAAATGATGGAATTATAACTTTAGAACTTGATGCTCATGTAAATACTCGAGTAGTGATGGCATTTCTTGATAAAATCATTGTAGGTTTCACACATCGCGGTAACCCAGTTGTATTTGATCCATTTGAAGGAGTAGAATCAGAACACATAGATCACCTTCTCAAATCACACACAAATTTGAAACCAAAGAGTACTATCGAAGTACTGTCAAATGCCAATAAAACAAGGATTGTAGACTATCTATCTAGTTCCAAGTATGATGAAAGCAAAAAAAGATTACAACGGTTACAAAGTACAGTACGAAAACTGAAGATCAAATACAAAAAGGAACCATTGAGCATAATTGGTTCTAACATGGCAAGCAGATTTTCTGATGTTAAAGGAGGTAGGCAAGGAATTGAAAACTTGGTATCATTTATCAAATCAAATTCTGCGCTATCAATTTTTGTTTTAAGACAGTCAAATGATCCCCTTCTAGAATATTTATCGGAAATTTCAGATATTCATTTGAAGATACTAGAAATAAATGGTTCCCTATTTCTCCAGTCGGAGATTCCATGGTCAAACTTGTATGCAATAATTGCAAAAAATCATGATAATCACAATGAAGTTATAATAGAACCAATAGTGTAAGCGTCAAATGTCATGTACACTTAATTAATTTTACATAGGGGATTATTTCTTATAGAACAATCTTCCATATTCTTTAAATCAATTATAGAAGAACGATAGAATACTTGTTAGTCGAGAGGTGCGATAGTATTGATAATGAACTTGAAAAATACTTTACACCGCAGAATCATGTTCAAACAGAATTTGCAGACATAGCAAGTCATGAAATGAAGACATCGATTCAGGCCATATTGACATATTCAGAACTTTTACAAAACAAACATGATGAATATAGGGAGAATTATGTCAAGGCGATTTTAAGAAACGCATTGAGACTCAAGGTGCTTTCAAATAATTTAGGTAATTTAACAAGAATTAACGAGAACATGTTGAAATTAAAAAAAGAACGAATTGATTTGAATGCACTGGTATTATCAATAGTAAACGACTTTGAAAACATGAATAGACATCGATGTAATAAACAAGAGATAAAGATACTAGTTAATGCATCCAAGCATGTTTTTGTGGAAGCAGACAAGGAAAGACTAGAACAAGTTATTTTCAATCTCCTAGACAACGCAACAAAATTCACCAATAAAGGAACAATACAAATCAAATTAGAAAATATTTTAGATGAAAACTGGACAGAAATAACAGTAACTGATACAGGTCCTGGAATAGAGGACACAATAATGCCAAATTTGTTCAACAAATTTGTTACATCATCGTACCAAGGTACAGGATTAGGCTTGTACATATGTAAAAACATCATAGAGGCACATAATGGAAAAATTTGGGCCAAGAACAACGCAAACAAAAATGGAGCATCGATCACATGTAGAATTCCAACAAACCATGAACTTATGAATAGAGACTATACTAAATTCTTAAATTTGGAAACGGTGTCATAGTTAAGAATGACAAAAATCCTAGTGGTCGATGATGAACCAGATATTACGGCATCATTAAAAAATGGATTGCAGCGAAAGGGGTTTGAAGTTGACGTATACAACGATCCAACAGACGCGCTCTCAAATTTCAGATCAGATGTATATGATTTGCTCCTAATAGACATAAGAATGCCAAAGATGAATGGTTTTGAGTTATACCGAGAAGTAAAAAAGAAAAGTAACAATGTCAAGATTTGTTTTTTCACAGCCTTTGAAGTATATTATGACGAATTCAGAAAGATGTTTCCAAATCTAGAGGTCAAGTGTTTCATCAGAAAACCCATCACTATCAATGATCTAGTAGTTCACATAAACACGGAATTAGGCAAATAATTTTATTTTATCAAAGTCATTGAAGCTTGTCTTACTTCATCTACAAAAAACGATGGAAGATTATAATACGAATCCCCATAAACATACACCGTTCCAATTCCTTTAGATGCAACCTCTGTCAATTTAGATATCATTTCATCGCTTGAGGTTACATTGCCAAGTATTACACTCAACTTGGTAGGAGGCAATTGATCATTAATGGAAATATGCTGTGAATTGTTAGACTCTATTTCATGGATGTTTGCAATATCAGTACTACCACTAGTTATGTAATCAGTAACTTGAGGATAATTATAACCGGGGTTTATGTATACAATACCTCCCAAATGATGCACATAGTTTGAAAATTGTTTAAAGTTATCCAAGTTATCAGTGCTGCTTTCATTATCAAAAAATATCCCATCAGTTGGTACTTGGGACTTCATATAATAGTCAATATTTGCTAGACTTTCTGAAGTATTGAAGATATACCCAAGTGTCTTTATTCCCCTATTTTTTAGATTAGAAATTACTTGCTTCCAATTTTCTGACAAGGAAGTTCCGCATGGACCACTGCACGGGTTAATAATTACATACTTTATGGTATTGGGATACTTGTCAGCAACTTCGTATATCTCAGTCCATTGAGGATCAGTAGGATCAAAATATGGAACAACAATTATTTTGACAGTCTGGGTATCATTTATCGTATTTCCAATCCCAGATTCGTGAACAGAGTTATCATGTGTTTTAAGTGTGAAAAATAAAACAAATGATACCATAATTGCTACAAGTACTGCAGATAGAATCTTTTTCAATCATTGAATAATCACAGTAATGTTTTAAATAATGACATCTAACATTTTGCTATAAAATCAGACCCATTTTTTACTTTGAGCGCATTATTCAGAAAAACAGGTAACTACAATATAGAACAATGTACCATAGTATCTTATATCTAAGAATTCCAGTGTACAATTGTCTAGAATATGTCACAACAACAAATGTACAGACCAATGCTTAACATCTACGATCTAGTTGATCGTGTCTTAGACAAAGGTCTAGTTATTGATGCAAACCTCTCAGTTTCACTAGTAGGCATAGAAATTCTTGTGATAAGAGCAAGAATTGTTGTATCTGGAATTGATACGTTCCTAAGATACGCATCTGCACTTGGACTTGCTGCGCCACCGGGATTACCCCAAAAATAAATGCGAGCTGATCTAAATTGGCAGTATGTCTAGTATGCGGTAAATTTGAAGAAGTAGATCTTAAGAAAGCAATGAGCGGTGGCTGGGTCTTTATGAGATGCCCCGAGTGTCACAGAGGCACTCCATTAGATATCATCATGGCACATTTACTAAAGACTGTCACAGAACAATATCTTGACGGATTTTGTCCACGTCATTGGTTCAAAGATAGTGGAATATGCGGTTATTGTAAAATTAGAAGAGAGGGTGTGAGTGAGGATGTCACTTAGTCAACGCCAACTTACACCAGGCCAGCTTACAATAGTAGATCTTGTGGATAGAATTTTAGACAAGGGAGTAGTAATAACAGGAGACATTACAGTTTCAATTGTAGGTGTCGATTTACTTTCTTTGAAGATAAATCTAGTAATAGCATCACTTGAGACAGCAAAACGTTATGGTATAAAATTACCATGGGAAAAATGGGAGAAGGAACAAAAACGTATACCACAAAAAAACATCACATCAAAAAATATCAAGAGGTAAAAATTCTTGATCAAACAAGATATCCATAGATCCAAAAAGACACCAGCCCAGCAGATAAATCTAGATGGAGAAAATTTACAGAAGGGACTTGCCAAGCTTGTATTAGTTGTAATAGAATTACTCAGACAAGTATTAGAAAGACAAGCACAACGAAGAATTTCAACTGGAACATTAACCACAGAAGAAATTGAAAGACTAGGTCTTGCATTCATCCAGATAAAACAAACAATAAACACAATCTCAGATCAATTTGGATTTTCACCTCAGGAATTTGAGATAAAATTGGGCCATGCAAGCAGTAAGATGATAGGAATAGAGCCCAAGACCACCCTAGTTGATTTGGTTGATCATCTTTTAGAAAAAGGAGTTTTGGTTAGCGGACAGTTAAAGATCTCAGTTGCAGATATTGATTTGGTCATTTTGGATCTTCTTGGTGTGCTATCAGCAGTACACGGCATCAAAAAACCAAACAGGAGAAAAATATCAAAATGAAGGCATTTGGCAAATACATCTATTGCATAATGGAAGGCGGAAAAGGTGAAAATTTTGGAAATATTGGTCTTGAAAATAATGAAGTATATACAATCAATCACAAAGACATAAGCGCAGTTGTAAGCAAAATAACATTCAAGGAAATGCAGCCAGATGTTGATAGTATTATCACACATCAAAAAGTTGTTGAAAGTTCCAGAAGTATTAGCACTACACTACCTGTAAGGTTTGGCATCATGTTCAAAACAGATGAAGGTGTAAAACAGCTTCTAGTCAAATCATATAATGATTACAAATCAAAGATCGACAAGCTGCATGGTAAAGAAGAGTTTGGCATCAAAGTTATTTTAGAAAAATCTGGAATGGAAAAAATTCAAGGAAAAATAAGAGATAGTTCAAAAGAGATTAAAAAAATGCAAAAAGAGATCCTAAAATCAGGAGAAGGAACATCGTATTTTCTCAAAATGCAAATGGATGAATCCATTAAACATGAGACATTAAGAAAAATAGATGAAATAACAGGAGAGATTCATCAAGAGCTTGCAAGTATAGTAACAGACAGCACTGTGTTAAAATCAGATGTACAAGAAATAGTTCTCAATACTGCGTATCTAATAGACAAAGATAACATTTCAAAATTTACAGATAGCGTAGAAAAGATAAAAATAAAATGCAAAAAAGACGGATTTGTAATTCATCAGAGTGGACCATGGGCACCATATTCATTTTGTTGAGATAGAAGGTATGATCATAACATTTCTGATTATGAAATTAACATTTGGATCAATTCTAAATGAATGCAATAAACTTGCATTAGAGGCAAACAAAGCAGAGCGTGCAAGATGGATAAAAACAAGATTAATCAGACTACGAATGGATTATGAAAAAGGAATCATAGATCTCAATACATACGCAGTAAGAGAACAAGAGATTCTAAATGATTTACGTATGGGGATGACCTAATGAGCGTTTATGATGAAAACGACAGAGCTATAATGCATGCACTCCAGGTAAAAAAAATTCAAAACCACATCAAAGAACAAGTTGAGAAAGTAAAGATGGATGCATTTACTGCCCGTGAGGAACTCATACAAAGAAGAGCAGAAAAAATAGAGCAAGTCAGACAGAAATTAAACGATACTACATTATCCATAATTAAAAAACATGAATTGATAAAAGAAAGACTAAATCAAGAGGCAGTATTCAGAGAGGCAAACATTCGTGTAAATCGTGGGCTAGAGGCGCTAGAAAAATTCATCCAAATTCTACGTGATACTGAAATGGAAGATGAGATGCTCAAAAAGGCGATTCGTGACCCCATAATATCAAGCAGTATGAAATCAGAGGCAAGAAAAATCATAACGTCAGAGTTTTTCCAATCAATCCAAAAACAACTTATCATGCAGACAGAGTTTATCAACATAGCAGCACATGAGCTTCGTACCCCAATCATGCCAATATTGGTGAACGTTGAGCTACTTACAGATAGACTTGGAAGTGACAATGATGAGATCAAGATAATTGTACGCAATGCAAAGAGACTTCAGAGACTTACAGAAAATATTTTGAGTGTGACAAGAATAGAAAGCAAGTCACTTGCTCTGAAAAAAGAAGTATTTGACATCAATGCATTAATTGAGAATGTAATAAAAGATGAGAGTGCCCACATTGAAAATAACAAAGTTAGCATCACTGTAAAAAATGACGGTCAACCAATAATTATTGAAGCAGATAGGGATAGGATGGCCCAAGTCATATCCAATTTTCTGAACAATGCGATCAAGTTTACAAAAGACGGCACCATCACTATATCATCAAGAATAAAGGATGGAAATGTAATTGTCAACATAAAAGATAACGGTCCTGGCATAGATCGTCAAATAATTCCCATATTATTTTCTAAGTTTGTCACAAAATCAGACAAGGGAACAGGACTTGGATTATACATTTGCAAGAGCATCATAGAAGTACATGGAGGCGTCATTGGTGCAGAAAATAGTCCAGATGGAATAGGTGCAATTTTTTCGTTCAGTTTACCAATAAAGACATGAGAGAAATATAAAAATCAATTTTACAGAAAAAATAACTAGAACAATATTTTTTGTTTCATGTTATTTGTGATGATATCACAACATCAACTCACATGAAGAAACTGTAATGGTCTTATGTAATTTCAACTGGGATGATTTTTCCATACCAATATGCGCATAGCTGAAAATATGATGCGTTCAATATCAAAATAGAAACATGATTGGACACGAGGATAAACTTTGATTAAACATAATGTTACCGCAATAACATTTTCAATATTGCTACTTGTTCTAACTGGAATGATGATGTCCACAATGAATACTGCAAATGCAACTAGTTCCATTAGCAAAATACAATCAGGTCTTGTTGTTTCAGATTCGCTTACCACAGGCAATATGGATTCTTGGACATTTGGAGGAACTGCAACATCATACAATTACTACGAAGACTCTCAAGGATTACACCTTGGCGTCCAGTCACCACAAAGTGGTCAGTGGGTTAACTACTATGCACACCTACCGCAGCCTGATGCACGTCTTTTTCATTCAGTCATCACCATTCCAGATAAGAAAGTGCCTGATGGAGTATCAAATGCGGGTTTGTATGTAGAAGGGTCAGACTACATTCCTCATGTAGGTTGTGAAGCATACGCAGATTCTACAGGATATTATTGGGATGTAGAACAATCAAGTGATGCCGGTAACACATACCAGATTTTGTACATATCTCAACCAAGTAGTATGCCTCAAACACAGGATTGTACAATCATAACAAATGGAAGTAATTATCTTAAAGTCTACATTGGTAGTAATCTTGTTTTTTCAAGTACTAGTATGAATCTGGGAATGTCCGGTCCTTTCATTGCATTTGTTCAAGATGATACATCATCAAGCTCAATGCGTTATGGAATTTACAGTAATTATTATGTTACAACTGATGAGAACATCCAGGTCACAGGTAATCCATCAAATGCTGCAACTGTATCACTAGTTGATTCGTCCGGAACTACTCTGACTAGCTCATCTGTAACAGCAGGTTCTGCAACACTTGATGTTGGAAAATATGATTTTCCACTTGCTGCAACGATATATGTAAAAGATTCAAGTGGAAATGTCATCGCATCAAGTCCTGAAAACATCTACGGGGGTGATGCATTTGCAGTATCTGTTGGTGGGACTGCAACTGCACCACAACCTCCAACAAATCTTTCTACCAATACAATATCTTCATCTCAGATCAATCTATCTTGGAGTGCACCAAGTGACAACGGTGGCTCTGCAATAACAGGATACAAAATAGAGCGTTCACTTGACGGCTCTACTTGGAATACAATTGTATCAAATACCGGTTCTACTACTACTACAACGTACTCTGATACTGGATTATCATCAAGTACTGCTTACACTTATCGTGTATCTGCAATCAACTCGGTAGGCACCAGCTCTCCATCAAATACTGCATCTGCAACAACTGGTGATTCTAGTGCAACTGTGCCACAACCACCTACTGGGCTTGTTGCATCTTCTACCAAAGTCTCTGCAATCAATCTTAGTTGGAATGCGCCCTCAAGTGATGGTGGCTCGACGATAATTGGTTATGAGATTCAAAGATCAACTAATGGTGGCTCGTGGAGTACAATTGTATCAAATACTGGTAGTATATCTACTTCGTACTCTGACACTGGATTGCTTCCTCTTTTGACTTATACTTACAAAGTCTCTGCAATCAACTCGGTAGGCACCAGCTCTCCATCTAACACTGCTTCTTCAACAACTTTGTTGTTAGGACCTCCGCCAATACCTGGTGGTCTGGCCTCTCTAGGCACAATATTGATGCAAAAACTTCTATAATCTGATAGTTACATTACAGGCACAAAATTGACTATATGATCAAATTTTTAATGGATTCTCTCAAGAAGTGATTTTTCATTTTCATAATAGAGTCGCAAGACTGGATTTTCATCAAGTAGTTTGAGCAGGTACAATGGTCTTCCCCCTTTATTGTGTCTCTTGATGTTTTTTATGAGGTATACATTGCTCGAATTCTTTTCTTGTTCTTCTATTATACGAACTCTCTCACCTTTTGAAAAAACTGACATGTTTTTTACCAAAAATATTAGCACATTAAGTTTGCTCATGAATTTACAGTAATAATCTTCTAGAAAAAAATATGTTATGATCTACAAAATACTTGGAAAATAAATTAATTTTTTCTAATGTGTAGGGGTATCGTCTATTGTTTATATTCTGATATTGTACAAGTGGCGATATCCACACTGACTTGGACAATTTTTTCATGTGTTAGACCAATATCCATTGTTATTTTACATGTTGTATCGTCAAGAATCGCAGATTTGAATACTACTGGAGAATTGTATTGTTCTAGAAATTTTCTTGCTACTTGTATTGCATTACGGATACGGCTGTCCAAATTCATTGTTAAAAAATCAGTTCTATCTATATCGTCGTGTAGAGAATTCCGCACATATGAAATTATGATCTGTAGAATTTAACTATTAAGAGTGTACACTATGTAAAAATTACTAGTAATATGTATCCATAACATTATGTTTTTTCTACTGTAACTAGTTATAATATATCATATCTTCAAGTGGTAATTTGTAATTCTGTTGTTGAATACCTATTTTTCATTTGTACAAACAATATCTATGAAATCTATAATCTGTATTGATATGATAGAAGAATCTTACCATGACTTTATCAACAATTAATCTGATTAAACCGTAGGTGGGTTTTGATGGGTTCCCACAAAATTGTTCTACATTACAGCTAGAACAAAGCATTCCTCTCCATACAGTGATGCAAAACCCATATTTTTTTTACACAAATGCGATATCTTGTATTTCTATGAAACTATTGTTATAAATTTCTGAATGATTAGAGGTATCTCAAGTTGATCAAATGCTAATCAAAGAATTCGATGGGTTTGTCATTATGTGTGCCAGTTGAGGTGGAATGACATTCAATTGAGCCGTCTGCTTTTCGTATGGTGTTTTCCCATTGCATCGGACGTAAATTTGAAATTGTATCAATGTTGCCGTCTTTGAGTGGTTCTATGCGATCTATTACCCATCCATACTCAGAATCCTTTCTTTCATAATGCGAGCGAAAGATCCAGGCCCCATACACATCTCTTCTCCAAAAGACTGGGTCATTACCTGCAAAAACTTCACCTTTGGACCATATCTCCCATATGGCATCTGATGATAATTGTACCTCTGTTTTTTCTATATCTTGCATGTTTTTCATATAATGGTAATTTATTTAAGATACTATGAAAGAATCTTCTAGATCTTCATCCCTAATTTATCGATAATTTGTACAAATTGCATGATATTTTGTATACTGTGAAATATTTTCTTATGTATGACCAAATATTTCTCCAGTGATGGCCTATTTGCACTTGTCTTGTATCACTCTTTGACATCTCAACATCCATTGTAACTAACCATTTTTTATCAAAAATCGCTTTGGTATCATTAACATCCTGATGTTGTTCAAGAATTTTTCTTGTAATTTCTATTGTCTGGCACTTGCTTATTTTTTCAGTAGATTTATTGTTGCGATGTATTGGATTTAGCGCTTTTTTCTTGGTATCTATCTTTCATAGAATACTCTGTTTTATTATTGTGTTATGTCTATTAAACATGATTTATTCTTGTAGTGAAATGTCATACCATGTAAAACATCATTGTAGAAGATGTACTTTTTTCAATTAATCTGGTCAAAAAATTCTTTTGATGAACTAATGTCTGCAAATCTTGGGTCTAATTTGTTTAAAAATTCATTGAGATTACTTGATTCGTCTAACATATTAAATCCTTTTTCAGTTGTGTGATATATTTTGCTACCAAGTTCGCATCTTAGTAATCGGTGTTGTTCTAAAAATTTGAGATAAACACTTGTCTTCTCCGATGAAAGATATGTGTCATGCATTATTCTCGATTTGGTTGCTCCAAGTCTTGCTACGTCTAAGATCATTCTAATTATACTCAATCCACTACGATTCTTCAATATTTGATCATTTCAAATTTTTTTATTAAAATAAATCGTAGAAATAACATGTAGTTATCCTCTAGTCTTATTTTGAGACACATTTGTTACAAGTTTCAGAATCTAGTATGATCTTCCTGTAAATTAGAACTATTTTGGTATGGCATTATCAATTTGGATGGTGCATGATGAAAAATTCCCATTAAACCTAGCTATTGCATCAAAAGGTGCTGTTTCGTGTGGTTTGACATCTGATATGTTTCCATATCCTACTGCAATTACATTTCCTTGACTATCTAGCACAAACATCTTGAGAAAAATTATTCTAAAAGCTGTATCACCATTGATGATGTATCCTGTGAGTATCACACTGCCTACACCTGCAACACATGTAAACTTGCTAAAATTCTGTACGGGTATGGATGGATATCCAGAATCTGCATGAGCTAATTGAAAAGAGAAAATGTATGGTAACGATATTACTAGAAATATAGAACCGATGACAGAATACAGTTCATTTGATCCTGATGGTTTCACAGCCATAAATTTTAGATTTACATACCATCTGATTCTAACTGGCATTTGAAACATATGATATTGCCGTTAGAATTCATTTCTGTATCAATGTCAATTTCATCAATGTCATCCCAACAAACATCACAACTTTGATTCAATGTAATTTGGTGTATGTCAAATATTATCTGAATTTGCTTAGAAATTCCTGAATATTTTTTATATAAGTTTCTTCTGAATTACTGTGATGCTTTAGATGTTTTTCTTATCTTTGATTGTACTGGTTTTTGTATTAGTGATTAATTGCCTGTAAAAATTTTGTAATAGAATTTTCGTAAGAAAATATCTCTAGATATCTATTGATTGATGTTACTATGATGTCATGCATGTCTTTGTGATGATTCTCTAATGTTGTACTAAAATATTCAGGATGTTTGTAACAATCCTGTAAATTTGAGTTATATTTTCTATCTAGCTCTAATATTACTTGGTGATAGATTCCTGCATCAGACAGAGTTTTTTCAAGAATTGTTGATACTAGTGTCTCTCTTACCTTGTCATAATTATGTTGTTTCTCAATGCTAAAAAATTGTGATGTCTTTGACATTTGTTATTTGATGTGATTCATTTACTTTAATGATAAAGTAATATTTTTCTAGAAAAATATATCATTCATGTGATAATTCAAGTAATGGAAATTATCTTTGTTGTTATTACAATCATGTGATGTTGTCAGAAGATTGTTCTGGTAACTTTGTGGCAAAGTTACATAACAATTGAATCATGTCATAAGGCATGAAAAAGTACAATGTGCTCATTTTTGGCCTAGTGATCTTTATGATCTTATTAGTACCTATGGCCACAAATACTGTGCAGGCTTTTAGTAGACATGGACCTTCTCCAATACCTGCAGAATTAATTCCATTTCCAGGACATCCATATGGGAGTGGACATGTTCGAGTAAATCCTCCTGCTACACCGGTAGGCAACAAATAGAGTGAATTGTCCTAAACTACACGTTTCAAGTGTAGTGTATTTTTATTTTTATAAATAAAATCTAGTCTGATATGTGATACAAAATGAGGCCTATTTTTTAGATTTTAATTATGTTTAACATCATTCTGATATTGTAATAATGTATTGTACAAATGAAAAAGTATTTTGTTATATTGTGTCATAAAAAAAATATGTAATGACATTATGGTATTTTCTATGTATACCCGAATAACACATGAAATCACATAACAATCAGTGAAAAAACAATACATAATATTTTCTAGTATGCTGATTTTATCTTTATTGATGTTTTCTTCTACTATTTCCATTGTAAATGCCTTGTCATTACCCATCTTGCTCAATCCTCCAACAAATCTTTCTGCTCAAGCTGTATCCACTTCTCAAATTAATTTGTCCTGGAATGCACCTTCAAATCTTGGTAGTCTACTTTTGACTGGCTATAAAATTGACAGATCAGCTAATGGTGGTTCTACTTGGAGTACAATTGTATCAAATACTGGCTCTACTACAACAACATATTCTAACACTGGACTTGCTCCAAGCACTAGTTACACTTATCGTGTATCTGCAATCACGGTATTGGTAACCAGCTCTCCATCAAATACTGCATCTGCAACAACATTCTCGCCAATAACTGTTCCCCAGTCTCCTACTGGTCTCACTGCTACTGCTGTCTCATCTTCACAAATAAATCTGAGCTGGAATGCGCCAAGTAACAATGGCGGTTCTTCAATTACTGGTTATCAGATTTCACGATCAACTAATGGTGGTATCTGGACTGTTATCATATCTAATACTGGTTCTACTGTCACAACCTATTCTAACACTGGACTAGCTCCGAGTACAACATATGCATATCAAGTCTCGGCAATCAACTCAGTAGGCACCAGCTCTCCATCAAATACTGCGTCTACAACTACACTTGTCCAACTAACAGCACCACAACCACCTACTAGTCTTGTTGCATCTGCAGCTTCTTCGTCACAAATCAATCTAAGCTGGAGTGCACCTACAAACAATGGTGGATCATCTGTTATAGGTTATAAAATTGACAGATCAACTAATGGTGGTTCTACTTGGAATACAATTGTATCAAATACCGGTTCCACTGGTACCACATATTCTAACACTGGGTTATCTCCAAGTACAACGTATACGTACAGAGTATCTGCAATTAATTCGGTAGGTACTAGCTCTCCATCAAATACTGCGTCTACAACTACACTTGTTCAACTATCTGCACCACAACCGCCAACTGGTCTCACTGCTACGGCAATCTCATCATCTGCAATCAACTTGTCATGGAGCGTATCAAGTAACAATGGAGGTGCTGCAGTTACTGGATACAAAATAGAGAGATCAACAGATGGCGGAACTACATGGAATACAGATGTAGCAAATACTGGTACTACTTCCACTACATACTCTGATACTGGATTATCATCAAGTACTGCTTACACTTATCGTGTATCTGCAATCAACTCAGTAGGTACTAGCTCTCCATCAAATACTGCATCTGCAACTACAAATTCGCAATTGCATACAATAGTAAATACACAATCCGGACTTGTTATTGCTGATTCATTAACAAATGACACACAAACAAAATCTCAACTTCTTGCAAACCAAAATTTCTGGAACTATGGAGGAAGCGCTACAGTCAACAACACACCGTATGATCTTTTCAAAGACTCTCAGGGTCTTCACATAGGAGTTCAATCCCCTGATGGAAATTGGACTGGATTTTATGGTGTAGCCCCGCCTTCTAATGCTGTCTTGTTCCATGCAGTTGTAACAACACCATCGCAAACGGTGCCTTCAAACTTTTACGAAAATGGATTGTATGTTCAGACAGGAGGTTCACAGAACGTAAACTATGTGACATGTTTTGCTGATACCGGTACTGCAGGTACTGAATGGGCTGTATACTCTGCAACAGGAAATGCCAATGGTGCTGTTGGCTTTAACCTGTTATACGTAGACCAGAGTCCCAATCAACCTCTCACAAGAGATTGTACCATAATAACAAACGGCAATAACTATCTCAAGGTGTATCTTGATGGCAACATGGTTTACACAAACAGTACGATGAATCTACAGATGCCAGGACCATTTATTGCATTCTTGGAACCACAAACATCTGTAAATGGAGGGCCTTTACTTTATGGTGTCTACAAGGATTATTACTCTACATTGGGTGAAAACATCCAAGTCAACAGCCTTCCATCAAATGCAGCAAGAGTTGACTTGGTAAATACATCTGGTACTGTGATTGCATCAAGTAATCCAAGTGCAGGATCTGTAACAATACCTGTTGGAAACTAT